>Ga0247821_10000758_pt1 | contig 17920 bp, 9 predicted proteins | sample 13C_Glycerol_Day_FD_192481 | JGI IMG/M metagenome (GOLD analysis project Ga0247821, IMG submission 192481) | Soil microbial communities from agricultural site in Penn Yan, New York, United States - 13C_Glycerol_Day14 | ecosystem: Environmental > Terrestrial > Soil > Agricultural land | place... | reverse complement strand
CAATTCGGCAGTTTAGCGCTGAAATTGGTAAAGATCCGCTGCTTGTCCAAGGTGCCGGCGGCAACGTTTCCTGGAAAGAGAACGATGTTTTGTGGATCAAAGCGTCCGGCACTTGGCTGGCAGATGCTGGCGAGAAGGACATCTTTGTACCGGTAATGCTCGGCCACCTGACCACGGCCCTCAAAAACCAGGACTATACCGTAGTACCGAAAACGGTCGGGACTCATCCGCTGAAGCCTTCGATCGAAACGCTGCTACATGCCTTGATGCCCCACCGCATCGTAGTCCATCTGCATGCCATCGAAATCCTGACACACCTAGTACGCAAGGACTTCGAGCTAGCCAACCACCCGGCCTTGGACGCGACACTCAACCCGCGCGTCGTTGAATACTGCAAACCTGGGGCAGAACTCGCAGAAGCGGTGGCCAACCAGCTGGACGGTAGCGCCAGCATCCGCGTGATTTTCCTGAAAAACCACGGGGTGATCATTGGCGGAGACAGCATTGATGAGATCAGTACAACCCTTGAGTATCTAGTTCACTTTTTCGCTACACCCTCAGTATGTAGCCAGGTCATCGCACCTGAGTCGTCATTGGTTCTGGCCAATGGTGTAGAGTTCACCCCCATTGCTGCCTCCAACCTCCATGAGATTGCCACCAGCGCATCGCTGGTTAACCGTTTAAACGATAACTGGGCGCTTTATCCTGATCACATTGTCTTTCTTGGGCCGCACCCACGATTATTCGAAACGGCAGAAGAAGCGAAATCCAGCTTGGAAAAAGAGACAGCGTTACCTGATGTTATCTTTATTCGGGGTCAGGGAACGTTCACCAAGGAAACGATGAATAGAGCGAAAGTAGCGCAACTGCTGTGCTATTACAACGTCATGACAAGGTTGAACGACAGCGTCCCACTTTCTACATTGACCGACGCACAAATCTCCGAGCTGGTTGACTGGGACGCTGAAAAGTACAGAAGAGGGTTAAATGACACAAAATAAGCGTCTGACAAGCCAACAGTATCTGTCCATCATAGCCTGCGTATTGCTAACAGCCATGGTGAGTCTCTACACCATGACGACCTATATGAAAGGCCCCCTTAACGGTAACTTCAATCACTACCTGATGCAGTCTGCCCGCTTCGGCGTGCCCGACGCCATCAAAGAGCGCGGCATTACGCCCCTCTATTTAGACGAAAATACCCTGGGGTGGGACGGCCAGTTCTATTACTATATTGCCAACGACCTGCTTGCGCAAAAAGATACCGCGAGCCACATTGATGCCGATGCCTATCGATATCAGCGCGTGGGCATCCCCATATTGTCAAAATTGCTCTCGCTGGTGCTGTTCCAGGACTGGGTGAGCCCCTTCATTTACTACTTGACTCACTTTCTACTGATACTACTCGGAACCGCCGTGGCGGCCCGCTTTTTCATTAAGGAAGGCATACCTGCCTACTGGATCATACCGTGGTCGGTGGGCATGGGAACTCAGATCACACTACTGAACGGCCTTCCGGATGGCGCAGCTGATGCGCTACTCATGATTGCCATGATCTCGGCCTACCAGAAAAAGTACAAAGTCTATGCAATCGCCATTACATTTGCGTGCCTATCCAGAGAAGCCTATGCGGCTTTCCCTGCGATTTTTTTCGGGGCAGTCGTTCTAGAACGCTGGATCAAGAAAAGGTCTATCAAGCCTTATACTGACCTTTTTTTCCTGATTTCCCCCCTCATCATCTTCGCAGCCTGGCGGCTCTTCATCCGGCTGCGTTTTACCATGACGCCGACTGAACAAAGTGCCTCGGTCCTAGGACGGCCACTAGAAAGTCTTTTTACTCATATGTTTGCGGGCCTGCAAGGACACTACCCGAATCTTCCAGCCGGATTAATTTCCTACGTATCTGGGATCGGGATCGTTTTGTTTGCAATGCTGTTAGTCTGGATGCTAGTAGTCAGCATTAAAACACGCCCCTTGGCGTCCATCCTTGAAGGAAACATCGTTCGAAACACTGCAACCGGTTTCGCACTTGTCCTTTGCCTATTATATGTCTGCTTTGGCGACACTGTAATGTGGCATTTTACAGGATACATGAAAGCCGCTGGCATATTTTTCTTCTGCATTCCTTTCATCGCTGCAGTTACCAAACAACCTCTACGCAAAACTGCTTTTGTATTCGCGATGGCCATCACCGTATTCTTCTGCATGCTAGGATGGCGCATCAGGGTTGATTTACCACCTATTACGTATAAAGTTGATACCCGGTGCGAACACATAAAATTTGATACCAGCAAGACCTGCCTTGAGAAGTTCGTATGGCAAGGAGATGAACTACCAGGATTAGTAGGTACAGCACAAGATGGAAAACGGATAGCCGAACAGGGTAAAACTGGCTCAGGCTTCAGTTCATTCGGCCCCTACATCGAGGTCCCCCAAGGTAAGTATCGAGTAGAACTATCTATTTCCGGGGAGGGGACTGATCTCGGCTACACAGACATCATCGGGGTTCCAGCAAGTAACGTGATTACTACCCTAGCCAAAAAACCATTGGTTTCAGGCAATGATGTAAAAATAGAAACACTCCTCGACATACAGGAGAGCTCGATAAAAAATCTCGAAGTTCGCACTTGGTATCAATCGGGCAACCTGTCAATCCAATCGATTACGATTGAGAGACTATCCGATTAAAAGGTAGGTACTCGCCGCCTAAGCAACTGAATCCAGCCAGAAACCTGCTGCAACAAGAAACAAGGAGAGGAATGACTATCAGCAGGTAGTCATTCCCCATGCTCGGATTAAAGCGATAACGCCGATGCAGGTTCAGCCTTCTTGGATCTGACTTCCCTCCGGCGCAGGGCCGACTCAAGCAACCCTAGCGAACAGACTGCCTCGATACGGCTGTAGCCTTGATCTAGCACTAGACTGGCAGCCTCGCGGCCAACCCCGAAAGCAAAGGAACGACGTTGCTTGACCATCAGCTCCCTCTCCGCACCAAGCATTCTCGCCCCAGCTTCATAGACCGCTACTCGATTGCGCCTTCTGTGGTGCTAACACTTGCTAGCAGCGCAGTCGTGCTGACCGTCAGACAGAATGCGTCCGAGCGGAAGAAGATTGAGTGTGTGGAAAAAGTTTAGCGCATGGTATTTTAAGCGCCGCGGTGAAATATTCGGATAGGGCTGACCTCCCTTACCCTCTCGTCTCTTTTGCGAAAACCAACAGTTCAAGGACAGCAAATGATACAGAAAACGCCTGGGCAGAGTGCCCATGGCCCCTACTTCCCCTACATTGACGGATTGCGGGCACTGGCCGTGCTATCGGTTCTTGTCTACCACCTTCACGCGGCTTGGCTGCCAGGCGGTTTCGTTGGGGTTGACGTCTTCTTCGTGATTTCCGGATTCATCGTCAGTGCCTCCATCGCGAATTATAAAGCAGGTTCAATTTTTCAGTTCTTTGCTTTTTTCTACGCCCGACGCATCAAGCGCATCTTTCCGGCCCTGATCGTCTGTCTGCTGCTGACGGCATATATGTCGGCATTGTTCATCCCATCGTCCTGGCTGAGCGCGGTCAACCAGCAGACAGGGTTTTATGCTTTCTTCGGTCTCAGCAACTTCATCCTGGCACAGACAGGCCGCGATTACTTCGCGCCAACGACTGAGTTTAACCCGTATACCCATACATGGTCGCTTGGCGTCGAGGAACAGTTCTACCTAGTGTTCCCGCTGCTGTACCTGGCCTGGCTTGGTAGAAGCAATGGTCGCTGGCGCTCCTCGGCACTTTTCGCCATTGGCTTGGTTGCCTCAGTGGTCTACTCGGCATGGCAAAGCCAGGCAAGCCCTACACAAGCGTTCTTCCTTAGCCCAGGCAGGTTCTGGGAACTGGCCAGTGGCGTGCTGCTGTATCAACTCATCAGCTGCAAGCCGCAGGATTCTTCAATCAAAATGCCGGTCTTGCTCTGGCGTGGGACCCTGGCGTTTGTGTCCCTGGTTGCCTTGCTAGCTTCGTTTTGGGTCTCGCGCCCTGAACATTTCCCTATGCCAGGCGCTTTGCTTGCCGTACTGGGCACGCTAGGCTTGATATACAGCCTGCACACCACGCCTGAGCTGCGCAAAATGCACAGTTTGCTCGGATTTGGCTGGCTGGTCAGCGTGGGACGCATTTCCTACTCGTTGTACCTGTGGCACTGGCCGGTATTTGTTTTCTTCCGCTGGACCTACGGTCTGGACACGCCAGTTCTGCAAATGTGTGCCGTAGTGATCGCCTTTATGCTGGCATCGCTTTCATACCGTTTCATCGAAACACCGATTCGTCAGTCCGGCGGTATTCGAAAACTACCCCAGTCAGCAGTTATCATTGGCGGCCTAGCTGTAATCGGTGTGTCGTGCTGGGTTGCCGCAAGCATTGACAAGGCATCACCGCAAATATCGCTGAGCCAGGTCAGCAAGCATTCTGATTTCTGGTACCCCGATGGTTACCCAGTGGACGCCAATTATCCTGGATGTATTGCCGGCCCTGATTTTTACTTGGTCGGCGCCGGGGTGATGCTGGGCTATAACCCACGCGGCTGCACGACGCCGCGGCCGCTGAATGATTCCAGTATCTTTGTGATTGGTGACTCTCACGCACTTGCCTACTCCAGCATGTTCAAGCAGTACGCCATTCGCCAGGCGACTCAGGTCAATGCCTACAACAACGGCGGCTGCCCGTTTATCAGCCTGCAGCCCAATCGTGACCTGGACAACAGCGATTGTCGTGCCAACACAGACGCCGCACTGGTAGACCTGCGCAAACGCATTAAGCCGGGTGATGTCCTGTTCCTGCCGTCGCTGCGGTTGCCGCGCTTTGCTGACCAGTGGGTATATTTTGGAGAAGAAACAGCACGCAACCAGATGTTCGGACCACAAGCCGAAGCTGATCGCAAGCGCGCCGAAGATTATGCTGTAACGGTATTGAAAGAATTCACCGACAAGGGCGTGCGCATCGTTTTCGAAGCGCCCAAGCCCCTGTTCAAGGCGCCACCGTTCCGTTGTGCCGACTGGTTCGACAAGGACAACCCCATCTGCAGACCTGGCTTTGAAATGTCGCGTAAAACCCTGGAAGAGTTCCGCGCGCCGGTTCTGCAGGGCTACGCCAACATTGCCAGTCGCCTGCCTGGTGTCGAGGTGTGGGACCCGTTCCCGATCCTGTGTCCAGGCGAGACCTGCAGCGCATTCGATGGTGCTAAACCGCTGTTCTTGGACGGTGACCACCTCAGTGGCCATGGCAACATGAAGTTGCTGCCCGAGTTCACGGCCTTCATGGAAGAACGCATAGGGTACTATCCCGCCTCCCTGGAGCAAGGATTTGCGCTGGACAGAGGTGGCATTCCCGACTTTCTGACCCGCATAAACGGCTTCTCCCACGTCGAAAGCTGGGGGCGCTGGACCGACGCGGATCTGAGCCCAGCGAGCCTGACCTTTGCCCGCCCGCTACCGAAGACGTTCGTACTGGAAATAAACGCCCTCGCTTATGGCCCCAACGCAGGAAAGCCAGTGAACGTAACCGCTGGTGGCGTCACCCGTCAGATGGTGTTCGGTGACAAGCAAACCACGGCTCAGGTGCAGTTCGACGGAGTGCAGGGCAACGTTATCGATATTGTCCCGTTGCACCCGGTAAGCCCGAGCTCGTTGGGTGCCAGTAGCGACCAGCGCAAACTGGGTCTGGGTATTTCCAATATCAAGGTGCGCCCGCTCTAGGCTAGCTGGCGGACCATGCAAAAATAACTCACTCCGGGTCTGGAATGAGCGTGTGAATCTATAATCAGGGGCTCCAAGTGAGCCCCCGATTGCTACTCCATCGACCCGACCCTGCAGAAGGCGGCTTCAGACCGCAGGCTCACCAAAAACCTCTTGCATTGCAGAGAGTCAGCGCAGTTTGGCAGCAGCGGCTTTGGAGGGGGAAGCCATTTAGGGTGAGGCTTTGATTTGGCCCGCACGTAAGCGAAATGCAAGGAGTTCAAGGCGAGCCTAGGGGAATGTTTCCTGATATTCTCTGTCATATAGGACCCAGCCGGGCGGCTAAGCTCCGCAGGTGTTTGCTATACAAGCAAAAGCATGGATAGGATTTTATTGACGATCCATTTTGTCCCTAAAAAATTGTCTGGTGCCCATTAGTGTGGCAATAAAGGATTAGATGTATGGAACTGGTCCCGGTAATTCTTTCAGGTGGCGTGGGAAGTCGCTTGTGGCCCGTGTCGCGAGAAGCGCACCCCAAGCCCTTCATGACCCTGCCTGATGGTCAAAACCTGATTCAAAAAACTTTTTTGCGTGCTTCGCAACTGCCGGGCGTGTCAGAGGTCCTGACTGTCACCAACCGTGAGCTGCTATTCAAAACCGAAGACGAATACCGCGCCGTCAACAAGAAAGGCCATGGCCAGAGCTACATCCTTGAGCCGTTCGGGCGTAACACCGCAGTGGCCGTTGCCATGGCAGCACTGCAACTACAGAAAGCACATGGCGACGACGTGCAGATGCTGGTCCTGGCAGCCGATCACTTGATTCAGGATGAGAAAGCCTTCGCCCAAGCGGTAGCCAATGCTCAGCAGTTGGCGGCTGATGGCTGGCTGGTGACTTTCGGCATCCAGCCACAGTATCCAGAAACCGGCTTCGGTTACATCGAAGCATCCAAGGCATCGAGCTTGAAGGGTGGTGTTGAAGTCACACGCTTCGTGGAAAAGCCTGACCTCAAAACCGCAGAAGCGTACATTGCCGCGGGCAACTACTTCTGGAATTCGGGCATGTTTTGCTTCCGCGTCGGTACTGTGCTGGCTGAATTCCAGGCCCATGCCCCGCAGGTCTTCGAAGCGGCCCTGGAAACCATCGAGCAGTCCAGGCTTTCCACCAGCACCGGTTACAGCTGCCTGACCCTGGATCCTGAGCAATTCGGCAAATCGCCGGACATTTCCATCGACTACGCGCTGATGGAACGTTCCAGCAAAGTGGCCACGGTACCCTGTGATATCGGCTGGAGTGACATCGGCTCATGGAACGCGGTCAGTGAGCTCACCGCCGCCGATAAAAACGGCAACCGTTTCAAAGGCGAAGTGCTGAGCCATGGTTCAAGCAATAACTACGTCAACAGCGAAGGTCGCTTGACCGCACTGGTCGGCGTCGAAGACCTGCTGGTCATCGACACCCCCGATGCCATGTTGATTGCCCACAAGGATCACGCTCAGGACGTCAAGCACATCGTCGCCGAGCTCAAGGCCAAGTCTCACACCGCTCACCTGTTGCACCAGACCGTCCACCGACCGTGGGGTACCTACACCACGCTGGAAAATGGCGAGCGCTTCAAGATCAAACGCATCATGGTCAAACCCGGTGCTTCGTTGTCTCTGCAGATGCACCACCACCGCAGCGAGCACTGGATCGTCGTCAGTGGCACGGCGGTTGTGGTCAACGACACACAAGAGCTGATGCTCCACACCAACGAGTCGACGTTCATTCGCGCCGGTCACAAGCATCGCCTGAAAAACCCGGGCGTCATCGACTTGGTGCTAATCGAAGTCCAGAGCGGTGATTACCTGGGCGAAGACGATATTGTCCGCTTCGAAGACAATTATGGGCGCGTCGACAAGTAGCCCGCACTGAACCAGAACCGAATCTTGTTGCCTCACCAAGGCTCGCACCAGGCGCATCATGCCCTGGCGGTCCATTCTCGCCGTCGGCCACCCCCCTGAGTGGCCACGGACTTTCAGTTGGTAAACAGAATGTATCCCCCAATCCAGACTCAATGCTTCAAGGCTTACGACATCCGGGGCCAGGTTCCTTCGCAACTCAATGACGACATCGCCTACCGCATTGGCCGCGCGTTAGTACTGGAGCTCAACGCCAAGTCGTTCGTGATCGGTCGCGACATGCGCCTGGAAAGCCCAGGGCTGGCATCGGCCTTGACCCGCGGCATTATCGATGCAGGTGCAAATGTCATCGATATTGGCCTGTGTGGTACCGAAGAAGTCTACTTTGCCACCAGTCATTACAATGCCGACGGTGGCGTAATGATTACTGCCAGCCATAACCCCAAGGGTTATAACGGCATGAAACTGGTGAAGGCCGAGTCCCGACCTATCAGCGGTGATACCGGGCTTGATGCGATCCGTCTGCGCGTGGAAAAAGGCGATCTGGGATCACCTGCTACCACCGCTGGCCGAGTGCGTGAAGCCTTCGACAAGACAGCCTACCTCGACCACCTCCTCGGCTACGTCGATGTCAAAGCACTCAAACCGCTGAAAGTCCTGGCCGACCCAGGCAACGGTGCTGCAGGCCCCGTAATGCAAGCGCTGGCCAAGCGTTTGCCACTTGAGTGGGTTTTCATCAACATCGAACCAGATGGTGACTTCCCCAATGGCGTGCCAAATCCACTGCTGCCGGAAAACCGTGAACTCACTCGTCAGGCGCTGCTGACCAATAGCTGCGATCTGGCACTGGCCTGGGACGGCGATTTCGACCGTTGCTTCTTTTTCGACGCCAACGGCCGTTTCATCGAAGGCTATTACCTGGTAGGCCTGCTGGCCACTATGCTGCTCAAGCAGCACCCTGGCAGCAAGATCATCCATGACCCGCGCCTGACCTGGAACACCATCGAGCAAGTTGAGCATGCTGGTGGCATCGCGATTCAAAGCAAGACCGGCCACGCCTTCATCAAGGAGCGCATGCGCGCCGAAGACGCAGTGTACGGTGGCGAGATGAGCGCCCACCATTATTTCCGCGACTTCGCCTACTGCGACAGCGGCATGATCCCGTGGCTACTGGTGGCAACATTGATGTCGGAAACCGGCAAGAGCCTGGCACAGCTTGTGGATGAGCGCATCGAAGCTTTTCCGTGCAGCGGAGAGATCAACTACAAGGTTGAAGACGTCAAGGGCAGCATTGAAAAAGTCCTGGCTCATTATCTTCCCCTGCAACCCAAGGTCGACAAGACCGATGGCATCAGCTTGGAGTTTGGCGATTGGCGCTTCAGCCTGCGAGGTTCCAATACCGAGCCGTTGTTGCGTTTGAATGTTGAAAGCCGCGCAGATCAAGCTCTGGTCAGCCAACAGGTAGCGGAAATCGAGCGTCTGATTCAGGAGTAATCATGCTGGGCATGTTGAGAGGTTTGTGGAACTACCGAAACTTTGTGGTTACGTCGATCCGCAATGAGTTTATCGCGCGCTTTTCACGATCAAAGTTGGGTGGATTGTGGATGATCATCCACCCTTTGGCACAAGTGGCCATCTATGCGCTGATCCTGTCCAACGTGCTGGGGGCTAAGCTTCCCGGTATTGATAACAAATATGCCTACGCACTGTATCTGATGGCAGGGATGCTGGCCTGGAACCTGTTCGCAGAAGTGGTGAGCCGTTGCCTTTCTCTCTTCATCGAACAAGGCAACCTGATGAAGAAGATGAGCTTTCCACGCATCACCCTTCCGGTGATCGTGGTGGGCTCGGCGTTGCTCAACAACCTGTTGTTGTTCATCGCGGTGATCACCGTATTTGCCATATTGGGGCAGTCACCCTCAGTGCAGATGCTCTGGCTGCTGCCATTGACCCTTGCGGTCATCGCCCTTGCCGTGGGCATTGGTCTGATCCTGGGTGTACTCAACGTGTTCCTGCGGGATATTGGCCAAGTGGTGCCGATCATTTTGCAGGTCTGGTTCTGGTTCACCCCTATCGTGTATTCAGTGAACATCATCCCTGATTACATTAAGGGTAGTCTGTCTGCGAACCCGATGTACCCAATAGTCACGGCATATCATGATGTTTTGGTCTACGAGAGAACCCCTGATTTGAATGAGGCGGGGATAATAACCGTAGTTGCGTTGGTTCTGATGGTCATTGGCCTGTTCATGTTTCGCCGAGCCTCCGCAGAGATGGTGGATTCACTATGAGTCTTGTAAATGTAAGCAACCTGGGCAAGGCCTACAGAAGCTATCGTTCCGAGTGGCAGCGCATTGCTCGCTGGTTCTTCATCCCGCTCAAGCCTTCGGCCGAACATTGGATTCTAGAGGGCGTCAGTTTTACCATCGAAGCAGGCGAAGCGATCGGGATCGTTGGCAAGAACGGCGCCGGCAAGTCAACGTTGCTAAAGATGATTACCGGCACCCTGCAGCCCACCCAAGGCAATGTTCAGATCAATGGCCGCATTTCAGCCATCCTGGAACTGGGGATGGGCTTCAATCCGGAACTCACTGGACGCCAGAATGTGCTGCATGTAGCAGGCTTGATGGGTTTCAGCTCAGAGCAGATTGAAGCCGTGATGCCTGAAATCGAGGCGTTTGCCGAAATCGGCGAATACTTCGACAGCCACGTGCGGACCTACTCCAGCGGCATGCAGATGCGCATTGCTTTTGCCGTGGCCACAGCGTTCCGACCAGACGTGCTCATTGTCGATGAAGCGCTGTCGGTAGGCGATGCCTACTTCCAGGCCAAGTGCTACAAACGCATCTCCGAGTTCAAGGAACAGGGCACTGCTCTGATTCTGGTTTCCCACAGCCCTGGCGATGTAGTCAAGCATTGTGAGCGCGCAATCATGCTCAAAGATGGTCGCGTGGAAATGGATGGCCCTTCCCGCGATGTAACCAACCGCTACCTGGACGAGTTGTTCGGCAAGAAGGCCCAGCTCAAAGCAGTGAGCGCGGAAGTCGATCAGCAATTGAGCGAGCAGATGCTCGCAAGTGACGCGGACGAATTTCATACTCGCCCCGGTTACCGCAAAGAAGAATACCGCTGGGGACACCAGGGTGCGACGATTCTGGACTATCTGACCGTCTCCGAAGGAGTGCAGTATCCGTCACAGATCGAAAGCAACAGCCCTGTGGATTTCTACTTCAAGGTGCGCTTCGACCAAAACTGCGAAAGTGTCGTTCCTGGTTTTCTGATCAAGACCCTGGAAGGCATTTTCCTCTATGGCACAAACTCTTTCCTGGCTGGCAAAGGCACCGACGAGATCAGTGCGAAAGCTGGCGAGATCAAGGTATTTCGATTCTCCGTTCCCATGCACTTGAATGACGGCCATTATCTCGTGTCGTTCGGTGTCTCGTCCGGAAACCCACTTCAAGAACTGCAGCCTCTGGATCGGCGATACGACTCCGTGCTGCTTAAGGTAAACAGGTCCATGCAGTTTTCAGGAATAGTCGATATGCAGTCTTCATTTTCTGAATGCGGACGACACCTTGAGGTATTGTCAAAATGACCACCATCCAGTTGTTGGTTGACGATCTCCCAGAGGTGTATCAACCGATTTTCGGTCACCCCGAGCTGTCACAAGGCAGCTCGCGCAGCAGCAGCGATCGCCTGGTCCAGATCGTTGACATCTACAAAGCCATCGAGTCGATTCTTGACCGGCCGCTAAACGTGCTGGACCTGGGCTGTGCGCAAGGTTTCTTCAGCCTGAATCTGGCCGCATTGGGCGCGACAGTGCATGGTGTCGACTACCTGGAAAAAAACATCCACGTGTGTCAGGCGTTATTAGCCGAGAACCCCGAGTTCAAGGCACAGTTTACCTTTGGCAAGATCGAGGAGCTGCTGCAAACCGTCGAAAGTGGGCAATACGATCTGGTCTTGGGTCTTAGTGTCTTTCACCATTTGGTGTATGACTTCGGTAAGGAGCAGATCAAGGAAACCCTGGATTTGCTGCTGCACAAAATCACCGTATTCATCGGTGAGTTCGCTCTAGCCGAGGAGCCCTTGTACTGGGGCCCTGCTCAACCGTCGGACCCACGTTACCTGCTGAGTAACAGTGCTTTCCTGCATGAGCTGTCACGACACCCTACGCACTTAGCGAACATTGATCGCCCGCTGTATATCGCCAGCAACCAGGTCTGGTACCTGGACGGCATGGCCGAACGCATCAACTCCTGGACGCCAGAGTCCCACGCATTGGCGGCAGGTGCCCACGAAGGGGCGCGCCGTTACTACTTCAGCGATAATTATTTTGTCAAAATTTTCCGCATAGAAGGCCAATTCGGTGCACGTAACAAAGCTGAGCTGCTGCGTGAAGGGCAGTTCCTCAAAAACCCGCCCGCAGGCTATAGCGTACCCCGCTACTATCTGTCCGGCGGCAACAACGCCGAAAGCTGGCTGGTCACCGAACGCATAGAAGGGGAGCTGTTGCTGGATGCCATCACCAGTGGCAAGGTGCTGGACAACCGCAAGATTCTGCTCAACGTACTCCAACAACTGTCCTTTCTGGAACGCAACGGCTTCTACCACGACGATATTCGCGTGTGGAATGTCATGCTCGATCAAGACCTCAACGCCCACCTGATCGACTACGGCTCCATCAGCACCGAGCCGACGGATTGCGTCTGGCCCCACAACGTCTATTTGTCTTTCCTGATTTTCGTCAAGGAGGTAGTCATTGGCTACATCGACAACCCCAGCCCGCTACGTGAAATTACCATCAGCCCTTACAGCCTGCCCGAGCCCTATGCCAGCTGGGTGAATAGTTTCTGGACAAAGCCGGTGAGTACATGGAGTTTTAAAATGATGTATGACTCTCTGGAAGAGTCCGGAAATCGCGTCTCGATTCCCGTAGAAGACACTTCGACAGTGTTGTGGATGAAGAGCATCGAAAGTGCCCTGCAGGCGCTCAAGAAGCATGTTCACCACGTCGAAAACAACATCGACCAATCGCGTACCAACCTTGAGGAACAGCTCAAGGCGCTGAACCATAAGAGTGAACTGTTGGCACGGAACCGCATCGCCCAGCAGAAACTCGAAGAGTCTGTAAGCAATTCCGAGAGCTGGCGCCTGAAAGCCCAGCGCTTCGAAAGCGAGTTGCTCGATACCACCGAGCTGCTAGCAGAAGCCGAAGATGAAGCCAATGCAATGCGTGCCAAGATCGGAGAGTACGAGCAGGCACTGGCCGAGAGCTCGAAACTCACGACAACCTCGCACCAGCACTCAACACAAGAGTCGCAAATCCGTGACCAGCGGCTCGGTGAACTGCAAGACAGCAATGCTGCATTGGCCAGACAGTTGCTGGAGTCCCAGCAGGCTTATCGGCAGCTTGAGGAGCGGCTCGGTGAATGCCAGTCCAACACCCACCACTGGTACCTGCGCGCGATCCACAGCGAGCAACGGGTTGGTGAGCTTCTTTCCAGCACCTCGTGGTATCTGACTAAACCACTGCGAGCGGCCAGCGTACAGGCAGGCAGGCTGGTGCGCTTGCCGCTGAAAATGCTTAGGCCCCCCCTGCGCAAAGGCGCCCTGCTGGTGATTCGCGGAGTGCAAAATCGCCCAGGCATTAAGCGCCGGGTAGCCAAGTTGCTCAATCACTATCCGCACCTTACTGCGCACCTTCGGCAGTTTGCACGTAATCAAGGAGCACTGGGTCGAGGTCCAAGCGGCGCGGAAAGACAGCAGTACATAGATGCTTCATTACCCACAATGTTTCAAACCCATGCCGAGGGTGACCCTCACAATGAAGCGCTGTCACCCCGTGGTCGTGATGTGTTCAAGAAGTTTGAAAAAGTGATCAAGACTAAGGATGTTCGTTGATGCGCATTGTAATTGACATGCAGGGGGCGCAGACCGAAAGCCGATTTCGGGGCATCGGCCGCTATACCCTTTCCTTCGCTCAAGGCATCGCCCGCAATCGCGGTGAGCATGAACTCTTCCTGGCGCTCAACGGCCTTTTTCCGCATACCATCGAAGGAATCCGTGAAGCTTTTCAAGGGTTGCTGCCACAGGAAAACATCCGGGTATGGTACGCACCAGGCCCGGTGCAGGAGATTGATCCGGCCAACACCCAACGCCGGCAGAACGCTGAACTGATCAGGGAAGCGTTCCTGGCCAGCCTCAACCCCGACGTGATCCACATTACCAGCCTGTTTGAAGGCTACATTGACGATGCAGTCAGCAGCGTCGGCCTGCTCGACACGCGCACGCCGGTTACTGTATCGCTGTATGACTTGATTCCCTTGCTCAACCCAGATCACTACCTCAAGCCCAACCCCAATTACGAACAGTACTATATGCGCAAGGTTGATCACCTTAAGCGGGCTCGTGGGCTGCTGGCCATTTCCAACTTCTCGCGGCAGGAAACCCTGGACACCCTCAACGTTCCCGATGAGCGTGTGACCAACGTGTCTACGGCTATTGAAGAGCACTTCCAGCCTATCCAGGTCAGTGCCGCGGATGCTCGGGCGCTACAAGCCAAGTTCGGTCTGACTAAGCCCTTTGTTCTCTACACCGGTGGCGCTGATGAACGTAAGAACCTGCCGCGTCTGATCCAGGCATTCGCGAATCTGAGCGTGCCGTTGCGTAACAGCCACCAACTGCTGTTTGCCGGCAAGATGTCCGAAGGGGATCGCCACGGGCTCAACCACGAGGCACGCAAGGTCGGGCTACGCGAGGAAGAACTCCGTTTCACCGGGTATGTGACGGAAGAAGAGCTGGTACAACTGTATAATCTGTGCGAGTTGTTCGTGTTCCCATCTTGGCACGAAGGCTTCGGCCTACCCGCACTTGAGGCCATGGCCTGCGGCGCCCCGGTAATTGCAGCCAACACCTCCAGCTTACCTGAGGTCATTGGATTAGACTCGGCACTGTTTGACCCCCTCGATATAGCATCCATCACCGCCAAGATGACCGAAGCACTGGGCAATGAACTGTTTCTGGAATCCCAGCGCTCCCATGCACTTACGCAGGCCCGCCAGTTCTCTTGGTCGGAAACAGCTCGTCGTGCGGTGCAAGCCTTCGAGAATATCGTCGCCTCTGTTGAACAACCACTGGAAAGTAACCTGCGCCAGGGCATCAAGCCACGCCTAGCGTTTGTATCGCCCTTACCCCCTGAGCGGACCGGTATCGCCGACTACAGTGCCGAACTATTGCCGGCACTGGCTGAGTACTATGACATCGACGTGGTCGTAGTGCAGGACAAGGTTGACGCCGCCTGCAAACAGCAGGGCTTCGAGTTTCGCAGCCCTCAATGGTTGCTAGACAACGCACACGCTGTGGACCGCGTACTGTACCAAGTAGGCAACTCGCCCTACCATGACCACATGCTGGCAATGATGAAAGAGGTGCCTGGCACCGTGGTGCTGCACGACTTCTTCATGAGTGGGCTGATGTGCTGGCGAGAACAGTACACAGTGGCCAACCACGATTGGATTAAGGCCTTGTATGCCAGCCACGGCTACAAGGCAGTAGCCGAACGTTATGTCGACCCCGAAAAAGCCAAATGCAAATACCCGGTCAACCTTCATGTGCTGCAAAATGCCCAAGGCTTGATCGTCCATTCGGACTATTCTCGCAAGCTGGCGCAGCACTGGTACAACGGCTATGACCCTGTCAGCTGGCAGGTCATCCCACTACTCCGGGCACCAGCGCCGCCTACCGACAAGGTCCTGGCTCGCAGCAAGCTTGGCCTGGCCAAGGATGACTTTGTCGTCTGCAGCTTCGGTTTCCTGGATCATTCCAAGCTCAACCATCTGTTGCTCGATGCCTGGTTCAGCGGCGAGCTGGCCAAGGACAAACGCTGCAAACTGATCTTCGTCGGTGAGAACCATGGCGGCGACTTCGGTGATCAACTGCGCAATACCATCCGCCATAGCGGTCACGCCAACAATATAATTATCACTGGCTACGCCACCATGGAGGACTTTCGCCACTACCTCCAGGCGGCGGACATAGCCGTGCAACTGCGTACCGCCTCACGCGGTGAAACCTCTGCCGCCGTGCTCGACTGCATGAACTACGGCCTGCCGCTGATCGTCAACGCCAATGGCTCCATGGCCGAGCTCGATGCAGAAGCAGTATGGCTACTACCGGATGAATTCGAAATCCAAGCCTTGTCTCAAGCGCTGGATACCCTGTGGAAAGATGCACAGCTGCGAACCGCATTGAGTTGCAGGGCCAAGGAAGTAATCCTAAACAAGCACGCCCCCAGTGCCTGTGCCAAATCCTACTTCGAGGCTATTGAAGGCTTCAGTAACAAAGCCGACGCTGGCATCGATGCCTTGATCTACAAGGTAGTGGATAAGAATGCTCATCTGGACAAGAGTGAACTTCAGCAACTGTCCCAATGCATTGCCCACAACATGCCATTGATGCGCTCCGAACGGCGATTGTTTCTGGACGTCACTGAAACCTGCCGCTCGGATCGCAAGACCGGCATTGAGCGCGTAGCCCGTGCAATCATGATGTCGCTTCTGCAAAACAACCCCAAGGGCTATCGTGTGGAACCGGTGTTCCTGAGCAATAAGAGCGGCAACTGGAACTATCACTATGCACGGCACTACACCTTCGAAATGCTAGGCCTGCCGAAAAGCTTCTTCGAAGACGAGCGGGTAGACCCGATTGCTGGTGACATCCTTATCGGCCTGGATCTTTCCGGCGACACGCTTGTGCAAGCTGGCAACGCCGGACTGCTTCAGCAATACCGCGATTGCGGCGTGGCGATGTGGTTCATGCTCCACGACCTACTACCGCTACGAATCCCCCATGTGTTCCCGCCAGACACCGAGTACGGATTTAACCAATGGCTCAAGACTCTGGTGGCTATGGACGGCATTATCGGCGTCTCCAAGGCAGTTGCCGATGACCTCCGTGCCTGGATACAGGAACAAGGCCTGAAGCGTACAGGACCACGTGCCCTGCACGTTGATTGGTCGCACCACGGAGCCGACCTGGTAAACTCTGCGCCGAGCAAGGGCGTACCCGAGACTGCCGAGCAGACACTGGCGCAACTTCGGTCGCGGCCTACCTTCCTATTGGTTGGAACAGTGGAACCGCGCAAGGCCTACCTCCAGGCCCTGAAAGCATTCGAGCTGCTGTGGGAAGAAGGTGCCGATATCAACCTCGCCATCGTCGGTGGCGAAGGTTGGAAGCCCCTACCTGACGAAGCCCGCCGCGATATTCCGGAAACCATTGCGCGCCTGCGCGACCATCCTCAGCAAGGACAACGTTTGTTTTGGCTGCAGGGTATCAGTGATGAATACCTTGAGAAGGTCTACGCAACCAGCACCTGCCTGGTCTTTGCCTCGGTCGGCGAGGGTTTTGGCCTGCCTTTGATCGAAGCGGCGCAGCATGGGCTACCTATCCTGGCCCGTGACATTCCTGTGTTCAAGGAAGTGGCGCTCAACCACGCATACTATTTCACCGGTGACCAGCCCGCCGATCTAGCCACGGGCGTTCGCGAGTGGCTGGCGCTGTATCGGCAAGATGCGCATCCGAGCTCAAAGGGTATGCCATCGCTAACTTGGGCGCAGAGTGCTGATAACCTGGTTAAAATTGTGCTGGAAAAGAGCCGAAGCTGACCCCTCCCGCCTCAAAGCCTCCCTGGCGCCCACCGACCTGGGCGCCAGGAACCTTACTGCGCGGCGCTGCCAGTCAGAGCCTAACAAGACTCGAACAAAGCAGAGTGCCTGCCTTGTCACGTCACAAGACGCATATCAACTAGTCTTACGGGTTTTAGCCTTAGGGCGCCGCCACGCGACAATAGCCCCCAGAACCGGCCCAACCGCCAACCCCGCCAGCAACGCAACCAACACAAACAGCGAAACCGGAAGCTGCGGCAATGACCACCCTAGAAATACCAACACTACGGGCTGCTGGTTCTCCAGAACAAAAAATAGCACCCCGAGAACGATCACAAGCAAAAACAGGACAAACAACAACCGCTTAAAATTCCGCACAACCCACTCCTGTCACAGGACCATCAAGCGTTGTGTTCTTCATCTTCATTCACCCGATCCCGCAGCTCTTTACCCGGCTTGAAATGCGGCACGAACTTGCCATCCAGACTGACAGACTGCCCCGTCTTCGGATTACGCCCTACCCGCGGTGCACGGTAGTGCAAGGAAAAACTGCCAAAGCCCCGGATCTCGATGCGATCTCCAGTCGCCAGGCACTGAGACATCTGTTCAAGCATGGTCTTGATGGCCAGCTCGACATCCTTGG
>Ga0247821_10000757_pt1 | contig 17927 bp, 20 predicted proteins | sample 13C_Glycerol_Day_FD_192481 | JGI IMG/M metagenome (GOLD analysis project Ga0247821, IMG submission 192481) | Soil microbial communities from agricultural site in Penn Yan, New York, United States - 13C_Glycerol_Day14 | ecosystem: Environmental > Terrestrial > Soil > Agricultural land | place... | reverse complement strand
GCCCCACGCCGGTGCTCGCCGCGGTCGGCGGCGAACCCCCGCCGCCCCCGCCGCCACAACGGGCCAGGAGCAGGATGGATGCAACGACCCCCGCCATCACCAGCGCCACTCTCATAGCGCCTCCGTCTAGAACTTCGTGGAGGCAACGGTAAGCCGCGGCGGGGTTTTGTGGAGTAGCCCCTCCGGACTACCGATAACTGGTTGGCCGTGGCGGGCCAGGCCCGGTCAGTTCCTGACCAGATAGATCTCGCTCTGTTTCGGGAACATGCTCCCGTGGTAGCGGAAGTCCTCCACGCGCATTCCGTTGCGCTGGAAGCTCGAGAAGAGCCAGGGCTTGCTGTACCGCACGACGGTCAGCGGGCCGTCGCAGGCGTAGGGCACGTAATCGGACGGGTTGATCGAGACGTCCTCCACGCCGTCTTCGGCGAAGGCCGTGAGGAAGCACCGGCCTCCGGGGCGAAGGATTCTTCCGATCTCGCGGTTGTACGCCTCGACGTCCTCGGGCTTCATGTTCGTGTACAGGCCCCAGAGGAAGGCGATGTCGGCCGACCCGTCCTCCAGCGGCAACCGCAGCTGGCTGCCGTCGAAACTTCCGTCCGGGTTGTAGTGCGCGTTGGCCATGTCCAGGTGGACGAACCGGAAGCTCGGATGCTGCTTCTCGATGTTGTCCTTGCACCAGCGCACGAAGGGCTCGTTGGCGTCGATCCCGAGGTACTGCACGTCGCCGAACTCCGCCAGCAGTCCGGTGGCCAGCCGCCCGAGTCCCGACCCGATGTCGACGACGCGCGAGCTCTTCGTGTAGCCGAGGCGGTCCGGGAACTTCGTGGCTTCGAGCACCGCCGACAGGAAGAAGAAGCTGTCGGTGCGGAAGGCGTCGCCGCACATCCTGCCGCGCATGCTCTTGGGCGGCAGCCGGTAGCCGCGATGGAGCACGTACCCCCTGGCTTCGGCGCCCTTGTCTTCGAGCAGGGGCGCGAGCCTTTCCAGGCGCAGGCCCACGCTTCTCAGCTTCTTGACGACGAACTCCAGGACCGGCTGCCGCAGCCGCCGTGTGGCGGGCTTCACGAATGTGGTGTTCATGGCCGAGCAGTCTAGGACTGCGCCCTACAACGACGTGGCTACCACGAACAGGGTAGCTCTATCGAGTGCTGCGCAACGTAACGGGCTGCTGCCGGTCCAGCGTGGTCATCAATCGAGCCAGCTTTTCCGGGTTGCGCTGCACATGGATGCGCGCGATCCGTTCGCCCTCCAGCTCCAGCGACTGCGCGGACTCGAGCCGGCCGTCGATGAACCTCAGCAGCCCCCACTGGCCGTTGATACGTGCCAGTTCCATCCGCACTTCGGCGCCGAAACGCAGGTGCGTCGCGTAGTAGAGCTGCGCGATGCGCGGGCCGCCGCGCAGCGGGTGGCCGAAGCTGGGCACGCGGCCGCCACCGTCGCCGACCAGCACCGCGTCCTCGTCCAGCAGCGTCCTGAGCGCGGCGAAGTCGCCCTGCGTGGCCGCCGTCGCGAACCGGCTGAGCAGCTGGTGGTGCACGTCGGGCGACACGCGCTGCCGCGGCCGCCCTTCGCGCAACTGCTCCCTGGCGCGATGCACGAGCTGCCGGCACGCGGCCTCGCTCTTGCCGATCACCTGCGCCACCTCCGCGTAGCTGGCGTCGAACACCTCGCGCATCAGGAACGCGGCGCGAGCTTCCGGCGCCAGCTGCTCGAGCAGCACGAGGAAGGCCATCGAGATGTCGTCGGCGCGCTCCAGCACGTCCTGCGGCGTGGGCGGCGACTCGTCCAGCAGCGGCTCCGGCAGCCACAGGCCCGGATAGTTCTCGCGCCGCACCTTGGCGGCACGCAGCCGGTCGAGCGCCAGGCGGCTGGTGGTGGTCACCAGCCAGGCTTCGGGGCTGTCCAGCTCGCGCGGGTGCTCGACCTCGTTCCAGCGCAGCCAGGCGTCCTGCACCACCTCCTCGGCGTCGTGCACCGAGCCGAGCATGCGATAAGCGATGCCCTGCAGCTTGCGCCGCGAGCCCTCGAACACCTGGGTTGCGTCCATCAAAGCCTCGAAGGCGGGATTCTCGGCGCTCACGTGCGCGCCGACAACCAGCTCTCGAAGCGCACGGCGCCCAGGCGCGCCTCGCCCGCCGGCACCAGCGTGCCGGGCTCGAGCACCGCGCCGAAGTACGGCGCCTTCGCGTCGCTCATCACCTCGCGCTTGTCGCCCCGGGCGCGCAGGAAGCGGCCGACCAGCTGGTCGAGCTGGAAGCGTTCCGGCCCCGCGATCTCCACCGTGCCGTTGACGGGCGGCGCCAGCGCGGCGTCGTGCACGGCCGCGGCCACGTCGTCCGAGGAGATCGGCTGCACCCAGGCGGGCGACAGGTGCAGCACCGGCCCTTCGCCGGCCGAGCGGGCGATGCCGTCCACGAACTCGAAGAACTGCGTGGACTGCACGATGGTGAACGGGATGCCGCCGGCACGCACCAGCTGTTCCTGCGCCTGCTTGGCGCGGAAGTAGCCGCTCTGCTGCAGCCGTTCGGTGCCGACCACCGACAGCGCGACGTGGTGGCGCACGCCGGCCTTGCGCTCGGCGGCCAGCAGGTGGTTGCCCGACCGCTGGAAGAAGTCCATCACCGCGTCGTCCGCGAAGCTGGGGGAGTTGGCCACGTCGACCACGACGTCGGCGCCGGCCAGCGCGGCATCGAGGCCCTCGCCGGTGAGCGTGTTCACGCCCGTGTTGGGGGCGGCCGCGAAGGCCTGGTGCCCGCTGGACTGCAGGCGCTGGACGAGCTTGGAACCGATCAGTCCGGTCCCGCCGATGACGACGATCTTCATGGGGTCTCTCCGTGGATCGGCAGGCCGGGTGCCTGCCACTCCAGCGAAGACGGCCGGCGCGGCGTCCTGTGACAGGCCGGGCACGGCAGCCGACGAACGGTCGTTGTCACAACGCGCGGGGCTCGCCCGTCTAGTGGGCAGGAGCAGGACGATCCCGCTCTACCCCAGACGAAAGGAAACCCATGATGTCCCACGGTCCCCGCCTCGACTACCACGCCCTCGACCCCAAGAGCACCCGCGCCCTGTCCCAGCTGTCGCATGCCGCCGGCAGCGGCCTGGACCGCAAGCTGCACGAGATGGTCAACCTGCGCGTCAGCCAGATCAACGGCTGCGCCTTCTGCATCGACATGCACTGGGCCGACCTGATGAAGCAGGGCGTGGAGCCGCGCGAGATCAACGCCGTCGCCGGCTGGCGCGAGGCGCCCCGGTTCTTCGGCGAGCGCGAGCGCGCCGCGTTCGCGTGGGCCGAAGCGGTGAACGCGATCCCGCACCGCTCGCCCAGCGACGAGGAGTTCGATGCGATCAAGCGCCACTTCAGCGACGCCCAGATCGCGAGCCTGACCTACGCCGTCGGCGCCATCCGCGCATGGAACATGCTCAACGCGAGCTTCCACACGCCGATGCCCGACACGCCGTACACGGTGGGCTGAGGCCCGGCTTCAGCGCCGGACCGGCGGGCGCTTCGGCGGCCCGCCGTCCCTGCGCTCGGGCAGGTGGCGGAACATGATGCGACCCTTGGTCAGGTCGTAGGGCGACATCTCGAGCGTGACGTCGTCGCCGGCAATGATGCGGATGCGGTGCTTCTTCATCTTGCCGCCGGTGTAGGCCACCAGCTCATGCCCGTTCTGCAGCACGACGCGGCAACGCGAGTCGGGCAGGATCTCGGCCACGCGGCCGCGCATTTCGATCAGGTCTTCTTTGGCCAAAGGATCTCCTTTTGCCGCCGGAGCTCAATAGCCGCGCGAGCCGCCGAAGCGGGGCGTGCGCGGTTCCATCGGACGGGCTTCGTTGACCACGAGGCCGCGGCCGCCCAGCTGGTGGCCGTTCATGCCCTCGATGGCGGCCTTGGCCTCGACGTCCGTGGACATCTCGACGAAGCCGAAGCCCTTGGAACGGCCGCTGTCGCGGTCCATGACGATCTTGGCGCTCTGCACGGAGCCGAAGGCGCTGAACGCCTGCTCCATGTCGCTGTCGCTGAAGGTGTAGGGCAGGTTGCCCACGTAGAGTTTGTTGCCCATTCGGACTCCATGAGAAAGGAAAGATCCACGATGGAGCCGGGATGCAATCACAAACTCATGGGAAAGGGTTCGGGAAGGCGAGGCAGACTGGTCACCGCAGGAGGGGTGCCCCGGCAGCGTCTGGCGGGGGACCGACATTATGCCCTTCGGGCCGGCGCGGCGGGAAAGAGGCGCCTGTAAAGCCGCTTCCTACGAAAGGTCTCCCCCGTCGCCGGCCAGCATCGCCCTCGCCTCTTCGGTCAGCGCCTCGACCGCTTCGCTGAAGGCGAGGTACCGGTCTTCCCCCAGCCGCTCGCGCAGGCGCCGCTCGCGCGCCATCGAATCCGGCACGCCGCGGCGCAGCATCTCGACGGCCGCGGGCGTGAGCGACAGCACCTGCTTGCGGCGGTCCTTGCTGTCGCTGCCCTGCTTCAGCAAGCCCAGCTCCGCCAGCTCGAACGCGACCCGGCTGACCTGGCTGTGGTCGAAGCTGGCGAGCCGCGCGACCTCGCCCGAGGTCGACGGGCCCAGGCGGTTGACGATCACCAGCACGCGCCACTGGCGGCTGGTCAGTCCCAGGGTCTCGCGCACCGAAGCGTCCACCAGCCGTGACAGCAGCTGCGACAGAACCTGCACGCGGAAGGTGATCAGCGCCTCCGGCGTGTGCCCCTTCAGCTGGGCCAGCGTGGCCGCCTTCTTGTTTGCGGATGCAATAGTTGCCATAGCACGGATTATGTTGGTATGCTGCGCTCGAACAGGAGACAAGCATGCATTTTGCGATCCGCCGCCGCGCCCTCGCCGCGGCCCTGGCCACGATGATGGCCGCGCCCCTGGCGTTCGCGGCCGACTTCCCCGCGAAACCGGTCACGCTGGTCGTGCCGCAGGGCCCCGGCTCCGGCAGCGACGTGGTCGCCCGCCTGCTCGGCGTGCACCTGGGCAACGCGCTGGGCCAGCCGGTGGTGATCGAGAACCGCACCGGCGGCGGCGGCATCATCGCCCACCAGTCGGTGATGCGTGCTCCGGCGGACGGCTACACGCTGCTCTTCACCTCCACCGCCCAGCTGCTGGTGGTTCCCGCCATCAACGCCTCGGCCCGCTATTCGCTGGACGACTTCGTGCCGGTGGCGCCCGTGCTGCGCGCTCCGTTCGCGGTGCTGGTGGCGAACACGCCCGCCGCCCCGAAGACGCTCAAGGACCTGGTCGAGCAGCTGCGTACTCAGCCCTCGGCCTACGCATCCGCCGGCACCGGCACGATGACGCACCTGGGCTCCGAGATCTTCCTGCGCCGCGCCGGCGTGAAGGCCACGCACGTGCCCTACAAGGGCAGCGGCGCGGCGCTCACCGACCTGATGAGCGGCCAGGTGCTCTTCGCCACCGATTCGCTGACCGCCTCGCTGACGCACGTGCGCTCCGGGCGCCTGCGCGTGCTGGCCGTCACCGGCGACAAGCGCGAGGCCTCTCTGCCCGACGTGCCCACGCTCGCCGAAGCCGGCCTGCCGGGCGAGCCGATCGCGGTGATCGGCGGCATCTTCGCGCCCAAGGGCGTGCCGCGCGAGGTGGCGCAGCGCATCGAGAAGGCGGTGGACGAGACGATGAAGAACCCGGAGGTGGTCTCGCGCTTCGCCGCCATGGAAACCGGCCAGCTGCGCGTGTCCAACGACGCGTTCCTCGCCCAGCTGCGCAAGGAAGCGCCGACCTGGCAGGCCCTGGTGCGCCAGCTCGAGCTGAAGGCGGACTGAGCGGATGGCCGAGCAGGACCTGCCCCGCGTCGCCCTCCAGCCGAAGGCGCGCGGCCCGCTGGAAGGCGTGCGCGTCGTCGACCTGTCGCGCCTGGTCGCCGGCAACATGCTCTCGCTGCAGCTGGCCGATTTCGGCGCCGACGTGGTGAAGCTGGAATCGCCCGCGGGCGGCGACACGCTGCGCCAGTGGCAGGGCGAGGACGGCGAAGGCCGGCCCTTCGACGGCTGGTGGCGGGTGTACGGCCGCAACAAGCGCAGCCTGGCGCTGGACCTGCGCGATGCGCAGGCGATGGCGCTGCTGCGGCGGCTGCTCGCGACCGCGAACGTGCTGATCGAGAGCTTCCGCCCCGGCACGCTCGAGAAGATGGGCCTCGCGCCCGAGTCGCTGCACCAGGACAACCCGCGGCTGGTGATCGTGCGCCTCTCCGGCTGGGGCCAGAGCGGGCCCTATCGCACCCTGCCCGGCTTCGGCAGCCTGGTCGAGGGCTTCTCGGGCTTCGCTCACAAGCATTCCGAGAGCGGACGTCCCGGCCTTCCCAACATGGCGCTCGCCGACATGGTCGCGGGCCTCACCGGCGCCTACGCGACGATGGCCGCGCTGCGCGAAGTGGAGGTGCGCGGCGGCAAGGGCCAGGTGGTGGACCTGTCGCTGCTGGAGCCGATGCTGGCCATCATGGGTCCCGACGTCACGCTGCATGCGGCCGGCGGCCCCGAGCCCGAGCCCGGCCTCAAGATCGCTTCGCCGCGCGGGGTCTACCGCTGCCGCGACGGCGGCTGGGTGGCGCTGTCCGGCTCGACCGACGCGATGGCGCGCCGCGTGCTGGAGGCCATCGGGCGGCCGGAGCTGGTGAACGACGCACGCTTCATCACCAACGCGGACCGGCTCGCCCACGACGGCGAGCTGGACGCGCTGATCGGCGACTTCATCGCGGCTCGCGACCAGGAGGAGTGCCTCGCCCTCTTCCGCGCCAAGGGCGTGACGGTGGGACCGATCCACGACTCGGCCCGCCTGCTGCGCGACGAGCACGTGCGCGAGCGGGGCTGCTACGTCGAGGTCGAAGGGACGGTGATGCACCACGTCACGCCGCGGCTGTCGGACACGCCGGGGACGCTGCGCCGCGCCGCGCCGGCGCTGGGCCAGCACACCGCGGAGCTGCTCGCGGAGCTCGGCTTCACCGAGGGCGATCTCCAGCCGCTGATCGAACGGGGAGCCGCGCGATGCGCATGAACGGGTGGCGATCGCTCCTCTTCGTGCCGGCGACCTCGCCGCAGCTGCTGGCCAAGGCGATGCGCAGCGGAGCGGACGCGGTCATCGTGGACCTGGAGGATTCCGTCGCGCCGGAGCGCAAGGCCGAAGCGCGCCGTCTCGCACACGAAGCGATCACGGCCGGCGGCAACGATGTGCCGCTGCTTCTGCGCGTGAACTCGCAGCCCGAGTGGCTGCAAGAGGACCTGGCGCAGGCACCGCTGGATCGCCTGCAGGGCGTGATGCTGCCCAAGGTGGAGTCCGCGCAGCAGGTGCTCGACGTCCACGCCGCGCTGGCCCGCCTCGGCGCGCCGCAGTTGACCATCGCCGTGCTGATCGAAACCGCGCGCGGCGTGTTGAACGCCGAACGCATCGCCGCCGCCAGCCCGAACCTGGCCGCGCTGGGCTTCGGCGCCGAGGACTACGCGTCCGAGATGGGCGTGGCGCCGCAACCGCCCTCGCTGCTGTGGCCCGCGCAGCAGGTCGCGACCTGCGCCCGCGCCTTCGGCCAGGCCTGCTGGGGCCTGCCGGGCAGCATCGCGGAGATCGCCGACATGGAAGCGTTCGGCGCTCTCGTCTCGCAAGCGCGCGCCGTGGGATTCACCGGCACCGTGTGCATCCATCCGAAGCAGGTGACCGTGGCCAACCAGGGCTTCGGGCCTTCGGCCGCGGAGCTCGAATGGGCCGCGAAGGTCGTGGCCGCCGACGAGGACGCGCAACGCAGCGGGCTCGGCGCGGTCCAGCTGGAAGGCCGGATGATCGACCGGCCGATCGTGGAACGCGCGCGGAGCTGGCTGCGGTTCGCGGCGCGCTGACCGGAGGGGGATCTCATGGGCTTCGCTTCGCAGAACATCCGGACGGAGTGGTCCCAGCACGAGACGCACAGCGCCGTGCAGGTCAGCGGCGCCCCCGCCCTCCACGAGTTCTTCTCCTTCCTCTCCTGGCTCTCGATCCAGACCGAGAGCTGGTCGGTGCAGCGGTTGCTGCTGGACCTGCGCGGGGTGCAGTCGATGCACGACCCGCAGGACCGGTTCCTCGCGGGCAACGCCCTGGGGCTGGCGCTCCGCCATGTGGACAAGGTCGCCGCCATCGTCCCCGGGCACGCGGACACCGACCATGGCGGCTGCGATTCGGTGTTCACCGACGAGCGTCGCGCCCTGGACTGGCTGCTGGCGAACTGAGCGTCGCAGCGGCGCAGCCGACTCACGCCGGGCGGAAGCGCGTGAGCTCCTGGCGGGCGAAATCGATGAAGGCCCGCGTACGCGCCGGCAGCAGCCGTGCGTGCGGATACACGATGCTGATCGGGCGTGGCGGCAGCTCGAAATCCTCCAGCACGACGCGCAGCTTCCTGGATTCGATCAAGGGCTCCACCTGGTAGGAAAAGAACATGCCGAAGCCCGCGCCTTCGGCGCAGGCCTGCACCGCCGGCCAGATGTGGTTGAACTCCAGGTTGCCGCTCACCGGCACCTGGAACACGCGCCCGTTCTCCTGGAAGTCGCCCCAGCCCGTGCGCGCGGACAGGACCCGGATGCAGTTGAGCCCCTGCAGGTCGCGCGGATGCCGCGGCACGCCGGCGCGCCGCAGCAGGGCCGGCGTGGCGACCACGATCCGGCGAACTTCACCGAGCGGCTGTGCGATGAGCGAGGAGTCCTCCAGCCGCCCGATCCGGATCCCGAGGTCCAGGCCTTCCTCCAGCAGGTTCACCACGCGGTCGAGGAGCAGCGTGGTGCAGCGCATGCCGGGATGGCGCCGCACGAAGCGCGTGACCACCGGCGCCACGTACATCTGGCCGAACAGCACGGGCGCGGTGATCTGCAGGTGTCCCGCGGGCGCGGAGGCCTCGGCGCCGAGAGCCGCCTCCGCTTCCTGCACGGCGGAGAGGATGTGCCGCGAACGCTCCAGGTGCTGCCGTCCTTCGTCGGTGAGCGTGATCCGCCGCGTCGTCCGCTGGAACAGCCGCACGCCCAGCTCGCGCTCGTAGGCCGCCAGCGAACGCACGACGGCGGGCAGCGAGGTGCCGAGCGAGCGCGCCGCGGCCGTCAGGCTGCCCGCTTCGGCGATGCCGACGAAGGTCTGCATGGCCCGGAACTTGTCCATGCGGCCATATTACTGCGTGGAATGGAGCAGTCTCCTGCAGTCAGCGCCATTTATTCCGGTGAAAGCAGCAAACAGAATCGTGCATCCATCCAAAGGGGGAACACGATGAGCACCAAGGCCTGGCATGCGGGCGAGCACGAACTGCATCGCCGTCACGGGATCGCCGGCCGCATGGCCGAAGTCGGCGCGCGCGTGCTGCGCGACCACCTGCCCGAGCAGCATCGCCTGTTCTTCTCCGAACTGCCGCTCGTGTACGCGGGTCTTCTCGATGCGCAGGGGCAGCCGTGGGCTTCGCTGCTGGCCGGCGCGCCGGGCTTCGCCTTCTCGCCGACCCCGCAAAGGCTGAGGCTCGCCGCGCGTCCGCTGCCGGGGGACCCCGTCGCGCCTTCATGGCGCGAAGGCGCTCCCGTGGCCCTGCTCGGCCTGCAGGCCGAGACGGGGCGGCGCAACCGCATGAACGGCTGGATCGTCGCCGACCGGGGCGGTGCGTTCGAGATCGCCGTGGGCCAGAGCTTCGGCAACTGCCCGAAATACATCCATCCGCGGCGCGCATCGCACATGCCGACGTCCGCACCGGTGGAAGTCACGGCGGGCGACGGCCTCGACGAGGCGGCGGCGCGGATCGTCCGGAACGCGGACACCTTCTTCATCGCGAGCGCACATCCCGCGGCTGCGCGTTCACGCGATCCCGCGGCAGGCGTGGACGTCTCGCATCGCGGCGGACCCGCCGGATTCGTCCACGTCGAGGCCGACGGGTCGCTGCTGGCGCCGGACTATCCCGGCAACATGTTCTTCAACACGCTCGGCAACCTGGCTCTCGAACCCCGCTGCGGGCTGCTGTTCCTGGACTTTCGCAGCGGCGGACGCCTGCACCTCGCCTGCCGGACCGCCCTGCTGCCCGACGCGGCGGACGCCCGACCCTGGGCCGGCGCGCAGCGAGTGATCCGCTTCCAGGTGGAACGCGCCGTGCGCGTCGTGGGAGGACTGCCGCTGCGCTGGAGCGAAGACTAGAGGCCGGCGCCCGGCCGGCCCGTTTTGTATCGCCGCTTGAATATCGGGCGACCGCGCCTAGCATGGGGCATCCCCCTGACGGAGCCGGCCATGCCACGGTCACTGACTGAGGAAACGTTCGTCGCGTCCGGAGCCCTGAACATCTTCCTGCGGTCGTGGCAGCCGGACCGCGAGCCTCGCGCCGTGCTCGTCATCTGCCACGGCGTGAACTCGCACGGCGGCCAGTACGCGTGGCCCGCGGAACAGTTCGCGAACGCGGGCCTCGCCGTCTACGCGCTCGACCTGCGCGGGCGCGGCAGGTCGGACGGCGAGCGCTTCCATGTCGAGGACGTCGCGGATTACGTGACCGATGTCGCCGGCGCGGTGAAGATCGCCAGGTCACGCCATCCAGGCCTGCCCGTGTTCCTGCTCGGCCACAGCGCCGGCGGCGTGGTGAGCGCGACCTATGTGCTCGAGGCCCAGTCCGAACTCGCCGGCTTCATCTGCGAGAGCTTCGCGTTCCAGGTGCCGGCGCCGGGCTTCGCGCTGGCCGCGATCAAATGGCTGAGCCACATCGCCCCGCGGTTGCCGGTCCTCAAGTTGAAGAACGAGGACTTCTCGCGCGACCCGAAGGTGGTGGCGGCGCTCAACGCCGATCCGTTGACCGCCAACGAGGTGCAGCCGGCGATCACGGTGGCCGCGCTGGTGCGCGCCGACGAACGGCTGCGCGACGAGTTCCCGAAGATCATGCTGCCCGTGCTCATCCTGCACGGCACCGAGGACAAGGCGACCGTCTGCCATGGCAGCGAGTTCTTCTACCGGACGGTGGGCTCGCAGGACAAGACGCTCAAGCTGTACGAGGGCCACTACCACGACCTGCTGGCCGACTTCGGCAAGGAGACCGTGGCCGCGGACATCACGGCCTGGATCGAGCGCCGCTGGGCGTGACGCTCACGCCGCCGCGAACGCGCCCGCCGATCCGCGCAGCAGTTGCCGATACATCCGGAAGGTGCGCCGCTGCATGGGCAGCACTTCACCGCGGCAGCGCGCCATCGCATGCCGCAGCATGCCGCGCAGGGACCAGGGCTTGGCCGACCCGATGAAGTGGATCACCTTGATCAGGCGCGCGCGCCCGGACGGGTGGGCCTGCGCATCCAGCGTGTAGCGGCCGCTGGCGATGTACTGGTCCACCAGCGGATGCAGCATGTTGTAGCCCTGGTCCAGTTGCAGGCGCGAGGCCGGCCACTCGGGGTAGTAGGCGTTGATCAGGTCCTGGTCGCCGACGATGCGGCTGCCGTCGACGGAGGCTTCGCGCATCGCGGCCGGCAACGTGGCGACGATCTCCTCGGGCAGGCCCTCGCGCGGTTCGATCACCATCAGGCCGGAGTTGAGGCGGACCCAGTCGGGGTAGACCAGCTGGCCGGCCGCCACCGCCGACATGTGGGGCCAGTCGAACAGTTCGTCGATGCGCGACAGCACCATCATGTCGCTGTCGAGGTACACCAGCTTGCGGTACCGCGTGAGGCCGAACAGGTGGAGCTTGTCGAAGGTGTTGGACCAGTGGTGCGCATCGGACTGGTCCAGCCCGCGCGGGCGGATCGCCTTGGGCAGGCGCACCGTTTCCAGGCCCTCGCGCTTCAGGTCGGATTCGACCTCCGCACCGGCGCCGTCGGCCACGGCCACGACCAGGGGCCGCTCCGTGCCGCTCGCGCGCAGCGAACGGTCCAGCGCGATCACTCCGGGCAGGTAGTCAGGGGTGCTGATCAGCGTGATGTAGGTTTCCACCCCGACATTCAAACAGGGCCTCAACCCGACCACAGTGCAACACCGGCAACAGCATCTGAACAGTGCTGCCGCCGCTGCGCCGGATTCAACGCTCGTAGAGGCGCGTGATCGAGAAGGTTTCGGCGTCGCCCGCGCCGTGCGCCTCGACATAGGCGCGGTACTGGCCGATCGCGGCCTGCAACAGCGGCAACTCCAGGCCGCCGGCCGCGCGGACATCGTCGACGACGCGCAGGTCCTTGAGCAGCTGCGCGGCCCGCCCCGCGGGCGGGTCGAAGTTTCCGGCGGCCATGACCGGCCAGATCCTCTGCAGTCCCACGGAATCCGCCAGCCCGCCCGCCAGGCACGAAGGCACCTTCTCCAGCGGCAGGCCCATGCGCCGCGCCAGCGTGAGAGCCTCGGCCAGCAGCACGGCGGTGCCGCCCACCAGCGCCTGGTTCACCACCTTCATGTCCTGGCCGCTGCCGACCTCGCCCAGGTGCGTGCGGCGGCTGGCCACCGCTTGCAGCAAAGGCTCGACGGCTGCCGCGTCCTCTGGGGATCCGCCGAACATGATGGTGAGGCTGCCGTTCGCCGCGGCCGCGGGTCCACCGGAAACAGGCGCATCGATCCAGCGCAGGCCGAGGGCTTCGGCACGCCGCGCGAACGCACGCGTCTGGTCCGGCGGCACGGTCGAGAAGTCCACCACCCGTCCCGTTCCGCGCGCGGCCTGCGCCAGGCCCCGCGGTCCGAACACCACGTCTTCCACCGCGTGGCCGTCGATGACGCACAGGCAGACCGTCGAGCAGCGCGCCGCGACTTCGGCGGGTGATTCGGCCACCAGCGCGCCGGCGGCCGCGAGCGGCACGCTGCGCTCCAGCTCGCGGTTCCAGACGACGAGCGGGAAGCCTTGCCGGACCAGGCGCAGCGCCATGGCCTGGCCGAGCAGGCCGAGGCCGATGAATCCGATGGGAGAGGAAGTGCTGTTCATTTCACGCAAGGGGAATGGCGTACAGGCGGATCGCGTTGTCATGGAACAGCGCGCGGCGTTCGGATTCGCGGAAGTCCCGCACGACGTCGGCGAAGCCGTCGAAGATCTGGTCGAAGGTCGCGCACAGGCTGTCGACCGGGAAGTTGCTGGCGAACATGCAGCGATCGACGCCGAAGGCCTCGATGGCCGACAGAACGATGCCGCGGTTGGCCTGCGCGGTCCACGGTTGGCCGCGCACGCCCAGGCCGGAGATCTTCATCGCGATATTGGGGCACTGCGCGGCCTGCCGGACCGCGGCGCGCCAGGCCGCGAGGCCTTCGTCGCTACGGTCGGCCGGAAGCGCCGCGTGGTTCACGATGATCTGCACCTCGGGACAGCGGCGCGCCAATTCAGCGGCTTCGTGCAGATGCCACCAGGGCGCCTGCAGGTCGAAGTGCAACTCCCGCCGGGCCAGCGCCTCGAAGCCGCGCAGCCAGGCCGCGTCGGTCAGGCCGCCGGGCGGACCGCCTGGCGCGGCGTTCGAACGCGGCTTGTGGCGCACGCTTCGCACGAAGTCGAAGGCGGCCAGGCGATCGAGTTGCTGCTCGACATCCGGACGGTCGAGCCAGGCCTGCGCCACCGCCACGCTGGGCAGCCCGCTTTCACGGCGCAGTCCGGCGATGTATTCGAGCTCGTCGACCGCGGCGCCCTCGCTCCATTCCGCTTCGACGTAGACCGAGGCCACGACGTCGAAGCGCGCGCTGTCCCGCCGGTAATCGCTCGGCAGGTAGGGCCGCCGCAGCGAGCTGTAGTCGCCGTAGCGGAAGGGAATGGGCGGCTCGTCGCAGAGCCAGGGGTGGTGGTTGACGCGCGGGTCCCAGAAATGCTGGTGCGCGTCGACGATGGCCCGTCGGCCCTCCACTTCTGTCATTCCTCAGGCCGCGAGCGGTATCGCCGGATGCTGGTCCGCATCGCTGAACAGGATGCGCTCGTCCACCTGGTCCAGGCGCGTCTGGCCGCAGAACGCCATCGTGAGGTCCAGCTCCTTGTGGATGATCTCCAGCGCCCGCGTGACGCCCGCGCCGCCCATCGCGCCCAGCCCGTACAGCATGGAGCGGCCGATGTAGGTGCCGCGCGCGCCGAGGGCCAGCGCCTTGAGCACGTCCTGGCCGGAGCGGATGCCGCCGTCCATGTGCACCTCCAGCCGGTCGCCCACCGCCTCGGCGATGCGCGGCAGCGCGACGATCGAGGAAGGCGCGCCATCGAGCTGGCGGCCGCCGTGGTTGGAGACGATCAGCGCGTCGGCGCCGGTGGCGGCCGCGGTGCGCGCGTCTTCCACATCCTGGATGCCCTTGAGGATCAGCTTGCCGTCCCACAGGCCGCGGATCCAGCGCACGTCGTCCCAGTTGAGCGTGGGATCGAACTGGCGGGCGCACCACTCGGACAGCAGCGCGTTGTCGCCGAGGCCGTCGATGTGCCCGACGATGTTGCCCAGCGTGCGGCGCCGCGTGTTGAGCATGTTCCACCACCAGCGCGGCCTGGTCGCGATGTCGGCCAGGTTGCCGAGTGTCATGCGCGGCGGCGCCGACAGGCCGTTCTTCAGGTCCTTGTGGCGCTGCCCGCTGATCGGCAGGTCCAGCGTGAGCACCAGCGCCGACACGTTGGCGGCGCGGGCGCGCGCGATCAGGCGCTCCACGAAGCGGCGGTCGCGCATCACGTACACCTGGAACCAGAACGGATGGCCGCCGGTTCCCTCGGCCACGTCCTCGATCGAGCAGATGCTCATGGTGGAGAGCGTGAAGGGAATGCCGAAGTCGCGCGCCGCACGCGCCGCCAGGATCTCGCCATCGGCATGCTGCATGCCGGTGAGCCCGGTGGGCGCTATCGCCACGGGCATGGCGACGTCCTGTCCCAGCATCGAGGCGCGGGTGCTGCGCTGCTCCAGGTTGACGGCCACGCGCTGGCGCAGGCGGATGCGCGCGAGGTCGTCCTCGTTCGCGCGGTAGGTGCTCTCGGTCCACGAGCCGGAGTCGGCGTACTGGTAGAACATGCGCGGGACGCGCTTCTCGGCGAGGACACGGAGGTCCTCGATGCTGGTGATAATGCTCATGGAGGGCGCAGTGTAGGAACGCGACCTCGCGCCCACAAACGAGTTTTATTCAAGCGGCACCGAGAAAAAGTAGAGACATGGCCCGCCCTCTCCCACCGCTCAATCCGCTGCGGGCCTTCGAGGTCGCCGCGCGCCACACCAGCTTCACCAAGGCGGCCGAGGAACTGTTCGTCACGCCGTCGGCGGTGAGCCACCAGGTCAAGACGCTCGAGGAGCACCTCGGCATGGTGCTCTTCCTTCGCGAAGCCAAGACCTTGACGCTGACGGCCGCCGGCCGTGCGTACCTGCCGTCGGTGCAACAGGCCTTCCAGCTGCTCGCCGATGCCACCAGGCAGCTCAGCGCGGAACTGGCCCCGGTGCTGCGCGTCGACCTGCCGCCGACCTTCGCCGCGAAGTGGCTGATCCCGCGGCTCGACGGCTTCGTCAAGGCGCATCCGGAGATCGACATCCGCGTCTCCGCCGAGGCCGGCCCGCCGGACTTCGCCCGCGACAGCTACGACCTGGCCATCCGCTTCGGCCGCGGCCACTACCCCGACCTGCACTCGGAGCTGTGCCTCGCGGTCAACGTGTTCCCGGTGTGCAGCCCTTCGCTGATGAAGGGCGAGCATCCGCTGCGCGAGCCTTCGGACCTGCGGCACCACACGCTGCTGCACGACGCCAGCACCTACGCCGACGGCAGCAACCCCGACTGGGCCGCCTGGCTGCGGCACGCGGGCGCGAAGGACGTCGACGCCACGCGCGGGCCATCCTTCACGCCCAGCCACCTGGTGATCAACGCCGCCATCGACGGCCTCGGCGTGGCGCTGGCCAAGGACAGCTGGGTGGAGCAGGACCTGCTGCAGGGCCGGCTGGTGCGGCCGTTCGCGACCGCGCTGCCGGTGGAGTCGGCCTACTACATGGTCTTTCCCAAGCACCGCGCGAAGGACCTGCGCATCGCCACCTTCGTCGACTGGGTGCGCAGCGAAGGCGGCGTGGCGCGGTCCTAGCGTCCCACGAACGTCGGCCGGCTCTTCTCCAGGAAAGCTTTCCAGCCGATGCGGAAATCCTCCGTGTCGAAGCACAGGTGCGCCTCGTCGCGCTCCTCGACCGTGATCGGCGTGGGCTGCAGCATGCGGTTGACGAACTTCTTGTGCCAGCGCGCCACCAGCGGCGCGCCGTGGCTGATGCGCCTGGCGGCGGCTTCGGCTTCAGTGGCCACTTCGGAGTCCGCGACGAAGCGGTTCACCAGGCCCTTGCGCATCGCCTCCTCGGCGCCGAACACGCGGCCCTCGAGCAGGATCTCCAGCGTGCCGGCCTTGCCCGCCAGCGCCACCAGGCCGCTCAGCTCCTCGTAGGAAACCACCAGGCCCAGCCGGTTGATCGGCACGCCGAAACGGCTCGATTCGCCGCAGATGCGCATGTCGCACATGGTGGCCATCTCCAGGCCGCCGCCGACGCAGGCGCCGTGGATCTGCGCCAGCGTGGGATGGCGGCAATCGGCGATGGCGTGCAGCGCGGCCTGCGTGATCTTCGAATAGGCGCGCGACTTCGCGGCGCTGTTGCGCTCGCGCTCGAACTCCTCGATGTCGGCGCCGGCGGAGAAGGCCTTCTCGCCCGCGCCGCGAAGGATGACGCAGCGCACGGAATCGTCGGCCGACAGCGACTGGAAGGCCAGCGCCAGGTCGCGCCACATGCCCAGGTCCAGGGCATTCATCTTGTCCGGCTTGTTCAGGGTGACGGTGGCGACGGCGTCGGCGCGTTCGAGGAGGATGGACATGGGCGTGCGAGTTGGAAAAGGGGCGCAGTCTAGGAGCCGCACCTCGCGCGGGCCAAGCGAGAAAAACTAGTGCACGCGAGAAAAATTGTCGTTTGACCGGCTTCGGGTGCGAATCCACACTGCGCCTCCTTTCAACCGCACGACCGATGACCGCACCCCTGCCCCTGTCCCACCTCAAGGTCCTGGATGTCAGCCAGGTGATGGCCGGCCCCTTCGCCTGCATGCTGCTCGGCGACATGGGCGCCGACGTCGTGAAGGTCGAGCCGCCGCGCGTGGGCGACCAGACGCGCCGTGCCATGGGCTTTCGCCTCAAGGGCGCCGACAGCGGCGGCTTCCTCGCCCTGAACCGCAACAAGCGCAGCATCGAGATCGACCTCAAGAGCGAGGCCGGGCTCGAGGCCTTCTACGAACTGGTGCGCGGCGCCGACGTGCTGATCGAGAACAACCGCCCCGGCGTGGCGGCCCGGCTGAAGATCGACTACGAGACGCTCAAGGCGATCAACCCGCGGCTGGTGTACGCCAGCATCTCGGGCTTCGGCCAGACCGGTCCCTGGGCCAGCCGTCCCGGCTTCGACCTGATCGCGCAGGCGATGACCGGCATCATGAGCGTCACCGGCTACCCGGGCATGCCGCCCGCGAAGAACAGCGTGCCGGTGGGCGACCTGGGCGCCGGACTGTTCGCGGCCTACGCGGTGCTCAGCGCCGTGCAGGGACGCGATCGCAGCGGCCAGGGCCAGTACGTGGACGTCTCGCTGTTCGAGAGCGCGCTCAGTTTGTCGATCTGGGAAGTGGCGGAGTTCTGGGGCACCCAGAAGGTCCCCTCGCCGATCGGCAGCGCCAACCGCATGAGCGCGCCGTACCAGGCCTTCCGCGCGGCCGATCGCCATTTCGTCCTCGGCGCCGCCAACCAGAAGCTGTGGGCCGCGCTGTGCGGCGTGCTGCAGCGGGAAGACCTGCTGCAGGACGAGCGGTTCGCCAGCAACACCGAGCGCCTGCGCAATCGCGACGCGCTGGTCGCCGAACTCGAACCGACGCTGGCCACGCGCAAGGCCGATGACTGGATCGAAGCGCTGCTCGCCGCCGGCGTGCCGGCCGCGCCCATCCTCGGCTACGACGAGGCGCTGGTGAGCGAACAGGCGCAGGCGCGCAACATGGTGATGGAGATGGAGCACCCGGTCGAGGGAACCATCCGCCAGCTCGGCTTCCCCGTGAAGCTGC
>Ga0247821_10000754_pt1 | contig 17957 bp, 13 predicted proteins | sample 13C_Glycerol_Day_FD_192481 | JGI IMG/M metagenome (GOLD analysis project Ga0247821, IMG submission 192481) | Soil microbial communities from agricultural site in Penn Yan, New York, United States - 13C_Glycerol_Day14 | ecosystem: Environmental > Terrestrial > Soil > Agricultural land | place... | reverse complement strand
GGCGCCGACTGGTACCAGGCCGACGAACAGATCATCAAGCCGATGGTCAAGACGGGCGCCGAGAAGTACCTGCAGGAGAAGAAGCAGACGGCGCGCAACTCCGCCGCGTGCCAGTCCTGACCTGACTGACCTCTCCCTCCCCTTCCGGGGAGGGTTGGGGTGGGGGCGCTCCGACGCGCGCCCCGACCTCAGCCCTCATCGAACGGCCCACATGAACGCCCCCAACATCGTCCTGAACGTCAACGGCATCGAGGTCATCTACAACCACGTCATCCTGGTGCTCAAGGGCGTGTCGCTGCAGGTACCGGAGAGCAGCATCGTGGCGCTGCTGGGTGGCAACGGCGCGGGCAAGACCACCACGTTGCGTGCCGTGTCCAACCTGCTCAAGGGCGAGCGCGGCGAGGTCACCAAAGGATCTATCGAGCTGCGCGGCGAGCGCATCGAGAACCTCTCGCCGGCCGAACTGGTGCGGCGCGGCGTGGTGCAGGTGATGGAGGGCCGGCATTGCTTCGCCCACCTCACCATCGAAGAGAACCTGCTCACGGGCGCGTACACGCGCGCCAGCAAGGCCGAAGTGGCGGCCAGCCTGGAGAAGGTCTACGGCTACTTCCCGCGCCTGAAGACGCGACGCGGCTCGCAGGCGGCCTACACCTCGGGCGGCGAACAGCAGATGTGCGCCATCGGCCGCGCGCTGATGGCCAATCCCAGCATGGTGCTGCTGGACGAACCGTCGATGGGCCTGGCGCCGCAGATCGTCGAGGAGGTGTTCGAGATCGTGAAAGACCTCAACACCAAGGAGCGCGTCACGTTCCTGCTCGCGGAACAGAACACCAACATGGCGCTGCGCTACGCCAACTACGGCTACATCATGGAAAGCGGCCGCATCGTCATGGACGGGCCGGCGCAGGAGCTGGCCAGCAACGAGGACGTCAAGGAGTTCTACCTCGGCGTGGGCTCCGGCGAGCGCAAGAGCTTCCGCGACGTCAAGAGCTACAAGCGCCGCAAGCGCTGGCTCGCCTGAGGGTATTGCGCGATCAAGGGATGGGAGAGCGATGAGCGAGTTCTTCGACGAGCGCGAGACGCGCGAGCATGCGCGGCGCGAGGCCGAGTTGATGCAGGCGCTGCCGCGGCAGGTCGCCCATGCGCAGAAGGCCTCGCCGGCGATGGCGCAGGTGCTGGCCGGCGTGGATGCTTCGGACATCACCTCGCGCGAGGCGCTGGCGCGGCTGCCGGTGATGCGCAAACACGAACTGCTGGAGCGCCAGCGCGCCTCCGTGGGCACCGACCCGTTCGGCGGCTTCTCCGCGCTGGTGCGCGGGCCGGACATGCCGCGCGTGTTCTCCTCGCCCGGACCCATCTACGAACCCGAGGGCGCCACGCGCGACTACTGGCGCAGCGCCCGCGCGCTGTACGCGGCGGGCTTCCGTCGCGGCGACCTGGTGCACAACGCCTTCAGCTACCACATGACGCCGGGCGCCTTCATCATGGAAGCGGGTGCGCATGCGATCGGCTGCACCGTGTTCCCGGCCGGCGTCGGCCAGACCGAGCAGCAACTGCAGGCGATGGCCGAACTGCGTCCCACCGCCTATACGGGCACGCCCAGCTTCCTGCGCATCCTGCTGGAGAAGGCCCAGGAGACCGGCGCCGACGTCGGCAGCCTGCGCAAGGCGCTGACCAGCGGCGAGGCACTGCCGCCCAGCCTGCGCGACTGGTTCGGCGGCCGCGGCGTGGACGTTTTCCAGAGCTACGCCACCGCCGACCTGGGGCTGATCGCCTATGAGACGTCCGCGCGCCAGGGCCTGGTCCTCAGCGAAGACCTGATCGTCGAGATCGTGCGTCCCGGCACCGGCGACGTGGTGGCCGAGGGCGACGTCGGCGAGGTCGTGGTCACCACGTTCAACACGGCCTACCCCTTGATCCGTTTCGGCACCGGCGACCTGTCGGCCCTGCTGCCCGGTCCCTGCCCCAGCGGCCGCACCAACACCCGCATCAAGGGCTGGATGGGCCGGGCCGACCAGACCACCAAGGTGCGCGGCATGTTCGTGCACCCGGGCCAGGTGGCCGACATCGCCCGGCGCTTCCCCGAAGTGATCAAGGCGCGTCTCGTGGTCAGCGGCGAGATGGCCAGCGACCACATGACGCTCAAGGTGGAGACCGCGGGTCGCACGCAGGACCTGGACGCCCGCATCGGCGAGGCGATCCGCGACATCACGAAGCTGCGCGGCGAGGTCGAACTGCTCGCACCGGGCTCGTTGCCCAATGACGGCAAGGTCATCGAGGACGCGCGCAGCTACAAGTGACACGCCGCTCCGGCTCATCCGCCGGAAAGTTCCTCAGCCAATCCCCTAAGTACTTCCCGCGATGGCCTGGTAGCGCGGTTTTGCGATCATCGGCGGGTTTCAGTCAAGGAGAGCCTGCCTCATGAAGAACGTATTCAAGACCCTCGTGCCCGTCGCCCTGCTGGCCGCCGGCGCCGCCGGTGCCCAGAACTTCCCGGGCGACAAGCCCATCACCATCATCGTTCCGTTCTCCGCGGGTGGCCCCACCGACCGAGTGGCGCGCGACCTGGCCGAGGCCCTGCGCAAGCCCCTGGGCGGCGCCACCGTGGTGGTGGACAACTCCGCGGGCGCGGGCGGCTCCATCGGCGCCAACAAGGTCGCCAAGGCAGCGCCGGACGGCCACACCCTGCTGCTGCACCACATCGGCATGGCCACCATGCCCACGCTGGTGCGCAACATCCCGTTCAAGGTCGAGAGCGACTTCGAGTACCTGGGCATGGTCAACGACGTGCCCATGACCCTGATCGGCCGCCCCTCCCTGCAGGCCAGCAACTACAAGGACCTGACCACCTGGATCGGCCAGAACAAGGGCAAGATCAACCTGGCCAACGCCGGCGTGGGCTCCGCCTCGCACCTGTGCGGCCTGCTGTTCCAGAACGCCATCAAGACCGAGATGACGACCGTGCCGTACAAGGGCACCGGCCCCGCCATGACCGACCTGATCGGCGGCCAGGTCGACCTGATGTGCGACCAGACCACCAACACCTCGGGCCAGATCGAGGGCAAGAAGGTCAAGGGCTACGCCGTCACCACCGCCAAGCGCCTGACCCCGCCCGCGCTGAAGGACCTGCCCACGCTGCAGGAATCCGGCCTGAAGGACTTCCAGGTCACCATCTGGCACGGCCTGTACGCCCCCAAGGGCACGCCCGCGCCGGTGCTGACCAAGATCAACGAAGCCCTGAAGGTCGCCCTGAAGGACCCCGAGTTCGTGAAGAAGCAGGAAGGCCTGGGCGCCGTGGTCGTCACCGACAAGCGCGTCGAGCCCGCCGAGCACAAGAAGTTCGTGGCCGCCGAGATCGCCAAGTGGAGCCCGGTCATCAAGGCCGCCGGCGTCTACGCGGACTGATGTCCGACCGCGCCTAGAGTCGCATCACGGGCCGCCTTCGGGCGGCCTTTTCACTTGTCATCCGCCGAACGAGAACAGGAGACCCGCATGAAGCCCCGCATTTCCCGCCGCCACCTGCTGGCGCTCGCCACCGCCGCCGCCTTCGCCGCGCCCGCCGCCTGGGCCCAGGGCTCCGGCGCGAACTGGCCGACCAAGCCGGTGCGCATCGTCGTGCCGTTCGCGCCGGGCGGCACCACCGACATCCTGGCCCGCGCCACCGCGGTGGAGCTGAGCAAGGCCTTCGGCCAGCAGTTCGTGGTGGACAACCGCGGCGGCGCCGGCGGCAACATCGGCGCCGACATCGTGGCCAAGTCGGCGCCGGACGGCTACACGCTGCTGATGGGCACCGTGGGCACGCAGAGCATCAACAAGTGGCTCTACACCAGGATGCCGTTCGACCCGCAGAAGGACTTCACGCCGATCACGATGGTCGCCGCCGTGCCCAACGTGATGGTGGTGCCGGCCGAGAAGGCCAAGAACAACGGCATCAACAACGTCGCCGACTTCATCCGCTACGCCAAGGCCAACCCGGGCAAGCTGAACATGGCTTCCAGCGGCAATGGCACCTCCATCCACCTGGCGGGCGAGCTGTTCAAGGTGATGACCGGCACCTTCATGACGCACTTCCCGTACAGCGGCTCCAGCCCCGCGCTGCTGGCGCTGATCGGCGGCGACATGGACGTGATGTTCGACAACCTGCCCTCGTCGATGCCGCACATCCGCTCGGGCAAGTTGAAGGCGCTGGCGGTGACCAGCTCGCAGCCTTCGGCGGCACTGCCCGGCGTGCCCACGGTGGAACAGGCGGGCAACCTCAAGGGCTTCGAGGCTTCGTCGTGGTTCGGCCTGCTCGGCCCGGCCGGCCTGTCGCCCGACATCGCCAACCGCATCCAGCAGGAAGTGGCCAAGGCGCTGGCCACGCCGGAGATGAAGGACAAGCTGCTGGCGCAGGGAGCGATCCCGAGCGGCAACACGCCGCAGCAGTTCGCGGCGCACATCGACGCCGAGCTGAAGAAGTGGCAGCCGGTGGTGAAGGCCTCCGGCGCGAAGGTCGACTGAGCGACCGGACTGGGGCTACACGCCCCAGACCACGTCGGCGCCCGCTTTCTCGGCCCGCTTCAGCATGTCGATGAAGGGCACCGCCCGTTGGCGCAGCGAGACATCGGGCGCCTTCGGAGCGGCCTTGCCGTTGGCCTTGGCCTCGTCGACCGCGGTCTGGTGATCGGCCTCCTCGCGCGCGATGGCCGACTCCAGCGCGGCCACCGCGGCGGGCATCTGCGCCGGCTCGATGATCCCCTTCGGGCCGGGGTCCTTGCCGATGATTTCCAGCACGCGCCGGCCGTTGGGCTCCAGCATGATCAGGTCGCCGGCCGCCTTGCTTTTGAACTTGTAGAGCATCGATTCCTGGTGCTTTTCTTCAGCGCGGGTACATGTAGCCGCGATTGAACGGATAGGACGATTGTGCGCCCGTGAGCGGCCCCGTCTCGAGCCGGCCGTCCGGCCGCGCCGCCAGAACCTGGTGCAGCGAGATCCAGCCCTGCTCGAAACTCATTGCGCAGCCCGACAGGTAGAGCCGGTAGGCGCGCAGCACCTGGCCGGCGTCGCGCGCGTTGGCCGTGCTCTCCAGCACACGCTGCGCCTCGTCGAGGCGGTCTTCCAGCGCATCCGACCAGGCCCACAGCGTGCGCGCGTAGTGCGGCCGCAGGTTCTCGGTGTCCAGCATCTCCAGCCCGGCCTCCGAGAGGTCGCGCACGACGTGGCTGACGTGCAGCAGCTCGCCGCCGGGGAAGATGTACTTGCCGATGAAGTCGCCCATGCCGGCGCCCAGCTGGCTGGTGGACACGCCGCCGGCGGTGATGCCATGGTTCAACACCAGGCCGCCCGCGCGCAGGAGGCGGCGGATCTGGGTGAAATACAGCGGCATGTTGGCGCGCCCGACGTGCTCGAACATGCCGACGGATGCGATCTTGTCGAAGCCGTGCGAGTCGTCGAGTTCGCGGTAGTCGCGCAGTTCCATCCGCACCCGGCCCTTGAGGCCCTTCTCCTCGATGAGCCGATTGACGTGGGCATGCTGGTTCCTCGACAGCGTGATGCCGGTGGCGTCCACCCCGTAGTGCTCGGCCGCCCACAGCAGCAGGCCGCCCCAGCCCGCGCCGATGTCCAGGAAGCGCTCGCCCTGGCGCAGCATCAGCTTGCGGCAGATGTGATCGAGCTTGGCCTCCTGCGCCTGCGCCAGCGACATGCCCGTGTCGCGGTAGTAGGCGCACGAGTAGACGCGCCGCGGATCCAGCCACAGCTGGTAGAAGTCGTCGGAGACGTCGTAGTGGAACTGGATCTGCTCGGCGTCCTTCTGCGGCGTCGCGTGAGCCGCCAGCGACCTCGCATGCCGCAGCAGGCCGGTCCACCAGCCCGTGTCGCTGCCGACCGGGCTGCCGGGCAGCAGATGGGCCGCCGCGGCCATCAGGTCGCGCATGCGGCCATGGACCTCGACGCGGCCCTCGACGATCTCCTCGGCCATCCTGCCGATCTGGCCTGCCGCCATGACGGCCAGGCCCGACCAGTCGTGGAACGCGAGCGTCACCGCGGGCTGGGAAGGACCGAGACGCCGGCCGCCCGGCAACGTGACGGCCACGGACACCGGAAGCGATTCCAGCTGGGCCGAGATCTTTCGCTCAAGGGGTTCCATCGGCAAATTCTTGCCAGTGGCCGCAGTCAGCGTCAACTGCTCAGCTGTAGGACAACTTCGCTTCCTCTTCCGCCGCCGGCCCGCCCGTTGACAGCGATTACTTGAGACTTAAACTATTTAGGTCTTAACTCCAGGCCGATTCCCATGGACATGGAAGCGCGCGCTCACAGCGAGCACCCCGAGGCGCTGCGCCTGTGGCTGCGGATGCTCACCTGCACCCAGCTGGTGGAAAAGCAGCTGCGCAGCCTGCTGCGCGAGCGCTTCGACACCACCCTCCCCCGCTTCGACCTGATGGCGCAGCTCGAGCGCGCGCCCGACGGCCTGAAGATGAGCGAGCTCTCCCGGCGAATGATGGTCACCGGCGGCAACGTCACCGGCATCACCGACCAGCTGGTGCAGGAGGGCCTGGTCGACCGGGTGGACGTCGAGGGCGATCGCCGCGCCTACCGCGTTCGGCTCACGCCTCGCGGCCGCAAGCTCTTCCATGAGATGGCGCAGGAACACGAGGAGTGGATCCTGTCCGCCTTCTCCGCCCTGTCCGAGAAGGACATCGCCACGCTCCATCGCCTGCTCGGCAAGGTCAAGGAGCAGGCGCAACCGGGCGCGCAGCAGCAACGCCAGCAACAGCAACCGGCCTGAACAGGAGCCTTCGATGTCCGCCCAGTCCGACCGTTTCGTCCACGACCGCCTGCCCCCGCGCGAGCAGTGGCCCGCTTTGCGCTACGACCTGCCCGAGCTGCGGCTGCCCGATCGCCTGAACCTGGTCGAGGAGCTGCTCGACAAGGCGCAGGCCAAGGGCTTCGCCGATCGCCCGCTGCTGCGCTCGCCGCGCATCACGCTCACCTACCAGGACGTGCGCGACCGCGTGGACCGCATCGCCCGCGTGCTGGTCGAGGACCTGGGCCTGGTGCCCGGCAACCGCGTGCTGCTGCGCGGCGGCAATTCCATCGGCCTGGCGCTCGCCTGGCTGGCCGTGGTCAAGGCGGGACTGGTGGCGGTGGCGACCATGCCGCTGCTGCGCGCCCGCGAGCTCGGCGACATCATCGACAAGTCGCAGCCGGTGGCCGCGCTGTGCGACAGCAAGCTGCTCGACGAGCTGGAGAAGGCGCGCGAAGGCCGGCCGGTGCTGCGCACCGTGGTCGCGTTCAACGCGCCCAACGAACCCGGCTCGATGGCCGTGCGTTCCGCGCAGAAGGGCGGCGACTTCACCGCCTGCCCGACCGCGGCCGACGACATCGCGATGATGGCCTTCACCTCCGGCACCACCGGCAAGCCCAAGGCCGCGGTGCATTCGCATCGCGACGTGCTGGCCGCGTGCGAGGCCTGGCCGCGCCACGTGCTGAAGGCGACGCCGGACGACATCGTGGTCGGCTCGCCGCCGCTGGCCTTCACCTTCGGGTTGGGCGGCCTGCTGGTGTTCCCGATGTGGGCCGGCGCGTCGGTCTATTTCCCCGAGGGCCCATACACGCCGGAAACGCTGGTTCGCACCATCAACGAAGTGGGCGCCACCATCTGCTACACGGCGCCGACGTTCTACCGGCAGATGGCGCCGTTCGCGCGCGAGCTCGGCATCGGCAAGCTGCGCATCAGCGTGAGCGCGGGTGAAGGCCTTCCTGATGCGACACGGCAGCTCTGGAAGCAGGCCAGCGGCATCGAGATGTGCGACGGCATCGGCGCCACCGAGATGTTCCACATCTTCATCTCGTCCGCGGGGGCCGAGGTGCGGCCCGGCGCCATCGGCAAGGTGGTGCCCGGCTACCAGGCCAGGGTGGTGGACGACGACGGCAACGAAGTGCCGCGCGGCACGGTGGGCAAGCTGGCCGTGATCGGCCCCACCGGCTGCCGCTACCTGGACGACCCGCGCCAGGCCAACTACGTGAAGAACGGCTGGAACCACCCCGGCGACGCCTTCATGCAGGACGCCGACGGCTACTTCTTCTACCAGGCGCGCGCCGACGACATGATCATCACGGCCGGCTACAACGTCGGCGGCCCGGAGGTCGAGGATGCGCTGCTGCGCCATCCCGCGGTGGCCGAATGCGGCGTGATCGGCAAGCCCGACGAGGAGCGCGGGATGATCGTCAAGGCGTTCTGCGTGCTCAAGCCCGGCCACGAGCCCGGCGAGGCGATGGTGAAAACGCTGCAGGACCACGTGAAGAACTCGATCGCGCCCTACAAGTACCCGCGCGAGATCGAGTTCGTCGCCAGCCTGCCGCGCACCGAGACGGGCAAGCTGCAGCGGTTCCGGTTGCGCCAGCCGTCCTAGTCCCGTCCGCCGCCCGTCGCCCGTCGCGCGGGGGAGATGCTTAAACTCCTGCGCAACACGAGCGATTGGACGATTCCTGATGCCAGCGTATGCATTCGAGGCCCTGGACGCGAACGGGCAGACCCGGCGCGGGGTGCTGGAGGCCGACACCGCGAAATCGGCGCGCAGCCAGTTGCGCGCGCAGTCGCTGGTGCCGCTGGTGGTCGGCCTGGTCGAGGCCGGCGGCACGGGCGGCGTGTCCGGCCGCCGCTGGGGCCGGCGCGTCTTCAGCCCGACCGAGCTCACCGTCTGGACGCGACAGCTGGCCGGGCTGGTCGCTTCCGGCCTGCAACTCGAGCGTGCGCTGACCGCGTTGGCCGACGAAGCGCCGACCGAATCGGAGCGCAACCTGGTCGCCGCGTTGCGTGCGGAAGTGAACGCCGGCGCCACCTTCGCCTCCGCCCTGTCGCACTTCCCGCGCGAGTTCTCCGAGATCTACATCGCGGTCGTGGCCGCGGGCGAGACCAGCGGCCACCTGGGCATGGTGCTCGAGCGCCTCGCCGATGACCTGGAGAACCGGCAGGCGCTCAAGTCCAAGCTCACCGGCGCCGCGCTGTACCCGGCCATCGTCACCGTCGTCGCGCTGGCGATCGTGGTCTTCCTCGTCACCTACGTGGTGCCGCAGGTGGCCAACGTGTTCGCCGGTACCAAACGGGGGCTGCCCTTCCTGACCACGGTGATGCTGGGCGCCAGCGCCCTGGTGCGCGAATGGGGCTGGCTGATCGCCGTCCTGCTGATCGGCGTGGCGCTGATCCTGCGCGCGATGCTCAAGCGCGAAGCCTTCCGCGAGAGGTTCGATGCCGGCTTCCTGCAGCTCCCGGTGCTGGGCCGGCTCGCGCGCGGCTACAACAGCGCGCAGTTCGGCAACACGCTGGCGATGCTCACGGCCGCGGGCGTGCCCATCCTGCGGGCGTTGCAGGCCGCGGCCGAGACGCTGAACAACCGCGCCATGCGCGCCGACGCGCTCGACGCGCTGGTGCTGGTGCGCGAAGGCGCCCCGCTCGCTTCGGCCCTGGCGCAGAAGAAACGCTTCCCCGGCCTGCTGTCGATGTTCGCGCGGCTGGGCGAGCAGACCGGCCAGCTGCCGGTGATGCTGCAGCGCGCGGCCAACCAGCTGAGCAGCGAGGTGCAGCGCCGCGCGATGCAGCTGGCCACCATCCTCGAGCCGCTGCTGATCGTGAGCATGGGCCTGGTCGTGATGCTGATCGTGCTGGCCGTGCTGCTGCCGATCATCCAGCTGAACCAACTGGTCCGATGAGCGTGTTCCCCGACGACAAGCTGGTGGTCGCGATCTCCTCGCGCGCGCTGTTCAACTTCGAGGAAGAGAACCGCATCTTCGAGAGCGGCGATCCTCAGGCCTACATGGCGCTGCAGTTGCAGCGCCTGGACCAGCCGGCGCTGCCGGGCATCGCCTTCTCGCTCATCAAGAAGCTGCTGGCCTTCAACGACGCGACCACGCAGCGCGTGGAAGTGGTGATCCTGTCGCGCAACGACCCGGTGTCGGGCATGCGCATCTTCCGTTCGGGTCTGGCCAACGAGATCAAGCTGGAGCGCGGCGTTTTCACCCAGGGCCGCTCGCCTTTCCGCTACCTCAAGCCGCTGGGGGCCAAGCTGTTCCTCTCGGTCAACGCGGATGACGTGCGCGAGGCGCTGACCGCGGGATTCCCCGCCGCCCGCGTGCTGACCGAATCGGTGCTGGCCGGCGCCAACTACCCGAACGAAGTCCGCATCGCCTTCGACGGCGACGCCGTGCTCTTCTCCGACCAGGCCGAACGGGTGTTCCAGGACGGCGGCCTCGACGCTTTCCAGAAGCACGAGTCCGACAACGTGCTGCAGCCGCTGCCCGAAGGGCCGTTCAAGCCCTTCCTCGCGGCGCTGCACCGCCTGCAGGCGAGCGGCACGCCGGCGATGAAGATCCGCACGGCGCTGGTGACGGCACGCAGCGCGCCGGCCCACGAGCGCGCCATCCGCACGCTGATGCACTGGAACATCCAGGTGGACGAGGCCATGTTCCTCGGCGGCCTGCACAAGGGCGAGTTCCTGCGCGAGTTCGAGCCCGACTTCTTCTTCGACGACCAGACGCGGCACGTGGACCATGCCGCGCGGCACGTGCCGGCCGGGCATGTGTCCGGCGGCATCGTCAACCTCCGCAACTGATCAGGCGGCCGCCCGGCCGCGCACCTCGCGCCGCGCGATCCAGAGCGTCGAGGCGCAGATCACCGCGCCGCCCACCAGCGTCCAGCGGGCGGGCACGTCCGAGAAGATCAGCCAGCCCAGCACGGTCGCCCACACCAATTCGAGGAACTTGGCCGATTGCGTCGCCGAGATGTCGGCCACCGAGAACGAGCGCGTCAGGCAGTAGTGCCCGCTGCTGCCGAGCACGCCGCAGGCGACGAACAGCAGCCACTGCGACGCCGTCGGCCAGGTCCATCCCGGCAGCGCCAGCGGCAGGCTGCAGAGCGTCACCGTGATCGCCTGCCACACCACGATCACCTCGGGCCGCTCGTAGCGCGTCAACTCCTTGGTGATGAGGAAGGAAGCGGCGAAGACCGGCGCCGACGCCAGCATCACCAGCGTGTACCAGCCGCCCGCGCCGGTCAGCTGCGGGCCGACCACGACGAGCACGCCGCCCATGCCGATCAGCGCCGCCACCCAGCGCTCCCAGCGCATGGACTCGTGGAAGAACAGCACGGCGCCGACCATGATGAAGATGGGCGTGGTGAAGCCGATGGCCGTGGTGTCGGCCAGACCGATGTGCGGCAGCGCGATGAACCACAGGCACAGGCCCGCCGTGTGCACGCCGCCGCGCACGAACTGCCCGCCGATGTTCTTCGGCCGGTAGGCGGCGAGGCCTGCGCGCAGCAGCAGCGGCGTCATCACCGCCAGGCCGGCGAGATAGCGCAGGAACTGCGTCTGGAACGGGGCGAGCTGCAGCGACAGCTCGCGCATGATCGCGTTGAGCACGGTGAACAGCAGGCCGGCCGTGGCCGACCACAACAGTCCACGCACCGCCGGCGGCCATCGGCCCGCGCGGCGCCGGAGCACCGACCAGCGTCGGGCCCACGACAGTTGCGTGGTTGTCTCCATGGCGTCCGACTATAGGGGGCCGGACGTCATATATTCGACGCGTCTTCAGGGCGGGGCGGAATTCCCCACCGGCGGTAGGCGGCGCAAGCCGCGAGCCCGCGAGCGCCCGGACCACGCCAGTGGGCCGGGGTCAGCAGACCCAGTCCAATGCTGGGGCCGACGGTCAAAGTCCGGATGAAAGAAGATTCGCGAGCGCGCAGGCGCCCGCGATGTGCCGTCGTCCGCGCCATCCGGTGCGGCCGCAGGCGTTCTTGTGCCTTGAAGCGTTTTTGTTCAACCGACAGGAGCGTTTCATGTTGATCGATTCCCCCTCCACTCCCACTGCGTCGGCGATCGAGCCGGCGCCCCTTCCGCTCGTCCTCGAGGCGATCCGCGCCGGCCGGCCCGTGCTGGTGCTGGACGACGCCGGCCGCGAGAACGAGGCCGACCTCATCTGCGCGGCCGAGCGCGTCACGCCCGCCGTGATGGCGCGGCTGATCCGCGACGGCAGCGGCATCGTCTGCCTGTGCCTGCCGCCCGAGAAAGCCAGCGAGCTGAAGCTGCGCCCGATGGTGGAGGTCAACCGCTCGCGCTACGCGACCGCGTTCACGCAGTCGATCGAGGCCGCGCACGGCGTGAGCACCGGCGTCTCCGCCGCCGACCGCGTGCAGACCATCCAGTGCGCGCTGCGGTCCACGCTGGAGCGCAACGAGATCGTCTCGCCCGGCCACGTGTTCCCGCTGGTGGCCAGGCCGGGCGGCGTGCTCGAGCGCGAGGGCCACACCGAGGCCGCGGTGGACCTGGCCACGCTGGCCGGCCTGTTCCCGGCCGGCGTGCTGTGCGAGCTGATGAATCCCGACGGCAGCATGGCGCGCGGGGCGCAGGTCGTCGAGTACGCGCGCGAGCACGGGCTGTTGTGCACCACCGTGGCGGCGATCGCGGACTATCGCCGCTCGATCAGTTGACCCGCACGCGGAATTTCACCGCGAACGAACTCGCCGCCGCCATCCGCCCCTTGGGATTCACGCGGACGTGGGTGACGGTGGAGTCGTAGCCGCCGCTGGAGACCGGCGTGTAGCCCCAGGTCGCGCCGTTGTCATTGGAGAACTGGATGTCCGCGGCGGCGACCGTGAGGTTGCTCGGCGTCGTACCGTCCGTGAACGTCACCGGTGAATTCGCCGGCGTGCCGCCCAGCGCGGTGACCGACAAGGCCGTGTTGGCCGGGATCGCGTCCGTGACGAACAGCGTGTTCGAGTCGACGCGCCCCTGGCCCGTGTTGGACAGCGTGATCGTGTACTCGATGACCGCGCCGGGGATGGCCAGCGGATTGGTCGTGCCGCGTACCGGATCGCTGATCACCGTCACCTGCTTCTGGTTGACCAGGTGCGGGTACACCACCTGGTCGCTGTCCAGCGCCGTATTGGCCACGCCCGCCACCGTCACCGATGCCGAGTTGACCAGGTTGCTTCCTTCCGGCGGATTGCCGGTGACCGTGGCATTGACCGTGAACACGAGGCTGCCGCCGGCCGGGAGGTTGGTGATCGGCAGCCCCGAGGCGCCCTGCATGCCCGCCACGGTCACGCTCGCGGGGCATAGCGCGCCGCCCTGGGCCGAGCAGCTCACGGCCGTCGTGTTCAGGTAGGTGACCGCCGGGTCGCGAAACACCGAGCTCGCGATCGGCTGGCCGGTCGTGTTGCTCACGGTGATCGTGTAGGTCGTGGTGTCGCCCGGGCTCACGCTGCTGGTCGCGTTGGTCTTGGTGATCTGCGGCAGGGCCACCACGTCCACGTCGCCGAAAGTGCCACCGGGCGCATTGCACTTGGACGGCGCGGTCGCCTTGACGTCGAACGGGCCGCTGCAGCTTCCCCCTGAGTTCTGCTCCCAGGACACCAGGAACGGGATGCCCAGCTTGTTGGAGCCCGACGCCGACGCCTGGCAGGGCACCTGCACGCCGGTGATGACGAAGGTGGCCGTGCCCGTGCTGGCGGGTGTGCCCGTGTCGGCCGCGTAGCCGGCCAGCGGGATCGAGCTCGAGCCACCATCGCCGCACACGTTGCCGTTCGCGTTCTGGAACGCGGTGCGCACCGTCGGCGGGCTGGCGCCGAACGGATTGGGGATGAGGCCCGTGGCGCCGCCCAGCGGCAGCACCGACACCGAGCACGTCTGCGCCCCGCCCTGCGAGGCCAGGGTCTTCGGGCTCTTGCCGTCCTCGGACAGGAAGATGCCGATGTCGTAGCGGTCGGGCTTGTTGAACTGCACGGTGACGTTCAGGTCCAGCGTGATGGTGGTGCCGCCGGTGCAGCCCGCCCCGATCGGGTTGCTGCCGTTGCGGTTGATGGCGATCTGCGTGATCGCGACGTCGTTGGCCGTGCAGTTGAGGCTGCTGCCGTAGCGGGCGGCGGCGCAGGTCTGCCCCGACGCGCTCTGCGCCTGCGCGGTGCCCATGCCGCCCAGCGACAGCAACAGCACGGCCCACAGCCAGCGCAGGAATAAGGAACTCGGTTTCATTTGATCGGCAGCTGGCCCTTGGCCCGGTCATTCAGGTCGAACGTGTCCTGGTCGAATTTGACACGCATGTTCACGAACAGGCCGCGCGCGCGGTACTCGGCGCCCGCGAAATCCTTGTCGTCGAAGCCCAGGTGGTTGTAGCCCACCGTCACCCAGGTGTTGGTCGCCATGCGGTAGCCGACCGACAGGCCCAGGTGCGACGAGCGCGTGGAGGTGGACCAGGAATGCAGCATCCCCGCGTGCAGGCCGATGTCCCACTTCTCGTTCAGGTCGTGGCGCGCCTCGAAGCCGATCAGGTCGGTGAAGCCCGAAGCGACATGGCCCTCCAGCGACTCGCGCACGAACTTGGCGCCGTACTGCAGCGAGACCTGGGTGCGGTGGTGCTTCCAGTTGGCGTTCAGGTTGTTCACCAGCTTGCGCGCCAGCAGGCGGGTGGCCAGGCTGGCGCTGGAAGATTCCTGCGTGTACTCCAGCCGGTTGAGCCAGATCCAGTTGCTGGTGTCGGGGCGCGATGCGTAGCTGAGGCGGGCGGTGGCCTTGGTGCCGTCGTTGCCGCCGCCGCGCACGTCGTTCAGGATGAAGCCGACCGCCACCGCTTCGCCGCGATCCAGGCGACGCTGCACGCCGGCCAGCAGGTTCAGCTTGTCGTCCACCTCGCCGTCGCGCCATTCGACGCGCGCGTTGCCGCTCCACAGGTCGTCGCGATAGGCCAGGCCCACGCTCACCGCCGTGCCGTCGCTGGCCAGGCCGTAGCCGCTGGGCGGCGCGACGCCCGAGGGCCCGGCCGTGCCGTTGCCACTCGCCAGCGGCTGGGTGGCGCCTTGCGGATTGAGGCCGCCGCGCAGCGTGCGGGTCTGGTCGATCGCCGCGTCGGCCGACCAGCGCTCGTCGATGCGCACGCGCTGCACCAGGCCCATGCTGGCGTACAGGCGGCCGGCGTCGGTGATCGTCTCGTTGCCCACGCCGCCCTGCAGCTCGGCGCCGGTCCACAGCTCGCTGCGCACGCCGACGCGCGTCATCAGCGCGCGCGTGGCGCCGCCGTACGCGAACTCCTGCTGCGCGGTGAGGGTCGTTCCCGGCGTGAGGCGGTAGTCGGCGCCCAGCGCCAGCCGGTTCGGGTAGTTGGCGGTCGCGGCCTCGCTCAGGGCGAGATCGGTGCTGGCGCGCAGCACCAGCCGGCGCTCCATCGTTTCGTAGGCCACGCCCGCCGTGACCTGCGAGGTCCCGGCCTCTTCGCCCTTGGCGTCCGTCTCGCTCACGTTGCGCACACCGGCCGACACGCGCAGTTGCTCGTTCACTTCGTACTGCGCCATGCCCTCGACCACCTGCCGGGTCGCGCCCGTGGCCAGGTCCTCCTGGCGCAGCGCCTGGCCCCGCACTTCCAGCCGGTCGGAAGCGCGCAGGCGCGCTTCGGCGCCGGCGTCGCGGCGGCCGTTGGCTGCGGCCGACTGCTGGCCCAGGCCGAAGCCCGGCTGCTGCTCGCGCGCGAAGGCGCGCAGCGCGGTCTTGCCGTCGTCGTGCACCGCTTCCGCGAGCCAGGCGTTGCCGTCGCGCGTGCCGCTGGCGGTCTGCGCGCTGGTGGTGGCCACTTCCACCTTGACCTGCGTGGCCTCGTTGATCTTCACCGTGGCGTCGGCCGCGGACAGCGTGCCCTCGCGGCCGGCGACGCCCTCGTGGATGCGGGTGACGCCCACTTCGCTGCCCGGCGCGACCTGCATGGCCGCGCGTCCGCCGTAGGTCCACGCGGCCTGGCCGTCCTGGGTCTCGTACTCGACCACCAGGAAGTTCGGGTTGAAGTCGACGTCGCGCGAGGCCAGCGGCGCGCGCAGCAGCAACGTGCCGGCCGCGCTGTCGATCTGGTAGTCGAGGTAAGACGTCAGCGGGCGGGTGGAAAGCACGCGCGTCGGCTGGAAGCGGTCGCGCACCTCGATGCGCACCTTCTCGGAATTGAGCAGCAGGCCACCCGCGCGCAGGCGGTACGGGCCGCTGGTGCCGTCGCCCTGGATCTCGTCCTGCAGGAAGGCCTGGGCGCTGCGCGTGGCGAAGGCGTTGTAGCTGAAGCGGTCGCCCTTGTATTCGGATTTCAGGCCGTTGAGCGTGCGGCTGTAGCGGCCCAGCTCGCTCACGGTGAGGCCGGTGTCGTAGTCGCCGAACAGGGCATAGAACTGCTTCTTCTCGATCTTGAGATAGAGCTTGCGCACGCTCGCGGCGTCGTACTGCGCCTGCGTGCTGTCACCGTACAGCGTGTAGTAGCGGTTCGGGTCCACCACCTGGCGAAGCGCCGAATCGGCGTCGGTGCCGCGCGCCTTGGCGCTGTCGTAGGCGGCCGTCAGCAGGTACTCGCCCTTGATGCGGCCCTTGGCGTAGAAGGCCAGGCGGTTCTCGTCGAACAGTTCGGCGTCGGCGCCCGCGTCGCCCAGCGCCTCCATGTTGCCGGAGAGGCGCTTGTGGCCGGCCGTGCCTTCCGCGAAGCCCACCAGCACCCAGTCGCGCGCGTCCGACTCCAGCCAGGCGCGGACCTCGCTGGTGCGGCCGTCGCCGAAGTCGAACTTGAGCACCACCTCGCCCGACTGGCTGGTGGGCTGCAGCGCGATGAGGGCGATGCCGTCCTCGCCGATCTCGTAGCGCGGGCGGCCACCCAGGTTGCCCGACAGTGGATCGGCCTGGATCGCCTCGGCCTGCCGGCGCGTGAGGTAGGGCGAGTTCAGCTGCAGTTCGCCGGCGGCGCCGCGGCGCACCGGATGGCCTTCGATGTCCAGCAGCCGCACGGCGATCACGGGCGAGGTGCGGCCATCGGCCACCAGGGTCGAGCGCTTGGCGTCGAGCGAAGCCTTCGCCGGCTGCAGGCCGAAGTGGATGGCGCGGCTCTCGCGGAACACCACCGCGCCCTTCTCGTCGGTGACGGCGAGGTCGATCACGTTGTTGCCGCCCTGCAGGTCGACGGCCCGCCACATCGACAGCGCCACTTCGCCGTTCGGGCTGAGCGTGGAGCCCTCGTAGCGCAGCGGATCGACCGGCTGGCCGTTGACGCGCAGCTCCACCTGCTGGCCGCGGCCGTGCTTGAGAGCCACCTTGATCGCGGGCAGCGCGGGCGAGAAGCCGGTTCGCGGATGCAGCCAGTCGATGCCGGCCGGCGCGGCGGCCAGCCACTTGTCGTCGTACGGCAGTTGTTCGACCAGCTGCGGGCCGGCGGGCTTCTCGGCGACCTTGCTGTTCTCCGTCGCCGCTGCGGTGCGGGGCTTCGCGATGCCGCCGGCCGGGAGCTCGGCGCACTTCTGCGCGGCCTGCGCGTCGGCCGCCAACTGCAGCGGCGGCAGGCCGGCCATCGCGCCTCCGGTCGGCTGCACGCGCGTCGACAGCGTCACCGCGCCCGCGGGCGGCTGGGCCAGTTCCATGCTCAGGCGGTGCTCCCAGGCGCCGCGCTGCGCGGGCAGGCGCAGCGTCATGAACTCGCGCTCGAGCTGCACGCCCTCGGCGGGCTTGCCATCGAGCAGCACGGAGCCGGCGACGGGCTCGCTGCCGGCCGGCCACATCAGCGTGGCGCTGGCGCCGTCGTTGGCCACCGGCGCGGCCAGGCGCAGGTCGAGACGGCGGCCCTCGCGGCGCAGTTCCTGCGTCAGGCAGCTGGGCACCGCGGCCAGCCGGAAGTCGGCGCGCCACAGCGTGCCGCCGCGCAGGTTGACGAACTGCGAGAAGTCGCGGCCACCGGTGCGGCTGGTCGGGTCGCAGTTGCGCAGCTGCACGCCGGGCGGCAGCGTCGCGGTGTCGATCTGGACGACGTGCGTGCCGGGCCGCAGGTTGTCGATGTGCCACTGGCCGTCGGCGTCGCTGACGACGTAGGTGCCGTCCTGGAGCATCAGGCGCACGCCGGCCAGCGGCTTGTGCGTGGCGGGGTCGCGCTCGTTCGCCTCGCACGACGCGCCCAGCGCCAAGGTCGGACCGGCCGAGAAC
>Ga0247821_10000753_pt1 | contig 17958 bp, 19 predicted proteins | sample 13C_Glycerol_Day_FD_192481 | JGI IMG/M metagenome (GOLD analysis project Ga0247821, IMG submission 192481) | Soil microbial communities from agricultural site in Penn Yan, New York, United States - 13C_Glycerol_Day14 | ecosystem: Environmental > Terrestrial > Soil > Agricultural land | place... | reverse complement strand
CTACGGTGGCGGTGGCGGTGGCGGTGGTGGCTCGAGCACCGGCAACAAGCTGCTCGACAAGATGAACGAGGCCATGCTCATCTACGCGCTCGCGCAGAAGGGCGTCTACTCGAACGCCTGGTCGGCCAGCGCGTACAAGCCGAAGGCCCCGGACATCTACCAGCAGCTCGGGATCTCGCCCTCGGCGTACAACAAGGCCGCGAGCCAGTACGCCGCGAACGGCACCAACGCGGCGTCGAAGAGCATCCAGGGCGGCATGAGCCCGGCGGTCGCCGCGGCACTCCGCAAGCAGTTCGGGTAGGAACCTGAGTCTCCGATAAGGTAGAGCCGTCACCCCTCGGTGGCGGCTCTACTCTTTGGAGGTCGCGATGGCTGCATACCAGGATCGCCTGGCACACTCGCTCGGACTGCTCGGCCAGATCAAGGGCCCGGCCCAGCGCCAGACGCCCTACTACCAGAGCTTCGCGGCGCAGAGCGTCACCGACTGGAACCGGAACAAGGCCGCGTACTCCGCCGGTGCGCTCGAGGGCGTCGAGCAGCCCGAGGACGGCTGGGACAAGTTCTGGCGGCCGATCGAGGGCGTGCTCAACGCGCTCAGCGCGGGCGCCTCCGGCACCCAGAACATGATCGACAAGCAGGCCAAGGTCGGCGCGCAGGTCGCGATCAACGGCGACTGGGGCGAGCAGATGGCGCACTCGGTGGTCTCCCAGATCGGCGGCGTGTTCGTGCCGGACTCGCCGATCCGGCAGTTCTGGGACGGCTTCTTCGCGTCCTGGAACAGCGACACCAAGAGCCAGAACTACATGACCGGCTCGAAGATGATCGAGTCGGTCACGGACACCGCCGGGCTCGCGCGCAACGAGCTCTACGGCGAGGACTACGTCGACGTCCAGGACAACGTGAACCCCTGGGTCAAGGGCGGCTTCGGCTTCGTCGCCGACGTCGGCCTGGACCCGCTCAGCTACGCGCCCGGCGGCGTCTTCATCTCCGCCGGCCGCGGCGCGCTCCGCGCGGCGAAGGGCGCCGAGGGGCTCTCGAAGATCCCCGCGGCGGTGCGCGGCACCGTGAAGGGCGCGCCGGACGAGTTCGCGATCGGGCGCTGGTCCAAGGCGCCCAAGCCGGTCGGCCTCGAGCAGTGGACCCAGGTCCGCCAGTACAACAAGGTCGACCGCGCCGCGCGCCGCGCGGGGCTGAACACCCCGGACATCCTCGACATCGTCGACGAGATGGCCGCGGGCACCGGGACCGCCGCGCTCGAGCGCGTGCTGCGCGAGTCCGGCAAGGACCGCGGCGAGGTGATGGACCTCATCCGGGGCGTGAAGGACGCGATCCCCTCCGCCCGGACCATCTACGACGGCGCGTTCGAGCTGCCCGGCGGCGCGAACCTCGGCCGGCGCACCAGCCCCGCGCTGGCCAACGTCGGCAAGGAGGGCATCTCGCGCTGGAAGCACGCGAAGGACGAGCCCAGCGACGTCGAGCTGCCGGACTGGGCCAAGAGCCAGGAGGCGCTCGACCGGCACAACACCGAGACCCTGCAGCAGGCGGCGGCGCGCCAGGACGCCGCCGCGGCCGCCTCGAAGGTCGCGCCGACGCCGGACAGCCAGCTCGACGACGCCGTGGAGCGCGCCGGGGTGGAGAGCGAGCTCGCGGCCGGCGGCGAGGCGGCGCTCAAGGGCGAGTACGACGAGACGATCGCCCGCGCCGCCCGCGAGAGCGCCGAGAACACCCGCGCTCGGGGGGTAGACGACGCCGCCCGGGCCATGGATGATGAGGGAGTCACGGGCATTCCCTGGAGTCGTGAGACTTCAGCCCACGCCCGTTCCTCGCGCAAGGCGCGGCAGCTTCGTGCCGCGCAGGGGACCCGGGCGGTGCAGGCCCGGCGCTTGCTCGAGAACGGTGAGGTGCGGCAGCTTCTCCGCATGGAGAACGCAGCTCGTGATTTGAACAGGAGCCGGCTGCGCTACCGTGCGGTCGCTGGGGAGATACAGCCGGTGGCGAGCCGGCTCCTGCCAAAGTTCAACGAGCCGCAGCGCGCGTTCCTCGCGGCCCAGGACGGCATCCTGCCGCCGCACACGAAGACGCAGAGCGGCAAGATCCTGTTCGACCGCGCCAGCCCGGAGTACACCGAGTGGAGCGACCTGATCAACGCGGGCACCGGCGCCGCGCGGCGCACCCGCGGCCCGCAGAAGCCGGTGGCCCAGGAGCTCTCCGAGGCGTTCCAGCGCAACGTGAACGCCGGGATGAGCCCGGAGGACGCCTGGAGCAAGGCGCTCACCGACCAGATCGCCGCGAACAGCGTGCTGCTGCGTCGGCCGCAGGACTACGGCGAGGCGATCGGCGACGTGCTCGAGGGCGCGCCGAAGCAGGCGGGCATCGTCGCGCTCTGGCGCTGGATGAGCCACGCCGACAAGCGCGCGTACGACGAGACTCAGCTTGCCGAGATCGCCGAGCGCCTGGGCGTCTCGATCCTGGACATCCCGGCCGAGCAGCCGTTCGTGAAGTACCTGCGCGAGGCGGGCTCGAAGCTCTACTCCCGGGTGACCCAGGCCACGGCGTCGCGGCTCGAGGCGGTGCGCAACGCCACCGTGATCGGTGGCAACAAGATCCAGGCGCTCTCCAAGACGCAGAGCCCGGCCGCGGGCATCCGCGACCTCTACGACGCGCACACCGCCGAGCTCGCGGCGTTCCTGGGCAGCCACGGCGTGCCCAGCGAGGGCATGGAGATGCTCGCCCGCGACATCGCCGACGAGGCCGCTGCCATCGTGGTGGAGAGCACCCGGTACTCGATGCGCCGGGACGGCAACGTCTTCGACTCCGACGCCGGCTACGAGACCAGCGTGTTCCCGAACGAGCACGTCACCACCGGCGAGCAGGCGGTGCACACCCGGGTGATCAACCAGCGCTCGGAGGGCACCGCGGCGCGGCTCGCCCGGACCTGGGTGGACGACAAGTTCGGCGAGTTCTCGGACACCGCCCGGATGCAGATCTTCCAGCACGTCCTCGGCGAGGTGCAGCTGCAGATGCAGCGCTTCGGCATGGTCGCGCGCGCGGAGATCAACTCCCGGGTCACCGCGAAGTTCATCAACGAGGTCGACGACGCCGCGGACCTGACCAACCTGGCCCGGCAGTGGAGCTTCCTCTCGGTGCCGGACGTGATGCGCTCGCTCGACCTCGAGCTGATCACGGACCTGTTCTACTCGTCCCGGAACAAGGTCGGCGAGAGCGAGTGGAGCTTCCCGCCCACGGTGCTCGCCGAGGCCGGGACGATGGCGCTCAAGCTGCGCGAGGCCAAGGTGCCGGTCGAGGGCAAGCTCACCGAGTTCCGCCCGCTCACCCAGGCCGAGGCCGCGGACCTGCTCAGCGCGTTCATCCACGAGAGCGTGCGGGTCGCGACCAAGCAGGACTCGCTGTTCGTGAAGAACTGGGTCGAGCCGCAGCGCGAGCTCGCGGAGAGCCTGATGGACCAGCTCGCCGTCGCGCTCACGAACCAGAAGACCCTGGTCCGGCTCGAGCAGGCGAACGCGCGCAACGGCGCCATCGCCTACTCGTTCGGCAAGGCCGGTGCGAACACCATCACCAAGCCGGTGAAGGAGGCCATCGACCGGGTGGTCACCATGGCCGGCAACGGCCTGCACAACGGCAAGGTCGCGTCCGAGTTCAACAAGGCCGTCGACCAGCTCCGCCGCGCGCTCGCGAAGGAGGCCGAGGCCACCGGGCTCAGCAAGCAGGACCTCGAGTGGATGATCAGCGAGCAGGACGTGTACCGCTACGCGGCGCTGCACATGACCCCGGCGGCCGCGGCGTTCACCCGGTTCCAGGGCCGGATGCAGAACGCCACCATGCGCACCGCGGACGGCTCGCGCATCCCGGAGACGAAGATCGACGAGCACGCCGATCGCATCGCCGGGAAGACCCCGCCGGCCACCGAGACCCGCAAGCGCATGCTCCGCGAGGCCCAGGTCGCGGCGCAGCGCGAGCGGGTCACTCAGAACGCCGAGCTGAGCCACCACGCGGCCGAGCAGCGCCTCGAGGAGATCGCCAGGACTCAGGACCCCATGGAGCAGGCTGAGGCCGCCAGAGAGGCGCCCCAGGCCCTCCTGAGCGACACCCTCCGGCTGCAGGAGCAGACCCTCCGCGGCACCCAGGGCGTCGAGGCGGACGCGCTGGCCGACCTCGAGCACCGCACGGCGCAGGCGACCAACGTGGCCACCGCCGCCGAGCGCGAGGCCAGCGCCACGCTGCCGCAGACCCGGGACGACATCGTCACGCTCTACGGCGACCGCCGGGTCACCCCGGAGCAGGCCGCGAAGATGGAGCAGGCGGTCTGGGCGTACCGGGCGAACGCGGGCAACATGACCCCGTCCCGGCAGATCCAGGTCGAGCGCAAGCGCGCCCAGGAGGCGCTCCGCGCGGCGCGGGTCGCCGACGGCACGCTGCCGATCCAGGGCCGCACCCAGGCGATCTGGCTGGCCAAGGTCTACGGCGAGCTCGCGGGCAAGAAGGTGCGCTACAGCCAGCTCATGAAGCTGTTCCGCGCCGAGAACCTCGGCGGCTGGACCACTCGCGACCTCGACGTGCTCGTGAGCCGCGGGCTGGCCACGTACGTGACCGACGCGAAGGGCGCGAAGGTGGGCCTGCAGGCCACCGGCCCGGCCGACAAGGCCGGCGACGTGATGAGCCAGCTCGTGCGCGACCCGCACATCCTGGACGAGGCCGACATGGCCGACGACCTGGTCGACGCCGAGGACGCGCAGCGCGTGTTCGACGGCGCGAACACCCAGCCGGTGGCGGCCGACTCCGCGAGCGCTCGCCGCGACGAGCGGCCGGTGCTCAGTGACCGCGAGCGCAACATGGCAGCGGACGCCGCGGAGGCCGCGGCCAAGGCCCAGGCCGACGAGGCCGCGCTCGGCGCGGAACGTGAGTCTCAGCTGCTCACCGGCGAGGGCATGGTGGAGGACCCGGCGGCGGTGAGCCTCAACGCCAAGGACGTGACCCGGCGCCAGAAGTGGGCCGAGCGGCTCTCCGGCCAGGCCGGGGTGCGCGACGTGAAGGCCGACCTCGCGCTGCGCCAGATCCGCGCCCAGGACGTGAGCTCGAACTACGAGCACTTCCTCGAGCGCGACGTCGTGCAGGCGCTCATGCGCGAGCAGAACATGACCCTGCAGCAGGCCGCGGACCTCACCGACACCTGGTTCCTGCAGTACGCCCGCGCCGGCAGCGACGAGGGCGCGTTGAAGTGGCTCGAGCAGTTTGCCGACGGCCCGCTCGCGGTGATCGCTGGGAACTACCACAAGGCCATGTCGATCCTGTTCCAGCACTCGGCCTGGAGCTCGATCTGGGCGCGTGCCGGGCTCAACAGCGACCACATCCGCAAGGCGATCAAGATCTCGCCGCTCGGCGCGACCCCGGCGGCGTGGGTGCCCAGCGGGCTCACTGGCTGGGAGATGGCGAAGTTCTGGACCAACCAGGACTCGTTCCTCCGGTTCATCGGCGGCGACGCCGCGGCCGGGCAGTTCCGTGCCATCGACCTGCTCAAGGGCTACAACTGGGCGCTGCACCACGCCTCGATCACGCCGAACATCGCGGCCGACCTGATCAACAAGTTCGGCCACGAGGCGTTCGGCTTCCCGAAGGGCTGGAGCGCGCGCGACGCCAAGGCGGCGGGCTTCGTGAAGTTCGAGTCCAAGGGCGGCCTGGGCGAGTGGTTCGACGGCATCGACGTCTACTTCCCGGAGCAGATGAAGGCGCAGTTCGAGGCCACCGAGCGGTTCATCGACTACGTGCGCACACTGCCGCAGAACGAGGTCGGCAAGATCATCCGGGTCACCGACAAGGTCACCGGCGCGATCAAGGCGAGCCTGACCCTGTGGCGGCCCGGGCACCACGTCGTGAACGTGATGGGCGAGGCGCTGATGAACCTGCTCGTCGGGGTGACCAACCCGGCGCGCTACGCGCACTCGATCGCGGTGATGCGCGCCGGTGGCGAGTGGAAGCGCGGCACGGTGTTCGGCCACAACGGGCTCAAGGACATCGAGCTGTTCGCCGCGGAGTACGGCCTGGACGAGGCCGCGGACACCGCCGGCCGGACCCTCAAGATGCGCATCGGCGGCAAGACCCGCGAGGTCAGCTACGCCCAGGCGTACCAGTTCCTCGACCGGGCCGGGCTGCTGATCAACCACAACACCGCGGAGGACATCGTCTCGATCGCGGACGACGTCATGCACACCGCGGGCCGGTTCGACGGCAAGTTCGGGCTGATCATCCGCGCCAACCGCGGGCTCGGCGAGTTCTCGGCCCGGCGCGACAACGTGTTCCGGGTCGCGCACGCGCTCGACATCCTGGACAAGCGCGGCTTCCGGTCCTGGGAGGAGGCGGCCGACACGCTCCGCAAGGAGGTGTTCGAGGCGCACCCGACCATGCAGACGCTCTCCGGCTTCGAGCAGAAGGTGATGCGCCGGATCTTCTACTTCTACACCTGGCAGCGGCAGGCGCTCACCATGGTGCTGAAGTCGATCCTCGAGCGCCCGGGCAACCTGACCATCCCGGCGAAGCTCAACTACGAGGCGTCGGTCGCGCTCGGCGGCGAGCCGCAGTCGATCGGCCAGCCCATGCCGGACGACCCGAACGTGCCGAGCTTCCTGGCCGGGAACATCCTCGGCCCGCACTGGTACGACGAGGAGGGCAACCTGCACTCGCTCTCGATCAACGCCCCACAGCTGGACATCCTGCAGAGCTTCTTCGGCAACATGAAGTTCAACCCGGACCAGGACCTCGCGAGCAACATGCGCGACAACGGGTTCGAGTTCCTGCGCGAGAACACGATCGGCATGGCCAGCCCGATCCTCAAGGCGCCGGCCGAGCTGCTCAGCGGCACGCAGTTCCGCGGCTCGGGGCTCAGCCAGCCCATCGACGACGCCTGGGACTACACCGCGGACCAGACCGGGCTGGGGTACATCTCGCGGATCACCGGGCGGAACCTCTACAACAACGACGGCTGGTTCGGCTACCGCGCCGACGTGCTCGACGACAAGAGCCCCGAGGAGCAGGAGTTCCGCCAGGGCACCACGGTGAACAACTGGTTCACGGGCCTCCGCTACCAGGAGCCCTCGCGGTACGCTACGAGCGCGGAGAACGAGCGGAAGCGGGAGGACCAGCGCATGCTCAAGGACGCCGAGCGCAACTGGCTCGGCAACTCGCCCGAGCGTGTCGTTGATCCTGCGACTGGGGAGTACCAGAAGTAAGATGAGTCTCAGCGACACCCCCTGGTCGCGGTACTGCACAGAAAGGCCCTCTCCGCGATGACCGACGGGACGCAGATGAGCAAGGAGCAGATCGAGGCATTCGGCCTCGGCCAGTCGCTCGGCGAGATCAAGACCGTGCTGCAGGGCGTCCGCACGGACGTCACCGAGGTCAAGGGCACCACGGCGGGGATGGCCGGCGATCTCACCCAGATCAAGATCACCCTGGCCGAGCACAGCACCAGGATCCAGTCGCACGACGAGGACATCCGCGACCTCAAGGCCGCCCCGAACACCTACGCGACCAAGGCCGAGCACGAGCAGCTCCGCGCCGAGGTGGTCAGCTCACGGCTGAGCTGGCCGAAGCTCCTGACCGGCGCCGGCGTCATCATCGCCGGCGCCGCTCTGCTGCTCAACTGGGCCGCCCAGCTGGGCGCATTCCAGCGCTGACATGGACAGGGCCCCATCCGTTCGGGGGAAGCGGATGGGGCCCTGTTGATCGCCCTGGAGTGCGGATTCCAGTCTATCAGCTAGGCCAGGGCCCACCGGAACGTGAACGGCACCAGGATGCCGTTGTTGATGTCGACCGCCTCGAGGATCGACGTCGGCAGGTTCGTCGGCCAGTTCGCGAACGAGTCCGCGAGCGTGCCGCCTGTGAGCCGCCCTTCGGACTGGAAATCGTTGTAGATCACGTCCGCGGGCAGCTTCGTCATCCGGGTCGACGCCGCAGTCAGGGTGCCCTCGTCGTCGAGCACCCACGCGATGACGTGCCAGCCCTTCGCCATCGCCACGTTGATCGAGACCTCCTGGCTGCCGGCGAACACGCCGAGGGTCGCGATCGGCTTCTCGAGCACGCCCGTGCTCACGTAGTCCGCCCCCGGCGCGTACGACGCGACCTTGAGCTTCCCGCCGGTGCCGGTGATGTTGAAGAAATCGGCGTACATCCGGGTCAGCGTCACGTTGGCCGCGAAGTACATCGGCTTCATGAACACCTTGCCCATGGTGTGCGCGGTGTCGACGCGGCCGAGCAGCGTATCCACCCCGGGCAGCGAGTACGCCGTCGGCCCCGGGGGGAGCTGCGGCACGCCGCCACCGCCGCCCAGGCTGATCGACCCGTCCAGCACGCCGCCGTAGAACTTCTCACGCAGGAAGCTGAGTGATCCGTTCAATCCTGTCACCTCCCTCAGGAACTCGATCTCGGAGAACGTCATGGCTCACGCTCCGGGCACGTTCGACCGCGCGGCGTAGAAGCCGAGCGGCGTCGCGATGGCCACGAACGCGGCCGAGATGGGGTCGGTCCAGGCCGACAGGTCGAACGCCGGCGCGGCCAGGTCGGCCGCGATCACGGCGCCGAGGATCAGGCCCGCGATGCCGAGCACGTCGTAGACGCGCTGGCGGCGGTTCGGGTCCTTGATCACGATGTTCGGCGTGGTGGTGGGGTAGGCGTGGTCTGCCATTACTCGAGTCCTCTCTCGATCGCGGGGTCGTCTTCCTCCCAGGGGGGAGTGACGCCAAGGTCCAGGAAGCGCTGCTTCATGGTGTCGTACTGCTCGTCGGTGTTGCCCTCGCCGGTCCTGCCGGAGTAGAACCAGTCACCGGCGGGCCCGTCGGGCACCTTGGTCTCGTCGAACGGCATCAGGCGGCCGTCACTTCCACGTCGCCGACCGCGCTCGAGAGCGCGCTGCCCGCGCTGGAGAGGATCTTCTTCACCAGCTCGTCGGCGTTGAAGTCGAACACGCCGCGCGCGGTGAGCTGCTCGGCGAGCGCGTTCGCGAGCTCGGCCTCGTCGATGTCCTGGCCGGGCGTGATGACGACCTGCTTGAACGCGGCGAGCACCGCGGCGCCCACGGCGTTGTCGACGCGCTTGCCGGTCGCCTGGTGGCGGTCCAGCGCGTCCTGGCGCATGACGTCCCACTGCCGGGTCGACACGTCGAAGCCGTTGTAGAGGTCCTTCTGGCACTGCTGGAACTCGGCGTACAGCGCCGGGTCGGTGACGGCCGGCAGGAAGATCCCGTCGGTGTCGGTGATGAGCAGGCCCCCGCGGCCGGGCGCCCAGATGTAGCGAGCCATGATCTCTTCCCTTCCGATGGGCGTCGCGCCCGAGCCGGCGGTCCCGGCAAGCCCGGCCGAGACGGCCGAGACGATCTGTGCCTGGGGGAAGCTCGGGCCGGCGCACGCGGTGGCGTACGAGCGGCCGAACCACTCCCAGAGGTTGCGGTGCTGCCACAGGCCGGGCACCCCCCACTTGGGGGTGATGCCGTACCGGCGGCAGATGTCGATGTCGAGCTTGATCACCGAGTCGATGGTCTCGGCGGAGAACCGCCAGTCCGGTGAGGCCGAGCTGTTCACGATCTCGTAGGTGATCGAGCGGGCGTCGTCCTGGGCCGAGCCCGAGGTCCAGGCCCGGTACTCCTCGGGCACCACGAGCACGATGTTGCGGCCCTCGATGCAGTAGTTCGGGCTGACCTCGCGGCCGCCGGGCTGGAACTGGAGCAGTGTCGCCTCGAGGCTGGTCGCCGCGGCGTGGTGGTGCCCGATCGAATCCGGGCGCACGCCGCCGCGGCTCGAGCGATCGGTGGTGATCGCCGTGCGCGTGGTGAGCGAGCTCTGGACCATGGGACCCCCTAGACCATGCCGTTGTAGCCGTAGACGTGCATCCGGCCGGCCATCGTCATGCCGCCGGAGAACCGGACCTCGAGGCCGTCGTACTGGCCGACGTTCGCGCCGGTCGAGCCCGCCATGATCCGCTGGAAGTTCGTGGCGTCGATCGAGCGCGCCTGGAAGTACGTGCGCCGGGCCTTCTTCGGGCCGAAGATGTCCACCACGGTCGGGCCGCCGGCCGCGCCGGAGGTGCGCGCCACCAGGACCGTCGCCTGGGTGTTCGCGACCGCGCCGGAGACCGCGCCGGAGGCGTTGATCTCGGCGTAGTTCCGGTTGTAGACCGCGCCCGAGCTCGCGCCGCCGTTCCAGAGCACCATGCCCACGTCGCCGTCCGCGACCGCGGTGTCGAAGTCGAGCACGACCCGGTAGTTCTCGAAGTGGTCGTTGAAGATGGGCGTGACCTTGAAGCCGCCGGTCACGCCGGAGAACTCGTACACCTGGCCCTTGGCCGTGAACGTGCCCGCGTCCTGGGTGAGCGTGCCGCCCTGCAGCGCGACCAGGCCGTGCCCGGCGACGGGGCCCCACTTGGCCGTGGGCGCCTGCGGGGTCTGCGCGAGCTTGCCGGTGCCGGTCTCGTTGTAGGCGCAGTAATACTGCTCCTCCCAGCCGAGGTCGGTGTTGAACCAGCGCGCGAAGCGGTTCGCCAGGTCGATCCGGGGCTGGCCGGCGGCCGGAGTGCCCCAGTACGCGTCCCGCTCGGCGGTGGTGCCCGCCGGCACCAGCCCGTGCTTGGCGGTGGGCTCGGCGTAGCCGGGGAGCAGGAACGGCTCGATGGCGGTCAGGCGGTTGCCGAGCCCGGTTGCCACGCCGTCGACGGACTGGAACTTGGTGTCGATGGTCTGGAACCAGGTGTTCACGTCGGCGACGCGGAACGGCTCCTTGCTGCCCGGCACGGGCAGAAGGAATGCCATGTACGGGGTGGGAGCCTTCGCCATGGCCCCGAGTCTATCTGAGACTCAGGTCATTCCGTGGTAGAGGGAGTCTCCGCTTCCTCTGTGTCGAGCCCGGCGAGGGCCTCGGCGGGGATGTCCCAGCTGGGCACCCCGCCGAGGGTCTCCGTGAGCGCGGCCATGTCGACGGCGGCGCCGGCCGGGAGCGCCTGCTGGTTCATGCTGTCCTGCATCTCGAGCCGGCCCATGAGCACCTGCATCTCGGCCGCGATGGCCATGAGCGCGGCCGGGTCGGTGACGTGCTTGAACATCACCGTCTGGATCTCGCTCAGGAGCGTCTGCATGTCCATGGCGGACTGCTTGTTCGGGTCGTAGTAGCCGGTGAGCGAGTGGAGGTACTGGACCGCCTTGAGATCGCCCTTCTGGACCTGGCGCATGAGCGCGGCGTTGGCCTCGGCGATGCCGCCCTTGAGCGCGACCTCGGTGCCCTCCTGGAGGGTCTGCCGGAACTTCGGGAAGCTCAGGAACCCCTGGTACTGCGACTCGGAGACCCCAGCAATACGAAGGCGCTGAGTGTGAGACAGATTGCGAGGATCCATGAGCGCGCGGATCGTGGCCACCATCTCATACGTGAGCTCCTGTTCGTCGTGCAGCTGCAGGCCGCGGTCGCTCAGGGCCTTGCGGCCCATCTCGGACTCGAGGATGCTGGCCACCTGCACCGGCGTCGCGGCGATGGCGTTCTTGCCCCGGCCCTTGGGCAGCTCGCCGTGCACGGCGGCCGCGGTGATGTTCTGGCCGCGGAGGGAGAGCGCCCAGGCCGCGGTGATGACCTGGTCGAACAGCCGCCGGGTGATGGCCACCTGCTCCTGGCGCGGCGTCGGGCCGGGCTTGCCCCGGGTGAGCCGGCGGGCGATGATGCCCTCCACCTCGGCGGCGGAGGGCACGTACGCGTCAGGGCCGACGATGTCGGTCACACGCCACCGCCTACCGCGTCCACTCGATCAGCAGCAGGCCCAACGGTCTGCGCGCCGACGGCGAGCGCCGCCGAGACGGCCAGATGCATCTGCTCGGCACTGGGGGCCTCCTTCTTGCGTCGACGGGACCGGCGCTCCGGGGCCTGGTAGACCACCGGGAGCCCCATGACCACCTCGAGGTACTCCGGGCTCATGCCCAGCGTACGCGTGAACGCCTTGACCAGCGGCTTCGGCAGGCTGGCGCTCTCGCCGCGCTCGTAGCGCGCGAGGGACGTTGCGCTCACCATGAGTAGGCTGGCGAAGCCCGCGGTGCTCCGGGAGAACTCCTTGCGCCAGGCCGTGAAGCTGGGGTAGCGCGCCACCAGGTCCGGGCTGAGCTGGAGCACCGCCTTCCCCCGCGGCGTCAGCCGCTCGAGCGCGGAGCTGGCCCGCTCCTCGTGCCGCTTGCGCCAGTTCTCGTAGAACTCGGCGAGCCGCTCCGGCTGCATCTGGTTCGCGTCGGCGAGCACCTTGATGTACTCCGGCCGGACCGTCTTCACCCGCCCCTCCTCGATCGCGGTGACCAGCCCGCGGCTGGCGCCGGCGGGCGGGATCTGATCGGCGAGGGCCTGGGCGCTGAGGCCGGCGCTGAGCCGGGCGATCCGCAGCGGATGCGTCTCAATGGCGGGCATCGGGGTCATAGTCCTTCCACTTGCGGCACATGTCCATGTGCCCGGCGCGAGCGGCCGGCTCGCTCGGGTAGCGGCGCATGTCGACGATCTCGTGGTGCGCGTCCCAGACCACGGTCTCGAACAGCAGCGGCCGGTCGCCGAACAGCACGTTGAGGTCCACGCCCAGGAAGATCGTGCTCACCGTGATGTGGCCGTACGAGCCGCGGGCGACGCCGCGGAACTCGTCGAGCTCCTCCTCGCTGGAGGGCTTCTCCAGACGCGGGTCGTCCCAGGTGAACGGCCCAGCGCCGTCCCGGTTGTACCAGATCCGCGGCACCGCGATGATGTGCTCGCGCTCGTTGCCGATCGTCATGATGCTGCCTCCCCGAATGGCATGGGAGGGATGTCCGCCGGGATCTCGGTCTCGGCGGGCTCGTCGACGAACTCGCCGAGGACGTGCTGCCGAGTGTGGTCCCACTCGTAGCTGGAGACGTGCATGATCTCCTTGAACACCCGGTCGGCCTGCTTGAGCGTGACGGGCATCAGTCGTCCTTCCCGAACGGCATGTCCGGGATCGGGGCTGCGTCGAGCTCCGCCAGCCGGTTCGCCGTGGTGATGGCGTCGAGGACCTCGTCCTTGGCCGCGCCGTCGTTCTGGGAGTACCAGTCGGTCGTGTACCGGTCGTACAGCTCGCGCAGCCGGGCGCCGGAGGCGTAGACGCGCTGGTTGCTCGAGGCCGTCATCCACTCGCGGAACGTGAGCAGCGGGCGCTGCAGGTCCGGGGCCATGACGTCGAAGTCACGGACCGGCGAGGGCGGCTTGGGGGTGGGGGTGGGCTTGCCATTGAGCTGGCGGGCCAGCTCGCGGACGATGTGCTCGCTGAGCTTGGTCGCCTCGCGGTTCGCCAGCAGCGTGAGCGCCGGGCGGTCGTGCGCGGGACTCGCGAGCACCTCGTCGGCCACCATCATCGAGAACGGGATGCTGACGGTCAGCTCCGCCTCGAGGCGCCAGGTCGCGGTGCGCTCGTCGTACTGCGGGCGCAGGCGGATGCTCCGGCCCTTGAGCACGTTCTTGAAGCGCTCGGTGAGCACGCGGCTCGCGGTGTCCACGACGTGGTCGCGGTTGGCCAGCGCGGCCGGGGTGATCGGGTTGCGTGGCCCGAGGGGTTCTTTGCCGAGTATGCGCTCGGCGTCTTTCAGCAGCTCATCCAGGAGTCCCATGGCTCCATGATACATGGTTATACAGGTGACTATGTGAGTGATCTGTCATTTCGGTTATGCAGTGTCGGATTTTCGCTGTTCTCGTGGAGTGTGACCTTTATATATATACGCAGAGTCTGAGGCGACGACATGCATGCAAGCGCTGGGGGGGGGGCCCTGTATTTCAGCGGCACACAGCCCCCCTTTTGAAATTGTGACCCGGCACGATAGACTGTGATCCAAGCCCGCTCCACGGTGGAGCGGCAGATTGGATCATGATGTACGCATACGACCGCGACGCTATGGTTGCGACGGACCTCGACCAGTACCGCGTCGGGTACGTGCTCGCATTCCAGCACACGCACGAGGACACGCTGGACCTCGTCGACGCGGACACGCTCACGCTCGAGGGCCCGCGCGGCGCGGCTGAGTTCGCGCGCATGTGGGCGCTCTACCGCACGCAGGGGATCATGGCCGACAGATTGCAGGATGCGCTCGGAATCGTCATCGGCGTGCGGCCGTGGCACTCGACCTACGTGCCCGGGCACAACGTCACCGCGCAGCGCCAAATGCTCGGCATCCTGCGCTGGCTGCTCGCCTGCGCCGGCTACGGCGAGGACGTCCTGCAGGATGCGATCATCGCAGCGATGGAGGACTGCGACGTGTGGGTCACGCGCTCACCGTTCCCCACCGTGGGCGAGATCATGGCACACACGCCGGACGTGATCACGCAGCGTGACTGGCACAACACCGAGCCGCTGCGCTCGAGCACCCCGTTCGAATGGCTTAGCTAGCCGCAGGCAGGGGCCGACCTCATGCGAGGTCGGCCCCTTTTCTGTGCCCGCCGCTGGATTCGATACGCCGCCGACTAGACCCGATACGCCTACCCCCTACTGCACTACTGCGCAGCTGCGCTGCGCTCCTAAACACGCTGCATCGCTGCGCTCGCAGCGTTCACGCCTCTCACGCAGCAACACCGCAACGCCGTGACTACGTCACGTCGCTACCTAAACACGCTGCTCGCTGCGCTCGCAGACGAGGGGCGGCTTCGCCCCCTCGTGCACCCCCGTGTATGCGGCGCAGCGTGACAGCGGGCACGTCGCGACGCCTGGACGCTGCGCCGCGGTGATGCATGAGATCCAGTGCTGCTGCGTGCATGCGTGCACTGCGCCCCCACATTCACCCACTCTCGTCATGCCTTTACTCACATTACTTCTGTACCGAGGCTTGTCTTACATAGAAGGTGCTTCTGTACCACGCCTTGTACCAACACCCCACACTCCCATGCTGCGCCTCACCTCGATCCGCGTTGCCCCATGCAAGCGAGGGGCAACGCTCCTCTCCAGAATCCATTCACCTCACCACTCAGGACAGAAAGAAGAACCTCATGGACATCACGAACCTCGACGAGCTGGACCGCGCCAAATGGAACGTGGGCTGGTGCGACGAAGAGCTCACCCTGCACGAGGTGGTGCCGTTCGACAACGCGACCGACGCCATCGAGTACAGCGCCCTCATGAACCGCACGGGCGAGGTGCTCTACATCACCATCGCCCCCGCCGGCGTCATCTCGTTCGAGGACGAGGACGAGGACGAGGAGGACAGCAAGTGAGGGCAATCCGTGCACTCATCGTCAGCAGCGCAGGCTTCGACGCCCTGCCCCTCGTCAAGATCGCGCTCAACCGCGTGTGGCGCGAGGCGAACCACGGCACCCGCCAGGTGGACTTCACCTTCCGGTCGCGCTGGAACGACGCCGACCGAGTCGAGCAGGGCAGCGAGCTCGCCTACAACGAGGTCAACGCCGCATCGGTGTCCAACCTCGACAAGCACTCGTGGATCGGCCGCATCGAGCTCCTCAACATGCTCGAGCTCAAGGGCACGCGCACGCGTGAGTGGGTCTCCATCGAGAGCCCGGACATCGTGGTGCTGCTCGTCAACGGCAAGCACGACGAATGGCTGGACGTCTACGAGCGCTGGTGCTCGGACAACGGCGCCCGCCTCATCAAGGTCAACCAGAGCTGAAGGGAACGAGCACATGACCACCAAGAAGCACCGCCGCGAGCAGCGCAGCAAGCGAGCCCGCCAGATGGACCGCATCATCCTCTACGTCACCGACCAGGTGGCCCGGCCTGACGTGATCGACCGTCAGCTGCAGGAGCCCCGCGAGCGCCTCGCCACCCCGCGCGAGCGTCGCTTCATCCGCTGAGTTAACGGAGTGTTCCCCGTTAACTGAGTCTCACTGACACTCTGTAGTTGCCCCTCGGTGCTCGGTCGCCCAACGGTGATCGGGCATCGGGGGAGAGCTTCAGATCGCTATGTCCGCGGCCGGAACGATACGCCGACGCCAGTCACATATTCCCTTAGCACATACTGTGCTGCCGGTCGGTCCAGCTCTAAGCGACTTTTACTAATCCCAAGCGTGTAACTTAGTTCAGTAAAAGGCGCTTAACGCGAGAACGACCGGCACTACAGTATGTGCTAGTGTTGTGTGTACTTCAAGATCCTTGGATTTCCGGGCTTTTCCCCCGAATTACTCAATTAGCCTCGAATCCATTTGTCACATACATTTTATGAGCGATGCTCATCCGTCGAAAGGAATATGTGCACATGCCTCGGAAGGTGCCTACCGACCCGAAGCTCTACCAGGAGTCGATGAGCCGCGTTCGCGCTGGCCTCCGCCACCGCATCATCAAGGAGTCCATCGACCACAAGAACCTCACCGGCAACTGCGAGGCGTGCGGCCCGAACCAGAAGATCTACCCGAACGGGGACTGGTTCACCTGCGCCAACTACTACGTCGACAAGCAGGTCCGTCAGCAGCTCAAAGACTCCGGCGAGCGCGTGCCCCCGCCCAAGCGTGGTCGACTCAAGGCCAGCGAGATCCAGCGCCCGATCAACATCGAGTACGACCCGTCCAAGGAGTACCTGCCGTGGCAGCATCGCGACTTCGACGCGAACCCGCTGCCCGGATTCGACCCCCGCATGTACGTGCGCCCCGATCACGCCGCGCTGCGCATCGAGAGCTACCTCGACTCGCAGGCCGCCGTGCAGGAGCACCGCTGCTTCTTCTGCAGCAACGCCATCCGCAAGGTCTTCACCGGCGGCGCCACCGAGCGGCGCAACTACGCCGTGGCCATGGTGCGCATGCCTCGAGGCGGGCACACGCAAGTGCGCTTCAGCGACGAGGTCTTCTGCATCGACTGCAAGGACTTCCTCGAGCGCGCCAACCCCAACCCGGCATGGCACGCCCGAGCCGCCGAGATCATGGCGCACTTCGCCGGCATCAGCACCGCCGTCGAGCTGCCCGCGCCCATCAATGACCCGTCCATCCAGAACGCCCTGCTCAAGCACCTCGACTAGAACGGAGACTCACCTCATCATGGACAAGCTGCTCGACAAGCTCACCAACTTCGCGATCATCGTCATGTTCCTCGTGCTCGCCGTCTTCGCCGTCTGCCTCTGGCTGCTCGGCTTCGCGCTCATCGCGCTCGTCGCGCTGCTCTTCGAGTACTGGCTCGGCATCCCCGAGGGCCAGGGCTCGTGGCTCGGCCTCATCCTCGGCGCGGGCTACATGGTCGGCACCATCTTCGTCGCCGCCTGGTTCAAGCAGCGCTTCCGCAAGGTCGAGATCGACAACCCCGAGGAGGCGGGCCTGTGAAGATCGCGTGGCTCGCGCTCATCGTCTACGTGCTGGTCCTCGGCGCCTGCGCCATCACGCTCATGCGCACGCTCAGCGACGACGCCATCGACGCGCGCATCACCATCCGCGACCACCGCATCGAGGACATCCAGTGCAACCCCGGTGAGCGGATCGTCGTCTTCCCGCCCACGGCAACTCCCAGCTCATGACGGTCGTGAGCCCCTTCCCTCCTTCGGAGGGGCTCACTCCCTCGGCCCGCAGCCAGCGGGTCACCTTCCACAGAAAGAGAGTCTCAGTGAAGAAGCACCTCATCGCGGGCATCTCGGCCATCGTCACGGCCGTCGTGCTCGTCATCGGCGGCGCCGCAGTCGCGCAGTCCGCCTCGGCCAGCCCCACCTGGGATGGCCGGCAGGCGTTCCACGCGCACCTCATGCGCAACGCCCCGACGCTCACCGCAGCGAACGGCAGCTACACCAACCTCACCGGGGGCACCAATACCTCGGCGTGGTCGCTGAGCAACTACACGCCGTTCGGCGAGCCCACGTTCAGCTACGACTCGGACGGCCTGAAGGTCCCGGTCAACGGCGTCTACAACGTGAGCTGGTCGGTGCTGCTGCAGACCGGCGGCTCGGGCGTGTGCGGCATCGCCATCGAGGGCGACACCCCGAATGGAGGCATCCTGCACGGCATCGGCGCGGTGGTCAAC
>Ga0247821_10000751_pt1 | contig 18036 bp, 19 predicted proteins | sample 13C_Glycerol_Day_FD_192481 | JGI IMG/M metagenome (GOLD analysis project Ga0247821, IMG submission 192481) | Soil microbial communities from agricultural site in Penn Yan, New York, United States - 13C_Glycerol_Day14 | ecosystem: Environmental > Terrestrial > Soil > Agricultural land | place... | reverse complement strand
ACCGCGCGCCTGCTGGCCACGCTGGTCGAGGTGTCCGCCGGCGCGCCGGCTGCGTTCCGCCTGAGCGGCCGGGTCGCCTCGCTGGACACCGCCGCGCGCACGTTCCGCATCGGCACGGCCCTCATCGGCTACGACGCCGCCGTCGCGCCGCCCGCCGGTTTCGCGGACGGCACGCTGGTGCGCGTGGTGCTCGGCACGACGCAAGTCGCGGGCACCTGGCCCGCGCGGCGCATCCGCGTGCGCGACGTGCTCGCCGGCGTCGAGGCGGGCGAACAGGACGAGGGCGAGGTCGAGGGCACGGTCACGGCCATCGGCGCGGGAGCGTCGTTCAGCGTGAACGGCGTTCCGGTCGACGCATCCGGCCTCGCGGCCGTCGCCGGCCTGGTCCTGGGCGCGCTCGTGAAGGCCAAGGGCTCGATGCGCGGCGGCGTGCTGATCGCGACGCAGGTGGAGGTGAAGAGCCGCGGCTTGCCGCAACCCGAGGACTTCGTCTTCATCGGGCCGGTGTCCGGCCTCAACATCCTGACGCGCACCTTCACCGTGCAGGGCCGGTTGTTCACCTACGGCCTGACCACGCCGATCCAGGTGATCGGCTGGCTGACCGGAGCGACGCCGACCGTGGAGGTGCATGCCGTCCTCTTGAACGGCGAGTGGCAGGCCACCGAGATCAAGGAGGCATCGTGATCGCCGTCGCGCGGCGTCCCGGCCCGGTTCCGCCGATCCGCTCGCGGCCGGCGGAGCCGACGCAATCCTCCGGCAAGGCGCCGGTCGGGAAGCAGTCGCTGCAACCCGCGGGGCAGCGCACGGGAAGCGGCTCCGGCAGCGTGCTGCCTTACCTTTCGCTGCCTCGCTGAGCGATCCGGACGTTCAGGGTTTCTGGAACATCCGCAGGTCGAGCGGCCACTCCTCGCCCAGCCAGTAGGCGTGGTCGGTGTGGTCCTTGAGCTCGTCGCCGCTCAGGCCGTGCACGAACACGTCGAGCCCGCCGCGGTGCTCGTCGAGCCAGGGCACGATGCGGTCGAACTCGGCGGCGGAGAACGCGAGCTGGCAGCTCCAGCGCGGATGCGGCCCCACGAGCTTCTCGTGCACGCGGCCCACCGCCACCTTGAATCTCTGACCGGCTTCCTCGCAGAGCGCGCGCGCCTGCTCGACCGTGCCTTCGTCGAAGTAGACATGGGCGTGGTAGGCGGGATGGATGTTCACGGGGCGGCGCGGCATGGGTCCATTGTGGCGTCAATGCCCTTGCGCGAATCCCGCCGCGATGTTGATCGACAGCCCGAGGATCGCGAGGTTGAAGAAGAAGCACAGCACCGACTGCACCATCACCGTCGCCCGCATCGCCGTCGTGCGCACCGAGACGTCCGACGTCTGCACGGCCACGGAGATCGTCAGCGCGAAGTACATGAAGTCCACGTAGGAAGGCGACTTCAAGCCTTCCGGAAATTCCAGGGGCAACCGGTTCGGTGCCGCGGAGTAGTAGAGGTGCGCGTAGTGGAAGGTGTAAAGGGCGGCGATGAGGAGCCACGAGCCCAGCACCGTCAGGACGGTCACGCCATAGACGAACAGCGCGGTCTCGCCCGATCGATCGCCGCGCGCCAGTTCCACCACGATGGCCGCGACGCTCAGGACCGCCGCCCCGCACATGATCACCATCAGGCCGACACTGCTGGCGTCTTCCTGCCGGGCGATGCCGCGCACGCCTTCCGCGCTGGCGCGCAACATCAGCCACGCGAAGGTGGCCAGGTAGGGCCACACGCCCAGGTTCCACGCGACGAGCACCCGCGCGGTGAACGTCCAGTCGTGGGGCAGGAGGAAGAAGGCGATCACTCCCGCGGCGCTGGCGGCGAGCAGCCGCGGGCGGTGCAGGCCCACCTGGCGGAACCGGTCGAAGAGAGAAGCGGGGGTCATGCCTCAGTTCCGGGCTTGCACCGCCGCATGAGCCGCGAGAGCGCGCTCCAGCAACCTGGGCGCGGCTATGCGTTCGGTGAAGGCGGCGAAGGAACGGGTCGGGCCCGTCCATCGCAATGCCTGCACGTCGGAGAACAGCTTCGCATCGGTCCTCAGCGTCGCCAGCTTCTTGAACAGCATCGCCTCCTGGAACTGGTCGCCGAGGATGTGCGAGGGAAAGGACTCGATGGCGCCGTGCTCGTTCAGCAGCCGCGCGGCGCTCACCGCACCGATGCCGCGGATTCCCGGGTAGCCGTCGGCGGCGTCTCCCACCAGCGCGAGGAAGTCGGGGATCAGCTCCGGTGCCACGCCGAACTTCTCCTCGATGTCGCCGGCGGTGCGGATCTTGTTCGCCCGCCGATCGACTTGCACCACGCGGTCGCCGCGGACGCACTGGGCCAGGTCCTTGTCGGGCGTCCAGATCAGCACCTTCCGCACGGCCTCGTCGCGGCTCGCCAGGTGCGCCGCGCTGGCCAGGGCGTCGTCCGCTTCGAGCTCGACCATGGGCCAGGTGACCACGCCCATCGCCGCCAGGCCGTCCTCGAGCGGCTGGAACTGCGCGCGCAGCGCCGGCTCGATGCCCTCGCCGGTCTTGTAGCCCGGCCAGAGGCCGTTGCGGAACGACTCGATCACGTGGTCGGTGGCGACGCCGACGTGCGTGGCGCGGTTCTCGATGAGCTGCAGCGTGCCGTTGAGGACGCCGACGACCGCGCCGAACGGCGGGTCCTCCCGCTTCATGAAGCGGCGCAGGCCATGGAAGTGGCGGAACAGTTCGTAGGTGCCGTCGACGAGGTCGATGATCACGACGGCGAGAGCTCAGTGACCGGCGCCGTCGCCGGCCTTCCCGGCGAGCCGGGCCGTGAACCGGTCGATGTCGATGAGCATGCGCTCGTGCGTGCCGCTGCCGATCACCTCGTCGCCGTCCGTGGCGCGCACCGAGAAGCTGATGCTCCGGCCCGAGACGCGCAGCACCGTCGCGCTGGCCGTGATGCGGCGTCCCACCGGCGTGGCGGCCAGGTGCTTCACGTCCACGTGCGTGCCGAGCGCGCTCTCGCCCGGCTCCAGGTAGGGCTTGAGCGCGGCAAGGGCCGCGTTCTCCATCGCCAGGATCATCACGGGCGTGGCCAGGACCGGCGGCAGCATCGGGTCCTTGAAGCGGCTGGCCAGGTGCTCGGGAGAGACGACCATGGCGTAGGAACCCATCGTTTCTTGCGGTAGAGGTCGCATCGTTCCCTCCGGAGAAGTTGCGACCAAGTATGGAGCAGCAGGCCTGCTTCAGGAGCGGTTCCTGACGCACATCAAAGGGCCGCCGATCGAAAGCATCACCATGTCCTCGCATCCGCCGCCGGCGGGCGTGGAGCTTCCCATGGATGAATCACTCAGGCGCAAGATCCTGTCGCTGCTCGACGGCCACCGGATCATGACCGTGGCGACGCTGCGCCCGGACGGGTGGCCGCAGGCGACCACGGTGGGCTACGTGAACGAAGGGCTGACGCTCTGGTTCCTCTGCGGCCGCGAGAGCCAGAAGGCCGCCAACCTGGCGCGGGACGACCGGGTGTCCGTCACGATCGACCACGACACGGCCGACCTCATGGCGATCACCGGCCTGTCGATGGCGGCGCGCGCCCACCGCGTGACCGATCGCGCCGAGGCGGAGAAGGTGCTGAGGATGCTTCCACTGAAGTACCCGGACGCGCCGCCGCAAACCGCGAGCATGAAGATGCCCACGCCGGAGGAAGTCGCCCTGTTCCGCGTGGAGCCCGAGCTCATCTCGGTGCTGGATTACACGAAAGGCTTCGGCCACACCGACCTCGTGGCCTGCCGGAGCCGCTGAGGCGGGCTACTTCTTCTTCTCCGTCTTCTTCTCCGCCGCGCGGCCGTACCGGGCCGTGAACGACGCCGACGCGATCTTGTTCGCGTTGGTCATGAAGCCGGCCACCGCGGCCGTGGCGTCCGGCGGCAGTTCGAGCTTGTCCGTCTTCAGCGCGTACACGGTGAAGATGTAGCGATGCGGCTTGTCGCCCGGCGGCGGGCAGGCGCCGCCCCAGGCGGCGAAGCCGTAGTCGATGCGGTTCATCGCGGCGCCCTTGGGCAGGTTGGCGCCGCCTTGCGCGCCGGCGTCGGCGGGCAGCTCGGTGACGTTCGCCGGGATGTTGTAGACGAACCAGTGCCAGAACCCCGAGCCCGTCGGCGCATCGGGGTCGTACACCGTCACGGCGAAGCTCCTGGTCTCTTTCGGGGCGCCGCTCCACTTGAGCGCCGGCGACTTGTTCTCGCCGCCGCAGCCGAACACGTTGGCCTCGAACTTTCTGTCCATCGTCGAATTGGCCTTGATGTCCGGGCTCGCGAGCTTGAACTCGGCGGCCTGGACGCCGGCGGCGCCGAGCGCCGCGAGGATCACGAGCGTGGTTCGCATCTGCATCTCCTTTTGCCGCCTCAGGGCGTGAAGGTGTCTCCCAGCACCAGGCCTTCGCGGCGCGGATCGGCGCCGCCTTGCAGGGTGCCCTTGTTGCGGTCCTGCAGCCGGATGACGGTGCCGACGCCGCTGGACTGCGCGCTCAGGCTCACCGTGTGCCCCATCGCGCGCAGCCCGGTCACCAGCGAGTCGTCATTGCCGCCGTTGGCGGTGTTGATCTTGGGATGCTCGCCGCCGATGGAGGTGGTCGGGCTGTTGGACGCGCCGAAGTTCACCATCGAAGTCGCCTGCTGCGCGTCGAGGTTCCAGTCCAGTGCGCTCACCAGCGTCTTGGTGACGTACTGGATGATCGCGGAGCCGCCGGGCGAGCCGGTGGCCATCAGGAACTCGCCGCGCGAACCGTCGGCCGCCTTGCGGAACACCAGCGTGGGCGACATGGAGCTGCGCGGGCGCTTGCCCGCCTGGACCCGGTTGGCGATCGGCAGGTTGTTGGCGTCGGTCGGTGCCGCGGAGAAGTCGGTCAGCTGGTTGTTCAGCATGAAGCCGCGCGCCATGTGGAAGGAGCCGAAGCCCGACTCGACGGTGGTGGTCATCGACACCACGTTGCCGTCGCGGTCCACGATCGTCATGTGCGTCGTGCCGTTCTCGGGCGAGGGCGGCATGATGCCGGCCGGGATGGGACCGAGGTCGCCCGGTTGTGCCGTGCGCATGCTGGTGGCGAGGTTGATCAGGCCGGCGCGGTTGCCGAGGTAGGTCTTGTCGACCATCGTCGAGATGCCATTGCCCGGCAGCGGCTGGAAGTCGGTGTCGGCGACGTACTTGTCGCGGTCCGCGTAGGCCAGGCGCTGGGCTTCCGACACCAGGTGCACGGCCATCGTCGCCGGCCGGCCGCCCTCGTTGTCCACGCTGGTGGGCGGATGCGCGCCCATGTCGAAGTTCTCCAGGATGCCCAGCGTCTGCGCCACCGCGAGGCCGCCGGACGACGGCGGGCCCATGCCGCACACCCAGTACACGCGGTAGGTGGTGCAGACCGCGTCGCGCTTCTTCGCCTGGTAGTTCGCCAGGTCCGCCATCGTGGTCTTGCCGGGCGTGATCGGGGTGATGCCGTCGGCTGCGGTGGGGATGTTGATCTTGGCGACGATGTCCTGCGCGATCGGCCCGGTGTAGAAGGCCTGCGCGCCGCCTTGCGCGATGGCCCTCAGCGTCGCCGCGTAGGCCGGGATCGTCAGCACCGTGCCCAGCGCCTTGGCCGAACCATCGGCGTTCAGATAGGTCGCCGCCGCTTCGGCGTCGCGCAGCAGGTTGGCGCGCGCGCCCGCGATCGCATCCGCCATCCGGCCCGGGATCCGGAAGCCGTTGTCCGCCAGGTCGATGCCGGCATCGAACAGGTTCTTCCAGGGTTTGCGGCCGTGCTCCTGGTGAACGAGCTCGAGCATCCGCACGGCGCCCGGCGTGCCGATGGAGCGGCCGCTGGCGCGCGCGTTGGGCCGCGGCGTCACTCGCTCGGCCACGTCATCGATGAAGCGCAGGTGGTTCTCGGTCGCCGCGGCCGGGGCCGTCTCGCGCCCGTCATAGGTCTGCACCACCTTCGTGCGGGCGTCGTAGTGCAGCAGGAAAGCGCCGCCGCCGAGGCCGCTGGACTGCGGCTCGACCAGGCCGAGCACCGCCTGCACGGCCACGGCCGCATCGGCCGCGGTGCCGCCGGCCTTGAGCACGTCGCAGCCGGCCTTGCTGGCCAGCGGGTTGGCCGTCACCACCATGAAGCTCTTGGCATGCACCGCCTGCATCCCGGTGCGGTAACCGGACGCGAGCTCCGGTGCCGCCGGGTCGCCGGGAAGGCCGGAGCCGACGACGACGGAACCATTCGCGGTGATCGCGCTGCACGAGGGATCCGACTGCGACGGCCTGGCCGCGGCCCTTTGCTGCCCCGCGAGCGCCGCGACATCCAGTGCGCGATCTTCTCCTCCGCCGCACCCGCCCAGGAGCAGCAGGGGAAGCATCAAGGCGGTGAGGGGACGGTGACGTGCGTGGAAGCGCATGCTTGCTTGCCTTTCGAAGAGCCGGCGTGTGCCGACGTGCGGCTCATTCTTCGCGGCGGGCGTTCGCCCCCCATGGTGCTTTCCCGCACGTTCGCGGCCTCATCAACGCGGTGCGCGCACCAACTCGTGCTTTCACGTTCGGCAACGTCTCGAACGTCAATTCGATTGAACACATCCTTGGAGTCGCAGGCGACGAGCGGTGCTCGGCGAAGGCGCTGCGTCGCTACGATCCACGGTCGCCATGCCCCACCGAGTCCCACTCCCCGATCCCGACCTGCCGCAACCCGGTGAGCGCACCGGCGAGGGCAGCGAGAGCCTGCTGCCTTTCCTCAAGCAGCGGCGGGCTGCCAAGCCGCGGGCCCCGAACGACTTCCTCCACACGGAGCCGGAAACCGGGCCCGACGAGTCGCCTGAAGGGCAGGATCGGGGGCAGCCTGCGCGATAACGGGTCCGCTCGCCCACAATGCGAGCTTCATGCGGTGCTCGAGGAAGGGTCGCAGCCGGCCTTGACCGGCCGCGAATGCCATGTTGTCGGTTGAACCGGACCTGTTCGATTGGGCTCGACGCGAGGCCGAGGATGCGCCGCCGCGTGCCAGGCCTTGCAAGATCTGCGGCGCGGCGAGCGCGCCTTTCGACGTGGTCGACTTCAACAAGAGTTGCGACGCGCGCCTGTATCCCTCCGGGCTGTGCGGGGTTCCCGTGGTCTATCACCGGTGCCCGTCCTGCGCGTTCATCTTCACCGGCTTCTTCGACGGATTCACGTCCGACCAGTGGGCCCGGCACGTCTACAACGCCGACTACGTGAAAGTGGATCCGGAATACGTCGACGCCCGGCCCCGCACCAACGCGCGCGAGTTGCAGTCCTTCCTGCCGCGAAAGGAGGGCGTTCTGGGCCTGGATTTCGGCGGCGGCAACGGGCTCACGGCGTCGCTGATGCGCGATGCCGGACGGGCCTTCCAGTCGCTCGATCCGTTCGGTTACAGCGATGTGTCGCCGCAGAATGCCGGCCACTTCAACTTCTGCAGCGCGATGGAGGTGTTCGAGCACACGCCGGACCCCGTCGCGGCATTGAAGTCGATCCTGGGCATGTGCACGGGCGAGCGGCTGATCGTGTTCATCGGCACGGCGGTGCACGACGGCGTGGTCACCGACGCGACGCGGCTCGCGTGGTGGTACGCGGCCCCGCGAAACGGGCACATCTCGTTGTTCTCGCGCGCGGCGCTGGCGCGGCTCGGTGCCGATTTCGGGCTCGACTACGCGAGCATCACGCGGGGAACGCACCTTCTCACGCGCGGCGTCTCGCGATGGACCGCCCGGGCCATGCTGCTGCGCGGCAAGGTCCTCGTGCAGGCCGGCCGGTTGCAGGTTTCCCCACAGCGCACGGGGCAAAACATGCGGTGGTAAGGTCCGTTTCCTGGACTTCGCGTCCTGCCTTCGTCGCGTCGCGGCGGACCATCCATCAGCCCATGACCTCACCCCGGCTCCAACCGGAGCAGGGCCCCGCCGTGGCCGGCGGTGCCCGGCCTTCCTCCTCTTCCTCTTCTTCCAGCGACGCACGCCTGCTGCGCGCGGTGCTGGCGCTCGGCGTCGGCGGCTTCTCGATCGGCACCGGCGAGTTCGTGATCATGGGCCTGCTGCCCGAAGTGGCGCGCGACATCGGCGTCACGATTCCCGAAGCGGGGCACGTGATCAGCGCCTACGCGCTCGGCGTCGTGGTCGGCGCGCCCGCGCTCGCGGTGCTGGCGGCGGGCTGGGGCCGCCGCGCGCTGCTGATCGCGCTGATGGCCGCCTACGCCGTGGCCAACATCGGCTCGGCGCTGGCTCCCGGTTACCTGTCGCTGAACCTGCTGCGGTTCCTCTCGGGCCTGCCGCACGGCACCTACTTCGGCGTGGCGGCGCTGGTCGCCGCGTCACTCGCGCCGCCCGGCCGCCGCGCCGGCGCGGTCGGGCTGGTGATGCTGGGACTGACGGGCGCGACGCTGGTGGGCGTGCCGATCGCCTCCGCGCTCGGCCAGCACTTCGGCTGGCGCGCCGCCTTCGTCTTCGTCGGGGCGATCGCCGCGCTGGCCGTGGTGCTGCTGCGCCGGCTGGTGCCGGCGATCCCGGCCGAACCGGGCGCGGGTCCGTGGCGTGAGCTGCAAGCGCTGAGCAACAAGCATGTGTGGCTCACGCTCGGCATAGGCGCCATCGGCTTCGGCGGCATGTTCAGCGTCTTCAGCTACATCAAGCCGACGCTGACCGAGGTGGCGGGCCTGCCGCTCGCGCAGGTGCCCGTCATGCTGGCCCTGTTCGGCGCCGGGATGGTGGCGGGCAACCTGGTGGGCGCGCGCCTGGCCGACCGTTCCCTGATGCGCACCATCGGCGGCCTGCTGCTCTGGTCGCTGCTGGTGCTCGGCGGCTTCGTGTTCGCGGCCGAGCACGTGGCGACCGCCGCGGCCGGCACCTTCCTGCTCGGCACCATCGTCGCGATCGGGCCGGCGCTGCAGATCCGGCTGATGGACGTGGCCGGCGAAGCGCAGACTCTCGCGGCCGCGCTCAACCACTCGGCCTTCAACCTGGCCAACGCGCTCGGCGCCTGGCTCGGCGGCGTGGCGATCAGTGCCGGGCTGGGCTGGACCTCGACCGGCTGGGTCGGCGCCTTGCTGGCTCTCGCGGGCCTCGGCGTGTTCGCGCTGGCGCTGCGCGCGGACCGGCTGTCGCGCGAAAGGTTGCGGCCGCTATGACTGCGTCGATGCAGGAGCCGCCGAAGCGCCCCCGGGCCCGCGACTCGATCCGCGCGGCCGCCGCCGCCGAGTTGCGCCAGCTGGGGACGTTCAACACCAGCACGCGACCGTGGCAGATGCCGCTGGCCGCGGCGCTGGCCAGCGGGCTGCCGCTCCTGATCGCCGCGGCCTTGGGTGAACTTCCCCTGGGCCTGCCCGCTTCACTGGGCGGGCTCGTGTTCCTGTACCTGCCCAACACGTCGCTGTCGCACCGGATGGCCTGGCTGATGGCCTGCGCGTTCGGGATGTCGGCGAGCTACTGCGTGGGGCTGCTGTCGCATCTCGCGCCCGTGTTGCAGGTGCCAGCGGTCGCGCTGGTCGGCGTGCTCGCGACCATGGTGATGCGTTTCTATTCGGCGCCGCCGCCCGGCGGGCTCTTCTTCGTGATGGCGGCGGCGATCGCGGCCTACACGCCCGCGTCCGGACATGCGTTGCCGATGCTCGCGGGCCTCTTCACGCTGGGCACGGTGCTGGCCGTGCTGGTCGCGTTCGCGTACAGCCTGCTGGTGGTGACGCCGCGCCACGCGCCGACCGCTCCGCGCGAAGACTTCCAGTTCGTGGTGATCGACGCCGTCGTCATCGGCGCGTTCGTCGGCCTGTCGCTCGTGGCCGCGCACCTGCTCGGGCTGACGCGGCCCTACTGGGCGGCCGTGACCTGCCTGGGCGTGATCCAGCAGGCGTCGGTGCGGGCCGTGTGGAGCCGGCAACTGCAACGCATCGCCGGCACGGTCCTGGGGCTGCTGCTCTTCTGGGGATTCACGCGGGTGCCTGTCACGCCCTGGACCGTGGCGGCGGCCATCATCGGGCTCACCTTCCTGATCGAGACGCTGGTGGTGCGCCACTACGGTCTGGCGGTCGTGTTCATCACGCCTCTGGCGATGCTGCTGGCCGAGTCGGCCGACCTCGCGCACGGCTTGCCGCCGGGCGTGATGCAGGCGCGCTTCCTCGACACGCTGGTCGGGTGCATGGTGGCGCTGGCCGGCGCCGTCTGCCTGCATTCACCGAACTTCAGGCAGTGGATCGCGCGGCCGCTGCACCGCATGCTGGATCGGCAGGGCCGGCAGTGACGGCAGCGGGCGCCTGAACCGCCCCGCGCAGCCAGGCCGCGGCTGCGCGCAGCGTCGCCAGCGACACGAGCGGCGCCCCTTCCTGGACGACCACCGACGAAGGCCGCAGGGCGACGATCGAGCTCGACGGCTCGATGCGCAACAAGGCCGGCGCGACGCAACGGACAGGCGCGGACAGCACCACCGTGCCGGCCAGCCAGCGCGCCGGCGCCTGCACCAGGACTTCGCCTTCGGCGAGAACCACAGGTCCCGCACCTTGGCGCGATAACGCCAGCGCCTGGCCGGCCTCGAGGCGATGGACTTGGGTTTGCGTGTTCATGGCCCCGAGTCTAGGATTCAAGCATCTTCACATTCAATTGAATCCGATTTCAATGCGCACCGAACCGGGACTTCCCACCCTGCGGCAGCTGGAGCTGCTCGCCGCCTTGCCGGGCGCTTCCAGCATCGCCGCGGCCGGCGCGCGGATCGGCATGAGCGCGTCCGCCACCAGCCACGCCTTGCGCGCGCTCGAAAGCGGCCTGGGCTGCGAAGTAGTCGACCGCATGGCGGCCGGCGTGGTGCTCACGCACGCGGGCGAGTTGGCGCTGGGCCATGCCCGCGACGTCTTCGCCTCGCTGCAGCAGGTGAAGTCGGTCGCCGCGGCCTCGGCGGGCGTGCAGACGGGCCTGCTGCGCATCGGCTCCATCGGCCCCAGCACTTCGCTGCGGTTGCTGCCGCCGCTGCTGGAGAAGTTCCGCCGGCGCTACCCCGGCGTGGAAGTGCACGTCACCGAACGCGCGGACCCGGACATCGAGCAGGACCTGGTCGAGCGCAAGGTGGAGATCGGCGTGGTGCGATTGCCCCAGCCCTCGCTGGACACGGTGTCGCTCGCGACGGATGAGCTCATGGCGATCCTGCCGGAGAAGCACCCGCTGGCCCGCGGCGCGACGGTCTCCGTGCGCGAGCTGGCCGAGTACCCGCTGATCCTCACGCAGGCCGGCTCGCAGGACATGGTGATGAAGATGTTCGATCGCGCGGGCGTGCGGCCCAAGGTGGCGCACGAGCTGCTGCAGGTGGTGTCCATCCTGGAGTTCGTGAAGCACGGCAACGGCGTCTCGGTGCTCGCGTCGCTCACGGTGCCGGAGCCGCGGCCCGGGCTCGCGTTCCGCCCGATCTCGCCCCGCGTGGCCCGGCGCGTCGCCATCGCCTGCCTGGACGCGACGCGCCTTTCGCCGGCGGGCCGGGCATTCTGGGAACTCGCGCGCCGAGAGGGGCCGGCGAAGGGCACGGGGTAGATTGCGAACCATGGCTTCGGTTGTCCGCTCGCTCATCCGCGCGATCAGCGCCGCCGCGCTGTGCGGCGCACTGCCGGCCCATGCCGAGCCGCCGAGCCTCTCCCTGCCCATCGACTGCCGCCTGGGCGTCGACTGCGAGATCCAGAACCACGTGGACCATGACCCCGGTCTCGGTGCCCAGGACTACCAGTGCGGATCCAGGACCTACCAGGCCCACACCGGCGTCGACTTCCGCCTGCCGGACCTGATGCGGCAGCGGCAAGGCGTGGCCGTGCTGGCGGCGGCGGACGGGCGCGTCCTGCGCGTGCGCGACGGGGTCGCTGACGTCTCCGTCCGCAGCACCGGGGCCGACGCGGTGCAGGGGCTCGAATGCGGGAACGGTGTCGTCATCGGCCATCCCGACGGCTTCGAGACGCGCTACTGCCACCTGGCCAGGGGCAGCGTCGCGGTGCGGCCTGGCGACGACGTGAAGGCCGGCGCCACGCTCGGGCGGGTGGGGCTGTCGGGCCGGACCGAGTACCCGCACCTGCATTTCTCGGTGCACCAGGGCGATTCGGTGGTCGACCCGTTCGCGTACGGCGCGCCGCAGGGCGCCTGCCGGGCGGGCCGCAGTCTCTGGCGATCGGAGTTGCGCGAATCGATCGCCTACAAGGCGCGCGCGGTGCTCAACACCGGCTTCTCGACGCGGCCCCTGAACATGGCGGCCATCGAGGAACGACCCGAAGCCCCGACCGCGGACGCCGCGGCGCTGATCGCCTACGCCCGGGGCATCGGCCTGAAGGCCGGTGACGTGCAGGTCCTCACCTTGAAGGCGCCGGATGGCGCGGTGCTCGCCACCAACACCGCCGAACCGCTGCCGCGCGACCAGGCGCAGAGCATGCTGTTCGCGGGCGCGCGCCGGCCCGCGGAGGGCTGGCGCAAGGGCCGCTACGTCGGCGAGTACGTGGTGCGCAGCGGCAACCAGGTGGTGCTGCGCCGAAGCTTCGAACTCGGGCTCTGAGCGTTCGGGCTCAGCCCAGCAACGCGGGCAGCCACGTCGCGATCCGCGGAAGCCAGAACACCGCCGCCAGCAACAGCAGGCTCATCACGACGTAAGGCACGACGGCGCGGAAGATGTGCGCCATCGTCACGGCCGGCGGCGCCACGCCGCGCATCGTCATCAGCAGCAGGCCGTGGGGCGGCAGCAGCAGCCCGAGCTGCATGCAGATCAGGAACATGATGCCGAACCAGACCGGATCGATGTTCAGCTGCTGCACGATCGGCATGAAGATCGGCAGCGTGATCATCATCATGCTCACCTGGTCCACGAAGACGCCGAGGAAGATCAGCATCAGCATCATCCCCGCGATGACCGCGCCGGTGGACCATCCCTGGCCCGTGACCAGCTGCACCAGACCGTTGCTCGCGCCCGAGAACGACAGGATCTGCGCGAAGGTGGTGGCGCCCAGGATGATGAACAGGATCATCCCGGAGATGCCCGCCGTGCCCTTGAGCGCCTTGAGCAGCGCATCGAACGTCAGCGCGCGGTAGGCGATGGCCAGCACGAGCGTCGCGAAGGCGCCGAGCGCCGCGCATTCGGTCGGCGTCGCCCAGCCCCAGGCCAGCGCGCCCACCACGACGCCGAAGATCGACAGCGTCGGCAGCACGTAGAAGAAGAACGGTTTCCAGCGGTCCCAGCCGGTGTAGTACGGATCGTTTTCCGAGCTGGGGGCCAGCGAGGGCGTGAACCTGACCCGCAACAGGATCCAGAGCACGAACGCGATCGAGAGGATCACGCCCGGGAGCACGCCGCCGATCAGCAGCTTGGAGATCGAGATGCCGGACAGCGAACCGAGCAGCACGGTCAGCGCCGATGGCGGGATCAGCATGTCGACCGCGCCGATGGCCATGATCGGACCCGTGGCCAGTTGCGGGTGGTAGCCGCGCGAGAGCATCACGGGCAGCAGCAGCGAGCCGAGCATCGCGGTGGTGGCGATGGTCGAACCGGAGATCGCCGAGAACACGGTGCCGGCCACGACGGCGACGATGGCCAGGCGGCCCGGCAGCCGACGGATCAACCGTTCGATGCCCTCGATCACCTTGAGCGCCAACCCCGTGTGGAACAGGATCTCGCCCATCAGCACGAACAGCGGGATCGGCGTCAGCGAGAACGCGGTGACCGAGCCCACGCTGCTGCGCGCCAGCTGCGAGAGCCCGATCTCGCCGCCCATGTAGAGCCACGCGCCGACGATGTTCACCGTGATGAACGTCAGCGCCACCGGCATGCCGATGAACAGCAGCAGCGTGGAGCCGCCCAGCATCAGCCAGGCCGCGATCACCCAGTCCTGCATGTCACTCGCCTTTCATGCGGCGCTCACCGCGTCCTGCCGGGGCGCGCGCTCGCCCTCGTGCAACCGCTTCATGCGGAACAGCATCTCGATCGACAGCAGCACGAACATCGCCGGCAGCGGGGCCAGCGACCACCACTCCGGCGTCACCAGCGTCTTGATGCTCAATGCGCCCGAACTCCAGCTGGCCCAGGTGGCCTTGGCGCCGTACCAGGCCATGAACAGGCAGCAGGCCAGGCCCAGCGTGTCGGCCACCCACTCCAGGTACCAGGCCATCCGGGGCGGCAGCGCGGTGAGCAGGATGTCGACCCGGATGTGCTGCCCCTGGCGAAGCAGCCACGGCGCCACCAGCACCGTGGTGAGGTAGAGCATCAGCTCCGAGACCTCGTTGCTCCAGTCGATCCCGCGCGGCAGCCCCGGCAGGGCGAGGTTGCGCAGCGCGACGTCCGCGACGATGACCAGCATCATCGCGAACATCACGGCGCAGCCGCCCAGGGCCAGGGCCGCGAGCAGGCGGCCGTAGGCGTTCGAGACGCGCGAGATCACTTGGCGGCGGGCGCGAACAGCTTCTTGAAGCGGCCCGCGATCTCCGGGCTCTGCTTCTCGGCGCTGGCCCAGCCGACCTGGTAGGCCTTGTCGACGAACGTCCTGGCCGTGGCCGCGTCGAACTTGATGGTCTCGATGCCGGCCTTCTGCTGGCGCGCGACTTCATCGGCCGTGTACTTGGCCCAGAAGGTGTTCTCGGCCTCCAGCGCGAGCAGCTGCTTCTGCAGGTAGTCGCGCTGCGGCTGCGAGAGCTTGCGGTAGGCCGCCAGGTTCATGATCAGCGAGACCTCGGCGTCGTAGAAGCCGGGGTCGACGCGGTACTTGGTCTTCTCCTGCCAGTTCAGGTCGAAGATGCCGCCGATCGGCCAGCCGTAGCCGTCGACCACGCCGCGCTCCAGCGCCGTGTAGACCTCGCCCGGCGCGGTGGTGACGACGTTGGCGCCCAGCGACTGGAAGAAGTCGCGGTACACCGGCGTGATGCGGACCTTCAGGCCACCGAGGTCCGGCTTGTCGATCTTCTTGTTCAGGTACAGGTGGAACGGCTGGTTTTCGACCATCCGCGCCAGGTACTGCATGTTGCCCTTCTCGTTCCACACCTTGTTGATGGCGTCGAACGCGCCGTTCTTGCGCTGCTCGGCCACCGGCACCTGGGTGAGCTTCAGGAAGTCGGCCTCGGGCATCACGTTCGTGTAGAACGCGCCGGTGCTCAGGGCGACGTCCACCACGCCGGTCTTGACCGCATTGCCCACCTCGAACGGAGGCATCGCCTTGGGGCCGCCGATGAAGTTGATCTGCAGCACGCCCTTGCCCTCGGCGTTGAACTTCTGGATCCACGGCTGCAGGCGCTGCACGTAGATGCCGTTCTCGGCGAAGGCGCTGACCAGCCGCAGCGTGGTCTCCTGCGCGGCGGCGCCCGCCGCGAAACCCATGGCCATCAGCAGCGCGCTGGCCTGGCAAATCAATCGACGCTTCATCGCCTTGTCTCCTTGTGTGTGTGGTGGTGGCGGAACATATCGGGTGCGTGAGGCAGGGTCAATTCAGGCGGATGCGAGCATTCGCTCCAGCGCCTGCCCGCTGTCGTCGGACAGCGCCGCCGCCGCGAGCTGACCCAGGCGGCCCGCGCCGCCCGGTTGCTGTTCGAGCCGGGGCAGCGCGCCCATCAGCTTCTGGAAGTTGCTCCAGCCGCGCGCGTGCGTGTCGCCGTAGCCCTTGACCAGGCGTTGGGCTTTGACGACCTCGAGGGCGAGCGCCGGATCGCGGCTCGCGAGGCGTTCGACCTGCGCCAGCCAGGCATCGATGCGCTCGTGCTCGACCTGGAAGCGCAGCGAGCCGCGGCGCCAGCGGCGCATCGATGCGATGGTGTACAGCTGCAGGAAGCCGCCGACCGAGCTGGTGCGAACCACGCGGCCCTTGCGCGTGAACGGGCCGAGCACGCCGCGTCCCATGCGGCTGCGCAGGAGCCAGCGACCGAGGCCCGCCGGCAGGATGTCGGCGATCTCCTCGACGCGCGGATGCATGAACTCGTTGATGTCCAGCAGCTGGGCGGGACGCAGTCGCACTTCCTCGCCCACGCGGTCGAAACGCGTGCGGCGGGTCTTGAGGTCGGCGACGCGGATCGCGTCCTCGTACGTCATCCACAGCGCGAGATGGCGCGCCGTCTCCAGCAGCACCTCGCCCGTTGCTCGCAGCGGCAGCAGGCGGTCGAGGTACTCGGTGGCGTAGGCCTCGTCCTGGTAGTCAGCCAGGCGGATCACGGCGTGGCGCAGCGTCTCGCGCGCGTCGAGCGGAAACTGGTCGGCGATGCGCGGCTCCAGGAAGGCCAGGCGACGACCGAGGCGCGGACCCGCGTGCTCGACGGTCATCGGCGCCTTGCTTCTTCGAGCGGCATCGAAGCCGGCGGCGAACGCGCGCAGGCTCCCTTCCACGCCCACGCCGCCCCGGCGGATCGCTTCTTCGAACTGTTCGCGCGAAAAGGGCAGGGCGCCCGACGCCGCGAGCGCGCCGAACAGCACGGCCGAGATCGGCGCGCCGGAACGCTCCGCGAGTTCGGAGAAGTCGGTGCAGACCAGCCGCGCCGCGGCCGCGCGTGCGCCTTCGAGCAGCTTGTCGGCGTCCACGCGACCGTCGCCCATCGCGGTGCGCTCGGTCATCGAGTACACGCGGTGCGTCGATGCGATGAAGGTGGTGCGCTCCGGCGTGACCAGGCCGCGCTGCAGCGCGCGGCCGGCCTCCATCAGCTCGGAGGCGATGACCACGTCCAGCTCGCCGGGCACGGGCGCGAGCGCCAGCACCGGCTGCGCGCCCGCGGGCACGTCGCCGGCCGGGAACAGCTCCAGGTAGTAGATGGTCGCGCCGGTGCGCTGGGCCACGCCGGGCACCGAAGTGGCCTGGGCGAGGAAGCCGTTGTGCTCGGCCAGGTCCACCAGCCAGTCGGACAGCACGCCGCCGCCTTCGCCGCCCATGGCCAGCAGGGCGACCGTGATCGCGCGAGGCTTGCTCATGCTGCGAGGCCCTCCAGCCGGCGGTCGATGCGGGCCTGGAACCAGCCGATGACGGCGGACGCGACTCGTTGCCGCAGGCGGTCCCAGCGGGTCGGGTTGTTCACGATCTCGGCGCGGTAGAACGAGGGGCAGAGCACGGCCGCGTGCGCGGCCTCGCCGCACAGGCCGCACCCGACGCAGCCGTCCACCACGGTCGCCACCGGGTCGCGGCGCAGCGGGTCCGGGTTCGGCTTGATGGTGAGGGAAGGGCAGCCCGACAGCCGGATGCAGGAATGGTCGCCGGTGCAGGTGTCGGGATCGACGCCGAAGCGCTCGCGCACGACGCGCTTGCCTTCGCCGATCGCCTTGCGCGTGAGCGGCTTCACGCGGCGCTGCTTGTTCAGCATGCACTCGCTGGAAGCGACGATCACCTTGGGGCCCTTCTCGGGCGTGGTCAACGCCTCGCGCAGCGCGTCGCGCATGCGCTCCAGGCTGTAGGTGTGGTCCACGGTCCGCACCCACTTGACGCCGACACCGCGCACGGCCTGCTCGATCGGATGGTTGGTGGCACGGATCGCGTTGGGCGCCTTGGACGACAGCACGTCCTGCCCGCCGGTCGCCGCCGAGTAGCCGTTGTCGACCACCAGCAGCACGTTGTCGGACTGGTTGAACACCGCGTTGCCGACGCCGCTGGTGAGGCCGTTGTGCCAGAAGCCGCCGTCGCCCATGATGGACAGCGTCCGCTTGCCGGTCTCGGGCGTGTTGAACGCCGAGGCGCCCGCCCAGCCCAGGCCGTAGCCCATCGTGGTCGCGCCGATGTTGAACGGCGGCAGGATGGAGAAGAGGTGGCAGCCGATGTCGGCGCTGACGTGGTGCTGGCCGAGCTCGCGCTCCACCAGCTTGATCGCCGTGAAGATCGGCCGCTCGGGGCAGCCGGTGCAGAACGAAGGCGGCCGGCCGTGCACCTGCGTGGTGGCATCGCGGATCGCGATCGCCTTCGGATTGCCCTCGAGCGTGGCCAGCGCATGCGGCCGAGCCGCTGCCGGCAGCGCGTGGGCATCGATCAGCTGCGCCGCGTACTTCTGCACGAACGCCGCGATGCCCTTCACCAGCACGCCGCCGGTGTACTCGCCCGCCATCGGCAGCACGTCCTTGCCGTGCACCCTGGTCTGCACGTC
>Ga0247821_10000750_pt1 | contig 18050 bp, 12 predicted proteins | sample 13C_Glycerol_Day_FD_192481 | JGI IMG/M metagenome (GOLD analysis project Ga0247821, IMG submission 192481) | Soil microbial communities from agricultural site in Penn Yan, New York, United States - 13C_Glycerol_Day14 | ecosystem: Environmental > Terrestrial > Soil > Agricultural land | place... | reverse complement strand
CGGGGCAGGGTCGACACCGCTCTGCTGCGGGCACTCCTCGACGAGCCGTACTACGCGGAGCCGCCGCCGAAGACGACCGGCAAGGAGCTGTTCCACTGGCCCTACCTGCACACCTTCCTGACCGGCCGTGACCGGCTGCCGGTCGAGGACGTGGTCGCCACCGTCACCCACCTCACCGCCCGCACCGTCGCCGACGCGGTCCGCGCGGCCGGGGCGACCGAGGTCATCGCCTCGGGCGGCGGAACCCGCAACCCCACGCTGATGTCCATGCTGCGCACCGCACTGCACGGCATCCCGCTGCGGACCTCCGACGACCTCGGGCTGCCGTCGGCGGCCAAGGAGGCCTACGCCTTCGCCGTCCTCGGATACCTGACCGCGCACGGGCTGGCCGGCACGGTCCCGGCCTGCACCGGCGCCCGCCGCCCCAGCGTCCTGGGCTCGATCACGCCCGGCGGCGGGGGGCTGCGCCTGCCGGAGCCCGCCGCCACCGCTCCCGTGCGCCTGCGCACGGTACCCGCCTGAGATCCCCTTTCCGGGAAGTCACCGCCGTCGGCCCGGCCCTCTCCGCGCCGACGGCGAGGTCGTTGACGCGCCCCACCGTACGCCGACTCGATGCCGTCGTGGAGCGGCCGGTCCGTCCGCGAAACCAAACCTAGACAGGTGTCAAATTCTTGGTTAGGTTGACCGGACTTCACCGCCGGCAGGCAGGACTTTCCCTGAAGCGGCGGGTCACACCTCAACGACGAGGGGATCGACCATGGAACTCGACGGCAGGATCGCGGTCGTCACAGGTGCGGCTTCGGGCATGGGCCTGGCCGCCGTGAAAGCCCTGGCGGGAGCCGGCGCAACGGTCTACGGCATGGATCTGCGGCAGGAGGACCTCGACCGCGAGTTCGCCGGTCTTGAGCGGGTCCGGGGTCACGCCGCGGACGTCTCCGACTCCGCCGCGGTGAACCGCGTCTTCGACCGGGTCCGGGAGGACCACGGCCGCCTGCACGTCCTCGTGAACGCCGCCGGCGTCGCCACACCGAACAGGGCGAAGCAGGCGTGGGTGGACGGCATCAACCACAGAATGACCGAGTCGTTCAAGAGCGGCGAGCCCTACCACCCCGAGTTCCTGGACGGCATCTCCGACGAGGACTTCGACCGCGTCGTCGCGATCAACCTCAACGGCACCTTCTACACGATCCGTGCCGCCGTACCGCTGCTGAAGCAGAGCGGCAGCGGCTCGATCATCAACTTCGCCTCGGTCGCGGGGCTCATCGGACTGCCGATGCCCGCCTACTACCCGGCCTCCAAGGCCGCGGTCGTGGGCCTCACCAAGGCGGTGGCGGCGGAGCTCGCCCCCTTCGGCATCCGGGTCAACGCGCTGGCCCCGGCCGGCATCAGGACGGCCATGCTCACGGCGTCCGGCGACGACCACGTGCAGGCACTGCTCTCCCTCCAGCCGCTGAAGCGCCTCGCCGAGCCCGACGAGATCGGCCGCACGGTCCTCTTCCTCGCCTCCGACGCGGCGGGCCACTACACCGGTCAGACGCTGGCGCCCTCCGGCGGCGCCCTCATGCTCTGACCCCCTTCGACCATCTGACGGAGAACATCCAGTGCAGCACACCGAGGCCCCGAAGCCCACGGTCGCCCTCACCGAGACACCCGGCGTCGAGCGCCGCTTCCTCGAGGTCCTGGACGACACCATCCGCGCGGACATCGAGAGCGGGGCGTACCACGGGGCGAACGTCATCGTGGCCCGTCACGGCGAGATCGCCCTGCGCGGCAGCTACGGAGTGGCCGACGTCGACACCGGCCGCCCGACCCGGCGCGACGACGTCTACCGCATCCTGTCCATGTCCAAGGGCTTCACCAACGCCCTGGTCCTCCGCGCCCTCAGCGAGGGCAGGCTGATGCTGTCGACCCGCGTCGTCGACCTCGTCCCCGAGTTCTTCGGCACCGAGCCGTTCCGCGCGGCGCGCAAGGACCGGATCAACCTCGCCCACCTGCTCACCCATCGCGCCGGCATGCCCGCGACGCCCAACCCGGGTCTGGGCCCGGAGGGTTTCGCCGTGCTCGCCGACGTCATCGAGGCGCTGGCCGGCGTCGACGTCGTGCACGAGCCGGGCACGAACCTGAACTACTCGGCGGCCATCAACCACGCGCTGATGGGCGAGATGGCCCGCCGCGCCTACGGTGCCGACTCGTTCCGGGAGCTCATGCGGGAGAAGGTCTTCGGCCCCGCCGGCATGACGCACACCAGGTTCGGGATGCCGGCCGAATGGCGTGACCGGGGCGTACCGCTGAAGGTCATCGTCGCCAACGACTCCTGGCTCAAGCCCGAGGACATCGAGTGCCTCAACGGGGTGATCGACCGCGAGGACGCCGAGATGCCCTGGGTCGGCGCGGTGTCCACCATCGACGACGTCTTCGCCTTCACCGAGCTGCTGCGGAACAAGGGGCGCACCGCCTCCGGGGAGCAGCTCATCGGCGAGTCGGTGCTGGACTTCGCCACCACCAACCAGACCGGCGAACAGATCAACGACCTCTACGGCATGGTCGCCGCCGCCCGCAAGTGGGACCTTCCCCCGGGCAACATGGGCCTGGGCATGGCCCTCGCCGGCACGGGGACGCACGCCCGCTTCTTCGGGCCGTTCGTCTCGCCGCGCACCTTCGGCTCCTACGGCGCAGGTTCGTCCCTGCTGTGGGTGGATCCGGTCTCGGGCATGTCCTTCTGTTTCCTCTCCTCCGGAGTGATGGACGAGGGCGACAACGTCGCCCGCTTCCAGAAGCTCTCCTCGATCGCCGCCTCCGCGGCCGTCACCCCCGTCCGGCCCGCGAAGGGAGCAGGTTCGTGAAGACACCTCAGGACGAGGCCCGTTCCGTGGGCCGCTGCCCCGTCGCCCACGGTTTCGACGCGATGGGTGACGACTACTACCGGGACCCGGCCGGTCATCTGGCCACGGTCCGGGACACCTCGCCGGTGTTCTGGTATCCGCATCTGAACGCCTGGATCGTCACCCGCCGGGAGGACTGCCTCACCGTCCTGTCGGACTGGCAGACGTACTCGTCGGCCGCCAACTCGGCCGCCGACGTACCGGCGAAGCACCGGGAGGTCTACCCGCCGGACCTCGTGGCGAAGATGATCGTGGGGCAGGACCCGCCCGGGCACACCGAGACGCGTTCCGTGGCCCAGCGCGGCTTCGTCAAGGAGCGCATGGACCGGCTGCGGCCCGAGATCGAGGCCAGGGCGCACCGCATCATCGACCGGTTCGAGAACAACGGCTCCGCGAACCTGCTCGAGGAGTACTCGCTGGAGCTGACCACCCAGACCATCATGGCGCTGCTGGGCCTCGGCTACGAACACGAGGCGATGATGCGGCAGTTGCGCGACGACCTGTTCGCCGTGCTGTCGTCCGCGCACGAGCCGCTGCCCGAGCCGGCGCGCTCCGAGGTGTGGGACCGCTTCGTCGAGGCCAACCTGAAGCTGCGTGCCATCGTCGAGGAGCGGCGCGACTCCGAGGCCGACGACATCATCTCCGTGATGGCGTCGGCGCGGGCGAAGGACGGCTCGTACGCGCTGCCCACGCCCCAGATCGCCCTCCACGTCTCCGAGTTCGCCGCGGCCGGCACGGACACCACGGCCCAGGCCATGACCAACGCGGTGCTGTTCCTGGCCCGGAACCCGGGGGCGCTCGAGGACGCGCTCGCCGAACCGGAGCTCTGGCCCCGGGTCTTCGAGGAGACGGTGCGGCGGCGCCCGTCCTCGACCTTCACCTCGCGCCGGGCGACGCGCGACGTGGAACTGTCCGGTGTGCGCATCCCGGCCGGTGACATGGTCTGGGTCGCGCTGGCCTCGGCCAACACCGATCCCGGACACGTCGAGCGGCCCTTCGAGTTCGACATCCACCGTCCCGATCCCACCGACCACCTGGCCTTCACCGCCGGACGGCACACCTGTCTGGGCAACCCCCTGGCCCGGGTCCAGGGCGCCACGGGACTGCGGGTGCTCTTCGAACGGCTGCCGTCACTGCGCCCGGACGACACCGACGCGCTCGACTTCCTGCGCATGGCCCTGCTCCCGGTGCGCCGCTCGCTGCGGGTGCGCTGGGACGTCGCGGACGTCGAGCGGTCCCGCACGCGGACCGTGCGTACGCTCAACCTCGAAGTGACGGAGCGGACCGAGGCGTCCGACGGCGTCGTCGCGCTGACCCTGAGCCATCCGGACGGCGGGGAACTGCCGCCGTGGAAGGCCGGGGCCCACATCGACGTCCATGTGCCGGGCGGCGACGGTGAAGTGCGGGTACGCCAGTACTCGCTCTGCTCCGACCCGGAGGACCGCACCTCCTACCGTGTCGGCGTGCTGCGGGAGCAGGACGGCCGGGGCGGTTCGGCGGCGGTGCACGACACGCTGACGGCCGGGTCCCGGGTCACCGTGTCCTGGCCGCGCAACAACTTCCGGCTGCTGCCCTCGCCCCGCTATCTGTTCATCGCGGGCGGCATCGGTGTCACGCCGGTCCTGCCCATGGTCCGGGAGGCGGAGCGGGCCGGCGCCGAGTGGGAACTCGTCTACGGTGGGCGCACACAGGCGTCGATGGCCTTCCGTGACGAACTGGCCGTGCACGGCGGGCGCGTGACGGTGGTCCCGCAGGACGAGCTCGGGCTGATCGACCTGCCCGGACTGCTCGGCGAGGTGCGCGAGGGGACGCTCGTCTACGCGTGCGGGCCGGAGCCGCTGCTGCGGGCCGTGGAGGAGAACACCGCCCACTGGCCGAAGAACTCGCTGCGCCTGGAGCGGTTCGCTCCGAAGCCGGTGGTGCGGACGGTCCCCGACACGCCGTTCGAGGTGGAGTTCGCCGGGTCCGGGACGGTCGTCGAGGTCGGCGCGGACGAGACGATCCTGGAGGCCGCGGAGAAGGCCGGGCTCCCGGTGGTCTCCTCGTGCAAGACCGGGACGTGCGGCACCTGTGAGACGCCCATCGTCTCCGGCCGGGCCGACCACCGGGACTCCATCCTCACCCCGTCGGAGCAGGAGGCCGACAGGACCATGCTGATCTGTGTGTCCCGGGCCGCGGCCGGCTGCCCCCGCCTGGTGCTGGGCGGCTGACCCCGGACCGTTCCCCCGCTCCCCCCACTCCGTCGGGAAGCCCGTTCGCCGGGTTTCCCGACGGAGTCACGCGTCCGGTCAGTCGTCGAACAACCGGGACCACTGCCGGGCGAGCGAGGTGAGGATCTGCTCCTCCCGCTCCTTGTGGCCGCGGATGTACAGGAAGTAGAAGTTGCGTTCCAGGCTCATCATCAGCGTGGTCATGTGGACTTCGCGTTCCACCCGGCGGTCCTCCGGCGCGTCGCCCAGGTGGCGCGAGGCGTGGGCCGACGAGACGCGCCGGATCAGGCCCAGCCATTCCTCGAGTACGTCCGGGTCGATGGCCATGGCCTGGTTGACGGCCTCGAACTCGGTGGCGTAGCGCAGCCACATCTCCCGGGCCGCGCCCAGCCACTCCCGCAGGGCCTCGGGGGTCCGCCTCGGCATCCCGTCCAGTGCGACGTAGAGCTCGGCCACCTCGGCCTCGATCTCCGCCATGCGGGCCCTGATGATCTGGGACTTGCTGTTGAAGTACAGGTACAGATTGGCCCGGCTGCTGCCGGCCGCGGCCGCGATCTGGGCCATGGACGTGCGTTCGTAGCCCTGTTCCTTGAAAAGGCGCAGGGCCTCGTCGACGAATCGCTGACGGGTGGCGACGCTCTTGGACGTTCGGTTCGCTGCCATGCGGGTCCCCTGGCTCACAAGGAGAAGCGGTGGGTCACGGGACACTCCTGGGCGGTCGGCGCGGCGGTACGGCACTGCCGGTGCAGTCTAGTGCCGAGGGGGTACGCGCCGGTCCCGGCCGTCTGCGGCCGCAAGCATCCCGGGCGGTCACGACGACGCCCGGCCACCCACCGCCCGCGCGTCGTCGGACGCCGCCGGACCCCGGTGCGGTGGCCGGGCGGGCAGGGCAGGCGGGCCGGGCGGCCTACGCCTCGCCGGTCCTGGCCGGCGCGCTCTCGCGGGTCGTCAGTACCACCGCCAGGGTGATGACGGCGCTCGCCATCACGTAGAACGCCGGGGAGGCGATGATCCCCGTCTCGGCGACGAGGAAGGTGACGATGAAGGGCGCGGTGCCTCCGAAGGCGGAGACCGAGAGGTTGTAGCCGAGGGAGAACCCGCCGTACCGCACGCGGGTACTGAACAGTTCGTTCATCGCGGCCAGGGTGGGCCCCAGGAAGACCGCCAGGATCAGTCCCAGGCCGCAGTGCGCGGCCACGGCGAGCACCGCGTTGTCCGTCTCCATCATGAGGAACAGCGGATAGGAGAACAGCAGGGCCAGGACGCACGAGGCGGCGAGCACGGGCCGTCGGCCGACCCGGTCGGAGAGTCCGCCCGTCAGGGGGATGACGGCGCACACCAGGATCATGGAGACCACCGACGACACCGAGGCGAGCGTGGCCGTGTGGCCCAGGGTGCCCTCCTGGTAGCTCGGGATGAAGGTGAGGATCACGTACAGCGCGGCGTTCTGGAACAGCGCGTAGCCGGCGGTGCGGAGGATGGACCTCCAGTGCAGGGTGACGGACTCGAGCAGGGGGCGTTTGGAGACCTTGCCCTCGGCGCGCAGTGCGGTGAACTCCGGGGTCTCCTCCAGCTTGTTCCGGATGTAGAGGCCCACGAGACCGAGCGGGGCGGTCATCAGGAACGGGACTCGCCAGCCCCAGTCGAGAATCTGCTCCGAGGTCAGCGCGAGGTTCAGCACCAGCACGACCAGCGAGCCGAGCAGGAAGCCCAGGATGCAGCCCATCTCGACCAGGCTCACCAGGAAGCCGCGGCGCCTCGGTGGCGCGTACTCGGCGACGTAGGCGGACGCGCCGCCCATCTCGCCGCCCGCGGAGAACCCCTGGATCAGCCGCAGGACCACCAGAAGCACGGGGGCGAACAGCCCGATCGAGGCGTACGACGGCAGCAGGCCGATGCACAGCGTGGCGACCGAGACCGAGATGATGACCCAGGCCAGGGTCTTCTGCCGGCCGATGCGGTCACCGAGTGTGCCGAAGAAGATGCCTCCCAGCGGCCGTACGGCGAATGCCACTCCGAACACGGCGAACGAGCTCAGCAGCTGAGTCGTGGGATCGCCGGTGGGGAAGAACACCTTGCCCAGCACACTGGCCAGGTAGCCGTACACGGCCACGTCGAACCACTCGACGACGCTGCCGATGGTGGCTCCGGCGGCCGCCCGGCGCAGTGTGGACCGGCTGGGAGCCGGCTGCCCCTCCGGAGGGCGCGCTCCTGGTGGAGCGGCGGTCTGGCGGTCAACGCTCACAGGATCTCCCGATGGGGACAGGCGGGTGTACGCCGCGATCGACAGTGGTGCGACCGTAGGGAATCGTCAGACAATGCGCAAGAGATTCCTGGCTGAAAGTTTTCTGTCATCGGACGAGCACCGGTAGTCACTTCACGAAGTGGCCCTCGCAGAGCGCCGCCTCGGAGTCCGTCAGATAGGCCTCGAGGAGCGCGGCCGCCCCCTCGACGTCCCCCGAGCTCAGGGCCTCGGCGATCTCCTTGTTCCGGTCGAGGTAGGCGGCATGGAAGACCTGGGTGTCGCGCATGTGCGCGTAGGCGAGCCGGAACTCCGCGAGGATGCCGCTCATCATCACGTCCAGCCGCTCGCTCCCCGCGAGCGCCACCAGCGCCTCGTGGAACCGGATGCTCGCGGCGGCGACGTCGTCCCACCGCGACTCCTCCGCCGCCGTGCGGCCGTCGGCGACCGACACGGAGAGCCTGCGCAGTCCGGCCGGCGTCAGAACCCGGATGGACCGCACCGCGGCGCACTCGACGATCCGCCTGATCCGATAGAGATCGGCCACGTCCTCCCGGGACAGCTGACGGACGAAGACCCCGCGGCTCAGCTCGTGCACCAGGAGCCGCTCCCGGATGAGGCGCTGGTAGGCCTCCCGGAGAGTGCTGCGGGAGACGCCATGGAGCTTCCTCATGCGCTCCTCGGACAGCCGCGTCCCCGGCTTCAGCTCGCCGGAGACGATCTGTTCGCGCAGTGCGTCCGCCACCCGGCTCGCCGTTCCGGCCGAATCCGTCATTCCTGCTCCCCTCGGGCCGCGACGAGACGTGCGGCCGGTCATCCCCTCCGGTAGGAGGCCGGCCCGATCCTAGCAATTTTCGTCAGACGATCCGTTGCCAAATCGTCGGACGATCTGTAGCGTCCGTCCGGCGTGCCGATGACCGAGCAAGAGGCGCCGCGCACGTCCGGCCCTGGAGGATTCCTATGACCCAGTCCCGTGCACTGCGCGTCGGGGTAGACATCGGTGGCACTTTCACAGACATGGCGATCCTCGACGACCGCGGGATCGTCGCCGTCGGGAAGACCCTCACCACCCACAGCGAACCGGCCGCCGCCGTCGAGACGGTGCTGCGGCAGACCCTGACCGCACACGGACTCGACCCGGCGGACATCACCACGTTCGTCCACGGCACCACCCTGGTGACCAACGCGCTGATCGAGCGCCGCGGCGCGACCACCGCGCTGCTCACCACCGAAGGCTTCCGGGACGTGGTGGAGATGGGGCGGGAGCACCGGTACGAGCTCTACGACCTCGACCTGGAACTGCCCCGCCCGCTGGTGCCGCGGCACCTGCGCTTCGGCGTGCGGGAACGCGTGCTCGCCGACGGCACCGTCGACACCGGCCTCGACGAGGCGGCCGTGAAGCAGCTAGCGGCCGAGCTGTCGGAGGCGGGCGTCCAGGCGGTGGCGGTGTGTTTCCTGCACAGCCATGTCAACGACGAGCACGAGCGGCGGGTCCGGGAGATCGTCCGGGCCACCGCGCCGGAGCTGCGCGTGGCGCTGTCCAGCGAGGTGAACCCCGAGATCCGCGAGTACGAGCGCAGCTCGACCACCCTCGCCAACGTCTACGTCCAGCAGCTCGTGGAGAGTTACCTGGAGGATCTCCGCGACCGCCTGCGCGGCCTCGGCCTGCGCCGTGCCCCCCTCATCATGCTGTCGAACGGCGGGGTGGCCGCCATCGACGTGGCCCGCCGGTTCCCGATCCGCATGCTGGAGTCCGGGCCCGCGGGCGGCGCGCTGGGGGCCGTCGCCTTCGGCCGCAGCGCCGGGCGTCCCGACCAGATCGCCTTCGACATGGGCGGCACCACCGCCAAGCTCTGCATCATCGAGGCAGGCCGGCCTCTGGTCACCCACACCTTCGAGGTGGACCGGGTGTACCGGCTGCGCGCCGGGTCCGGCCTACCCGTACGGGCTCCGGTGATCGACATGATCGAGATCGGCACGGGCGGCGGTTCCATCGCCCGGGTCAACTCGCTCGGCCTGATCACCGTCGGCCCCGACTCCGCCGGATCCGAACCGGGCCCGGTGAGCTACGGCCGGGGCGGCGAGCACTGCACCGTGACCGACGCGGACGCCGTCCTCGGCTATCTGGACCCCGACCACTTCCTCGGCGGCGACATGCTCCTGGACGTGGAGGCGGCGGCCGCCGCCATCGACCGGCAGATCGCCGGGGCACTCGGTGTCGGCGTGGCCGAAGCGGCCTGGGGGATCCACGCGACGGCCAACGAGAACATGGCGAACGCGGCCCGCGTCCACGCGATCGAGCGGGGCCAGGACCCCACCCGCCTGCCGATGTTCGTCTCCGGGGGCAACGGGCCCCTGCACGGGCCCGGGGTGGCGGCCGCACTGGGTTCACCGGCAGTGGTGGTGCCCCCCGCCGCCGGTGTCCTCAGCGCGCTGGGCTTCCTGTCGGCACCGATGTCCATCGACATCGTCCGCTCCCGCCACGCGGAACTCGGCACCGTCGAACTCTCCGTGATCGAGGAGATGTTCGAGGAGATGGAGGACGAGGGTGTCCGCGTGCTGCGCGGCTCCGGCGTGCCGGCCGAGGACATCGCCCACGAGCGCACCCTGGAGATGCGCTTCGTCGGGCAGGGCAGCGAGATCGAGGTGCCGGTGCCGCCGCTGGGGGGCCACTGGCGGACGGACCTCGCCGAGAACTTCGCCGAGCAGTACCGGCAGCGCTTCGGCACGGTCGCGCCGGTGGGCGTCGAGACCGAGATCCTTACCTGGCGCGTCGCGTCGCGGGGCCCCGACCCACGGGCCCGGCTGCGGTCGGCGCTCCCGGCGACGTCCGAGAGTGCCCTCGTCGGGCACCGCGACGCCTACTTCCCCGCGGCCGGCGGTTATGTGCCCACGGCCGTCTACGACCGGTACCGACTGCCCGTCGGCGCCACCGTCGACGGCCCGGCACTGGTGCGGGAACGGGAGTCGACCCTCGTCGTCCCGCCCGCCGCCCGCTGCACCGTCGCCGACGACGGCAGCATCCTGGTCGACTTCACTTCAGGAGGAACCCGATGACCACTGCCTCCGCTCCCGGCCGCCCGGTGGACCCGGTCGTCGTCGGGCTGGTGGCCAACCGGCTGTACTCCCTGCTGGACGAGCAGCAGGCCGCGCTGGTGAACACCGCGTTCAGCCCGGTGGTGCGCGAGTCCCTCGACCTCGCCTGTGCCGTCTTCGACAGCCGGGGCGAGATGATCGGCCAGTCCTCCGGCGGGACGCCGGGCCACATCAACGCGATGGCGACCGGGATGAGTCACATCGTGGCGAAGTATCCGCCCGGGAGCCTCGCCGACGGCGACGTACTGATCACCAACGACCCCTGGATGACTGCCGGCCAGATCAACGACATCACGGTCGCCACCCCCGTCTTCCGCGACGGGACGCTGATCGCCTGGTTCGCGAGCTGCTGCCACTCCCCCGACATCGGCGGACGGATCCTGTCCGCCGCGGCGACGGAGGTGTTCGAGGAGGGGCTGCGGCTTCCCATCCTCAAACTGCGCACGGCGGCCGGGCCCGACGAGCCCCTGGAAGAGCTCATCCGCGCCAATGTGCGCACCCCCGACGAAACGATGGGCGACATCTACGCCCAGGTGGCGGCCAACCAGGTGGGGGCCCGCAGCCTCGGCAGGATGATGGACGAGTTCGGCCTCGACGGCATCGACGCCGTCGCCGCCGAGATCATGCTCCGCTCCGAGAAGGCCCTGCGGACCGCTCTGCGCGGACTGCGCGACGGCCGGTACACCTCACGGCTGAGGTCGGACGGGTTCAACGGGGAGCCGATCGACCTGGCGGTGGCCGTGACCATCGACGGGGACCGCGTCGACATCGACTACACCGGATCCTCGCCCCAGTCCCGGCACGGCGTGAACGTGGTCCTCAACTACACCAGGGCGTACACCTCCTTCGCGGTGAAGGCCGCGCTCGCGCCGGAGGTCCCGCACAACGCCGGCTCGTTCCGGCCCGTGCATGTGAGCGCGCCCCGCGGCTCCGTGCTGAACTGCGTCGACCCCGCCCCCGTCGCCTCCCGGCACCTGGTCGGGCACTTCCTGCCCAGCCTGCTGTTCGACGCGCTCCGCCCGGCGGTTCCCGGCGGTCTGCCGGCCACCAGTTCCGACGCCCTGTGGATGACGGTGTGGCGCGGCGGCGACATGGGAGAGACGCACCCCTTCACCCTCACCGTGTTCGGAGCAGGCGGAACGGGCGGCCGTCCGGGCAAGGACGGCCTGAACACCACCGGCTTCCCCACGGGCGTGCGGGCGGCTCCCACCGAGGTGCTGGAGACCCTGACCCCGCTGGTCCAGCGGCAGCGCGAACTGCGCCCCGACTCCGGGGGTCCCGGCGAGCACCGCGGCGGCCTCGGACAGGTGGTGCGGGTCGGCCGCCGGGGCGACCACGGCTGGACGCTCAACGCCAACATCGACCGGGTCGACACTCCGGCCCCGGGCACCCTGGGCGGACTACCCGGCGCACCCGGTGAGTTCACCGACGCCACCACCTCGGCGCAGCTCCCCCGCAAGCAACTGGTGCGCCTCGCGCCCGACTCCGTGGTCCGGCTGCGGTTCCCGGGCGGGGGCGGCTACGGCGACCCGAAGGCGCGTCCGGTGGAGCGCGTGCTCGACGACGTGGTCAACGGCTACGTGAGCCTCGACGCCGCCCGCGAGTACTACGGGGTCCACATCGAGTACGTCGGAGACCCCGGCGCACTGGTACGGCCCCCCTCGTCCTACCGCGTCGTACGGGCTCGCGACTGACCCGCGCGTCCGACGCCCCTGGACCGTACCTGCATACCGATCGAAAGGTGAAAACGTCGATGATCAGCCAGTGGCAGCTGCGCGCCGCATTCGCTGCGCGGCTCTCCGACATGTACGGGCGGGAGGTCCCCGCCTACACCACGCTCGTGGACGTCTCGCGCGAGGTCAACGAGGACGTACTGCGCACCCGGGGCGCCGACGCCGAACGGCTGGGCTCGATCAGCCGGGTGACCGCGGAACGCCACGGGGCCATCCGCGTCGGCACTCCTCGGGAACTGCGGCAGGTGGCCCGCGTGTTCGGCGCCCTGGGCATGCACCCGGTCGGCTTCTACGACCTGCGCGAAGCCGCCGCCAGCGCGGTCCCGGTCGTGTCGACCGCCTTCCGGCCCGTCGACGGCGAGGAGCTGGCGCGCAATCCGTTCCGCGTCTTCACCTCGATGCTCACCCCCGCCGATCCGCGCTTCTTCGACGCCGGCCTCCGCTCCCGCCTGGAAACCTTCCTCGCCGGCCGCGAACTGTTCCCCCCGGAGCTGCTCGCCCTCGCGGACCGGGCCGAGGCCGAGCGCGAACTGTCCGAGGACGACGCCGAGCGTTTCCTCCAACTCGCCGTGGGGGCCTTCGAGCTGTCGACCGAGCCCGTCGACAAGGCCTGGTACGAGACCCTGGAGCGGATCTCCGCCGTCGCCGCGGACATCGGCGGCGTCCGCAGCACGCACATCAACCACCTCACTCCCCGTGTGCTGGACATCGACGAGCTGTACCGGCGCATGACCGAGCGCGGCATCGAGATGATCGACACCATTCAGGGACCGCCGGCCTGGCAGGGACCCGACGTGCTGTTGCGCCAGACGTCCTTCCGCGCGCTGGCCGAGCCGCGCGCGATGCGCTTCCCGGACGGCACGGTCGGCAGCGGCGCCCTGCGGGTGCGCTTCGGAGAGGTCGAGGCCCGCGGCGTCGCCCTCACCCGCGAGGGCCGCGCCCTCTACGACAGCCTGCTCACCCGGGTAGACGAGCAGGCGGCGGCCCGCCCCGGAGCGGACCGGGGGGAACTCACCCGCGCCGTCTGGGAACAGCACCTGCCGGCCACCGAGCAGGAGCTCATCGCCCGGGGCCTGGCCTGCTTCACCTACCGGGTGGCGCCCGGCCGGCCGCGGGACGGAAGCCGGCCGCCCGCCGGCGTCGCGGGACTGGTGGAGCAGGGCTGGGTGCGTGCCGAGCCCATCGTCTACGAGGACTTCCTGCCCCGCTCCGCGGCCGGGATCTTCCAGTCCAACCTCAGCGGCGAAGGCTCGAGGAACCACGACCACGAGGGCACCGCCTACGACGCCGAGTGGCTCTCCGGCGCCATCGGCCGCGAGGTCCTGGACCCCTTCGCCCTCTACGAGCAGCAGCAGAGCCGCTCCCTCCGACAGGTCGCCCGCGAGCTGGAGCTCGACGGCGTGCCCGGCTGACGCGCCGGGCCGGGGCAGAGGGAGGACGGAAGTGAGCACGAAGGAGCGAGCACAGTGACCACGACAGCGCAGGACCTCGGCCGTCCCGACGCGGCAGCGGTGGCCGAGGCCCTCAGCCGGGGCGACTGCGGCGAGGTCGCCGGTGACGCGGGCCGCCGGGCGCAGTACTCGGCGGACGCCTCCAACTACCGGCAGATCCCGCTGGCGGTGGTCTTCCCCCGGGAGCGGCAGCACGTCCTCAACGCGCTCGCCGTGTGCCGGCGGCTCGGCGTGCCGGTCACCTCGCGGGGAGCGGGCACCAGCACCTCCGGACAGGCCGTCGGCTCCGGCGTGGTGCTGGACTTCTCGCGCGGCTTCAACCGGCTGCTCGCCCTGGACCCGGAGGCCCGTACCGCGACGGTGCAGCCGGGCATCGTCCTGGACGACCTGCAGACGGCCGCCGCCGGGCACGGGCTGCTGTTCGGGCCCGATCCGTCCACCCACAGCCGCTGCACCGTAGGCGGCATGATCGGCAACAACGCGTGCGGCACCCACTCGGTGGCCTGGGGCCGCACCGCGGACAACGTCGTGGAACTCGAAGTGGTCACCTACCGCGGCACGGTGGTGCGCCTCGGCGCGATGACCCGGGCAGAGATCGACGAGGCGGTCGCCGCGGGCGGCGACCGGGGCCGGCTCATCGCCTCCCTGCACCGGCTCGCGCAGAACAACATGGCGACGCTGCGCACCGAGCTGGGGCGGTTCCCGCGGCAGGTGTCGGGATACGGGCTGGAGCACCTGCTGCCCGAGCACCGCTTCGACCTGGCCAAGGCCTTCGCCGGCAGCGAGGGAACGCTGGCGGTGATCCTCTCGGCGACCGTCCGTCTCATCACGCCGCCGCCCGCGCGGGCCCTGGTCGTGCTCGGTTTCCGGGACGCCTGCGCCGCGGCGGAGGCGGTTCCCGCGCTGCTGGGCCACCGGCTGCTGGCGCTGGAGGGACTGGACCAGGCGCTGACCGACATCGTCACCCGGCCCGAGACCCGCGCGGCGATCGACACCCTGCCCGCCGCGCGGGCCTGGCTGTTCGCGGAACTCGGCGGCACCACCGAGGAGTTGCCCCGCAGCGCCCGGGCTCTCACCGACACGGCCGAACAGGCGGCCGGGTTCGTCGGCAGTGAGATCGTCACCGACACCGCGCGGGCCCGCCGGCTGTGGCGGATCCGGGAGGACGGGGCGGGCCTGGCCACTCGCCTGCCCGACGGTTCCGAGGCCTGGCCCGGCTGGGAGGACGCGGCGGTCCCGCCCGAGCGGCTCGGCTCCTACCTGCGCGAGTTCACCGGCCTCCTGGAACGTCACCGGCTGCGCGGGGCCGTCTACGGGCACTTCGGCGAGGGCTGTCTGCACGTCCGGATCAACTTCGACTTCACCACCGGGCAGGGCACCGCCGTCTTCCGTGCCTTCCTCACCGAGGCCGCGGAACTGATCGCCGCCCACGGCGGTTCCCTCTCCGGTGAGCACGGCGACGGCCAGGCCCGCTCAGAACTGCTGCCCGTCATGTACGGGCCCCAGGTCATCGCCCTGTTCGAGGAGTTCAAGCACATCTGGGACCCGGACAACGGCCTGAACCCCGGCATGATCGTGCACCCCCTGCCGCTGGACGGCAATCTGCGCGTCAGCCCGCACCGCACGCCGCTCCCCCTGGCCACCGTGCTCCCCTTCCACGCCGACGACGGGGACTTCGCCAAGGCCACCCGCCGCTGTGTCGGCGTGGGCAAGTGCCGCACCGCCGCCCACCGCGGCGACGTGATGTGCCCCAGCTACCGGGTCACCCTGGACGAGAAGGACTCCACGCGCGGCCGCGCCCGGCTGCTGTACGAGATGACCCAGGGCGAGGTGATCACCGACGGCTGGCGGTCCACCGAGGTCCGCGACGCCCTGGACCTGTGTCTGTCCTGCAAGGGGTGCAGCGTCGACTGTCCGGTCGGTGTGGACGTGGCCACCTACAAGTCGGAGTTCCTGCACCACCACTACAAGGGGCGCATCCGGCCCGCCTCCCACTACACGATGGGCTGGCTGCCGCTGCTGTCCCGGCCGGCCGCCCGCATGCCGCGCCTGGTCAACGCGCTGACCGGGTCCCGTCTCGCGCCGCTGGTCAAACGCCTGGGCGGCATCGCCGCGGAACGGGAGGTGCCGCGGTTCGCCGCGCAGACGTTCCTGTCCTGGTTCCGCACCCGCACCCCCGGCGGCGACGGACACCGCGGCCCGGTCGTGCTGTGGGTCGATTCCTTCAACAACCATTTCAGCCCCGAGGTCCTCAAGGCGTCGGTGGCCGTGCTGGAGGACGCGGGCTTCCGCGTGCGGGTGCCCGACGGCACCCAGTGCTGCGGACTGACGTGGATCACCACGGGGCAGCTCGGCGTCGCCCGCCGTATCGCCCGCCGCACCGTTACCGCGCTGGCGCCGGCCGTGCGCGCCGGTACGCCCGTCGTCGGCCTGGAGCCCAGCTGCACCGCGGCCCTCAGGTCCGACCTGCCCGAACTCCTCGACGGCGACGCCGATGCCCGGACCCTGGCCGGGTCGACCGTCACCCTGGCCGAACTCCTCGTCCACCGGGCTCCCGACTGGCGGCCCCCGCGCGTCGACGCCCGGTCGATCAGCCAGACCCACTGCCACCAGCACGCCACCTCGGGCTTCGGCGCCGACAGCGCGTTGCTGGACGCCATGGGGGTCGACAACGACAGCCTGGACTCCGGCTGCTGCGGACTGGCCGGCAACTTCGGTTTCGAGCGCGGCCACTACGAGGTCTCCGTCGCCGCCGGGGAGCAGGTCCTGCTGCCCGCCGTGCGGGCGGCGTCGCACGACACGGTCGTCCTCGCGGACGGTTTCAGCTGCCGCACCCAGATCGCCCAGGGCACGGACCGCCGCGGCACCCACCTCGCCGAGCTGATCGCCCGCGCCCTCCCCTCCCGCCGTCCCGGCGCCTGACTCTCCCTAGAGACAAGGAACCACACTCGTGACTGACGCACTCTCCCTCGTCGACGACTGGGGACCCGAGAAGATCGTCGTCGTTTCCCACCGGCGCACCGGCATGAAGGGCGTGCTGGTCATCGACAACACCGCGCGCGGCATCGGCAAGGGCGGCACCCGCATGAGCCCCCATGTGACCGTCGGCGAGGTGGCCCGGCTGGCCCGCGTCATGACGTGGAAGTGGGCGGGCGTCGACCTCTTCTACGGCGGTGCGAAAGCCGGCATCGTCGCCGACCCGGCCTCCCCCGACAAGGAGGCGGTCCTGCGGGCCTTCGCCCGCGCCCTGTCCAACGAGGTGCCGCGCGAGTACGTGATGGGGCTCGACATGGGCCTGACCGAGAACGACGCGGCCGTCATCCAGGACGAACTCGGCGACCGGGGCGCCGCGGTGGGCACCCCGGACCACCTCGGCGGGGTCGCCTACGACAAGCTCGGCGTCACCGGCTACGGCGTCGCCGAGGCGGCCGACGCCGCCGCCCTGCACCTCGGCCTGTCCCTGGGCGGGGCCAGGGTCGCCATCCAGGGCTTCGGCGCGGTGGGCCATGCGGCGGCCGCACGGTTCGCCGAGCTGGGTGCCACCGTCGTCGCCGTCTCCACGGCCAAGGGGGCGCTCCACGAGCCCGCCGGCCTGGACGTGCGGGCCCTGCTCACCGCCCGCGAGGAGCACGGCGACGACTTCGTGAACCGGTACTCCGGGGGGACCGTGATCCCTGCCGGTGAGGAACTCACCGTCGACTGCGACATCCTGGTGCCCGCGGCCCTGCAGGACGTCATCGACGAGGGGACCGCCCACCAGATCAAGGCGGACCTCGTCGTCGAGGGCGCGAACCTGCCGACGTCCGCGCGGGCCCAGGAGATCCTTGCCCGGCGCGGTGTCACCGTCCTGCCCGACTTCGTCGCCAACGCGGGCGGCGTCGTCGCCGCCGCCTTCGCGATGGACGCCCGGTACTCCGGCTTCCGCCCGGAAACCCCGGCCATCTTCCGGACGATCTCCGACCGGTTGCGCGCCAACGCGGTCGTCGTCCTGGAGGAGGCCGAGCGCCGCCGCACCACCCCGCACACCGCCGGCCGCGGCCTCGCCGAGGAGCGCGTCCGCACCGCGATGCTCAGCAAGGGGCGCATCCCTCGCTGACGTACGGTCCCCGCACGCTCCGGAGGGCAGACCGCGTGGGACGATGCCGGCCATGTCAGGTCAGGTCTGGGTGTCACTCATATCGCTGGGCGGCGTCGTCCTCGGCGGCTCGTTGTCCTACCTCGTCCAGCACAGGACGCAGCTCTCGGCGGAGCGGGCCGAACAGCAACGGCAGCGGATCTCCCTGTCGGAGGCCCGGCGAGCGGAACGGCTGGCGCTGCTGGAGCGGTTCGTCGAGGTGGCGGCGGAGGCCGAACGATCCGCCTTCAGCCGCCCTTCCGAGTGGGACGACACCCACGACTGGTTCCTCACCACCCGGGACGTCAGCGCGCCGTGGACC
>Ga0247821_10000749_pt1 | contig 18055 bp, 17 predicted proteins | sample 13C_Glycerol_Day_FD_192481 | JGI IMG/M metagenome (GOLD analysis project Ga0247821, IMG submission 192481) | Soil microbial communities from agricultural site in Penn Yan, New York, United States - 13C_Glycerol_Day14 | ecosystem: Environmental > Terrestrial > Soil > Agricultural land | place... | reverse complement strand
CGGGCGGGCCGGGGAGGCCCGGCTGAGCGTCTGCTTAGGATGAGGGCGCGCCGCTGTTGGATGTAAGCGGCACCCATTCCGTACGTCCCTGGAGTCCCGCCCGTGACCGCCGAAGCCCCGCCCGCCCCCGCCCTGTCGTACGGCCGGCTGATCCCCGTGACCGTCCACTTCGACGACCTCGACGCGCTGGGACTGCTGCACAACGCCCGCTACCCGCTGCTGGTCGAGCGGGCGTGGACCGAGCTGTGGCAGGAGAAGGGCGTCCGCTTCGAGGGCGACTGGGTGGCGGCGGGCGACGCCTGCAACGCGGTCAGGGAACTGCGCATCGGTTACGAGGCGCCCGTCACCCGGGCCGGCGCGTACGCCGTCCACCTGTGGCTGGAGCGGCTCGGCACGACCGGGCTGACCTACGGCTTCCGCTTCTGCTCGGAGGACGGCGCGGTGACCTACGCGCGGGGCAGCCGGGTGCTGGTGCGGCTGGACGCCACGACCCTGCGCCCGGCGCCCTGGAGCGAGACGTTCAGGGACGCGGGTCGGGAACTGCTGCGTCCGGGCGGCTGATCCGCTTCGTGCGGTCTCCCGCCCGCAGCACGCTCGCGAAGCCGGCGATGCCGCACGACAGCACCGTCACCAGCACGAACGACACCATCAGACTGGTCGCCTGGGCCAGCAGGCCGATCGCGCTCGGGGCGATCAGGCCCGAGGTGTAGGTGATGGTCGCCACGCCCGCGATCGCCAGGCTCGGGTTGGCGCCGCTGCGGCCGGCGGCGGCGAAGCACAGCGGCACGACCACCGCGATGCCGAGCCCCATCAGCGCGAAGCCGCCCATCGCCATGGCGGGGTGCTCGGCGAACACGATGAGCAGTCCGCCGAGGACCGCGACCACACCGCTCGCGCGGACCGTGCGGACGGCGCCGTAGCGGTCCACCACACGGTCGCCGGCGATCCGGGCGATCGCCATGGTGAGCGTGAAACCGGTGGTGCAGGCCGCCGCGAGACCGGCCGAGGTCTCCAACTGGTCGCGCAGATACACCGCCGACCAGTCCAGGCTCGCGCCCTCCGCGAACACCGCGCAGAACCCGATCGCGCCGATGAGCAGCGCGGAGCGGGGCGGCAGCGCGAACCGCGGCGGCGGTTCCTCGTCCTCGGCCGGCTGCAGGTCGAGGACCCAGGCGCAGGCCGTCACGCCCGCCGCCGTCAGGACCGCTGCCGCGAGGGCGTGGTGCAGCCGGGCGTCCGAGCCCAGGTGGGCGGCGAGCGTGCCGGCCGCCGAACCGACCAGTGCGCCGGCGCTCCACATGCCGTGCAGTCCGGACATGATCGACTTGTTGAGACGGTTCTCCACCTCCACGCCGAGCGCGTTCATCGCCACGTCGGACATGCCGGCACTGGCGCCGTAGACGAACAGGGCGAGGCAGAGGGTGAGGAGGTTCGGGGCGACCGACGGCAGGACGAGCGCGAGCGTCCACAGCGCGATCAGCCCGCGCAGCGCGGTGCGGGCGCCGAAACGGTGGCTGATGCCGCCGGCCAGCGGCATCGCCACGGACGCGCCGAGCGCCGGGAAGGCGAGCGCGAGGCCCAACTGCCCCGCGCTGACTCCGGCGTGGTCCTGGATCCAGGGGACCCGGGTGGCGAACGAGCCGGTGACCGCGCCGTGCACGGCGAACACGGCTCCCACGGCATACCGCGCCCGCCTCACCTCGCGCTGTGCGTACACCCCTGCACTCATCTCCCCGCCCCTCCCGATGGTCCGTTCCGTCAAGCGCCGCCGTAAACTATCAGGAACCCTGCCTGAAAGATAAGAGGGTGGTGAGTCGGCCCTGCTCGTTCCGCCCTGCTCGTTCCGCGCTGCCGGTCCTCGCGCCGACCGGTCCCGCCGATCTGGAAGGATCCCGGCATGGCCGCATCCCCGAGCACCGCCAGAGCCATCAACGACCGGCTCGCCCTGCGCCTGCTCCAGCAGGAAGGCCCTTTGACCGCAGGGCAGTTGAAGCAGCTCACCGGGCTGTCCCGACCGACCGTCGCCGACCTCGTCGAACGGCTCACCGACGCCGGGCTCATCGCGGTGGTCGGCGAGGCGGGGGAGCAGCGCCGCGGACCCAACGCCAGGCTGTACGGCATCGTCGCCGGCCGGGCGCACCTGGCCGCGCTGGACGTCCGCACCGAGGGCGTCTCCGTGGTCGTGTCGGACCTCGTCGGCGGGGTGCTGGCCGAGGCGTCCCTGCCCATCACCGGCGACGCGGGGACCGGGCCGGCGGTCGAGCAGGCGGTGGCGCTGGTCGAACGGACGGTGAAGGAGGCGGGCGCCGACCGGCTGCACACCGTCGGGATCGGGGCGCCCGGCCTGATCGACCCCGCGAGCGGCGAACTCCGCGACTCCACCGGTCTGCCCGAGTGGCACCGGCGCCTGGTCGCCGCGCTCCAGGAGCGGCTGCCCGAGGCCCGGGTCATCGTGGAGAACGAGACCAACCTCGCCGCGCTGGCCGAGCAGCGCGACGGGGCGGCCCGGGACCGCGACACCTTCGTCCTGCTGTGGCTGGGCCACGGCACCGGCGCCGCCGTGATCCTCGACGGCACCCTGCGCAGGGGCGCCTCCGGTGGCACGGGCGAGATCGGCTTCCTGCCGGTACCGGGCACGCGCGGGCTGCCGTCCGCCACCGACTGCGCGGGCGGCTTCCACTCCCTGGCGGGGGCGGCGGCGGTCGCCGAGCTGGCGGGGGAGTACGGCGTGACGGCGGAGCCCGGGACCGAGCCGCCGGCGGCCGGGGCGGTGCGGACGGCCGTGGCCGGGACCGGGTCCCCGGAAGCACGCTTCCTGGACACCCTGGCCGACCGGATCGCGGTGGGCGCCGCCGCGGTGGTCGCGCTGCTGGACCCCGGGTACGTGGTCCTGGGCGGCGAGATCGGCCGGGCGGGCGGCGAACCGCTCGCCGCCCGGGTGCGGGACCGCCTCGCCGTGATGTCCCCGCTGCCCGCCGACGTGCGCCCCAGCACCCTGGGCGGCGGCGCGGTCCTGCGCGGAGCCCTTCTGACGGCCCGCGACCACGCCCAGAACGACCTCTTCGGCGCGTCCGCCCACTAGGGCCTGGGCCTGTTGCGAAAGTGCCGCCTGCCGGGCGACGGCACTTTCGCAATGGGCCTCAGGGGGCGTCGTCGGGATCCTGCCGGGGAGCCCCCGGCGGCGTCGTGGTCGGTTGCCGGGCGGCGCCCCGACGCCGGCCTCCACCCAGCGACCGCGCCCACCGGCCGCGTTCGGCCGCGCCGTCGGGCGTCACCCCCGGGAGCAGGCCCGAGCCGGAGGGCTCGTCCTGGCCTGCGCGTGCCGGCCCGCCTGGCGCGTACCCGCCGAGGCCGCTTCGGAGGCTGCGGACCGGGGTGGCTCAGGTCCGGACCCCTCGGCGACTGCCGTGGCCCGACGGCCACGGCCGACCCGCCCGACGTCGGCGCGTGACCGCACCGGCGGCTCGGGCCCGGGGGCTTCGGCCGTCGGTCGCCACGTCCGTTCACCCGGTTCCGGATGCCGGTCGCGGTGCGGCCGCGGAGGGCCGGGAGGTGGTCCGGGCCCGGTCGGGTCAGCGGTGCGCGGCGGTGGCGGGGAACCGCTTCCTCAGGTACTCGTCGAACGTGGCCTTGCCCACCGCCCGTTCCGGGGCGAGGTGGCCGCCGTCGCGGAAGGCGTCGTACGCCGCGCCCCGCAAGGGGACCTTCACCACCGCACGGCGGCGGCCGGACGCCTTCAGATAGGCGCGGGCCAAGGAGTCGAACGTACGTACCTCCGGGCCGCCCATGTCGTCCGCGCGGCCGGCCGGCGCGCCCTGCGCCAGCTCCGCCAGCCGGTCCGCCACCTCGGTGACCTCGACCGGCTGGTCCTTCACCCTGGCCGGCAGCAGCAGGACCGGCAGCTTCGCCATGCCCTGGAGCACCGTGAGCACCAGATCGTGGAACTGGGTGGCGCGCAGCACCGTCCAGCCCAGTCCCGACTCCTCGACCAGCCGTTCCACCGCCAGCTTGGTTTTGTAGTAACCAAACGGCACGCGGTCGACACCGACGATCGAGATGTACACCAGATGCCCGGCCCCGGCCCGCCGGGCCGCGGCGATCAGATTCCGCGCGGCCTGCTCGTCGCCGCCCCGCGCGGACGTCGCGCAGTGCACGATCGTGTCCGCGCCCGTGACGGCGGCGTCCAGCCCGCTCCCGCCCTCCCGCAGGTCGACGGCGTACGGCGGAGTGTGCCGGCTGAGCACCCGCACCTCGTGCCCGGCCGCGCGGAGCCGTTCGGTGACATGCCGGCCGAGCGTTCCGGTTCCGCCGGTCACCAGGATCGTCGTCATGCTGTTCAGCCCCTTCGGACACCCGTCGGCCGGCCGTGCCGGCTCATGTCGTACGCCGTCCAGCTTCGCCGGGCCCGGCACCCCGCGCATCCGCGCGTGGTGAGGCCCGGCGGCGGGCAAGGGCCGTCGTCACCGCCGCCGGGCCGGTTCCGGGTCGAGGTGTCCCATGCCTGGCCGGAGGCGCACGGGGTTCCTCCCGCGGAGGTCGACGCAGACCCTAAGAGGACTAGACCACTGCGTCAATAGGTACGGACCAACTGGGCAAGGCTCTCAAGCGCGTTCCAGGGGAGGGGAGTTGCCGCCCAAGCGCACAAAGTCGCGCCACAGTCACCCCTTGTGAGCCACTCCACACCCCTCGCCCGCATGGAGGGCGGCCGGTCGTGGCACACTGGCCCTGTACCAGTAGCAGCGCACTCCGGGGTCGGTGAAAGTCCGAACCGGCGGTTACAGTCCGCGACCCGGTCGCCTCCAGCGGCCGGTTGACCAGGTGAAATTCCTGGACCGACGGTTAAAGTCCGGATGGGAGGCAGTGCGCGGCGGGCGGGCATCCATGCGCGCCGCCGTACCGGTTCGTCGTGGAGGCGAGCCCTGTCCGGCGTCGCTCCCGGTGTCGTCGTCCGCGGTTTCTGTCGTCAAGCGACAGCCCCGGAGTCCGTGCCCCAAGAGGCAGGAGGACCCGGGAAGTGTTCACCGGAATCGTCGAAGAGCTGGGCGAGATCACCGCCGTCGAGACCCTCGACGACGCCTGTCGCTTCCGGCTGCGCGGCCCCGTCGTCACCGAAGGCGCGAAACACGGTGACTCGATCGCCGTCAACGGAGTCTGCCTCACGGTCGTCGAGCACGAGGGCGACGAGTTCACCGCCGACGTGATGGCGGAGACCCTGAAGCGCTCCAGCCTCGGCGTCCTCGCCGTCGGCTCCCGCGTCAACCTCGAACGCCCCACGGCCGTGGGCTCCCGCCTCGGCGGCCACATCGTCCAGGGGCACGTCGACGGCACCGGCGAGATCCTCGGACGCGAGCCCTCGGAGAACTGGGAGATCGTGAAGATCTCCCTTCCCGCCGGCCTCTCCCGCTACGTCGTGGAGAAGGGCTCCATCACCGTCGACGGCATCAGCCTCACCGTCGTCGACGCCGGGTCCGACTTCTTCACCGTCAGCCTCATCCCCACCACCCTCGCCCTGACGACGCTCGGCATCAAGCAGCCGGGCGACCCGGTCAACCTCGAGGTGGACGTCATCGCCAAGTACGTCGAGCGGATGCTGGGCGACCGGCTGACCGGTGAGGGGGCGGCCCGGTGAACTGGCTCAACTCCGAGGCCTTCACCCTCTTCGACCAGCACATCAAGTGGTCGGACATGATCGGCAACGTGGTCGGTCTGGTCGCCCTCGCGCTCGGCTGGCGACGCTCCCTGTGGACGTGGCCCGCCCAGTTCGTCTCCGGGCTGATCCTCTTCACCGCCTTCGCCACCGCCCACCTCTCGGGCAGCGCGGGCAAGCAGGTCGTCGTCATGCTGGTCGCCGCCTGGGGCTTCTGGCAGTGGAACCGCGGCCGGCAGCAGGCCCAGGACGGCTCCATCGCCGTACGGTTCGCGACCTGGCGCGAGCGCGGCGCACTGCTCGCCGGGGCCGCCCTCGGCACCCTCGCCGTCGGCGGACTGTTCACCCTCTACCCGTCGCTGTCCTGGGACCCCTGGCCGGACGCCTACATCTTCGTCGGCACCGTCGTCGCCATGTACGCGCAGGCCCGCGGCATGGTCGAGTTCTGGTTCGCCTGGCTGCTCGTCGACCTCGTAGGCGTCCCCCTCAACTTCGCCAACGGCTTCGCCTTCTCCGGCTTCGTCTACGTCATCTACGGCGCGCTCGTCCTGTGGGGCATGCGCGACTGGTGGCTGCGCTCCCGCGACGCGCGGCCCGCCCTGGAAGGAGCGCCGGCATGAGCGCGGCACCGATCCTGTACAGCGCCGACGGCTTCGAGGACCTCACCCTCGACCCGGTCGAGCAGGCCGTCGCCGACATCGCCGCCGGCCGCCCGGTCGTGGTCGTCGACGACGAGGACCGCGAGAACGAGGGCGACCTCGTCATCGCCGCCGAGAAGGCCACCCCCGAGATCGTCGCCTTCATGATGAGCGAGTGCCGCGGCCTGATCTGCGCCCCCATGGAGGGCGACGAACTGGACCGGCTGCGCCTCCCCCAGATGGTGGACGACAACACCGAGTCGATGAAGACCGCCTTCACCGTCTCCGTCGACGCCTCCGCCGCCCACGGAGTGGGCACCGGCATCTCCGCCGCCGACCGCGCCACCACCCTCCAGGTGCTGGCGAGCGGCGCCGCCGAACCCTCCGACCTCGTCCGCCCCGGCCATGTCTTCCCGCTGCGCGCCCGCCCCGGCGGTGTGCTCGTGCGCAACGGCCACACCGAGGCCGCCGTCGACCTCGCCCGCCTCGCCGGACTGCGCCCGGCCGGCGCCATCGTGGAGATCGCCGGCGAGGACGGCACCATGCTCCGGCTGCCCGAGCTGATCCCCTTCGCCCGCAAGCACGGCCTGACGATCATCTCCATCGAGGACCTGATCGCCTACCGGCGCTCCGCCGAACCCACCGTCCGCCGCGAGGCCGAGGTGCGTCTGCCCACCGCGCACGGTACCTTCACCGCCTACGGCTACCGCTCCACCGTCGACGGCGTCGAGCACGTCGCCCTCGTCCACGGCGACATCGGCGACGGCGAGGACGTCGTCGTCCGGGTCCACTCCGAATGCCTCACCGGCGACATCTTCGGCTCCCAGCGCTGCGACTGCGGCCCCCAGCTGGACGCCTCCCTGGAGCGCGTCCAGGCCGAGGACCGGGGCGTCGTGGTCTACCTGCGCGGCCACGAGGGACGCGGCATCGGCCTGATGTCCAAGCTGCGCGCCTACGAACTCCAGGAGCGCGGCCGGGACACCCTCGACGCCAACCTCGAACTCGGCCTGCCCGCCGACGCCCGCGACTACGGCGCCGGCGCGCAGATCCTCGCCGACCTCGGCGTGCGCAGCGTCCGCCTGCTGACCAACAACCCCGACAAGGCCGACGCGCTCGCCCGGCACGGGATCACGGTCAACGGACGCGAGCCGATGCCCGTCACCGCGAGCGAGCACAACCTCCGCTACCTGCGCACCAAGCGGGACCGGATGGGCCACGACCTGCCCTGGCTGGACACGCCGACCGTGCCCGCCTGCGGCAACCAGTAACAGAACCAGCGAGGAGAGACGTGAGCGGCAAGGGTGCACCGGAACTGTCCGTACGCGACGTGGGGGACCTGCGGGTCGCCGTCATCGCCGCGCAGTGGCACGAGAAGGTGATGGACGGACTGGTGGACGGCGCGCTGCGCGCCCTGCACGACCTCGGCATCGACGAACCGACCCTGCTCCGGGTCCCCGGCAGCTGGGAACTCCCGGTCGTCGCCAAGGTCCTGGCCGAGCGGGGGTACGACGCGGTCGTCGCCCTCGGCGTCGTCGTCCGGGGCGGCACCCCCCACTTCGAGTACGTGTGCCAGGGCGTCACCCAGGGCCTCACCCAGGTCTCGGTCGACACCGGTGTCCCCGTCGGCTTCGGAGTGCTCACCTGCGACAACGAGGAGCAGGCACTGGACCGCGCCGGACTGCCCGGCTCCAGCGAGGACAAGGGGCACGAGGCGGTCACCGCGGCGGTGGCGACCGCGGCCTGTCTGCGTTCGGTATCCGAGCCCTGGCGGTGAGCAGTCCCCGTCACCGCGTAGGGTAAGGAGCACCATGTCCAAGAAGACGTTCGAGGAGCTCTTCACCGAGCTCCAGCACAAGGCCGCCCACGGCGATCCCGCCACCTCCCGCACCGCCGAGCTGGTCGACAAGGGCGTCCACGCCATCGGCAAGAAGGTCGTCGAGGAGGCCGCCGAGGTCTGGATGGCCGCCGAGTACGAGGGCAGGGAAGCGGCCGCCGAGGAGATCTCGCAGCTGCTCTACCACGTCCAGGTGATGATGGTCGCCCGCGGCATCTCCCTCGACGACGTCTACGCCCACCTGTAAGAACCGACGTCCGCGACACACCCCTCCACACGAAGGAAGCCGACCTCATGCTGCGCATCGCCGTCCCCAACAAGGGTTCCCTGTCAGGCCCCGCGGGGGAGATGCTGCATGAGGCCGGCTACCAGCAGCGCCGCGACTCCAAGGAACTGCGGATCGTCGACCCGACGAACGAGGTCGAGTTCTTCTACCTCCGCCCCCGCGACATCGCCATCTACGTCGCCTCCGGCCAGCTCGACATCGGCATCACCGGACGCGACCTGCTGATCGACTCCGGTGCCGCGGCCGAGGAGATCCTCCCCCTCGGCTTCGCCCGCTCCACCTTCCACTACGCCACCAAGCCGGGCACCCTCGGAGACCTGGCGGACCTGGCGGGCAAGACGGTCGCCACCTCGTACGAGGGCATCGTCGCGGCGCACCTCGCCGACAACGGCATCGCCGCCTCCGTCGTCCACCTCGACGGCGCCGTCGAGACCGCGATCCAGCTCGGCGTCGCCCAGGTCATCGCGGACGTCGTCGAGACCGGCACCTCGCTGCGCAACGCCGGTCTGGAGGTAGTCGGCGAGCCGATCATGAAGTCCGAGGCCGTCGTCATCCTCCCCCGGGCCCGAACCCACTCGCCCGGGGGGACCCCCACCACCGGCGCGGACGGCGAGGAGCCCAAGGTGCGGCAGTTCCTGCGCCGTCTCCAGGGCGTCCTGGTCGCCCGCACGTACGTGATGATGGACTACGACTGCCGCGTCGAACAGCTCGAGAAGGCCGTCGCCCTCACCCCCGGCCTGGAGTCCCCCACGGTGTCCCCGCTGCACAACGAGGGCTGGGTGGCCGTCCGCGCGATGGTCCCCTCCAAGGAGGCGCAGCGGATCATGGACGACCTGTACGACATCGGCGCCCGCGCCATCCTCACCACGGCCATCCACGCCTGCCGCCTCTGACCGGGCCCCGGAGCACTCTCATGCCGGACACGATCCAGGGCCCCCCGCCCGCACTGCCCGCCACCTTCCGCCCCGGCCGCACCCGCGCGGTGCTGCTGACGGCCGGAACAGCCCTCTTCGCGGTCATCACGCTGATCGCGCTGCTGCTGGACCAGCTCAACCCGGGGGAGCGGGTCAGCTTCGTGTTCACCGCCGCGCTGCTGGCCGGCGTGCTGTTCCTGCTGGCCCGCCCGAAGGTCGTCGCCGACGAGACCGGCGTCACGGTCGTCAACATCGTGAGCCGGCGCCGTCTGGAGTGGGCGGAGATCCTTCAGGTGAACCTCCGTCCCGGTGATCCCTGGGTCTTCCTGAACCTCAGCGACGGCACCAGCCTGCCCGCGCTCGGCATCCAGCCGGGCATCGCCAAGCAGCAGGCCATCGCCGACGCGCGGGCCCTGCGGGCGCTCGCCGAGGCCCGCTCCACGGCCGCCCCCGACGCCCCCCGGGACTGACTCGGGGCAAGCGCCGGGGACGTCCACCTGCCGCAGTCGCCCCTGTCTTGATTAATCTGGTGTGCGGAGGCGCGACGACAGCGCCTCCGCCCCTGCCGCCCCGCCCGGAGCCCAGGGGCTCCAGCTACCCGAGGAGTGACCCTCTCCGGCGATGGACGGATCGTCCTGCAGTACCTGCGCCGCCCCCTGCCGACATAGCGCGGACCCGCATCCCGAGGTCCGCGCGCATGCGGAGGCGGCGGCATCATGACCACCCCACTGCTGCTGCTCGCAGCCGCTTTCCTGCTGATCCTGGCCAACGGATTCTTCGTGGCCGCCGAGTTCGGCCTGGTCACCGTCGAGCGACCGGACGCCGAAGAGGCCGCCGCGAGCGGCGACCGGCGCGCCCGCCGGGTCGTCGAGTCGCTGAGGGAACTCTCCTTCCAGCTCTCCGGCACCCAGCTCGGCATCACCATCACCTCCCTGGTCGTCGGCATGCTGGCGGAACCGGCTCTCGCCGGACTGCTGCACGGCCCCTTCACGGGCATGGGCCTGCCCGCGGGCGCCGTCTCCGGTGTCTCCGTCGTCGTCGGCATGCTGCTGGCCTCGGCCGTGCAGATGGTGATCGGCGAACTCGTGCCCAAGAACTGGGCGGTGTCCCGCCCGATGCAGGTCGCCCGCTTCGTGGCGGGTCCCCAGCACGCGTTCGCCCGCCTGTTCCGCCCGGTCATCGCCGGGCTGAACGCCGTGGCCAACCGGCTGGTGCGTGCCCTCGGCATCGAACCCACCGAGGAGCTGGCCTCCGCCCGCACCCCCGGCGAACTCGTCTCCCTGGCCCGGCACTCCGCCCGGGCCGGCGCCCTGGAACAGGACACGGCGGACCTCTTCGTCCGCACCCTCTCCCTCGGCGAACTCACCGCGCAGCACGTCATGACCCCGCGGGTGAAGGTCAGCGCGCTGCAGTCCTCGGCGACCGCCGAGGACGTCGTCAACCTGACCCGGGCCACCGGGCTGTCCCGCTTCCCCGTGTACCGGGAGCGGATCGACGAGATCGTCGGCATGGTGCACCTGAAGGACGCCCTCGCGGTGTCCGTGCCCGACCGGCTGCGCACTCCGGTGGGCCGTATCGCCCGCCCGGCGCTGCTCGTCCCCGAGACGCTCCCGGTGCGGCCGCTGCTCACCCGGCTGCGCAGCGAGCAGCCCATCGCGGTCGTCGTCGACGAGTACGGCGGCACGGCCGGGGTCGTCACCCTGGAGGACATCGTCGAGGAGGTCGTCGGCGAGGTGCGCGACGAGCACGACGGCCAGGAGGCCCCCGAACTGGCCGCCGCCCCGCCCGAGGACGGCAACCCCGCCTGGGACGTCGACGGCGGCGTCCGGGTCGACATCCTGCTGCGCATAGGCATGGAGGTGCCCGAGGGCCCGTACGAGACGGTGGCCGGGCTGGTCGCCGATCTCCTCGGCCGGATCCCGGCCGTCGGCGACCGCGCGGAACTGCCCGGCTGGCGGCTGTCCGTACGCCGCGTCCGCCACTACCGCGCGGAACGCGTCCGGCTGGTCAGAACGGCACCGCTGCTCGTGGAGGCCGCCGGATGAGCGTCCTGCAACTCCTCTTCGCCGCGCTGCTCGTGCTCGCCAACGGCTTCTTCGTGGGCGCCGAGTTCGCGCTCGTCTCGGTCCGCCGCAGCCAGGTCGAACCGCTCGGCACCGCACGCGCCCGCCAGGTGCTGTACGGACTGGAGCATCTGCCGCAGATGATGGCGGCCGCCCAGTTCGGCATCACCGTCTGCTCGCTGACCCTGGGAGCGGTCGCCGAGCCGACGGTCGCCCATCTGCTGGAGCCGGTCTTCGCGTGGATGCACATCCCGCACGGCATGATCCACCCGCTCGGCTACGTCATCGCCCTCGCCGCCGTGGTCTTCTTCCACCTCGTCATCGGTGAGATGGTCCCGAAGAACCTGGCGATGGCGGCCCCCGAGAAGGCCGCGCTGTGGCTGAGCCCCGGCCTGGTCTGGTTCGCCCGCCTGTGCAGGCCCGTCACGATCGCGCTCGGCGCCTGCGCCCGGGCCATCCTGCGGCTCTTCCACGTCGAGCCCAAGGACGAGGTCGAGGCGGTCTTCACCAGCGAGCAGCTCAACCGGCTGGTGGAGGACTCCGGCCAGGCGGGCCTGCTCGACCCCGAGGCGGCCGAACGTCTGGAGGACGCCCTGGAGCTGGGTTCCCGCCCGGTGACGGACGTCCTGCTGAAGGGCGAGTCACTGGTGACGGTCACCCCGGCGGTCACGCCGGGGCAGATCGTGGAGCTCACCGCCCGCACCGGGTACAGCCGTTTCCCGGTGGCCGCGGAGAGCGGCGCCTTCATGGGCTATCTGCACGTGAAGGACGTACTGGACCTGGAGGACTCCGACCGGGCGGTGCCCCAGCAGCTCTGGCGTCCGATGACGACCCTCCGTCCCGAACTGCCGCTGGACGACGCCCTCACGGTGATGCGCCGCGCCGCGACCCACCTCGCCCAGGTCTCCGACGCCTCCGGCCGGATACTGGGCCTGGTGGCCCTGGAGGACGTCCTGGAACTCCTGGTCGGCGAGGTGCGGGACCCGGCCCACCGGGAAGTGCGGCTGACGGAACAGAGGACGACCGGAGCCCCCGAGGAGGTCCCGGCCTGACGAGGGCCCCGTCAGAGCGCCCGTTCACCCGCCCGCCGGGGCCTCACGGCCCCGGCGGGTCGGCCGGCCCCCGCCCCGACAGGACCTCCCCGTACGCCTGCATGAGGTCCGGCAGCCGCAACGTGGCCAGGTCGTCCCGGGTCAGCGCCCCCGGATACACCGACAGCCGCAGGTCCCGGTACGCACAGCTCTTCTCGTACAGCGTCCGCAGGAAGCGCCCGTTCCCCAGCTCGTCGATCCAGCCCTGGTCCACCACGTGCCCGGCGATCGACCGCAGCTCGTCCAGCGCCTCCTCGTCCCACACGTCCCCGTTCTCACCGGCCAGCACCTCGCCGATCGAGGTGAGTTCCAGCGGCCGGTACGAGGGGAAGTCCACCCGTGTGGTGAACCGCGACGACAGCCCCGGGTTCGCGGCCAGCAGCCGGTCCATCCCCTCCGGATACCCCGCGAGGATCACCACGAGATGGTCCCGGTTGTCCTCCGCCCGCTTCAGCAGCACCTGCAGCGCCTCGTCCCCGTAGGCGTCCCCCTTGCCGTAACCGGAGTTGGAGAGCGCGTACGCCTCGTCGACGAACAGCACCCCGCCGAGGGCCGAGTCGATCAGCTCGTTCGCCTTCACCGCGGTCTGCCCGAGGTACTCGCCGACGAGATCGGCCCGCTGCGCCTCCACCAGATGGTCACCGCCGAGCAGCCCGAGGGCGTAGAAGACCCGGCCCAGGATGCGGGCCACCGTCGTCTTGCCCGTCCCGGAGGGCCCGGAGAAGACGAAGTGGCGTTTCGGCGGCTGCACCGGCAGCCCCTGCCCGGCCCGCAGCCGCGCCATGTTGAGCTGCGCCGACAGGGCCTTGACCTGGCGCTTCACCGGCTCCAGACCCACCATGCGCTCCAGCTCGGCGAGCGCCTCCTCCAGTAAGGCGGGGTCCGTGGGCCCGGTGGGCAGCCCCGGCGCCCCGGCGGCGGTCCGCTCACGCACGCCTCCCGCGCCGGCCACCGGGACCGGCGGCGGCTCGGGGTCGGACAGCCGCAGGTCGCGCCCTTCCGTGCCGAAGAGCGGATCGAGCATGTCCGGGCCGTCCATCATGTCCTGCCCGGCGCCGGTGAGTGCGATCGCGGCCAGATCGGCGGAGTCGTCGTACCCGTCGCCCTCGGCGATCGCGGCGAGCCGGGCGGAGGTGTCCATGAAGGCGGGATCGACCCGGTGCACGGCCCGGTACAGGGGCAGCGCGGCGGCGCTGCGGCCGGTGCCCTCGTGGGCGCGGGCCAGCCAGTAGCGCAGCTCCTTGCGCTGCGGCTGCTCGCTGCGGCACCGCATCAGCGCCGCCGACAGCAGCGGTTCGGCCTGCCCGTACATCTCCAGGCGCACCCGGGCCATGCCGGCGAACAGACCGGCCTCGATGCCCAGCAACGGGTCATCCACCAGCGAGTCCGTGTACCGGACCAGCTGCTCCCAGTCCTTGACCAGATAGGCGCGGCAGGAGTGCAGGAAGCGGACCTGCGGATCGGTGTCCACCGGGGGCAGTCCGGCGAGCGCCCGGTCCAGTTCGGGGACGTGGCGGCCGTCCAGCCAGTGGGAGGCGTGCGCCAGCAGCAGGTCGCGGGGGCTCTCCAGCACCGGCTGCACCCACCAGCCCAGCCAGTACCAGGAGTTGAGGGTGCGGCGGTGCCGGGTGCGCTGTTCGCCGAAGCGTTCCCGGTGCCGGAACATCCTCAGCAGCGCGGTCGTCGTGTCGACGCGCAGGGCGTGCAGTCCGAGCCAGCCGTCGGCCATCCCCGGGTCGATCCGCACCGCGGCCCGGAACTCCTCCTCCGCCTGCGGATAGGCGCCCATCGTGTAGGCGTCCACGCCTCGCAGCCAGGCGAGGTCGGCCGGGGCCTGCGGGCCCTGCGTGCCGAAGTCCATCGCGTCCCCCACAGACCGTGCCCCCGTCGGTGTGCCGGCCCGGCCCTCGCCCCTCGGCTCCCGTTGGTCGAACCGCTGTGCCGCGGACCGGAGTTGCAAGGTGCGCGAAGCAGCGTCCGTAGGTCGCACCGAGGGCATCGTACCTGCGGCGGCGGCACGTCCGTAGGGTGCCGTACCCGCCGAACCGCGAGGTGGGAGGCGTACGGGGGGCTCGTCGCGTGACGGAGAGTGATCGTCATATGCCACTGGGCGGCCGGAAAACGCGAAATGGGCAGAACGAAGCCCCCGATCACGGGGGAACAACCGGGGGCTTCGCGTCTGCCGACGACTCCGAAGAGCCGCACATTGAGAACGTAAGACCTGTACGGGCCCCGGGTCAAGCCGAGTTGAGGGACTCGGGCAACTTGTCCGGGGCCGCTCTTCACAAGTTCACCACATTGCGGATGGCCGGTCACCGTGTGTGATCGGAAGGGTCGGTTCCGGCCGCCCCGGACGGCCCGGGAAGCAGCTCGTACCCCTCCGGCCGCCCGCGTACCAGAAGGTCCGCGAAGGGCCGGGAGGGGTCGCCGGCGAAGTGCTCGTTCTCCGCGGGCACCCAGCCGTCCCAGAACTCGCGCTGTTCCTCCCCGTCCCGCGCCCGTCCCCGCGTCCAGGACTCCTCGCGGGGCAGGTCCATCCACAGCAGCAGCGCGAGATGCGGGCGCAGGGCGCGGCGTCCGGCGCCGACGCCCTCCAGGACGATCACGGGTGCGGGCGGCAGCGCTCGGGGCGGCCCGAAGCGGCGGGCCCGCCAGTCGTAGGGGGAGTAGTGCGCGGTCTCGCCGCGGCCGAGCGGTTCGATCACCTGGCTCAGCAGCCGGCCGGTCCAGCCGAACAGTTCGCCGTGGCAGGCGATGTCGTCGAGCCGCAGCACCGGGGCGCCGCCGAGGGCCTCGGCCAGCCGCAGGGCGAAGGTCGACTTCCCGGAACCGGCGTGCCCGTCGACGGCGACGAGCCGGACCGGACCGCACGAGGGGCCGAGCCGGCGGACACGGGAGGCGAGATCGTAAATGGCTGGTTCCCGGGTTGGGGGGAGGGGTTGACGCAAGCACTCTAGGCGTTCGGCCGGACGGACCTCCGGGGGCCCGGTCACGGGTCCCGTCATTGGTCGAGTCCCATGTTGCTCGGTGCGGCACCGGCCGGGGTGCTGGCAGGATCCGCCCGGGTGCGTCCATAGTTGGCGCACACCCGTTCCATCCGGCCGGCGGACGGGGACCGTCCGCCGACCTGCACCGGTCCCGTCCCGACTCCGACACCTGGGGGTCTTCCACCCATGAGCAGAGCCGAACTGCCGTCCCGCAGAACCGTCCTGGCCGCGGCGGTCGTCGCCGCCGTCGCCGGGAGCGCGGGCCCGGCGTCCGCCGGCACCACGACCGCCGGCACCCCGACCGGAGGCGCCGGTGTCACCACGGACGCCGGCCGGGCCGCCGCCCGCACCGTCGACAACCGGGCCTGGACCTCGTACACCGACTGGCGCGGCGGCACCGCCGGCGGCACCCGCGCGGTGGCCGGCGCCCGCCCCGGCCTCGTGATCGCGCGGCCCTCCGGCACCACGGACTACACCGATCCGCACACCGGCTCCACGGCCGCCTGGGAGTACGCCACCTGGACCTCGCCCGTGCACCGTCTCGAGGTCCCGGCGACGGAGGTCATCGCCTCCTGGAACGCGCACACCCCCGAGGGCACCTGGATCCAGATCGAGCTGCAGGGAACGTACTCGGACGGCACCGCCACCCCCTGGTACGTCATGGGCCGCTGGGCGGCCGGCGACCAGGACATCCGACGCACCTCGGTGGACGACCAGACCGACGGCAGGAGCACCGTCTGGACGGACACCTTCTCCGTCGACGACCCGGCCACCGGTCTGCGCCTGGTCTCCTACCGGCTGCGCCTCACGCTCCACCGCCGCCCCGGCACCCGGCTCACCCCGACCGTGTGGCGGCTCGGCGCGATGGGCTCCGACATCCCCGACCGGTTCACCGTCCCCGCCTCCGAGCCCGGCCTGGCCGGGGAGCTGATCGTCCCGCGCTACTCGCAGGAGATCCACAAGGGCCAGTACCCGGAGTACGACAACGGCGGCGAGGCCTGGTGCAGCCCGACCTCCTCGCAGATGATCATCGAGTACTGGGGCGGCCGGCTCTCCGAGGAGCAGCTGTCCTGGGTCGACCCGTCCTACGCCGACCCGCAGATCTGCCACGCGGCCCGGTACACGTACGACCACCAGTACGCCGGCTGCGGCAACTGGCCCTTCAACGCCGCCTACGCGGCCACCTTCGAGGGCCTCCAGGGCGTGGTCACGCGCCTCGGCTCGCTCACCGACCTGGAGACGCTGATCGCCGCGGGCATCCCGGCCATAACGTCCCAGTCGTTCCTGGAGAAGGAGCTGACCGGGGCGGGCTACGGCACATCCGGGCACCTGATGACGGTGATCGGCTTCACCGCGGACGGCGACGTGATCGCCAACGACCCCGCCTCGGACGACAACGAGGCCGTGCGCCGCGTCTACAAGCGGCGTGAGTGGGAGAACATCTGGCTGCGGACCAAGCGGTACAACGCCTCCGGCAGGGTCGTCTCCGGCACCGGTGGGGTGTGCTACCTCTACTTCCCGGCGCGTCCGACCCCGCGTCAGCGCAAGGCGCTCGCCGCGGTGGGCGTGCGCTGAGCCGGCCGGCCGGCGGGGCCCGGACGACCGGGGCCCGCCGGCCGCGTGTGAGCAACGTCTCGGCTGTCGGGGCCGTTCACGGTGGCAGGGTGGAGGACGTTCGCGGGGGAGTCCACCACACCGCAGGGACCAGCGAGAAGCCATGACCACCAACGCAGCCACCGTCACCCGTGCCCGCACCGGCGGCCCCCGGGAGGACGGCCCGAAGATCCTCGAACACGCCCTGGGATGGGTCCTCGTCGCGGCCGTCGCGATGCTCGTGACCCGGCTGGGACTGCTGTGACCCGAGGCCGTCGGGCTGCCGGTCGGGGCCCCGCGCCCGACCTGCCATAATGCGGCGGATGTCCCACCTCCCGCAGGAAGACCTGGGTCCGCATTGAACATCAGCCGGCAGCCCGCCGTACGCCCTGCGGCGCGCGGCACCGAGCGTTCGTCGGCGCGCCGCGCCGAACTCATCGCCATCGGGCGGAGACTGTTCGCCGACACCTCGTACGACGCACTGTCGATGGACGACATCGCGCGCCAGGCGCAGGTCGCCAAGGGGCTGATCTACTACTACTTCCACTCCAAGCGGGGCTACTACCTGGCGATCATCGAGGACTCGGTGGCCGGTCTGGTGAGCTTCGCGGAGAGCGGGGCCGCACTGCCGCCCGTGCAGCGGGTGCTGCGCACCGTCGACAGCTATCTGCGGTACGCCGAGCACAACCAGGCCGCCTACCGCGCGATCGTCAGCGGCGGCGTCGGCTTCGACACCGAGGTGCACGCCATCAGGGACGGTGTGCGGGAGGCGATCGTCGCGACGATCGCCGAGGGCGCCTACGGGCGCACCGACATCGCGCCGGTGGCACGGATGGGGCTGCTGGCCTGGGTGTGCAGCGTGGAGGGCGCCGCGCTCGCCTGGATCGACCGCGGTGAACTCTCCCGCGAGACCATGAGCGAGCTGCTGGTGAAGACGCTCGGCGGAGCCATGCGCGCCATCGAGGAGCTGGATCCCGCCTACCCGGCCCCGGCGCCCTCCAC
>Ga0247821_10000748_pt1 | contig 18060 bp, 17 predicted proteins | sample 13C_Glycerol_Day_FD_192481 | JGI IMG/M metagenome (GOLD analysis project Ga0247821, IMG submission 192481) | Soil microbial communities from agricultural site in Penn Yan, New York, United States - 13C_Glycerol_Day14 | ecosystem: Environmental > Terrestrial > Soil > Agricultural land | place... | reverse complement strand
CGCCTGGACGTACGACCACCTCGCATGGCGGGGCCTCGCGGGCGAGCGCTGGCATGCCACCGTACCGACGCTCACGGCCGCGGCGACGGTCACGAGCCGGATCGCCCTGGGCACGTTCGTCGCGTCGCCGAACTTCCGGCATCCGGTGCCGTTCGCGAAGGACATCGCCACGGTCGACCAGGTCTCAGGTGGGCGGATGCGGCTCGGCATCGGCTCCGGCGGCACGGGGTTCGACGCCTACGTGCTCGGGCAGCCCGAGCTCACCCCGCGGCAGCGGTTCGCCCGCTTCGCCGAGTTCGCCGAGGCCCTCGACCTGCTGCTGCGCTTCGAGACGCCCGGCTCGGGAGGCGTCTCGTTCGAGGGGGAGTGGTTCACCGCGTCGGGAGCCCGCATGGTCGGCGAGCCGTCGCAGCATCCGCGGATGCCGCTGCACCTCGCGGCCGACGGGCCCAAGGGGCTGGCGCTCGCGTCGCGCATCGCCGACGGCTGGGTCACGACCGCCGGTGCCGACGATGACACGGAGGCGTGGTGGCGCCTGGCGGGCGAACTCGTGCGCCGCCTCGACGACGCATGCGACGCGGCGGGCCGCGATCCCGCCACGATCAGCCGCACGCTCTCGCTCGACGCCGAGGCCCGTTACAGCCTCGCGAGCGTCGACGCGTTCGAGGACGCCGTCGGCCGCGCCGCCGAGCTCGGCTACACCGACGTGGTCTCGCACTGGCCGCGCGAGCACGGCCTCTACGCCGGCGGCGAGTCGGTGCTCGACGAGGTCGCGGCGCGCCTCCCGTCCCTCCGCTGAGGCGTGGCGTCCGCCGGTCGGACGATAGCCTGAATCCCATGCCCGCGCCCCGCTCGAAGCCCCTGCGCGCCTGGGAGCCGCTCCCGTTCCTCGTGCTGGTGGGGCTCCTGCTGCTCACGGGCTTCATCCGCCCCGACAGCCCGCCCGTCCTGTTCTGGCTCCTCGTCGCCGTCGTGCTCGCGGCGCTCACGTGGCTCGTCGTCTCGCTCGTGCAGGCGAGCCGCCGCACGAACCCCGACCAGTGGGGCGACCTGTCGACCCTCGAGGGCCTCGACCTCATCGACGCTCCGCGACGCGAGCGCGAGGTGCGCACGGTCGTGCCCGTCGAGGACGCCAACCGCCACCAGCCGGCGATCGAGCTGGCGCGGCTCCACGGCGGCGCCGAGCAGCACGCCGTGCTCGTCCCGCGCGCGAACCGCTGGCTCTCGCGCCGGTACCGGGTCGGAGTGCAGCTCGTCGGCGGCGACCGGCCGCGGCATGCCGGGTTCCTCGGCAGCGCCGCGCAGGAGCGATGGGTCGACCTGCTCGACGGGCTGCGCCAGCAGGGCGGCTACGTGCGCGTCCCCGCCATCATCGTCGGGGCCGCACGCCCGTTCCGCGTCGAACTCGACCTCAGCGGGCTCGAGGGGCTCCAGGGACTCGACGCATCGGGCGCGCCCGGGGAGTGATCGCCCGTCGCGGCATCCGCTCGTCTGGTGGGGCTCAGCCCTCGCTGACCTGCGACGACGCGACCGCCTGCTCGGCCTCCTGCCGCGCGAGGTCGGCGCGGACGCGGTCCATGTCGAGCGCACGCACCTGCGTGATCAGTTCGTCGAGCATCGGCCGGGGAAGGGCGCCGGCCTGCGAGAAGACGCCGATCCCGTCCTTGAACGCCATGATCGTGGGGATGGACGTGATGTTCATCGCCGCCGCGAGCTGCTGCTGGTCCTCCGTGTCGACCTTCGCGAACGTCAGGTCGGGGTTCGCCTCGGACGCGGCGTCGTAGTTCGGGGCGAACTGCAGGCACGGTCCGCACCATCCCGCCCAGAAGTCGATGAAGACGGTCCCGCCGTCGAGGATCGTCTGCTCGAAGTTCTCTAGGGTCAGCGCCACGGTAGCCATGCGTCCAGCGTAGGCAGCGTGGCTGGGTGGCGGCTCCGCGTTCGCTGGCAGCGGCGGGTCGAAGCACCTTCGAGATGTCGAAACAAGGGGTACCTCTCGACGGGGGGGTCACGTTACGCTCTGCTTCGAGGCTTCAACGAGGACGCCTCTTCGAGGCTTCAACGAGGACGCCTTGAATCTGAGAAGGAGAGACGATTGACTCGATCAGCAATCCTGTCCAGACGCGTCATCCCGCTGGCGACCGCGGTTGCCGCGGCAGCGGCGATGACGCTCATACCGACCGGGGCCATGGCTGCCCCGACCACAGGGTGCGAGAACCGCACCAACAACACCATCGACAAGCTCCTCCTGTGCGTGGACGCCGACGGCGCCTTCGAGCACCTCGCGGCCCTGCAGGCGATCGCCGATGAGAACGGCGACACCCGCGCGGCCGGCACGCCGGGCTACGACCAGAGCGTCGACTACGTCGTCGACACCCTCGAGGCCGCAGGCTGGAACGTGACGACCCAGGCGTTCCCGTTCGAGTTCACCCCACTGCCGACATTGGAGCAGCTCACCCCGACGGCTGCGACCTACACGGCCGGGTCGTTCACCGCGACCGGCACCGGCACGGTCCAGGGCAACGTCATCCCGGTCGACGTCGACCTCGTTCAGCCGGTCCCCGACGCGCTCGACAGCGGATGCACGGCGTCCGACTTCGCCGGCCTCGACTTCTCGGGCACGGCCGACATCGCGCTGATCCAGCGCGGCACCTGCGAGTTCGGCGTCAAGGCCACGAACGCGCAGACGGCCGGCGCTGAGGCGGTCATCATCTTCAACCAGGGGAACACCCCGCTGCGTGAAGGCGTCGTCAGCGGGACGCTCATCGGGATGAACCAGGTTCCGCTGAACATCCCGGTGGTCGGGGCGAGCTTCGCCGACGGCGTGGCGCTCGGTCAGCCCAATTCGACGGCGCGCGTGAGCGTGGGCGAGTCGGTGGACACCACGGTGGAGAACGTCATCGCAGAGCTGCCGGGCAACAACCCCGACAACGTCGTGATGGCGGGCGCCCACCTCGACTCGGTTCAGCAGGGCCCCGGCATCAACGACAACGGCAGCGGTTCCGCCTCGCTGCTCGAACTCGCCCAGCAGATCTCGAAGGTGAAGCCGGAGAACACCATCCGGCTCGCCTGGTGGGGCGCTGAAGAGGCCGGCCTGCTCGGTTCGCAGTTCTACGTGGACTCGCTGAGCCAGGCCGAGCGCGACCGGATCGCGCTCTACCTGAACTTCGACATGGTCGCGTCGCCCAACTTCATCTACATGGTGTACGACGGTGACGAGTCGAGCTTCGTGGCGCCGGTCGTGGTGCCCGAGGGCTCGATCCAGATCGAGGACGTGTTCGAGAGCTACTTCACGGGCGCGGGTGTGCCGTATGAGGACGCCGAGTTCAGCGGCCGCAGCGACTACCAGGCCTTCATCGAGGCGGGCATCCCTGCGGGCGGCTTGTTCACCGGCGCCGAGGTCCCGAAGACCCCGGAGCAGGAGGCCATCTGGGGTGGCGTTGCCGGTCAGCAGTACGACCCGTGCTACCACCAGGCGTGCGACGACATCGAGAACGTCAGCATGGAGGCGCTCGACGTGAACATCGACGCCATCGCCTTCGCGGTCCTCTACTTCGCGTACACGACCGAGGTCGTGAACGAGGAGCCGGGCCGGAACGTCCCGGGCGGGATCAACCTCCCGACGCCCGCCGGCGAGGAGGGCACCGTCGGCTCGCAGGCCGGCGGCCTGGCGCCCGATCACGGCCACGGCGACGCGTCGTGACGAACTGAACCCATCACCCACGAGGGGGTCCGCCGCGAGGCGGGCCCCCTCGTCCGTGTGGGCTTCGCGTCGCGGCATCCCGACGCGTTATGTTGAGGGCGTGGCCGCATTCGGGGACCGGATCGGCGCGTTCCGTCGTCGTTCGGGCGCGTCGCCCGTCGTCGCGCGGACGGATGTCCCGGCCGACGACGCGCATGCCCTGGACGAGGCGATACCCGACCTCGACTGGCGGCGACTCCCGCCGGGTACCGAGCGGACGATCTTCGACGCCCCGAGCGGCCCGCTGGCGCGGATCGCGCTCGGGCCGGCCGAGGGGCCCCGGGTCCTGCTCGTACCCGGAGCGACCGGCTCGAAGGAGGACTTCATCCTCATGCTGCCGCTGCTCGCCGCTGCGGGCTACCGTGCCGAGTCCTTCGACCTCGCCGGCCAGTACGAGTCGTTCGCGGCCGGGCCGCGCCGGCTCGACCCGCCGCGCGAGCGGTACGACGAGCGCCTGTTCGTCGATGACCTGCGCGCCGTCCTCGCCGATGGCCACTCGCCGGTCCACGTGCTCGGGTACAGCTTCGCCGGCACCGTCGCGCAGCTCGCACTCCGAGAGGTGCCCGATCGGTTCGCGAGTCTCACGCTGCTGAGCTGCCCGCCCGTGCCGGGGCAGGCGTTCCGCGACGTGAAGGTGATCGGCCGGCTGTCCACGGTCACGACCGCCCGTCAGGGGGCCTCGCTCATGCTGTGGGGCCTGCGCAACAACCTGAACCGGGTGCCGCCGGGACGGCTCGGGTTCGTGCGCGAGCGGTTCGTGCTCACTCGCCGGGAGAGCGTCGACGACATCATCGCGCTCATGATGCACACGCCCGACCTGCGCAGCGTGGTGACCGCGTCCACCATCCCGAAGCTCGTCGCCGTGGGCGAGCACGACCTCTGGCCCACCGAGCTGCACGCCGCGCACGCGACCGCCATCGGGGCGCGCCTCGCGGTCTACCCGACGGGCCACAGCCCCTGCGAGACCGCGCCGCACCAGCTCGTTCGCGACATGCTCGCGCTGTTCGAGGCATCCGGGCTGCGGGCCTGAGGAACTGGGCCCGAGCGATCAGACCGGCTGCGGGGAGTCGCCCTCCGGCGAGGGATCCGGCGCCGTTTCGACCCTCCCGACCCGTCGCTCCTGGAGGCGGTCGAGCGGCGGCCATTCGCGCCATTCGAAGCCGAGCGTGTGGAACCCCATGCCCACCCGGCGCCCCAGCGTCCCCATGGTCTCGAGCGGCCGGGCGGAGACCCCGACGATGAGGGTGCGCTCGTAGACCACCGACATGCCGGGTCGCAGGCACCACGCGAGGTCGAAGTCGTCGTGCAGGTCCGCGCGGTCGCGGTGGACGACGGTTCGCAGCTCCGGCCACGCGTCGGCACGCATGCCGTAGTTCGAGCCGAACACCGGCTTGTGCCCCAGCACGATGCCGAGGCCCCAGAAGTACAGGCCGAGGTAGACGTGGCGGGCGAGCCAGCGCTTCGGGGCCGTGCCGCCGTAGAAGTCGCCGGGACCGGTGACGATCGTCGGCCGATCGTCGGCCGACATCCGCCGCTCGAGGCGCTCGAGCCAGTCGGCCGGAGGCACCGAGTCCGTGTCGAGCCGGGCGAGCAGGTCGCCGGTCGCCGCGTCGAAGCCTGCAGCGGTCGCGGCCCAGATGCCGCGCCGGGGCTCGCGGATGACCCGGACGCCGGCCGCCTCGGCGACCGCGACGGAGTCGTCGCTCGAACCGTTGTCGACCACGATCACCTCGTCGGCCCGTCGGGACTGCCGGCCGAGCGCCTCGAGGCAGGCGGACAGGAAAGCCGCGTCGTCGAGGCACGGGATGATGACGGAGAGGGTGCCCATCACTGCGGAGTCTAGCCCCCGGCGCACGGCGCGTCGGTCGGGCACACTGAGTGGGTGGAGAGTGTCGTCAAGCGCCGCGGCGATGCGCCGGAGGGGTTCTTCGAGGCCGAGGCCGCCGGGCTCGCGTGGCTTCGCGCCGCCGGAGGGGTCGGAACCGTCGCGGTCGTCGCCGTGTCGCCGGGTCGGATCGAACTGGAGCGGGTCGACCGAGCGAGCCCGGATGCCGGTGCGGCGCGCGCGTTCGGCGCGTCCCTCGCCCGCACGCACGCGGCCGGCGCGCGAGCCTTCGGTGCGCGCCCGGACGGGTGGGACGGCCCGCTCTTCATCGGGCGTCGTCCTCTTCCGGCCGCCCACGACAGGACGTGGGGCGCGTTCTACGCCCGCGATCGGGTGCTGCCGTACGTCGCGATCGCCGAAGACATCGGGAACACGACCACTGCGGAGGCCGCGCTCGTGCGGCAGGCGGCCGACGTGATCGCCGCCGGCGTCTTCGACGACGACGAGAAGCCCGCCCGGATCCACGGAGACCTCTGGAACGGGAACGTGCTGTGGTCGTCCGACGGCGTCGTGCTCATCGACCCGGCGGCGCACGGCGGCCACCGCGAGACCGACCTTGCGATGCTCGCACTCTTCGGATGCCCCTTCCTCGACGACGTGCTCGCGGCGTACGATCGCGCATCGCCGCTTCGGGCGGGCTGGCGGGAGCGGGTCCCGCTGCACCAGTTGCACCCGCTCGCGGTGCATGCCGCCGGCCACGGCAGGGGCTATGGCGTCGCGCTCGCGGAGGCCGCCGAGCGGGTGCTGGAACTGGCCGCGGGATCGCGGGAATAGTTCGCGCGCAACATCCGTTCGATACATTGCATGCAAACGCATGGAGTACAGACGAAGAGCCCAGGAGGGCGAGATGCAGTTCGGAATCTTCACCGTCAGCGACATCACGCAGGACCCGACCACCGGCCGTACGCCGACCGAGGCCGAGCGCATCCAGGCGACGCTGACGATCGCCAAGCACGCGGAGGAGGTCGGCCTCGACGTCTTCGCGCTGGGTGAGCACCACAACCCCCCGTTCTGGTCGTCCTCGCCGACGACCACCCTCGCCTACATCGCCGGGCAGACCTCGACGCTGCAGTTGTCGACCGCGACCACCCTCATCACGACCAACGATCCGGTGAAGCTCGCCGAGGACTACGCGATGCTCCAGCACGTGTCGGGCGGCCGCGCCGACCTGATGCTCGGGCGCGGCAACACCGGCCCGGTCTATCCCTGGTTCGGCAAGGACATCCGGCAGGGCCTGCCCCTGGCCGTCGAGAACTACGAGCTGCTCCACCGCCTCTGGCGCGAGGACGTCGTGGACTGGTCGGGCGAGTTCCGCACGCCCCTTCAGGGCTTCACCTCGACGCCGCGCCCGCTCGACGGGGTTCCCCCGTTCGTGTGGCACGGCTCGATCCGCACCCCCGAGATCGCCGACCAGGCGGCCTTCTACGGCGACGGCTTCTTCGCGAACCACATCTTCTGGCCCGCGTCGCACACCCAGCGCATGATCGCGCTGTACCGCCAGCGCTTCGAGCACCACGGGCATGGCACGGCCGCGCAGGCGATCGTCGGACTCGGCGGCCAGGTGTTCATGCGCAGGAACTCGCAGGACGCGGTGCGGGACTTCCGCCCGTACTTCGACAACGCTCCCGTGTACGGCCACGGCCCGAGCCTCGAGGAGTTCAGCCAGCAGACCCCGCTGACGGTCGGCAGTCCGCAGGAGGTCATCGACCGCACCCTGGGCTTCCGCGACTACGTCGGCGACTACCAGCGCCAGCTCTGGCTCCTCGACCACGCCGGCCTGCCGTTGAAGACCGTGCTCGAGCAGCTCGACCTGCTCGGTGAGGAGGTCGTGCCGGTGCTCCGGAAGGAGTTCGCCAAGGACCGTCCGGCCGATGTGCCCGAGGCGCCGACCCACGCGTCGCTCGTGGCGGCGAAGTACGGCGACCAGGCGCCGCGTCAGGCCACGCCGAACGCGAACCGGGGCGACAACCTCACCGTCGGCTCGCCCTACCAGGACGCCGCGGTGACCGAGTCGGCAGCCGACGACTCGAACCCGCAGCCCGGCTCGGCCTTCGGCCCGGCCGCCACCCGGAAGGCGGTCGTGCGATGACCACCAGGCGCATCGTCGTCGTCTCGGCCGGGCTCAGCACGCCGAGCTCGACCCGCCAGCTGGCCGACCGGCTGGCCGCCGACGCCGTGGACATCCTGCAGGAGCGGGGCGTCGAGGTCGAGGTGCAGACGTTCGAGCTGCGCGACCTGGCGCATGACATCACCAACCACCTCCTGATGGGATTCGCCCCGCCGAAGCTGGAGGAGGCGCTCGATGCCGTGTCCAGGGCCGACGGGCTGATCGCGGTCACGCCGATCTTCACGACGAGCTACGCGGGCCTGTTCAAGTCGTTCATCGACGTGATCGATCCGCAGGCGCTCACGGACCTGCCGGTGCTGATGGGCGCCACCGGTGGCACGCCCCGCCACTCACTCGCGATCGACTACGCGATCCGGCCGCTGTTCACCTACCTGCACGCGATCCCGGTCACCACGGGCGTCTTCGCGGCGACCGGCGACTGGGGCGGGGCCGGCGACGGTGTCCGCTCCCTTCCCGACCGCGTATTCCGGGGGGCGAGGGAGTTCGCCGACCTCGTCGAGCGGACCGACCGCGCCGACCGCGTGAACGACCCGTTCGCGCTCGACCGCCCGCTCGGCCACCTCATCGGCGGACTGGCGGGGGAGTAGTCCCCGGTTCGTCATCGAGCCCAGGAACCACGAACGGGGTGTCGCATTCGCGGCTCCCCGTTCGTCGTATCGGGCTGCGCCCGGAATCGTTCACTCGAGCACGAAGCTGACCTCGAGCGTCACGGACCACGCGGTGATCTTGCCCTCACTCGCCTCGACCTTCTGCTCCTTGACCCAGGCCCCGCTCACATGGCGCAGCGTCTGCGCGGCGCGAGCGATGCCGGTGGCGACCGCGTCCTCGAAGCTCGTCTCCGAGCGGACGGTGATGGTGGTGACCCTTGCGACGGATGACATCGTTCCTCCTCGAACAGTCGGTGTGCTTCGGGCCCCATCGTCCTCCGATCGTGCGGCGAACGCGAGGGGTTGACCGTCGGATGCCGCGGTCCGACGCGCCGGGGACCGGGCGGCGAACGGCATCCGACGACTCGGTGAACCCTCGGCGCACGGGCCCGATCCGGTCGTCGTGGGGTCGTCGGGGCATCCACGCTGGACTCGTGAAGGTCGCACTCCTCGCGGAATCGTTCCTCCCGCACATGAACGGCGGGCCCGATCGAGCGGCCGCTGTACGGCGCCCGTTCCGTGCTGCTCCCATCGGTGACGGCCGCGAGCCGAAGCGGCCCGCCCTCGTTCCCATCCCGATGTCGCCCCTGCGCACTCCGTGAGGCGCGTCCCGGCTGAGGCGTCCGTGGGGATCGGGGTGCTCAGCCCGACTTGCGGCGGAACTCGCGCTTGTGGTCGGCGGGACCCTGCGTGTGCTGGGCGCCGCCGCCGCCGTCGAGGTGGGATTCGCCCTCGCGCTGCTTCGACGCGTTGTTCTTGCGGTCGAGGGCCTCGCGGAACTTGCGCTTCGTCTCCTCGGAGGGGCCTGTGGTGCTCTGCTCGTCGGAAGTCATGCCCTCGATTCTGGCACGGATGCGGCGGACGAGGGTCGCGTGCGGCTGCCCCGCTCCGCCGTTCGCGGACGTGACATCCGCCGTTCACGGGGCGAAAACCCCGCTCTGCTAGGCTGGGACCGGTCGCCCGATGGGTTGCCGCTGTTCGAGGTGCCGCAACGCGGCTCGACGCGTTCCGTGTCGCGAGCAGCACAACTGCACATCGAGCACCGTGCTCGCTCGAGCACTTGGAGCAGGCCGGCAGGAAGCTGGTCCCCTGTGGTGGATCACCAATCGCCTCGCGAATGGTGGACTTCTACTGGTGGCCAGCGTGATCGTATCGCCTGATGCGTTTCGTAATGCCTGTTCCTGCTCCTGACGTATGAGTCGCGCCCACACGGGGTGCGACGTAAAACAAAGGAGAAGACCTCTTGGAAGGTCCTGAGATCACGTTCGCCGAAGCCGTCATCGACAATGGCAGGTTCGGCACCCGCACCATCCGCTTCGAGACCGGCCGTCTCGCCCAGCAGGCGCAGGGCTCCGCCGTCGCCTACATCGACGAGGAGACCATGCTGCTGTCGGCGACCTCGGTCTCCAAGCAGCCGAAGGAGCACTTCGACTTCTTCCCGCTCACGATCGACGTCGAGGAGCGCATGTACGCCGCGGGCCGCATCCCCGGGTCGTTCTTCCGCCGCGAGGGCCGTCCCTCGACCGAGGCGATCCTCACCTGCCGCCTCATCGACCGCCCCCTGCGCCCCTCGTTCGTCGAGGGCCTCCGCAATGAGGTGCAGGTCGTCGTCACCGTGCTCGCCATCGAGCCCGACGAGTACTACGACGTGCTGGCGATCAACGCCGCGTCCCTGTCGACGCAGCTGTCGGGCCTGCCGTTCTCCGGTCCGGTCGGCGGCGTGCGCGTCGCCCTCATCGACGGCCAGTGGGTCGCGTTCCCGAAGTACTCGCAGATCGAGGAGGCCGTGTTCAGCATGGTCGTCGCCGGTCGCGTCGTGACCGAGGCCGACGGCTCGCAGGACGTCGCGATCATGATGATCGAGGCCGAGGCCACCGACAACGCGTGGAACCTCATCCAGGCCGGCGGGGTCAAGCCCGACGAGGCCGTCATCGCGCAGGGCATCGAGGCGTCCAAGCCGTTCATCAAGCAGCTCGTCGAGGCGCAGCAGACCGTCGCGGCCACCGCGGCGAAGCCGACCGCCGACTACCCGACGTTCCCGCCCTACCAGCCCGAGGTGAAGAGCGTCGTCGAGGCGTTCGCGCTCGAGGAGCTCGAGGGCGTCTACCAGATCGCCGGCAAGGTCGAGCGACAGGACGCCGACGACGCCCTCAAGGCGCGCGTCAAGGAGCACGTCGCGGCGAAGGTCGAGGCTGGGGAGCTCCCCGAGTCGGCGAACGCCGAGGTCTCAGCGGCCTACAAGTCGGTCACGAAGCACGTCGTGCGCTCGCGCGTCCTCGCCGAGGGCGTGCGCATCGACGGTCGCGGGCTCGCCGACATCCGGCCGCTCGACGCCGAGGTGCAGGTCGTGCCCCGCGTGCACGGATCTGCCATCTTCCAGCGTGGCGAGACCCAGATCCTGGGCGTCACCACGCTGAACATGCTGAAGCTCGAGCAGCAGATCGACTCGCTGAGCCCGGTCACCAAGAAGCGCTACATGCACAACTACAACTTCCCGCCCTACTCGACCGGTGAGACCGGCCGTGTCGGGTCGCCGAAGCGTCGCGAGATCGGGCACGGCGCACTCGCCGAGCGCGCGCTCATGCCGGTGCTGCCCACGCGCGACGAGTTCCCCTACGCGATCCGCCAGGTCTCGGAGGCGCTCGGCTCGAACGGCTCGACCTCGATGGGTTCGGTCTGCGCTTCCACCCTCTCGCTCCTGAACGCGGGCGTGCCGCTGCGCGCCCCGGTCGCGGGCATCGCGATGGGCCTCATCTCCGACACGGTCGACGGTGAGACCCGCTACGCGGCGCTCACCGACATCCTCGGTGCGGAGGACGCGCTCGGCGACATGGACTTCAAGGTCGCCGGCACCTCCGAGTTCGTCACCGCGATCCAGCTCGACACGAAGCTCGACGGCATCCCCGCCTCGGTGCTCGCCGGCGCGCTGACGCAGGCGAAGGACGCCCGCACGACGATCCTCGCCGTGCTCAACGCGGCGATCGACGGACCCGACGAGATGGCCCCGACCGCGCCTCGCGTGATCTCGGTGCAGATCCCCGTCGACAAGATCGGCGAGCTGATCGGCCCGAAGGGCAAGACGATCAACGCGATCCAGGACGAGACCGGCGCCGACATCTCCATCGAGGAGGACGGCACCGTCTACATCGGCGCGACCGACGGCCCCTCGGCCGAGGCCGCCCGCGCCCAGGTGAACGCGATCGCCAACCCGACCAACCCCGAGGTCGGCGAGCAGTTCCTCGGCACCGTCGTGAAGATCGCCGCCTTCGGCGCCTTCATCTCGCTCCTGCCCGGCAAGGACGGCCTGCTGCACATCTCCGAGGTGCGCAAGCTCGCCGGCGGCAAGCGCGTCGAGAACGTCGAGGACGTGCTCGGCGTCGGCCAGAAGATCCTCGTCGAGATCACGAAGATCGACGACCGCGGCAAGCTCTCGCTCGCCCCGGTGCTGGCGGAGGACGCCGACACCGAGGGCCGCGAGGCGACCGGCACGCACGCCGACGCGCCCGCAGAGGGTGCCGACGTCTAGTCGTCAGCCGTCACACGGATGCCCCGCCCGATTCGTTCGGGCGGGGCATCCGTCGTCGGAGGCCGGCGTCGGCCGACCTCGCCTACATCAGGCCGTAGGTCGACGACCGGAATCGGGCATCGCGCTCGGCCAGGGCCGCCTCGGCAGCGGCGCGAGCCTCGAGCCGACGCAGGAGGCGATCGCGGTCGTTGCGGCGGGTCGCGCGCTGCAGGCCCCAACTGGCCAGGCTGAGACCGCTGCGCACGGCCCAGTCGGCGAGCATTCCAGTACGGGGGGAGAGGAGTGCGGTGTTCATCGTGATCCCTTCGGGGAGTCTTCGGTCGCCTCGCCGCGTACGAGCGGGAAGGCGTTGATCTGGATCTGGACCGGGCGTGACCCCGGCGTGGGCGTGCGCTTGTACGCGTCGATGTACTTCATGAGCGCGGCGTCGATGTCGGTGACGAGCCCGTGCAGCTGCTCCGGCGTGAGGCGCAGGTTGATGGTGTCGCTCGTCGCGATGTCGAGCCACTCGTCGCCGAAGATGGCGTCGCCCTCGGACAGGAACTCGTGGAAGTTCTGGTCGCGCGATCGGAACCATTCGTCCTCGACGAGCCGTACCGCGAGACGCTCGGCGCTGCCGGGCGGCAGCGAGCGGGCGTCGGGGATCGCGATCGACCCGGGGGTGCGTTCCCACCACCGTTCGCGACCCTTGCCCCGGGTCGTGTCCTCGCGGATGAGGCCCGTGCGCTCGAGCTGCCGAAGGTGGTAGCTCGTCGACCCGCTCGACTCGCCGAGCCGATCGGCGAGCCCGCTGGCGGTCAACGGGCCGTAGGCCGAGAGCTCGTCGTAGATGCGGACGCGCAGCGGATGCGCGAGCGACTTCAGGCTCGCGCTCGGAATCACGTGGTCGATGCCGGGGTGCCGGGAGCTGCTCGGCTGTGCCTCGAGGTCATCGGGGGAGTTCGTCGTCGCCATGATGCAAAGATACCTCTGCAAAGAAATAGTTGCAAGAAGTTCTTTGCAGAAATCTGTTTGCAACTCGGTGACGGCGGATGTCGGGCAAGGACGCGTGATGACAGCCGCGGGCGGTGTTCAGCTTCGGCGAGACAACCGAGCGAGGGTCGCATCGGCGAGGCGCCCAGCGCTGCCCGGGGCGAGGTCGAGGTAGAGCATGGGCTCGATGAGCTCCAGCTCGAGCACGGCGAGCCGCCCGTCGATGCGCACGACGTCGAAGCGGGCGTAGAGCAGGTCGAAGGTCAGTCGCGCCAGCATCGCCTCGACCTGCGCGACATCGTCGGCGTCGACATCCGTCGCGTCGACCGTGCCGCCGTAGATCCCGTGCGCCCGGAAGTCGCCCGAGGCGGGTCGCTTCCGCAGCACGTGGCTCAGCGCTCCACCGACGAAGATGAACGAGAGCTCGCCCTCATCGAGGATGGCGTCTGCGAAGGGCTGGACCATCACCTCGTCGGCCGGTGGGAGTGCCTCGAGCACACGCGGGAGGGTCGCGGCGGTCGCGCGGACGACGCCGGAGCCGCCGACGCCGACGGCGGGCTTCAGCACGAGCTCCTCCCAGCCCGCTTCGGCGATCGACGCGGCGATCTCGGGCGCCTCGGCGGCGGTTCCACGCACCAGCGGCACGATCGGCACGCCCAGTCGGTCAAGGTCGTCGAGGTAGTGCTTGTCGGTGTTCCAGAGCACCGCGTCCACCGGATTGAGCAGCGTGCAGGAGGAGTGGTCTATCGTCGCCATCACCTCGAGGAACTGCGGCAGGTGGTCGACGTAGTCCCAGGTGCTGCGCAGCACGGCGGCGTCGAAGACCTCCCAGTCCGCATCCCGGTCGGTCCAGGCAACGGGCTCGGCTTCGATGCCCCGCTCCAGGAGCGCGTCGAGGAGGCTCCGGTCGTCGCCGAACAGCGACTCGACGTCGGGGATCTGCCAGGTCACGAAGCTCGGCAGTCGCTCACAGCGCAGCACCGCGATCCGCACGACGGCCTCAACTCGATCGGTCGAGTAGCGGCTTCAACCGGAAGGGGATGAGCTCGCCCATCGCGAGCGACGTCTCGGTGCGCTCGACGCCCTCGATCGCGAGGATCTCGCCATCGATGCGGAAGAGGTCGTGTGCGTCGCGGCAGACGACACGCACGAGCAGGTCGACCGCACCCGAGAGGCCATGCGCCTGGATCACCTCGGGGATCTCGGCGATCTCGTCAACGACCGCCGACAGCTGCTTCTGCCGCACGTGCACCGCGACGAACGCCTCGAGCGGGAACCCGAGCGGCACCGGATCGATGCTGCGCTCGAACGAGAGGAACGCACCGGATGCCTCGAGCCGAGACATCCGTGCCTGCACCGTGTTGCGCGACATCTCGAGTCGATCGGCGAGTGCGACCACGGTGGCGCGCGGGTCCGCGGCGAGTGCCGCGAGGAGCGCCCGGTCGACCGCGTCGTAGCCGTTCATATCGCCACACGATAGCACCGACTTGGGGGTGATGACTGCGCAACATGCTCAACGCGTCCACGGATACTTGAGCTGAGTGACTGATCGACGTACCCTCGAGGTATCCGGCAGAGTCGCCGGGTGCGGGCAGCCCACGAGGCGCGCCCGCCGAAAGCGAGGATCGACGATGACCCCATCCGACCGAGACGCCACCGGGCTCCTGACCCGGCCCGACCACTTCGTGCAGCTCGTCACCCCCACCGGCGAGCGCCGCGCCGACCCCGAGCACGACCGCTGGGTCGCCGACGTCGACGCCGACGCCCTCGCGCGCCTGTACCGCGACATGTCGATCGTGCGCCGCATCGACACCGAGGCCACGGCGCTCCAGCGTCAGGGCGAGCTCGGGCTCTGGCCGCCCCTCGCCGGCCAGGAGGCCGCCCAGATCGGATCCGCGCGGGCACTCCGCGACGACGACTTCGTGTTCACCAGCTACCGCGAGCACGCCGTGGCGTGGTGCCGCGGCGTCGGCCCGGCCGAGCTGCTCACCGTGTGGCGCGGGTCCGCGTCATCCGGCTGGAACCCGCACGACCACGGCATGGCCGTGCCCCAGATCATCATCGGCGCGCAGGCGCTGCACGCCACCGGCTGGGCCATGGGCGCGGCCTGGGAGGGCACGGATGCCGCGAGTGTCGCGTACTTCGGCGACGGTGCGACCAGCGAGGGCGACGTGAACGAGGCCCTCGTCTTCGCCGCCAGCTTCGACGCCCCGGTCGTGTTCTTCTGCCAGAACAACCAGTGGGCGATCTCGGAGCCGGTCGGTCTGCAGTCGAAGCAGCCCCTCGCGCGCCGCGCCGACGGATTCGGCATGCCGGGCGTGCGCGTCGACGGCAACGACGTGCTGGCCGTGCTGGCCGCGACCCGCATCGCGCTCGACCGTGCCCGCCGCGGCGACGGCCCGACGTTCATCGAGGCCGTCACGTACCGCCTCGGCCCGCACACGACCGCCGACGACCCGAAGCGCTACCGCACCGACGACGAGGTCGCCGACTGGCGCGCCCGCGACCCGCTCACGCGGGTGCACGCCCTGCTCGGCACCATGGGCGTCGACACCGACGCGCTCGAGCGCGAGGTCGCCGAGGAGGCCGGCCGCACCGCGGCCGAGCTGCGCGCGGCGGTCACGACGATCCCCGACCCCGAGCCCATGACGGTCTTCGACCACGTGTACGCCGAGCCGAACAGCCACGTGGCGCGCCAGCGCGACCACTATGCGCGGTACCTCGCCATGTTCGACGACGCGGATGCCGCGGCATCCGGTGCCGAAGGAGCCGCGCGATGACCACGCTGACCCTCGGCAAGGCCCTGAACCAGGGCCTGCGCCGCGCCCTCGCCGCCGACGACAAGGTCGTGCTGATGGGCGAGGACATCGGCACGCTCGGCGGCGTGTTCCGCATCACCGATGGACTGAAGGCCGAGTTCGGCGCGCATCGCGTGGTGGACGCCCCGCTCTCGGAGGCGGGCATCGTGGGCACCGCAGTCGGGCTCGCGTACCGGGGCTTCCGTCCGGTCATCGAGATCCAGTTCGACGGCTTCATCTACCCGGGCTTCGACCAGATCGTCGCCCAGGTCGCGAAGCTCCACTACCGCTCCCGCGGCAACGTGCGGATGCCGATCACGATCCGCGTGCCGTTCGGCGGCGGTATCGGCGCGGCCGAGCACCACTCCGAGTCGCCCGAGGCGTACTTCGCGCACACCGCGGGCCTGCGCGTCGTCGCGTGCTCGAACCCGGCCGACGCGTACGTCATGATCCAGCAGGCGATCGCGAGCGACGACCCGGTGCTGTTCTTCGAGCCGAAGCGGCGCTACCACGTGAAGGGCGAGGTCGACGAGTCGGCGAGCCTCGCCGACGCGAAGCCCATGGGCGTCGCGTCGGTCGTGACCCCCGGCAGCGACGTCACGCTCGTGACGTACGGCGCGCTCGTGCAGACCGCGCGCGACGCGGCGATCGCCGCCGCCGAGGACGGCGTCTCGATCGAGGTGATCGACCTGCGCTCGCTCGCGCCTGTCGACTACGCGACCGTCGAGGCGTCCGTGCGCCGCACCGGCCGGCTGGTCATCACCCACGAGGCGGGCCAGCAGGGCGGCGTGGGCGCCGAGCTCGCGGCGAGCGTCACCGAGCGCTGCTTCGAGTTCCTCGAGGCGGCGCCGGTGCGCGTCACGGGGCACGACATCCCGTACCCGCCCGCGAAGCTGGAACGCCACCACCTGCCCGACCTCGACCGCATCCTCGACGGGGTCGACCGCGTGCTCGGCCGTCCGAACTCGCTGAGCGGGGTGGAGGCGTGAGCGGCATGATCAGGGAGTTCCCGCTGCCCGACCTCGGTGAGGGCCTCACCGAGTCGGAGATCGTCGCCTGGCGGGTCGCCGTGGGCGATCACGTCGAACTCAACCAGATCATCGCCGACGTCGAGACCGCGAAGGCGGTCGTCGAGCTGCCGTCGCCGTACACCGGCGTGATCACCGCGCTGCACGCCGCCGAGGGCGAAACCGTCAACGTCGGCGAGCCGCTGTTCTCGTGCGACACGGGCGACGGTGCCGAGGCCGGTGCGCCTGCGTCGGATGCCGCGACGGATGCCGCCCGCGAGGCGCCTGCCGCGGCGGCCGCCGATGCGATCGCGGCGCCCGCGCCCCCGCCGGAGCGCGATGCCGCACCCGGGCCCAACCTCGTGGGCTACGGCGCCCGCGATGAGGGCGGACCGAAGCGCCGGGTCCGCCGCGCCGCGCTCGTGGCCGACCTCGTGCCCGCGATCGACGCCGAGGTGGACGCCGATGCGGCGCCGCCCGCGAGCGCCGGTGTCGACGCCGGCGCCGTGCAGGCCGGCGCGCCCCTCACGACCGGCGCGCCCGAGCGTCCCCGCTCGACGCCGCCCGTCCGCAAGCTCGCGCGCGACCTCGGGATCGACCTGACCGACGTCACCGGCACGGGGGAGCGCGGGCTCATCACCCGCGCCGACGTGGAGGCCGCGGCATCCGGCACGGAGGCGCCCGCCGAGCCCGGCGAGCGCGCCGTCGAGCGGACGGTGACCGCGCAGGCGGGTGCCGACCGCCCGGCCGAGACGCGTCTCCCCATCAAGGGTGTGCGCAAGCACACCGCGGCGGCGATGGTGCGCAGCGCGTTCACGGCCCCGCACGTCACGGAGTTCCTCACGATCGACGTCACCGCGACCATGGAGCTGCTCCGCGGCATCCGTGACGACCGCGCGTTCGCCGGGCACAAGGTGACGCCGCTCACCGTGGTCGCGAAGGCGGTCTGCATCGCCGCGCGTCGCACGCCCGAGGTGAACTCGCGCTGGGACGAGGACGCGCAGGAGATCGTGCAGTACGGCGGCGTGAACCTCGGCATCGCCGCGGCGACGGGCCGAGGGCTCGTCGTGCCGAACGTGAAGGGCGCCGAGCGGATGACGCTCATCGAGCTCGCCGACGCGATCGCCGCGCTGGCTGAGACGGCGCGCGCCGGACGCACGTCGCCGGCGGACCTGACCGGCGGAACCATCTCGATCACGAACATCGGCGTCTTCGGCATCGACGCGGGCACCCCGATCCTGAACCCGGGCGAGGCGGCGATCCTGGCGATGGGCGCGGTGCGCCGGCAGCCGTGGGAGCACCGCGGCGAGATCGCGCTGCGCGAGGTGATGACGCTGAGCCTGTCGTTCGACCAC
>Ga0247821_10000745_pt1 | contig 18077 bp, 20 predicted proteins | sample 13C_Glycerol_Day_FD_192481 | JGI IMG/M metagenome (GOLD analysis project Ga0247821, IMG submission 192481) | Soil microbial communities from agricultural site in Penn Yan, New York, United States - 13C_Glycerol_Day14 | ecosystem: Environmental > Terrestrial > Soil > Agricultural land | place... | reverse complement strand
GTTACACCCTGGTGGATGGGCATATCAGCCACGAAGGCTGACCGCCATCGCGGGGCAAGCCCGCTCCTACAGCCTGTAGGAGCGGGCTTGCCCCGCGATGACGTCCTGAACACCTACCACTCATCCTGCAAGGTTGAAATCCTTCCCTCCACCCCCATATGAGTCTGCATCAGGCACTTTCGCCCCGCTGCGTGGAGACTCTCCCCTTGACCACCATCGTTTCAGTTCGCCGCCACGGCAAAGTCGTCATGGGCGGCGACGGCCAGGTTTCCCTCGGCAACACCGTGATGAAAGGCAACGCCAAGAAGGTCCGCCGCCTGTACCACGGCCAGGTCATCGCCGGCTTCGCCGGTGCCACCGCCGACGCATTCACCCTGTTCGAACGCTTTGAAGGCCAGCTGGAAAAGCACCAGGGCCATCTGATCCGTGCCGCCGTCGAGCTGGCCAAGGAATGGCGTACCGACCGCTCCCTGAGCCGCCTGGAAGCCATGCTGGCCGTGGCCAACAAGGACGCTTCGCTGATCATCACCGGCAACGGTGACGTGGTCGAACCCGAAGACGGCCTGATCGCCATGGGTTCCGGTGGCGCCTACGCCCAGGCCGCCGCTCGCGCCCTGCTGCAGAAGACCGACCTCTCGGCCCGCGAAATCGCCGAGACCGCCCTGAATATCGCCGGTGACATCTGCGTGTTCACCAACCACCACCTGACCATCGAGGAGCAGGACCTGGCCGAGTAATTCAGCTGTTCTGGCGCCCGGCCCCGGTGGCCGGGCTTTTCCACGCTGACTTATCGAGCCCAAGGACCATCATTACCATGCCCATGACCCCCCGCGAGATCGTCCACGAACTCAACCGCCACATCATCGGCCAGGACGACGCCAAGCGCGCCGTCGCCATCGCCCTGCGCAACCGCTGGCGGCGCATGCAGCTGCCTGCCGAGCTGCGCGTTGAAGTCACGCCCAAGAACATCCTGATGATCGGCCCCACCGGCGTCGGCAAGACCGAAATCGCCCGGCGCCTGGCCAAGCTGGCCAATGCCCCGTTCATCAAGGTCGAAGCGACCAAGTTCACCGAAGTCGGCTATGTCGGCCGTGACGTCGAGTCGATCATCCGCGACCTGGCCGATGCTGCGATCAAGATGCTGCGTGAGCAGGAAATCATCCGCGTTCGCCACCGCGCCGAAGACGCCGCCGAAGACCGCATCCTCGATGCCCTGCTGCCGCCAGCGCGTACCGGTTTCAACGAAGACCAGACCAGCAGCCAGGATTCCAACACTCGTCAGCTGTTCCGCAAGCGCCTGCGCGAAGGCCAGCTGGACGACAAGGACATCGAGATCGAAGTGGCCGAGACCATGGGCGTGGACATCTCTGCCCCACCGGGCATGGAAGAGATGACCAACCAGCTGCAGAACCTGTTCGCCAACATGGGCAAGGGCAAGCGCAAGAGCCGCAAGCTCAAGGTCAAGGAAGCGCTCAAACTGGTGCGTGACGAAGAAGCCAGCCGCCTGGTCAACGACGAAGAGCTCAAGGCCAAGGCCCTGGAAGCCGTCGAGCAGCACGGCATCGTGTTCATCGACGAAATCGACAAGGTGGCCAAGCGTGGCAACGTCGGCGGTGCCGATGTCTCCCGCGAAGGCGTGCAGCGCGACCTGCTGCCGCTGATCGAAGGCTGCACGGTGAACACCAAGCTGGGCATGGTCAAGACCGACCACATCCTGTTCATCGCCTCCGGTGCCTTCCACCTGAGCAAGCCGAGCGACCTGGTGCCCGAGCTGCAAGGCCGCCTGCCGATCCGCGTCGAACTCAAGGCCCTGAGCCCGGAAGACTTCGAGCGTATCCTCAGCGAACCGCACGCCTCGCTCACCGAACAGTACCGCGAGCTGCTCAAGACCGAAGGCCTGAACATCGAGTTCGCCGCCGAAGGCATCAAGCGCCTGGCCGAGATCGCCTGGCAGGTCAACGAGAAGACCGAGAACATCGGTGCCCGTCGCCTGCACACCCTGCTCGAGCGCCTGCTCGAAGAGGTGTCGTTCAGCGCCGGCGACCTGGCCAGCGCCCACGACGAAGCGCCGATCCGCATCGACGCCGACTACGTCAACAGCCACCTGGGCGAATTGGCGCAGAACGAAGACCTTTCTCGTTATATTCTGTAAGCCTCACATTCTTACAGGCAGGGCCGCTTGCGGCCCTGAACCACATGGCCAGACTCCCCACCGGCATCAACCTGCACAAAGCCTCCAAGACCCTGACGCTGACCTACGGGCCCGACGAGGTGTACCACCTGCCCGCCGAATTCCTGCGCGTGCACTCCCCCTCCGCCGAGGTCCAGGGCCACGGCAATCCCATCCTCCAGTACGGCAAGCTCGGCGTCGGCCTGAGCGGGCTGGAACCTGCCGGTCAGTACGCACTGAAACTGACCTTCGACGATGGCCACGACAGCGGCCTGTTCACCTGGGAATACCTCGAGCAACTGTGCCTGCGCCAGGAGCAACTCTGGGCCGAGTACCTCGACGACCTGGCCAAGGCCGGAAAATCCCGCGACCCCAACGAATCCGTGGTCAAGCTGATGCTCTAGTCCGGGCCTTCCAGGGTTTAGAGCGCATTTTCTAATTCTATTTGCTTGAATGCCTGCATCACGGCCAATGATTGGCCGTCTTGCGCATCACCCAAAAGTCGGGTAACCAATGGATCTGGCAAGTTCCCTGCATCGAATTACCCGCAGGGTCAGGCCGGTATGTAGAGGTCGCGAGCGAAAGCAGGCTGTCTTCACACGCAGAAAAACCCGCATGGCTCATCGTCGTTTGCATCCGGCCGCAGGACCGCAGTTCGTTATCACTGGTCACCCGAGCAGCAGTACCGTGCACTCGCCTGTGTAACGCCCACGGCAGGCCGGTACTCGTCTCAGGACAACGGAGCGTCGTAGATGAGTAACAAGAACAACGATGACCTGCAGCGCCAAGCCTCGGAGCACACCCTGGGTCTGAACCCGGTCATCGGCTTGCGTCGCAAGGATTTGCTGGCTTCTGCTCGAATGGTGCTGGGACAGGCCATTCGTCAACCGTTACACAGCGTCAAGCATGTCGCCCATTTCGGCATGGAGCTCAAGGATGTGATCTTTGGCAAGTCGGGCCTGCAACCGCAGGGCGACGACCGCCGTTTCAACGACCCGGCCTGGAGCCAGAACCCGCTCTACCGTCGCTACCTGCAAACCTACCTGGCCTGGCGCAAGGAACTGCACGACTGGATCGATACCAGTAACCTGTCGGACCAGGACATCAGCCGCGGTCACTTCGTGATCAACCTGATGACCGAAGCCATGGCGCCCACCAACGGCGCGGCCAACCCGGCAGCGGTCAAACGCTTCTTCGAGACCGGCGGCAAGAGCCTGCTCGACGGCCTGTCCAACCTGGCCAAGGACCTGGTCAACAACGGCGGCATGCCCAGCCAGGTGAACATGGACGCCTTCGAGGTCGGCAAGAACCTGGCCACCACCGAAGGCGCCGTGGTGTTTCGCAATGACGTGCTCGAACTGATCCAGTACACGCCGATCACCGAACAGGTGCACGGCCGTCCGCTGCTGATCGTGCCGCCGCAGATCAACAAGTTCTATGTCTTCGACTTGAGCCCGGAGAAGAGCCTGGCGCGCTTCTGTCTGCGCTCCAGCGTGCAGACCTTCATCGTCAGCTGGCGCAACCCGACCAAGGCCCAGCGCGAATGGGGCCTGTCCACCTATATCGAGGCGCTCAAGGAAGCGGTCGACGCGATCCTGGCCATCACCGGCAGCAAGGACGTGAACATGCTCGGTGCCTGCTCCGGCGGCATCACCTGCACCGCCCTGCTCGGCCACTATGCCGCCTTGGGCGAGACCAAGGTCAATGCCCTGACCCTGCTGGTCAGCGTGCTCGACACCACCCTCGATTCCCAGGTCGCCCTGTTCGTCGACGAGCAGACCCTGGAGTCCGCCAAGCGCCATTCCTACCAGGCCGGTGTACTCGAAGGCCGCGACATGGCCAAGGTGTTCGCCTGGATGCGGCCCAACGACCTGATCTGGAACTACTGGGTCAACAACTACCTGCTGGGCAACGAACCTCCGGTGTTCGACATCCTGTTCTGGAACAACGACACCACCCGCTTGCCGGCCGCCTTCCACGGCGATCTGATCGAACTGTTCAAGAGCAACCCGCTGACCCGCGCCGATGCACTGGAAGTGTGCGGCACGCCGATCGACCTGAAGAAAGTCACCAGTGACATCTTCAGCGTGGCCGGCACCACCGACCACATCACCCCATGGCAGGCCTGCTACCGTTCGGCCCAGCTGTTCGGCGGCAACATCGAATTCGTCCTGTCCAACAGCGGGCATATCCAGAGCATCCTCAACCCGCCGGGCAACCCCAAGGCGCGCTACATGACCAGTAACGAGCTGGCGCCGGTGGCGGATGAGTGGCAGGAAAACGCCCACAAGCACACCGACTCCTGGTGGCTGCACTGGCAAGCCTGGCTGGCCGAGCGCTCGGGCGAACTGAAGAAGGCGCCGACGCGCCTGGGCAACAGGGCCTACGCCGCCGCCGAAGCGGCACCGGGCACCTACGTCCACGAGCGTTGATGCTCACGGCCGCCGTGACCGCTTCCAGGTCACGGCGACTCAACCACCACAGGGCTTCGCGCATGCCGCAACCGTATCTGTTCAGAACCGTCGACCTGGATGGCCAGAGCATCCGCACCGCGGTTCGCCCCGGCAAACCGCACTTGACGCCCTTGCTGATCTTCAACGGCATCGGCGCCAACCTGGAGCTGGTGTTTCCGTTCATCCAGGCCCTGGACCCGGACCTGGAGGTCATCGCCTTCGATGTGCCTGGTGTCGGCGGCTCCTCCACGCCCCGGCGCCCCTACCGTTTTCCCGGGCTGGCCAGGCTCACCGCACGCATGCTCGATTACCTGGACTATGGCCAGGTCAACGCCATCGGTGTGTCCTGGGGCGGCGCGCTGGCCCAGCAGTTCGCCCATGACTACCCCGAGCGCTGCAAGAAACTGGTGCTGGCCGCCACGGCGGCCGGCACCGTCATGGTGCCGGGCAAGCCCAAGGTGCTGATGCTGATGGCCAGCCCCCGGCGCTACATCCAGCCGTCCCATGTCATCCGCATTGCCCCGCAGATCTATGGTGGGGCCTTTCGCCGCGACCCGGATCTAGCCACCGCCCACGCCGCCAAGGTGCGCTCCTCGGGCAAGCTCGGCTACTACTGGCAGCTGTTCGCCGGCTTTGGCTGGACCAGCATCCACTGGCTGCACAAGATCCAGCAGCCGACCCTGGTGCTGGCCGGCGACGATGACCCGTTGATTCCGCTGATCAATATGCGCCTGCTGGCCTGGCGTATTCCCAATGCCCAGCTACACATAATCGACGACGGTCATTTGTTCCTGATCACCCGGGCCGAAGCCGTTGCCCCGATCATCATGAAGTTTCTCGAGCAAGAGCGCCAACGCGCCGTCATGCACCCTCGGCCCGCCCCCAGCTGACGCGAAAGCCCGTGGCAGGACGCCATGCGGCCCGGTGTATGGCACGAGGTTGGTGTCGCTTTTGCATTGATCTGTTTGTTGATGGCCTGACGAGGGAGTGTTGCCTGATGAAAGACAAGCCCGCGAAGGGATCGGCTCCGGTCCCCGCCAGCTATATGAATGTGCGCAGTGCGATCACCGGCCTGCGTGGCCGCGACCTGATCTCGACCCTGCGCAATGTCAGCCGCCATGGCCTGCGCCATCCGCTGCATACGGCCAAGCACATGCTCGCCCTGGGCAACCAGCTGGGCCGCGTGCTGCTCGGTGACACCCCGCACCAGCCGCACCCGCGCGACAATCGCTTCAACGATCCGGCCTGGAGCCACAATCCCTTCTACAGCCGCGGCCTGCAGGCCTACCTGGCCTGGCAGAAGCAGACCTGCCAGTGGATCGACGAGAGCCAGCTGGACACCGACGATCGCGCCCGTGCGCACTTTCTCTTCGCCCTGCTCAACGATGCGATGTCGCCGAGCAATTCCCTGCTCAACCCGGCAGCGGTCAAGGAGCTGTTCAACACCGGCGGGCTGAGCCTGGTGCGCGGCCTCAATCACTTGCTCGACGACCTGCGCCACAACGATGGCCTGCCGCGCCAGGTCAATCCGCAGGCGTTCGAGGTCGGCAGGAACCTGGCCACCACCGCCGGCGCGGTGGTGTTTCGCAACGAGCTGCTGGAGCTGATCCAGTACAAGCCGATGAGCGAAACGCAATACGCCCGGCCCATGCTGGTGGTGCCGCCGCAGATCAACAAGTTCTACATCTTCGACTTGAGCCCGGCCAACAGCTTCGTCCAGTACATGCTCAAGAACGGCCTGCAGACCTTCATGGTCAGCTGGCGCAACCCCGACCCGCGACACCGCGAGTGGGGCCTGTCGAGCTATGTCGAGGCGCTGGAGGAGGCGATGAACGTCTGCCGCACGATCACCGGCAGCCGCGACATCAACCTCATGGGCGCCTGCGCCGGCGGCCTGACCATGGCCGCCCTGCAGGGCCACCTGCAGGCCAAGCGGCAATTGCGGCGGGTCAACAGCGCCACCTACCTGGTCAGCCTGCTGGACAGCGAAATCGACAGCCCGGCCAGCCTGTTCGCCGACGAACAGACCCTGGAAGCGGCCAAGCGCCGCTCCTACCAGCAAGGCGTGCTCGATGGCCGCGAGATTGCCCGGGTCTTCGCCTGGATGCGCCCCAACGACCTGATCTGGAACTACTTCGTCAACAACTACCTGCTGGGCAAGGCGCCGCCGGCCTTCGACATCCTCTACTGGAACAACGACAACACCCGCCTGCCGGCCGCCCTGCACGGCGACCTGCTGGACTTCTTCAAGCACAACCCACTGACCCATGCTGCCGGCCTTGAGGTGTGCGGCACGCCGATCGACCTGCAGAAGGTCACCGTCGACAGCTTCAGCGTGGCCGGCAACAACGACCACATCACCCCCTGGGATGCGGTGTACCGCTCGACCTTGCTGCTGGGCGGCGACAAACGCTTCATCCTCGCCAACAGCGGCCATGTGCAGAGCATTCTCAATCCACCCGGCAACCCCAAGGCTCATTACCTGGACAACCCGCGCCTGAGCGGTGACCCGCGCGCCTGGTTCTACGATGCCAAACAGATCGACGGCAGCTGGTGGCCGCAGTGGCTGGAGTGGATTCAGGCGCGCTCCGGCGTGCAACGCGAAACCCTGATGGCCCTGGGCAACCAGGACTACCCTCCCATGGACCCCGCCCCCGGCACCTACGTGCAGGCGCGTTGAACAAGTAGAACGGATGAAAACCCGCGACCGTATCCTCGAGTGTGCCCTGCAGCTGTTCAACCAGCAGGGCGAACCCAATGTCTCGACCCTGGAGATCGCCAATGAAATGGGGATCAGCCCGGGCAACCTGTACTACCACTTCCACGGCAAGGAGCCGCTGGTACTGGGCTTGTTCGAACGCTTCGAGGAAGAACTGACACCACTGCTCGACCCGCCCCTGGAGGTGCGCCTGGAAGCCGAGGACTACTGGCTGTTCCTGCACCTGATCGTCGAACGCATGGCCCAGTACCGCTTCCTGTTCCAGGACCTGTCGAACCTGACCGGGCGCCTGCCCAAGCTGGCCCGTGGCATGCGCACCCTGCTCAATGCCCTCAAGCGCACCCTCGCCGCCCTGCTCGCCAGTCTCAAGGCCCAGGGCCAGGTCATCAGCGATACCCGGGCGCTGGGGCAACTGGTGGAGCAGATCACCCTGACCTTGCTGTTCTCCCTCGATTACCAGCGGGTGCTGGCCCGTGAAGGTGAAGTCGGCGTAGTGGTGTACCAGGTGATGATGCTGGTGGCGCCACACCTGGAAAGCGGGTCCCGGCATGCGGCCGAGCAACTGGCCCTGCGCTATCTGGAAGGCTGAGCGGAAAACCGGAATGACGTTGCAAACCTGTGGGAGCCGGCAACGCCGGCGATGAGGCCCAACGCCTCCCCACAATGAAAACGCCCGGCACAAAGGCCGGGCGCTGACTGACAACCGCCTGGAATCAGGACGGATTCAGCGGGCTCACCGAAGCCGACGACACCGGTGCTGCCGACGCTGCCGGTGCCGGAGTGGCCACTGGCGCTACGCTTGGCGCGGGTGCGGCGCTGACAGCCGGTGCTGCCGGTTTAGCCGCTGCCGGCTTGGCCGGAGCCTTCTTCACCGCCGGCTTTTTCGCCGCAGCAGGCTTGGCTGCTGCGGTTTTGGCTGCCGGTTTGGCCGCCGCTGGCTTGGCTGCTGCCGGCTTGGCCGCTGCCGTTTTCGCCGCAGGCTTGGCCGCCGCTTTCGGTGCTGCCTTGGCCAGTGGCTTGGCCGCAGCCTTGCTCGCTGCCGGCTTGCTGGAGACCGACTTGACCGAAGCGCCGGTCAGTTTCTCGATCTGCTTGGTCAGGGTGTCGACCTGCTGGTGCAGGGCCTTGACTTCATTGCGGCTCGGCACGCCCAGACGCGAGATGGCACTGTTCAGGCGCTTGTCGAAAGCCTCTTCGAGTTCGCTCCATTTGCCCAGGGCGCGGTCTTTCACGTCACCGACACGAGAGGTAGCCGACTTGGCCGATGCCTTGGCCGAGTCAACGGAGCTCTTGGCTTGTTTTTCAGCTTTCTCACCATCCTTGACCAGGGAGTCGAACAGCTTGCTGCCGTCCTGGTCGATCTTGGAGTAGATACCCAAACCAGCCAGCCAGATCTTGCGGGAATATTTCTCGATCCCCCCGACCCAGGAGCTGCCTTCTTTCTCACTGTTCTTCTTGCCAGCCATCCCGCTCTCCTTATTGTTTACGCGCGACACTTTCGAGCAATTCAGTCAGCTCATCGAGCTTTGCCGAAAGTGCTTCCACGTCATGTTTAGACGGAATGCCGATGCGATTCAAGGCGCTGGCGACCCGCGTGTCGAAAGCCTTTTCGATTTTGTCGAGTTGAACTTCGACCTTGCCCTTGACGCTGGTGATCTCGCCCTTGACCGAATCGATCTGGTTGTTGGCTGCGTCGAGTTCATGGTCGATGCGCTTCTTGCCGCGCTTCTCCACTGCCTCGCCGGCCTTGACCAGCTCCTTCAGGTAATCGGCACCTTCCTGACCGACCCGCGCATAGGCGCCCAGGCCCGCCAGCCAGATCTTGCGCGCGTAGCCGCGCACCTCACCCAGGGTGTTCTGGGCGTCGTCGTCTTTTTTCTTCAATGTCACTTTAGCCATGCTCGATACCTCACACTCGAAAGGATAGGGAGGAACTGCCCATGGATGTTGGGCTTGAGCATAAGGTAGGGAGAAAAATTAGAATCCTCACCCTAAGGCGGGAAATTGAAGCAAACCCCATCGCAGGCTACGCCGGCTCCCACAGGATGGTGGTTACAGGTGTGGGAGCTGGCGTAGCCGGCGATAGCGGCAACACAGACTCAGGCCAGCGCCTTATCCAGCGCCCGCTCGATCTCGCTCTTGATGGTCGTGCTCATCATCGACAGCATCATGCCCAGCTTGAGCTCGACCCGGATGGTGTCGTCGCCGATCTGCACGCTGCCATTGGCACCGCTGCGCTTGACCTCGACCCGGTCACCGACCCAACGGGCGCTCAGGTCGTACTCGCGAGCCAGCTTGTCGACCAGGGCCTGGGCCTTTTCCCGCGCCGCTTCGCGGCCAAGGCTGTGTTTGCGTTCAACGCTGATCTGGGTCATTCGTTCAATCCTGGATTCAGAGGCATACTTCTATTATGCCCGCACCCCACCTGCGACACACCCCGCCAAGACAAATCCGGTCGTACGCCCTAGAATGGCCGGTAATTTTTTTCGGTGAAGCGATATGAACGATCAGCGCAAAGGCGACCACGCCGAACCCACCACCCATTTCGGCTACCAGAACGTACCGGAAAGCCAGAAGGCCGAGAAAGTGGCCGAGGTGTTCCACTCGGTGGCAGCCAAGTACGACCTGATGAACGATGTGCTCTCCGGCGGCATGCACCGCCTGTGGAAGCGCTTCACCATCGAGCTCTCCGGTGTGCGCAGCGGCAACCGGGTGCTGGACATCGCCGGTGGCACCGGTGACCTGGCAGCCAAGTTCTCGCAGCTGGTCGGCCCCACCGGCCAGGTGGTACTGGCCGACATCAACGAGTCGATGCTCAAGGTCGGTCGCGACCGCCTGCTCGACCGTGGCGTGGCCGGCAACATCGAGTTCGTCCAGGCCGACGCGGAAAAGCTGCCGTTCCCGGACAACCACTTCGACTGCGTGACCATCGCCTTCGGCCTGCGCAACGTCACCCACAAGGAAGACGCCATCCGCTCGATGCTGCGGGTGCTCAAGCCGGGCGGCCGCCTGCTGGTGCTGGAGTTCTCCAAGCCGACCAACAAGCTGATGTCCAAGGTCTACGACGCCTACTCGTTCGCCTTCATGCCCCTGGCCGGCAAGCTGATCACCAACGACTCGGAAAGCTACCGTTACCTGGCCGAATCGATCCGCATGCACCCTGACCAGGAAACCCTCAAGGCGATGATGGTCGAGGCCGGTTTCGACCGCGTCACCTACCACAACATGACCAGCGGCATCGTCGCCCTGCACCGGGGTATCAAGCCCTGATGCTCCTGGCCGGCCTTCTCGCCAGCGTCGAACACGGCCTGAACCGTGTCCTGCGCCTGGACAGTACGGCGCTGCCGCGCCTGCGTGCGCTCAATGGCAAGGTGATTGCCATCGACTGCCGCCAGCCGGCGCTGCAGCTGTTCATCCTGCCCGGTGACGATGGCCTGATGCTCGCCGCGCACTGGGCCGTGGAAGCCGACTGCACCCTGCGCGCCCCGGCCAGCAGCCTGGTGCGCCTGGCCCTGAGCCAGGACAAACCCGCCGTGCTGCATAGCCCGCAAGTGGAGCTTGAAGGCGACAGCGCGGTGCTGCTGGACCTGGTCGCGGTCCTCCAGGACCTGGAGCTGGACTGGGAGTACGAAGTCTCGCGCTGGCTCGGGCCGGTCGCCACGCAATTGCTCAGCGGCCACCTGCGCAGCCGCGCCAGCTGGACCCGCCAGGGCCTGGCCAGCCTCAACCAGAATCTCTCCGAGTACCTGGCCGAAGAAGCCCGCACCCTGGTCGGCGAGCGTGAAGCCGAAGCCCGCTTCAGCGAGCTCGACACGCTCAAAGTCGACATTGAACGCCTCGAGGCGCGCGTCGAGCGCCTCGCCCGATCCCTTGATACCAGCGATAACGCATGAAGCTGCTTGCCGTCCGCCGTCTGTTGCGCATCCAGAGCGTAGTCATTCGCTACCGCCTCGATGACCTGCTGTTCGACCTGCCGCTGCCCTGGTGGCTGATGGCCCTGCGGCACCTGATGCCCTGGCGCTGGCTGCCGCGCAAACCCCTGGACCTGAGCCGTGGCGCACGCCTGCGCCTGGCCCTGCAGGACCTGGGGCCAATCTTCATCAAGTTCGGCCAGTTGCTGTCGACCCGCCGCGACCTGTTGCCCGAAGACATCGCCGACGAGCTGATGCTGCTGCAGGACCGGGTGCCACCCTTCGATCCGCAAAAAGCCGTGGCCCTGATCGAAGAACAGCTGGGGGCGAAGATCAGCGAAGTGTTCAGCCGCTTCGATGTCGAACCCCTGGCCTCGGCCTCGGTGGCCCAGGTGCACTCGGCCAAGCTCAAGAGCGGCGAAGAGGTGGTGGTCAAGGTGGTGCGTCCTGGCCTCAAGCCGGTCATCGCCCAGGACCTGGCCTGGCTGTTCCTGATCGCCCGTGGCGCCGAGCGGGTGTCGGCCGATGCCCGCCTGCTGCACCCGGTGGAAGTGGTCAGCGACTACGAAAAGACCATCTACGACGAGCTCGACCTGCTGCGCGAGGCGGCCAACGCCAGCCAGCTCAAGCGCAATTTCGAAGGCTCGGAAATGATGTACGTGCCCCAGGTCTACTGGGACTGGTGCCGCCCCAAGGTGCTGGTGATGGAACGCATCTACGGCATCCAGGTGACCGACCTTGCGACCCTGGCCGACCAGCGCACCGACATGAAGATGCTCGCCGAGCGCGGCGTGGAGATCTTCTTCACCCAGGTTTTTCGTGACAGTTTCTTTCACGCCGACATGCACCCGGGCAACATCTTCGTCAGCACGGTCAAGCCGTGGAGCCCGCAGTACATTGCCATCGACTGCGGCATCGTCGGCAGCCTGACCCCCGAGGACCAGGACTACCTGGCGCGCAACCTGTTCGCCTTCTTCAAGCGCGACTACCGCCGCGTCGCCCAGTTGCATATCGACTCGGGCTGGGTGCCGGCGCACACCAAGCTCAACGAGTTCGAAGCGGCGATCCGTACCGTGTGCGAGCCGATCTTCGAAAAGCCGCTCAAGGACATTTCCTTCGGCCAGGTGCTGATGCGCCTGTTCCAGACCGCCCGGCGCTTCAACATGGAAGTCCAGCCGCAGTTGGTGTTGCTGCAGAAGACCCTGCTCAACATCGAGGGCCTGGGCCGCCAGCTGTACCCGGAGCTGGACCTGTGGAGCACCGCCCAGCCGTTCCTCGAACGCTGGATGCGCGACCGGGTCAGCCCCAAGTCCGTGCTGCAGAACCTGCACAACCAGGTCGAGCAGATCCCGCACCTGGCCGGCATGACCCGCGATATGCTCGAACGCCTGTCGCAGCCGCACCTGGCCGAGCCGCCTGGCGCCTGGCAACAGAAAGGCGACGGCTGGGCCCTGCGCCTGCTCGGTGCCGGCCTGCTGGGCGGTGGCGCGACCCTCGCCGCCGGTGCCGTCAGCCTCAGTGCCCCGGCCGCCTGGCCCGCCTGGTTGATGCTGGCCGCCGGCCTCTACCTGATTGTGCGTCGATAGCCAGCCGGGCCCGCGGCTGGCACACTAACGCCAGGGTTCGGCAGTGAATCGAACCACGAGTTTTGGAGTCGAAGATGAAAGACTGGCTGGACGAGATCAACTGGAACAGCGACGGCCTGGTACCGGCCATCGCCCAGGATCACAAGACCGGGCGCGTGCTGATGATGGCCTGGATGAACCGCGAGGCCCTGAGCCTGACCGCCACCGAGCAGCGCGCCATCTACTGGTCGCGTTCCCGTGGCAAACTGTGGCGCAAGGGCGAAGAATCCGGCCATGTGCAGAAACTGCACGAAATGCGCCTGGACTGCGACGCCGACGTGATCATCCTGATGGTCGAGCAACTGGGGCATATCGCCTGCCATACCGGTCGCGAAAGCTGCTTCTACCGCGTGTATGAAAACGCCGAGTGGAAAACCGTCGACCCGGTCCTCAAGGATCCCCATGCCATCTACAGCGCAGGACACTGACATGAGCGACACCCTGACCCGCCTGGCCGAAGTGCTCGAAGCGCGCAAAGGCGCCGAGCCCGACAGTTCCTACGTGGCCAGCCTGTACCACAAGGGCCTGAACAAGATCCTGGAAAAGCTCGGCGAAGAGTCGATCGAGACCATCATCGCTGCCAAGGATGCCGCCCACAGCGCAGATTACAGCGATGTCATCTACGAAACCGCCGATCTGTGGTTCCATAGCCTGGTGATGCTCGCCGCACTGGGCCAGCACCCGCAGGCGGTGCTGGATGAACTGGACCGCCGTTTCGGCCTGTCCGGACACGCCGAGAAAGCCGCGCGCCAGCCATCGGCCTAAACAGAACTATTTCGAGGGATTGCACCATGGGTATTTTTGACTGGAAACACTGGGTTGTCCTGCTGGTCGTGGTGGTACTGGTGTTCGGCACCAAGAAGCTGAAGAACTTCGGCAGCGACCTGGGCGAATCGATCAAGGGCTTTCGCAAGGCCATGAACGAGGAAGAGTCCAAGCCCGCCGAGCCGAGCTCGCCGCCAGTTCAGCCTGTGCAGCCCCAGGCCACTTCGCCGCTGAACCAGAACCAGCCGCAGACCATCGACGGCCAGGCGCACAAGGTCGAAGAGCCCATCAGGAAAGATTGATCAATGTTCGGGATCAGCTTCAGCGAACTGTTGCTCGTGGCCCTGGTGGCCCTGCTGGTGCTCGGCCCCGAGCGCCTGCCGGGTGCCGCGCGTACCGCCGGCCTGTGGATCGGTCGCCTCAAGCGCAGCTTCAATGCGATCAAGCACGAAGTGGAGCGCGAGATCGGCGCCGACGAAATCCGTCGCCAGCTGCACAATGAGCACATCCTGTCCATGGAGCAGGAAGCGCGCAAGATCCTCAACCCCACCAGCGTGACGCCCGAACCGCCTGCCGCGCCTGTCGCCGGCAGCGAGCCGACGCCACCGGTCGCCAGCCCGACCGCCGAACCGACCCAGCCGCCGCGAGCCCCATGAGCGATATTCCGGAAAACGACCAGCCGATGCCGCTGGTTTCGCACCTCACCGAGCTGCGTACACGCCTGCTGCGCTGCGTCGCGGCCATCTTCCTGATCTTCGCCGGGTTGTTCTCCTTCGCGCAGCAGATCTACACCCTGGTCTCGGCGCCGTTGCGCGCCCACTTGCCGGCCAACGCGACGATGATCGCCACCGATGTGGCCTCGCCGTTCCTGACGCCGTTCAAGCTGACCATGATCGTCTCGCTGTTCCTGGCTATTCCGCTGATCCTCCAGCAGATCTGGGGATTCATCGCCCCCGGCCTGTACCGCCACGAAAAACGCATCGCCATTCCGCTGCTGGTCTCCAGCATCATCCTGTTCTACGCCGGCATGGCCTTCGCCTATTTCCTGGTGTTCCCGCTGATCTTCGGCTTCTTCGCCAGTGCCACCCCTGAAGGGGTGTCGATGATGACGGACATTTCCAGCTACCTGGACTTCGTCATGACCCTGTTCTTCGCCTTCGGCGTGGCCTTCGAGATCCCGGTGGCGGTGGTGCTGCTGGTGTGGATCGGCGTGGTCGATGTGAAGTACCTGAAGAAGATCCGTCCGTACGTGATCATCGGCTGCTTCGTGGTCGGCATGATCCTGACCCCGCCGGACATCTTCTCCCAGACCCTGCTGGCGGTGCCCATGTGGCTGCTGTTCGAGGTCGGCGTACTGGCCGGCGGGCTGATCCGCAAGCGTAGCGAGCATCACGAAGAAGCCAGCGACGATCACAACGACCAGCCGCCAGCGACCCAACCGTGAACCTGTTGCTCCTTGAAGAGGCCGACTTCATCGCGGCCGATCGTGTCGTGCTGGCTGACCGGCGCTTTACCCACATGCAGGAAATCCACCGGGTCGCCGTCGGTGACAGCCTGCGGGTGGGGCGCATTGGCGGCTTGATGGGCGAAGCCCGGGTGCTGCGCCTGGAAGGCCACGAAGCCGAGCTGTCGGTCAGCTTCGACCGCCAGCCGCCGGCCAAGCTGCCGCTGACCCTGGTGCTGGCCCTGCCACGACCGAAAATGCTGCGCCGGGTGTTCCAGACCGTCGCCACCATGGGCGTGCCCAAACTCATCCTGGTCAACAGCTACCGGGTCGAGAAGAGCTTCTGGCAAACCCCGTTCCTCGAACCGGAGGCGATCCGCGAACAGTTGATCCTGGGCCTGGAGCAGACCCGCGATACCCTCCTGCCGGAAGTGATCATCGAAAAGCGCTTCAAGCCCTTCGTCGAGGACCGCCTGCCCGCCATTGCCCAGGATACCCTCGGTCTGGTCGGCCACCCCGGCCCCTTCCCGCCCTGCCCGCGTGGCCTGGACCAGCCGGTGACCCTGGCCATCGGCCCGGAAGGCGGCTGGATCCCCTACGAGATCGACCTGCTGGGCAAGGCCGGGCTCGCCCCGGTACAGCTGGGCGAACGCATCCTGCGCGTGGAGACGGCGGTCACCGCCCTGCTCGCTCGTCTGTTCTGACTTCAGTTTTGCGGCGCCAGGCCGATGCAGGGGCACGAGAACAATAATCGCCCCTGCCGATCGCAATGGAGTCCCACCATGTACCGTTGGTTAGCCCTGCACCTGGGCAACGTGAGCGTCAATCGCAAGCTCGGCATCGGCTTCGGCCTGGTCCTGCTGCTGACCCTGAGCATTACCCTGACCGGCTGGCAGGGGATCAGCGGCATCACCAACCGTGGCGATACCCTCGGCGGCATCTCCCAGGTGCTGCAGGCCACCCTCGAACTGCGCGTTGCCCGCCAGGGCTACCAGCTCAGGGGCGACGAAGCCTCGGCCCAGCAGCTGAGCAACGCCCTGGCCAACCTGGAGCGCCAGCTGCAGCAGGTCGACCAGCGCATCACCCGTCCCCAGGACCAGCAGCGCATCGAGCAGCAGAGTCAGGCCGTGCGCCAATACCGCCAGGCCCTGGACAGTGCCGAAAAGGCCGCCCGGCAGCGTGAAGCCAGCCGCGAAGTGCTTGGCAGCAGCGCCGACCAGGCCGCCTCGCTGATCGCCGAAGTCGAGCAACAGCTGCTCGGCGGCAGCGACCTGAACCTGTTCAACAGTGTCGTCGGCGCCAGCAAACTGCTGCAGCAGGCGCGCTTCCAGGTGCGCGGCTACACCTACAGCGGCAAGGCCGAGTTCCAGAAGACCGCGCTCGATGCCATCGACCAGGCGACCGCCCAGCTGCGGACCCTGGCTGAAGTGCTGCCGGCCAGCTACACCAGCACCTTCCAACAAGCGGCGCGGGCACTGGAGCACTACCGCGGTGCCGTGGTGGAGTTCGGTAGCGCCCAGGCCGCGACCGAACAAGCGGCCCAACAGATGACCGTCCAGGGCCAGATCCTGATCGACCAGAGCCAGCAACTGACCACGTCCCTGACCCAACTGCGCGACGAGGAGGCCGAACACGCCCGGACCATGCTCGGCCTGGCCACGGCCCTGGCCATGCTGTTCGGTGTGCTCGCCGCCTGGGCGATCACCCGCCAGATCATCATCCCCCTGCGCCAGACCCTCAGCGCCGCCGACCGGGTCGCCAGTGGCGACCTGCGCCATGACCTTAGCACCGAGCGCCGCGATGAACTGGGCCAACTGCAACGCAGCATGCAGCGCATGACCGTCAGCCTGCGCGAGCTGATCGGCGGCATCGGCGATGGCGTGACACAGATTGCCAGTGCCGCCGAAGAGCTGTCGGCGGTCACCGAACAGACCAGTGCCGGGGTCAACAATCAAAAGGTCGAGACCGACCAGGTGGCCACCGCCATGAACGAGATGGCCGCCACCGTCCAGGAGGTCGCCCGCAACGCCGAGGAAGCCTCGGAAGCGGCGCTGATGGCCGACCAGCAGGCCCGCGAGGGTGACCGGGTGGTGGGCGAAGCCATCGCCCAGATCGAGCGCCTGGCCAGCGGCATGAACCACTCCAGCGAAGCCATGGGCCAGCTCAAGAGCGAAAGCGACAAGATCGGCAGCGTGCTCGATGTGATCAAGTCGGTGGCCCAGCAAACCAACCTGCTGGCCCTCAATGCCGCCATCGAAGCGGCCCGAGCCGGTGAGGCCGGGCGTGGGTTCGCCGTGGTCGCCGACGAAGTCCGCAGCCTGGCCCAGCGCACCCAGCAGTCGACCGAAGAGATCGAAACCCTGATCGCCGGCCTGCAGAGCGGAACGCAACAGGTCGCCAGCACCCTGGACGCCAGCCGCAGCCTGACCGACAGCAGCGTCGAGCTGACCCGTCGCGCCGGCACCTCGCTGGACACCATCACCCGCACCGTGTCGTCGATCCAGGCGATGAACCAGCAGATCGCAGCCGCCGCCGAGCAACAGAGCGCCGTGGCTGAAGAGATCAACCGTAGCGTGATGAATGTGCGGGATGTGTCGGACCAGACCTCGGCGGCCAGCGAAGAAACGGCCGCCTCGAGTGTCGAGCTGGCGCGGCTGGGGACGCATTTGCAGACGCTGGTGGGCAGGTTCCAGCTTTAACGGCATCGCCGGCTACGCCAGCTCCCACAGGATCCCTATACCCCTTGGATCCTGTGGGAGCCGGCAAAGCCGGCGATGAATCCACCGCGGACGGTCAGAGCACCTGACGCAGGAACGCCTGCGCGCGCAGGTCCTTGGGCGAAGTGAAGAACGCCTCGGGCGGCGAGTCTTCCAGCAGCTTGCCATGGTCGAAGAACAGCACCCGGTCCGCCACTTCCCGGGCAAAGCCCATCTCGTGGGTCACACAGACCATGGTCATGCCTTCCAGGGCCAGGGTCTTCATGTCATCCA
>Ga0247821_10000743_pt1 | contig 18093 bp, 18 predicted proteins | sample 13C_Glycerol_Day_FD_192481 | JGI IMG/M metagenome (GOLD analysis project Ga0247821, IMG submission 192481) | Soil microbial communities from agricultural site in Penn Yan, New York, United States - 13C_Glycerol_Day14 | ecosystem: Environmental > Terrestrial > Soil > Agricultural land | place... | reverse complement strand
GTCAAGGAGAGTCCGCGGGGCGGACGCGCAGCCGAAGCTGGCTTCGGGGAATTGCACTACCTAAACGAGGTCCGGTAAAAGACCGGCGCGTACTATACCTGAATTCGCAAATCACGGGAGATTTTTTTATTCCAACACGCCGGCGCCAGACCACGTTACCACGGGTCTGGTGGCGGTGAGGTGGCGGGCGGCTGAATCGATTTTCCGCCGACCGCTCAACGGCGCGGCTCAGGAGGCCGGGCGAATGGCTGTGATCAGCGGTTGCAACGAGTAGCCCAGACGCGGCGCCAAGGCCTCTGCACGCGCATTGAGGCCGTCCATGTCCAGGGTTTGCTCAAGGTCGGCAGGCACCATGATGATTACGTTGCCCTCCTTGACCGGCAGCTCCCAGTAATGGCGGTGGTAGAGACCGCGCAACAAAGCAGCGCCCAGCGGTTTGCCGTCGTCCCCGGCCCACTGGTTGATCACCAGCCAGCCACCGGGATTCAGACGCTTCTGGCAATCCTCAAGGAAGCGCCATGCCAAATGTGCAACCCCTGGACCGTGATCGGTGTACAGGTCAACAAAGATCAGGTCGGCGGATTCGGCGCTATTGAGCAGCTCCATGGCATCGCCAATGCGGATGTACAGCCGTGGGTCGTCGTCCAGGCCCAGGTATTCGATGGCCAGGCGCGGTACATCAGGACGCAGCTCGATGGCCTCGACGTCTTCCAGCGGCAAGAACTTCAGGCAGGCCTGGGTCAGGGTGCCGGCACCCAGGCCGAGAAACAACGCACTCTCAGGCTCGGCGTGGCACAGCGCACCAATCAGCATGGCGCGGGTATAGTCATATTCCAGCCAGCTCGGGTCGGCGGTGAACACGCAACTCTGCTCGATCGCCTCGCCAAACTCGAGAAACCGGTAGTCCTCAACTTCCAGCACGCTAATGGTGCCGTATTGATCCTGCACCTGGGCCAGCAAGCGCTCTACCCGTTCCACTGTCATGCTGTCTCCCGGCAAGCGCCGCTGCCCCAAGCAAAAACCGCCATTGTCCGTCAACCGCGCCAGTGCAACAAGGCGTCCAGCAACTGTTACCATGGCAGACAGCCCATTTCCGACCTGACCGAGCCTGTGATGAACCAATCCTGGAGCCCTGACAGCTGGCGCGCCCTGCCGATCCAGCAACAACCGACCTACCCTGACGCTGCGCACCTGCTCAAGGTCGAACAGACCTTGGCCAGCTACCCGCCGCTGGTCTTCGCTGGCGAGGCACGAGAGCTACGCCGGCAATTCGCCGAGGTCACCCAGGGCCGCGCCTTCCTCCTCCAAGGCGGTGATTGCGCAGAGAGTTTCGCCGAGTTTTCCGCGGCCAAAATTCGCGACACCTTCAAGGTGTTGCTACAGATGGCTATCGTCATGACCTTTGCCGCTGGCTGCCCGGTGGTCAAGGTCGGACGCATGGCCGGACAATTTGCCAAGCCACGTTCGGCCGGTGATGAGACCATCGCCGGGGTGACGCTGCCGGCCTACCGTGGCGATATCGTCAACGGCATTGGCTTTGACGAAAAAAGCCGGGTGCCCGATCCCGAGCGCTTGCTCCAGGCCTATCACCAGTCCACCGCCAGCCTGAACCTGCTGCGTGCCTTCGCCCAGGGCGGCTTTGCCGACCTGCACCAAGTGCACAAGTGGAACCTGGACTTCATTGCCAACTCGGCGCTGGCGGAAAAGTACAGCCAACTGGCCGACCGCATCGACGAAACCCTGGCGTTCATGCGCGCCTGTGGCATGGACAGCTCGCCACAATTGCGTGAAACCAGTTTCTTCACCGCCCACGAAGCCTTGTTGCTGAACTACGAAGAAGCCTTCGTCCGCCGCGACAGCCTGACCAACGACTACTACGACTGCTCGGCGCACATGCTCTGGATCGGCGACCGTACCCGTCAACTCGACGGTGCACACGTGGAGTTCCTGCGCGGGGTCAACAACCCGATCGGGGTCAAGGTCGGCCCGAGCATGAACACCGAAGAGCTGATCCGCCTGATCGATGTGCTCAACCCGGACAACGATCCCGGCCGCCTCAACCTGATTGTGCGCATGGGCGCCAACAAGGTCGGCGACCACCTGCCGGCGCTGATCCGCAGCGTCGAGCGCGAAGGTCGCCAGGTGCTGTGGAGCTCCGACCCGATGCACGGCAACACGATCAAGGCCAGCAGCGGCTACAAGACCCGCGATTTCGCCCAGATCCTCAGCGAGGTCAAGCAATTCTTCCAGGTGCACCAGGCTGAAGGCAGCCATGCCGGTGGCATTCACATCGAAATGACCGGTCAGAACGTCACCGAATGCATCGGCGGCGCCCGACCGATCACCGAAGACGCGCTGTCCGACCGCTACCACACCCACTGCGACCCGCGGATGAACGCCGATCAGTCATTGGAGCTGGCCTTCCTGATCGCCGAAACCCTCAAGCAAGTCCGTCGCTGAAAACGCTGCGGGCCAGCGCCGGACGCAATCGTGCTGCGCTGGCCCGCGGACAATTGAGTTGCACCTGACTCAAGCCAAGCCAACCTGCCAAGCGCCACAGGCTGTCTGCCAGGGCCTGCATGCCCGCTTCATCCAGCCCCTGCGCTTCTTCATGCACGGCATGGATGGCCAGACGCGCACTGGCCCGTTCGGCACGCAGATCAACCCGCGCAGCCATCCGCTCGTTGTACAAAAAGGGCAACACGTAATAGCCATACACCCGCTTGTGCGCCGGGGTGTAGATCTCCAGGCGGTAGCGGAAATCGAACAACCGCTCGGTCCGCTCGCGCTCCCACACCAACGAATCGAATGGCGACAGCAGCGCGTGGCTAACCACCTTACGCGGCAACCGCACGCTGTCCAGGCAGTAGGCCGGTTGCGACCAACCTTGCACGGCACAAACTTGCAATTGCCCCTCCTCGACCAACTCGGCGACCCGCGCGCGACTGTCTGTCGGGCTCAGCCGATAGTAATCACGCAGGTCTTTTTCGCTGGCCACACCCAAGGCGCTTGCCGCTTGCAATAACAATCGCCGTTGCGCCTGGGCCTCGTCGAGCAGTGGTTGCTGCAACAGCGCCGCAGGCAGCACTCGCTCCGGCAAATCGTACAAGCGCTCGAAGCCACGCCGTCCGGCCACGGTGACCAGGCCTGCGGCAAACAGCCATTCCAAGGCATGTTTTTCCGCACTCCAATCCCACCACGGGCCGGCGCGCTCGGCGCGAGTCGACAAACTGCCAGCGCCCAATGCGCCTTGAGCCGTGACAGCAGCAAGCACGCGCGCGATGGTCGGTTGCTGCTCACGGCCGAAGCGGGCCAACTGTTGATAAATACCCTGGCCCTGGCGCGCACGGTCCATGCGCCAGCGCAGCAAGGGATAGAGATCCAGCGGCAACAATGAGGCTTCATGCCCCCAATACTCGAACAGCCTGCGCTGGCGACTGCCACCCCAGGCGATCTGGTCAAACAGCGCCTGTGGATAACTACCCAGGCGGGAAAACAGTGGCAGGTAATGGGAGCGCACCAAGGCATTGACCGAATCGATCTGCACGACGCCCAAGCGCGCGAACACCCGTTGCAGATGAGCGCTACTCACCGTTGAACGGGGTGCCCGCGCCGCGAAACCCTGAGCCGACAACACCAGACGGCGTGCCTGCAGCAAGGAAAAGGTTTGACTGGTGGGCATGCCCGACTCCCTCTGAACAAGCCCACTTAAGGTAGTAGCGACACCTTAATGGCGCGACTCATTTTTTCAGCGGGTCATCCCAGAATGGCCGCTCCACCTCCTGCAGCACATCGACGCGACTCATGCCCAGATCGTGCAGTGCCGCATCACTCAGGCGCGCCAGCTCCATCCGTTGCCGGTGCAACTGGTGCCAGCGTGCCAGTTGCTGAACGACGCCATGGACAAGGTGGGAGAAGCCACTGTAAGCGGCGTGGGGATGAACCAGAACCTGACCTTTCATCGTCTTACCCTCCGTGTGGGATGACGACAGTGTCAGGGCGGGCCTAAGATCAATCCAACGAATGTTTCTTATGTCATACATCTAGGGGATTGATGCAATGTCCCAGTACCAGAGTATCGACTCCGACGTCCTGCGCACCTTCGTCGCCATTGCCGAACACGGCGGCTTCACCCGCGCCGGTGAAGTGGTCAACCGCACCCAGTCAGCGGTAAGCATGCAGATGAAACGTCTGGAAGAAGACATCATCCAACGCCAGCTATTCGAGCGTGATGGCCGCCAGGTGCGCCTGACTGCCGAGGGCCAGGTGCTGCTCGGCTATGCCCGGCGCATCCTCAAACTTCACGGCGAAGTGTTCAACACCCTGCGCATGCCGCACATGGTCGGTATGGTGCGCATCGGCACGCCAGATGACTACGCCATGCGCTTTCTGCCCGGCATCCTCTCCAGTTTCGCCCAGGCCTACCCCTTGATCCAGGTCGAGGTTCACTGCGAAAGCTCGCGTCAACTGATGCAACGCCAGGACCTGGACATGACCATCGTCACCTGTGAACCCGGCCATGAAGTCGGCCAGCTGCTGCGCCGGGAGCCTGCTGTCTGGGTCCAGGCCCAAGGCTTTTGCCCGCATGAGCACAATCCATTACCCCTGGCGGTATTCAATACCGACTGCTGTTGCCGGACCTGGGCCTGCAATGCTCTGGATACGATCGACAAGGAGTACCGCATTGCCTATACCAGCGCCAGCACCCCGGCGATCATGGCGGTGGTCAGCGCTGGCCTGGCCGTCACCGCGCAGTTGCAGAGCCTGATCACCAGCGACTTGCGCGTGATCGGTGAAGCCGAGGGGCTGCCCCTGTTGCCGACCGCCAGCATCATGCTGCTGCGCAACAACAGCAGCCAGTCGCAGATGACCGACTGCATGGCCGACTACATCATCGAAGGCTTCAGATCTTGAACGCCAGCATCACCGCGCAGAGCACCAAGAAGCCACAGAACAGCGAACGCAGGACCTTTTCCGGCAAGGCGTGAGCCAGTTTCACGCCCCAGCTGATACTCAGCAGCCCACCCAGCGCCAGCGGGATACCCATGCTCCATTGCACATGCTGGTGCACGCCATAGGTCAGCAAGGTAACCGCGGTGCTGGGCGCAGCCAGGGCCAGCGACAGCCCTTGGGCCACCACTTGCGTGGTGCCGAAGACGCTGGTCAGCACTGGCGTCGCCACCACCGCGCCACCGACACCGAACAAGCCGCCGAGCACCCCGGCCCCGCCACCCAGCACGCCAAGCCAGGGCCAGGAGTGGCGCAGCTCACTGCTCGGCTGCGCCTTGGGCATAAACATCCGCGCCAGGTTCCAGGCCGCCAGGGCAACCAGGAACAGGACAAAACCGAAGCGCATCGATTGCGCATCCACGCCCACTGCCCAGATCGAACCGAGCCAGGCAAAAACAAAGCTGGCAACCGCCAGCGGCAAGGCATGACGCAACTCGATGCGGTTGCGCTGGTGATAGCGCCACAACGCCAGCAACACATTGGGCACGACCATGACTAGGGCCGTGCCCTGCGCCAGTTGTTGGTCGAGACCGAACAGTACGCCGAGCGCCGGAATCGCGATCAGCCCGCCGCCGATACCGAACAGCCCGCCGACTGTTCCCAGTGCAGCGCCCAGCGCTATGTACATTGCCCACTCGATCATTGCCATCTCTCTGAAAGTCCAATCGCTGCATGCTACCGAGCCAACGCTAGCGGGGAAACGCACAGCAACGCACAATGGCTGTGCCAATTACGCAAAAGCAGAACCCAGAAATGAATCCGGATGCCCTCACCGAACAACTCAGCCTGTTCCTGGATGTACTGGAAACCGGCAGTTTTTCCGCCACCGCCCGTCGCCATCCGCTTACGCCGTCCGCCGTGGCGCGGCGCATCGACGCTCTGGAAAGCGCCGTCGGCAGCCGCCTGTTTGTGCGCAGCACCCACGCCGTGCGCCCGACACCAGCAGGCAATGCCTTTGCCGAACGGGCCCGGCGTATCGTCGAGGAGCTGCGCCTGGCCCGCGCCGAGGCGGTGTCGCTGAGCAACGCCCCGGAAGGCCTGATTCGCATCGATGCCCCGGCAGCCTTCGGTCGGCGCCACCTGGCCCCGGCAATCGCCGACTTTCTCGTCGCCTATCCAGGACTCGATGTGCAACTGCGCCTGATCGACAGCTTCGTCGATTTGCATGGCTCACACCTGGGAGAAGTCGATCTGGTTTTGCGCGCCGGCCCCCTGGCCGACACTCGCCTGGTGGCCACCCCGCTGGCCTACATGGTCCGTATCGCCTGCGCCAGCCCGGCGTACCTGGCCGCACGTGGCGTTCCGGCAAGCCCCGCCGAACTGCCCGCACACGATGGCCTGGACTGGGACGGTTTGGCCCCGCCCTTCGCCTGGCGCTTTACCGTCGACGGCCAGATGCGCCTGTATCGCCCCACGCGTATGCGCATGAGCGCCAATAACGCCGAAACCCTACTGTTCGGCGCCTTGGCCGGGCTGGGCATTGCCCACCTGCCAACCTGGCTGATCAGTGAATACCTGCTGCGTGGCGAGCTGCTGCCGCTGTTCTGCGAAAACGGTCTGCCCGCCGTCGAATCCAGCGGCATCTATGCGCTGCGCCTGGAACATGAAACGAACTCTCGCAGTCGTTTGCTGCTCGAATTCCTCAAGAGCCGCTTCAGCCCCGTGCCGCCATGGGACCTGGCCCTGCAAAGCGAACTGCGCTGGTAATAAGCGCACAAATTAACAGCGTGCTAAATTTTATCGACCAACTGATCAAAGGATTTGCATGAACGCCGACACCCACGCTCCGTGCGACGAATTGCTCTTGGACAACCAGGTGTGCTTTGCCCTGCATTCCACCTCGCTGCTCATGACCAAGGTCTATAAACCATTGCTGCAAGCGCTGGGGCTGACTTATCCACAGTACTTGGCCATGCTCGTGCTATGGCAACAGGACGGCCTGACCGTTGGTGAAATCAGTCAGCGCCTGTTGACCGACCCCGGCTCACTGACCCCGCTGCTCAAACGCCTGGAAGCCGAAGGCTTGCTCAAGCGCACGCGCAGCCGTGACGACGAACGGGTGGTGCAAGTGCAACTGACCGACCAAGGCCGCGCCCTGCAGGAACAGGCCAAACGCGTACCACCGTGCATCTTGAGCGCCAGCGGCCAGAGCCTCGAACGCCTGCAACAGCTGCAAGCCGACCTGCTGGAACTGCGGGCGAATCTGCAAAAAAACCTCTGAGGTCTATGCTGTGAGTGACCGTTCGTACGGAAGGTCGAAAAATTAACTTGCGCACTAAATAACTGTGCACTAAATTAATTTCCACACCCACCAGCGCCACGGCGCAGCAAACACGCGAGGCTCAACATGCAAAAGGTCACTCCCCTGTACATTGCCGAAGCCAAGTCCACTGGCGGTCGCGACGGCGGTTCACGCTCCAGCGACGGCAAGCTGGAAGTCAAGCTGAGCACCCCAAAGGAGTTGGGTGGCGCGGGTGGTGATGGCACCAACCCCGAGCAACTGTTCGCTGCCGGCTACTCGGCCTGCTTTATCGGCGCCCTGAAGTTCGTCGCCGGCCAGCAGAAAAAAGCCCTCCCGACTGATAGCTCGATCACCGCCAAGGTCGGCATTGGCCAAATCCCCGGCGGTTTTGGCCTGGACATTGACCTGGACATCAACCTGCCTGGGTTGGAACAGGCCGAGGCGCAAGCCCTGGTAGACGCAGCCCACCAGGTTTGCCCGTACTCCAACGCTACCCGCGGCAATGTCGATGTGCGCCTGAACGTCACGGTCTGAGGGTCAAGCCCAGGCATAAAAAAACCCGGCCTAGGCCGGGTTTTCGTGTTCGCGCAAACGCCAGGTTTAAACCTTGGCGCGGCCCTTGTAGGAGCCGCCTTCGCGGGTGTCGATCTCGATCATGTCATCGATTTCGATGAAGTCGGCAACACTCAGTTCGGTACCGTTGCTCAGCTTGGCAGGCTTCATGACCTTGCCAGAAGTGTCACCACGGGCGGAACCTTCGGTGTAAGCAACTTTACGAACGATGGTGGTCGGCAGTTCAACCGAAACCAGACGATCTTCGAAGAACACGGCTTCACAGACGTCGGTCATGCCTTCTTCGATGAACGGCAGAACGGCCTCGATGTCTTCGGCGTTCAGCTCGTACATGGTGTAGTCGGTGGTGTCCATGAACGTGTAGGTGTCACCGCTGATGAACGACAGGGTCGCTTCTTTGCGGTCCAGGATCACGTCGTCCAGCTTGTCATCAGCCGAGTAAACGGTTTCGGTCTTGTAGCCGGTCAGCAGGTTCTTCAGCTTGGTCTTCATGATCGCGCTGTTACGGCCCGACTTAGTGAATTCAGCTTTCTGAACCAGCCACGGGTCGTTGTCGATCCGCAGTACGGTACCAGGTTTCAGCTCTTTACCAGTTTTCATTGCGAGATATCCGAATTTGGATGGATTTACAAAAATCGAGGCCGCATATCATAGCCAATTTCGGTAAAACTGTACCAGCGCCGTGGCAAGGTCCGGCTGAGCGGCCTGCTCGGCACTCCAGCGCCGGGCGTGCAGGTCGAGTTCGGCCCAGTGCTCAAGTACCTGTTTCCAAGCCGGCCCCATATCGCGATCCATGTTCCAGGCGCGCCACAAATCGACGATGGCCGCTTTCGCCAATGGCGACAACCCCACGACGTAGTGATCCAGAAATGCCTCGAGCTTTTCCCAGTGGGCGTACTCTTCCTGCACATAGATATGCCAGAGCAGCGGGCGGCCAGCCCATTGCGCACGCACGAACGAATCTTCGCCGCGCACGGCATTGAAGTCGCAGCACCAGAGCAACGGGTCGTACTCATCCTGACTGACGAAGGGCAGGATCTGCACGGTCAGGGCGCCACGCGTTGCCACAGCGCCCACAGGCAAAGGTTGCCCGCCAAGCCAGGCCTGCACATCGCCCAGCACACGTCCTTCGGGGACCAGCAGATGGTTGGCGCGACTGTCGGCGGCCAGGGCGTCTAGCCAACTGGCCAGGCTCGGGTTCTCGTAGGCGAACAGCGAGATCAGCCGAGCGTCGCTGGCGGGTGTCACACCCAGTCCTTGCAGAAATGCCTCACGCGCGCTCGGGCTCTGCTCGAACGCTTCACGCCGGGCCAGCAGTGTCGCCTCGCGCAACAACCCCCCGGTTTTGGCGGTAAAACCGGGAAAGAAAAACACCTTGCGCAAGCCATTGGGCTGCGGGGAAGGCAAGCCATGGCAACCTTCAACCCAGGTTTCAGCGCTCAGGTAGTCCAGGTTCAGCCACAGCGGTGGCCGTGGGCAGTCGAGCATGGCCAGCACATAGGCTGCCGGCAACTGACAGGCAAAAGCGCCGATGACCACATCAGCCACAGCGGTTTCCTGCCAGTCGGCCTGCCAATGACAGACCTCCACACCCTGTTGCCACTGCTGCGCAACCTGGGCGTCAGCGTCAGGGCAGATGCGCGCGAATGCGCTGAGGTCGTCCACCCACAAGCGCACAGCCACGCCCTGTTCGGCCACCAGTTGCCGGGCCAAGCGCCAGGTCACGCCGATATCGCCGTAGTTGTCGACGACACAACAGAAGATGTCCCAGTGCGTTTTCATCGCTGGCCCCTGTAAAAAAGCGCCGATTGTCCGGGTAAATCATCGCAGACAAAAGCGTGCCACGAAAAAAACCCGTTGCGGCATGCGACAATGAGCGCCCGTGCCCTGGCCAGGAGGCCGCCATGCCCCGCCCTCGTGAACTGAAGATCAGCCTCAAGCCCGTGCAACTGACCCTGTGCATCGCCTTGGGCCTATGGCTCGGCGCGGCAGCCATCGCCTTGAGCCTGTGGTTGGCGTGGCGCCTGATGCCAGAGACCGTACATCCCTTGAGCCAAGTGCTGGTGCCACCCGCGGCTGCGCCCGCTGCCGATCAGCAGAGCCAGATGTTCGAGCAGTACAAACAGATTCTGCACAACCAACAAGTGCAACAAGCCGAGGACCAAGCCGAAGGCAACATGCGCAACCTGGCCAACCCCAAGTGCCAGTTCTGGCTGCAACAGAACCGCACCGCGCCGACCGAAAAGAGCCGCGCCCTCGTCCTGGAATTCTGTAACTGATCGCCATGAACAAAGCCGACCTGCTGCAACGCATCATCGACACCTTGAGCCTCGACTTAGAGGTGGCCCAGCGCGCGGCGCAGACCGCCTATGAAGCGGCCACCGCTGAAGAAAACATCGCTGAAAACAAGTACGACACCTTGGGCCTGGAGGCGTCCTACCTGGCAACCGGACAAGCCCGGCGCATGGAAGAGATTCGTCAGGCACGGGCGGCGTATCAACAATTGCTGTTGCGCGATTACGATCCGGCGCTCGGTATTCAGGTGAGCAATCTGGTCACGCTGGAGGCTGAGAGCGGTAGCTGCCAGCGCTTGTTCCTCGGGCCTGAAGGCGCCGGCTTGAAAATTGGTCAGGGCGAGCAGTTGGTGACGGTGATTACGCCGCGCTCGCCGCTGGGGCAAAGCCTGATGGGTAAACGCGAGGATGACGACGTCAGCTTGGTTCTCGGAGGCAAGCAGCAGCACTTTGTGGTGGTTGAGGTCTGCTAAACACAGTACCTGCTGTAGCCGCTGGCGAGGCACGAGGCGGCTACAGGGCCCCCAACGCATTGAAGCGCTGCGCCAATCCCTGCTGGGCAAACTGCTCGATGATGAATTCGACAAACGCCCGCGTCTTGCCCGGCAACAGCTTGTGCTCGGCGTAGTACAAGCTGATGTTGCCATCATCCACATACCAATCCGGTAATACTCGCAAGAGGCTGCCCGCCTGCAGGTAAGGCACGGCAAACGGCATGCTCACCAATGCCACCCCCAGCCCCTGCTGCGCCGCTGCACAAGCCGCTTCCGAATCACTCATGGTCATACGTAAGCGAATCTGCAGCGGGGTCTGTTCCTGCTGACAATGGGTCAACGGCCAGGAGCGCACCCGCCCGGTTTGCGGTGAGCGGATGAGAATCCCATCAAGCGTTTGCAGATCAGCCGGCTGGCAGATCGCGGGATGCTGCTCCAGGTACGCCGGGGCCGCTACCAGAATCCGGTGCGCCGGGGTCAGCTTGCGGGCGACGACGCCTTGGGGCAGGTCAAAACCACCGCCAATAGCAGCATCGAAACCCTGGCCGATCAGGTCGACCTGGCGATTGTCAAAATGCCAATCCGGGCTGATCGCCGGAAAGCGCTGCAGAAACTCGGCCAGCAAGGGCACGATGTATAAGCGCCCGAACACCGTGCCCATGCTCACCTTCAAGGTTCCCGCCGGTTGCCCTTCGGCGCTGGCAAGGTTAGCCACAGCATGCTGAATGGTCTGGAAGCTGGTGGCCACTTCGCCGAGAAAACGTTGTCCGGCTTCGGTCAAGGTCAGGCGCCGCGTGCTGCGCTGAAACAAGCGCACGCCCAAGCGCGTCTCCAGGCGAGCAACATTCTTGCCCACCGCCGCCGGCGTCAGGCTCAAGCGCCGCGCAGCCTCGGCGAAGCTGCCGACTTCGGCACTACGAACAAAGCATTCGATACTGCTAAACGTTTCCACAGCTGGCGATTCCATACTTCTGGTTTACACAGACTATAGCGATTAGTGGCTACACAGAGGGTAATCTGCGGTCGATACTGAGCCTTATCCAAGGCATCACGCCTGGTATTTTCGGGAGCAGAACATGTCGACTCAAACTCGCCTCAACGGCAAAGTGGCTTTGATCCAGGGCGGCTCACGCGGTATCGGCGCAGCCATCGTCAAACGCCTGGCCGCTGAAGGTGCCAGTGTCGCCTTCACCTACGCCAATGCCACTGAGCAAGCCCAGGCGTTGCAGCAAAGTATCCTTGCCAGTGGCGGCAACGCGTTGGCGATCCAAGCCGATAGCGCTGATGCCAGCGCCGTGCAGCGCGCCGTAGAAACCACGGTCGAAACCTTCGGCCGGCTCGATATCCTCGTCAACAACGCCGGTGTCCTGGCCGTCGCGCCGTTGCTGGAATTCGACCTGGATGACTTCGACCGGACCCTGGCGGTCAACGTGCGCAGCGTCTTTGTTGCCACCCAGGCCGCCGCTCGGCACATGGGCCAGGGTGGCCGGATTATCAACATTGGCAGTACCAACGCCGAACGCATGCCCTTTGCCGGCGGTGGTCCCTATGCCATGAGCAAGTCAGCGTTGGTTGGCTTGACCCGTGGCCTGGCCCGCGACCTTGGCCCACTGGGCATCACCATCAACAACGTCCAGCCTGGCCCGGTCGACACCGAGATGAACCCAGCCCATGGCGAATTCGCCGAGAGTTTGATGGGCTATATGGCGGTAGGTCGCTATGGGGAGGTTGAGGAAATCGCGGGCTTCGTCGCCTACCTGGCCAGCCCTGAGGCGGCCTACATCACCGGTGCCAGCCTGACCATCGACGGTGGCTTTGCCGCCTGATGCACTGAAGTGCCACGCCGACCGCGCCGGATTTTGTTGATCTTGTCGACAAAAGCCGGCGCGGTCCGGGTCGGTTTTTTCGACCCGATCACCCAGGATTTCCGCTACTGTCACACCCTGACTGCAACTGACCAAGATGGCCCCATGACCTCCCCCACTTCTCCCTTAAGCCGCGGTTTGATCCTGCTGATGGCAACTGCCACCGGCCTCGCCGTGGCCAGCAACTACTACGCACAACCGTTGCTGCACAGCATTGCCGAGCATTTCGGCCTGACCACCGTCAGCGCCGGGGCCATCGTCATTGCCGCACAACTGAGCTACGGCGCCGGTCTTCTGCTGCTGGCACCGTTGGGCGATATGTTTGAGCAGCGCCGCCTGATCGTCAGCATGATCGCCATCAGCACCCTGGGCCTGTTGATCAGTGCCTTCTCACCAAGCCTGGTCTGGCTGTTACTGGGGACTACGCTGACCGGCCTGTTCTCGGTTGTGGCTCAGGTACTGGTGCCAATGGCAGCGGGCTTGAGCGATCCGAGCCAGCGCGGGCGAGTGGTCGGAACGCTGATGAGCGGCTTGCTGCTGGGCATCCTCCTGGCCCGCACGGCGGCCGGTTTCATGGCCGAACTGGGCGGATGGCGCAGCATCTACCTGCTGGCCGCGGCGCTGATGGCGATCTGTGCCATTGCCTTGGCACGGGCCCTGCCGGAACGTCACCAACACGCCGGGCTCAGCTATCCCGCGCTGATTGGTTCAGTGTTTCGCTTGTTCGCCGATGAGCCGGTACTGCGCCTGCGCTCGCTGCTCGGCTTGCTGGCCTTCAGCCTGTTCGCCCTGTTCTGGACGCCACTGGCATTTCTCCTGGCGGCTGAACCCTACCAGTACTCGGACGCAGTGATCGGCCTGTTTGGCCTGGCCGGTGCCGCCGGTGCACTGTCAGCCAACTGGGCCGGACGCCTGGCCGATCGCGGCAAGGGCCCGCTGGGCACCACGGTTGGCTTGCTGGCCCTGTTGCTGTCCTGGATACCGCTGGGGTTCGCCCAATCGTCGCTGGTAGCACTGTTGATCGGCGTGCTGTTGCTCGATCTGGCCGTGCAACTGGTGCATGTCAGCAACCAGAACGCAGTGATTGTGCTGCGCCCGGAAGCTCGCAATCGCCTGAACGCGGGCTACATCACCTGCTACTTCATCGGTGGTGCGCTGGGCTCGCTGCTCGGCACCCAGCTGTTTCAGACCTATGGCTGGAACGGCATCGTTCTCGCCGGCCTGACCATTGGCAGCCTTGCCTTGCTGGTCTGGGTGCTGGCTGAGCGTCAGCGCAGCCTACGGGCACGCACAGCCTAACGACGGATGAAAGCTTCATCGACCTTGGCCAGGTGTTCCTCGCGCAACGTGCCGGCGTAGTAATGCAGCTTGATCCAGGCCAGCAAGTAGTCGTAGCGCGCCTGGGCCAGGTCGCGACGGGTGGTGGCAAGCTGTTGTTCGGCATTGAGTACATCGAGGTTGACCCGCTCGCCCCCCAGTACGCTCTGACGGGTCGAAACCACCAGGGCTTTGGCCGAGGTCAGCGCCCGCTCGTAGGCACGCAGGCGGCTGGCGCCGGATTGGCAGGCATTGTACTGGCGTCGTAACTCAATCAAGGTACTGCGGGTATTGCCATCCAGTTCGTACTCGGCCTGCTCCAGGTTGCGGCTGGCCTGGCGGGTCGACGCCGATACGCCGCCACCGGCGAACAGCGGCAGGCTCACTTCCACACCAATGGTGTTGGTGGTGTAGCGCTGGTTGTAGGTGTTGCCGCTGTCGGATTCCATGCGCCGTGACGTGGCATAGGCCGTCACCTTGGGCAAATGCCCTGCGCGATTGCGTTCGACTTCATACGTCGCCATTTCCAATGCCTGACGCTGAGAAGCCAACTGCGGGTTGTTGGCCAGCGCCAGTTCATGCCAGGCCTCGAAGCTGGACGGTTGCACGGTTAGCAACGAAAAACCGTCGTTGAGGGGGGCCAGCTCATCGATCCGCGCCGCCGGCTCACCGATCAATGCGCCGAGCTCACGCAAGGCGGCATCCTGATCGTTGCGCGCCTGGATTTCTTCAGCGTCGGCCAGCTCGTAACGCGCCTGGGCTTCAAGGATATCGGTGCGGGTCCCCTCACCTTGCTGGAACAACTGCTGGTTTTGCTGAAACTGCTGCTGATAGGCCTGCTTGCTGGCCACACTGATGCCGATCTGATCCTCGGCGAACAGCGCTTGTGTATAACTGGTCATGACCCGCACCAGTAGCTCCTGACTCTTGCCGCGAAACTCCTCGTCGGCAAACAGCGCCTGCGCCACACCCTTGCGATAACTGGCATAGGCCTCGTAATCGAACAGCGGTTGCTGGAGGATGAAACTGGAGCCATAGCTGTCGTAGTGACGATCTTCGCTTTCACGTCGCGAATCGCCCAGATAGCTGGCCTCGGAGTCGTTGCGGCCCTTGTTGTAGTTGTAGGACAGGTTAGGCAGCAATCCGGCGCGGCCAATGGCCCGGTGCTCCTGTCCCGACTCACGGGCCTTGAGCGCGCCAAGGAACACCGGGTCTTTACGCAAGGCTTGCTCGTAGACTTGAAACGGCCCCATGGCCTGCACAGCGTCCACGGTTGTCAGGGCGAACGCCGCCAGCAGCCCGGTCATCAAGCTTTTCATTCACGGGCTTCCTATTGTTCGGTCAAGGCGGTGCCTGCCCGGTCGAGCAGGGGTTTGAACAGGTAATTGAGCAGCGAACGTTCGCCTGTGCGCACAAACAGTTCGGCCGGCATGCCCGGCTTGATCACCAGACCATTAAGCCGCGCCAGGGCCTGTTCGCTGACAGTGCTGCGTAGTACGTAGTACGGCTGGCCCGTTTTGTCGTCGAGCAGTTGGTCGGCAGAAATCAGCACCACCTCCCCCGCCACCCGCGGGGTACTGCTCTGGTTAAACGCGGTGAAGAGGATATCCACAGGCAACTGCACCGCGACCTTATCCACAAGGTTGACCGGCAATCGCCCTTCGACTTCCAGCGCGGTGCCCTGAGGCACCACCTCAAGCAGCGTTTCACCGGCACGCAGCACTGCGCCTTCGGTGTGTACGCCGAGGTTGACGGCAATACCATCGACCGGCGCAAGGATTTCACTGTGTTGCAGGTCGAACCCGGCGGACGTCAGTTGCTGCTCCAGCGTTACACTCTTGAGCTGAGCTTCGGCCAATTGGCTGCGCACCTCTTTCTGGTACTCCTCGCGGCGCTGCTGCAAGTTCAGGCGCGACTCGACAATATCTTGCTCCAGCCTTGCGCTGTCGCCACTGTTCTGCGCCAGGTCGCGCTGGACCTGGGACAGCTGGCGCTGATACTCCAGCAAGCGATTGCGCGGAATGTAGCCCTGGCTGGCCAGTGGCCTGAGGTTGTCCAGTTGCTCACGCAAGGAGTCGGCCTGGGCCTGCAGGTCGCCCCTGGCTCGACGCATGCCGGCCAATTGCGCCACGGCCCCTTCAATGGCGGCCATCAGCCCGGACTGCTCGCGGGCTTGAGCGTCGCGGCGGCTGCTGAACAGTTGCCGCTGGGTTTCCAGCACCAGGCTCAACTGCGGGTCAGGATCATCACTGAGTGGCGCAGGAAAGGTGATCTGCGCCAGGTTATCGCGCTCGCTCTGCCAACGGGCCAGACTGGCCCAGGCCACCCGGTACTCAGCCTGCAGGGACTGCACCTGCGCCTGAACCTGCGTTTGATCAAGGCGAAACAGCGGTTGCCCCTGCTTGACCTGCTGCCCCTCACTGACCAGGATCCGGCTGACCACGCCTCCCGCCAAGGACTGCACCGCCTTGCGCTTGCCTGAGACCACCACCGTGCCCTGTACGGCAATCCCCTGATCCAAGGGCGCGAGGGTTGCCCAGGCGACAAAGCCACCGAAGCCAAGCAGGGTCAGTAGCCAGCCCAGTCGAACAAAAAAGCGCGCATCACGGCCGCTGGCGGCCGCTTCGACGGCAACCGTGTTCATGCGCCACCTCCTGCAGCCGCCGCGGCATTGGCCGCAGGCACCTGACGCACGGCCTGCTCCTGGGCTCGGCTCAAGGCTTGCAGCACGTCTTGAGCCGGACCGAACGCCTGTAACCGTCCTTCATTGAGTACCAGCAATTTGTCGGCCTGGGCCAGGGCAGCCGAACGGTGCGTGACCAGCACCACGGTGCGCCCCTGGGCTTTCATCTGGGCAATGGCCGTCGCCAGGGCAGCTTCGCCCTGGGTGTCGAGGTTGGAATTCGGTTCATCCAGAACGATCAGCCTAGGCTCTGCGTACAAGGCGCGCGCCAGGGCAATACGCTGCTTCTGTCCACCGGAGAGATCACTGCCGCCTTCACCAAGCCGGGTGTCATAACCTTGGGGCAAACGCAGGATCAATTCATGCACCCCGGCCTGACGCGCGGCCTCGACCACTTTGTGGCCATCAAGCTCGGCGAACCGGGCGATGTTCTCGGCAATACTGCCGCGCAACAGTTCGATGTTCTGCGGCAAGTAACCAATAGACGGGCCAAGGGCCTCGCGGTCCCAGCGGTGGAGGTCGGCGCCATCCAGCCGGACGGTTCCGGCCAGGGTCGGCCAGACACCTACCAACACCTTGGCCAGGGTCGACTTGCCGGAACCGGACGCCCCCAACACACCTAACACTTCACCTGCCTGCACGTTGAAACTGATCTGCTGCAAGATCGCCAGGCGCTTACTGGGGGGCCCGGCGCTGACCTGCTCGAAGCTTAGGCGCCCGGTCGGGGCCGGCAGTGCCATGGGTGCCGGTGGCTCGGGGAACGCGCGCAGCAAGCCATCAAGGCGCTGGTAGGCCAAATGCGCCCCGCTCCATTGCTTCCACACTGCGATCAGTTGGTCGATGGGACTCAACACCCGACCCATGAGGATGGAGCCGGCGATCATCATTCCCGGGGTCATCTGCCCTTCGATCACCAACAACGCTCCCAGCCCCAACACCAATGATTGCAAGCACAGGCGCAAGGACTTGCTGATCGCGGTGATCACAGCCGACGTATCACTGGCCTGGTTCTGCAGCGTGAGAAAGCGCGCATGCAAGCTGAACCAGCGCTTGCGCAAGGTGCCAAGCATGCCCATGGCCTGGATGCTTTCGGCATTGTGCAACTGGCTATCGGCCAGGTGGGTGGACTGCTGTTGAAAGCCACTGGCTTGCACCAGTGGTTTATGGGTAAGCCGCTCGTTCAGCACCGCCAGCGCGATCAGCAGCAATGCCCCCACGCACGCCATGACCCCAAGCCAGACGTTGAAGAGAAACATCACCGCCAGGTAGATGGGAAACCAGGGGGCATCGAAGAACGCGAATAATGCCGGGCCGGTGACAAATTGACGCAACTGGGTCAAATCATTCAGTGATTGCGCAGCCTGACCATCGCCTTGACGCAAGTTGCGTTCGAAGGCAGCGCGATAAACCGAGAGGTTGAACCCCTGCTCCAATTGGTGCCCCACGCGAATAACAATAAAACTGCGGATCACCTCCAGCACGCCGATAAATACAAAAAAACCGACGACCATTAAGGTCAACATCCACAAGGTGGTTTCGTTGTGTGACGACAACACCCGATCATAGACTTGCAGCATATAAATCGAGGGCACCAGCATCAGGATATTGATCAATG
>Ga0247821_10000742_pt1 | contig 18096 bp, 44 predicted proteins | sample 13C_Glycerol_Day_FD_192481 | JGI IMG/M metagenome (GOLD analysis project Ga0247821, IMG submission 192481) | Soil microbial communities from agricultural site in Penn Yan, New York, United States - 13C_Glycerol_Day14 | ecosystem: Environmental > Terrestrial > Soil > Agricultural land | place... | reverse complement strand
ACAGTGAACGAGCAGACTGCGGCACCAGACTGGGTGAAGCGGATTTCGGCGTCGGACGTCGCGTTACCAACGATCGTCAAGGTCGTCTCACCGGCCACCGGACACCGCCTTGGAGACCTCCGCCAGACGGGCAGCGATGTCCGCGACCCGCTCCGGGTTCGTCTCGCCCTGCAACAGGTCGCCGAGCCACGCGGCGTACTCGCGATCGTCGTAGCCGAGCATCTCCTGGGGGAATCGCCAGAAGTAGTCCGAGTCCTGCTCGCAGTCCCAGTCCTCGTCGTGGAGCTTCCGTGCGAGGCACGCGACGCGGGACCTGATCCGGTCTTCCACGCGCGCTTGGGTCTCGTCGTCGGGCGCGTCGCCCAGGGCTTCTTCGACGGCCAGGTCTGTCATCTGGATCGCCCAGTCCATGATCTCTGTCGCACTGCACCAGCCCATTACGATGCTTCCTCTCGGTCTGCGTACTCGGTTCGCCAGTCACCTGTTCGGACTGGTTGCCAGGGCCACGGATTGCCCCACTCAAGTTGTGTCGGCCAGTCCCGGCTGTCGCGGTCGCCACGCCAGCGTTCGACCTTCACGTGCCGCACGCGTCCGTTCGCGTCGGGCTCGGCGAAGGGTTTGATGCCGTAGCCGAACTCCGGCCAGCGCAGCAGAAGCGAACTCCCCACCGGGCGGAGCGATCGGTTGAGGCCGTGTTCGCCGTGACCCGAGTGCGCTTCCACCACCAAAGCGCAGTCGACCTTCGTGCGTGCCGCGTCCAGCACTGCCACAGTCCGGCGTGCGGCGATCTCGTCGTTGATGTTTCCTGCGTGAAGCCGGTAGAACGAGCCGATCATCAACAGGTCCGGCTGGTGGGCGGTAACCCGTTCGATCAGCCACGCGGCGTCGTCGTCGCGGAGCAAGTCGATCCCCTCGGGACGATGGATCAACCGCAACGCGCCATCAGGTACACGGCTGGACACCATGACCGACGCCTCCGCCAGGGTCTTGAACTTCCTCCGCCCCTGCCGTCGTGAGTTCTCACAGTCGATCAGCAGCACCTTCATCCGCGGAATCGCTGTGAACCGGAACGGGTTCAGGCCCGCCGCGGTGGTGACGGCCAACTGCCGGATGAACATGGACTTGCCGAGCCCCTCGAACCCCGTCCAGATCAGGCGATCCCCACGCTCCAGCAAGTCCGGGATGACCCACTCGTACGGGGCGTCCTCCTGCCCGAGCAACTCCCACAGGTCTTCCGCCAAGTGCAGGATGGTCGACTCACTGCCGGCCCAGGTCTCCACGAACTCGTCCAGCGTGTAACCCGCGGCGATGTGGTCCGTCGCGTCCTTGCCCGCCTTGGCCTCCACGATCCGGACCGTTGACGCCACCCCCGTGAGTGCCGCCGCGACTTGCCGAGCGTGCTTCTCGCCCGGTGTGTCGCAGTCCGCCACGATCGTGACGTTCGCGTCCACGAAGAAGCCGTCGTACTCGGGCTTCCACTTCCCGGCCCCGCCGGGACAGCAGGTGGCGATGACCCCCAGCCGCTCCAGGCTTTGGACGTCCTTCTCGCCCTCGACGATCCACACGGCCTGTCCGCCGTCCAGCGCCTCAAGCAGCTTCGGCAGGCGGTACGGGACACGGCGAACACCGTCGAGCTTCCACGCCCAGCCGCCCTTCTTCTCCGGGTCGGGACGTCGCTGGAAGAAGTGCTTGTCCACAGTCCGGAGGACCTGGAACAGCAGGGTTCCCGCTTCATCCACATAGTCGTACACAGCAACGGCTTCACCTTTGGGTGTCCACTCGCCACGTGGGCGTTCGTCTCGTGGTTGGCAGACCTGCTCCCAGGTGAGACCGAGCTTCTCCAGGACCGAGTCGCGGTCACATCCGGCGTGGCAGTGGAGCAGGACTGGGTGGTCCTTGCCGGCGGACACGGACAGGCTGGCCTTGCCGTCGTCGTGGGCAGGGCACTGCGCCATGTAGCCGCCACCTGCGGTCTTGATCCCGTTGAGCTTCGGCAGGACGAGTTCGCGCAGAACGTCCATCAGTTGTCCCACCACCCCTTCGGCGCCGCGTTGGGTTCTGGCCCGACCTGATCTGTCCAGCGTTCGGCGTTAAGCCACGGCCCTGGGTGCTTGGTGTAGTCGGGCTTACGCCTGGGGTCGTCGCGGTAACGAACGGCGCCGGCGATCAACTCCTCGGGGTCGACGCCCTGCCTGCGAAGCCGGGCCCACGCCTTGCGCGCTTCACCCTTGCCGACCTTGCGGGGATAGACCGCCCAGAACCGGGTGAACTCCTCGTCCTCCGTCGCCCGCGCAGCGGGTGACGAAGAGCTCTTGTTCTTCTTCGGGTCGGGTCGGGTCGGGGGTTCAACCAAACCCTTAGCAGGTGCTTCAGCATCTGCTTGAGCACTTGCTTGAGCACTTGCTTCAGCACGTGCTTGCGTTTTGCTTCGAGCCTTTCCGCTGGCCAGGCCACCTGCGCGGCCCGCTTCGGCCTTCTTTCGCCGCGTGTTCAGTACCTCCTCACGTGTGGGGTTCCTCTTGTCCCCGTTGCCGTCTTCTTCCCACTCGTGGAACTGATGGCCGGCGCGCACCCGACGCCAAAGCCCCGCGGTGACTAGCTTCTGAGCCAACGTGTCCGCGCCTGCCGGGATGAGCCACGGGAGCTGGTGATCTGGGACGAACCCGTCTGTGAGGTTGTCTGACGACCACGAGCCAGCGACTACCCATAGGGCGAGGGCAGCTGGATCGTCCGCTAGCACCTTGCGGACTTTGTTGTGCGAGTGGAACTTGTCGTCCACTTTGAACCACACCATGGTTAGGCCCCTCGCTGTCGAAGAGCCGAGACACAGGTGAACTTGGCATCCCTGTCAGAGCGCAGAAGTTCTCCGCCGTTCTTCCAGGGACAGTTCGGGGTCTTGCCGACACTGATGTGGTGCCGACACGCCCAGATACCGTCGTAGTCCATGAAGCAGTAGTGATCGCACTCTGAGCAGCGCACGAGAACGATGTCCTGTAGCGCGTTCGTGCCGTGCCACACCGCCACGTCGCCAGGACCGGGGGCGCGGAGAATCACGACGAGAGCGGTCTCCCACGAGTAGGCGTCGTAGTTCAGGGTCTCCTGCAACTCGATCGCCTTGTCCAGGCGTTCGTTGTGCGGACCCTTGACCTCGCACCACACGCGAGTTGCCGGCAGGTAGAAGTCAGGCCGGTAGAACTCGCCGCTGCGCAGGCGCACTGCCTCTGGCTCGTACTGCCAATACCAGCCCATGGAGTCGAAGGTGGCAGCCCAGTCGGCTTCCAGCGTGGAACGGAAGCGCGTGCCGCGGTAGATGGTGGGCACGGCGTTGATGGGTCCTGCCATCACATCACCAGCCGGGCTGGGAATCTGGCGACCGTAACCCGACCGGAGGGTATGCGGGGCGTGGGGATCCGTGCGAAAATGGCCACGAGCCCTCCTTCCATCTGGCTTAGGAACCTTGGAATGGAGTGGCGTGGGGTCAAGCGTGCTACCGCTTGGCCCCGCCTTATATCCCAAGATCTTACCTTTTGCGGGTCTGTTTGTCGTGCACACCGCCGCCCGGAAACCCTTGGGCGACAACGGTTACAGCGTGAAGTTAGGCCGTATGGGCGATCAAGTCCCACTGTCCACTGTCGATGGATCTAGCAGGGGGCTTGGCGGGGACAGGGAAGGTGCTCACGCCGCCTTCTTGGACATCACCTGGTGCATCAACTGCTCCCCGATGTACTCGGTGTACGCCGGCGGAATGGCCTGGCGTCCTTCGAACTTCGACATCCACGTACAGCCCATCGCGTCGGCGAAAGCGCGTTCGTCCTTGTGCTCGAACGGAATATCGCTGTTGCGATGTGCGCACCGCGGCGTGAGCTGAAGCGCCCGCCACGACGTCTCGAACACCCGATGACGCCGGACACGCAACCCGAACATCGACCCGCACAGGCGGAAGTCCGGTCGAAGAGGGCCGAGTCGGACAGCCTCAGGAACGTTCTCAATCACCCACGGCCGACCAGAGGCGATCATCGCTGCCCGGGTTTCGGGGATCAGGTTGAGGTGGTTGTCCCGAGATCCACGCCAGTCGCTCACCGCAGCAGCGAACTGACACGGAGGAGAACCGGTGATCGCGTCGAACTCGTGCCCGTGTTGCTCGATGAACTCCACTGCATCGGCCTGGTGGAACTCGAACGGGTAGTTCTTCTGTGGTTCCTTGTCCACTCCGACCACTCGGAAGCCGGCTCGGTGGTAGCCCATCGAGGTGCCGCCGGCACAGCAGAAGGTGTCCAGCAGCACTGGTTGCGTCACGCGACACCGTCCAACCCGCGGAGTTCCTCGCGGTCGATCTCGTCGGGATGCCGCGGGTCCCCAACCGGAAACTCCGCCAGCTCCACCCACGGGTACTCGTCCAGCAGCCTCACGTAGTCGTGGCCGTACCAGCGGGTGTAGATGAGGCACTCCACTTCGGCAGGGTCCTGATGGGACGGGACGAGCCAGCCGTAGCCCTCGAACTCCTTGCGGCGTCCGTTGGTGTTGGTGAGCGCACCATGACAACCCGTCGTGCCACTGCCACAGACGTGCAGGCCGTTGCGGACATCCCACTTGCCTTGCTGGCTGCGGTTCTGCCGGTGGTGCCAGTTGGTGGCGCGACCCAGGCAGATACCCAGAAGGCGAACCTCGCAGTCGCCGCCGGAGCGTTCGGCTACGCCCTTGCGGGCTGCTGCTTCGCCGACGTGCTTGCCGCGCTTCATGGCTGAGCCTCTTCTTGGCTCGCTTCGCTCGGGGCGGCATCCGCCGCGACAACTCGGATTCCAGCCTCGGTCATCGCCAGTCGCATGGCCTCAAGCAGGCGCTGCTGTTCGCTGTACGGGCGCTCCCAGAAGACGGTCGCCTTGGTGGTGTCGTAGAACTTGGCGGTCGCCTTCTCGACCTGGGCACTCGTGACGCGACGGCCCGCGAGGTAGCTCGGCAGGTTCTCCACGATCACCCTGAAGATCGTGTCGTTGGGTCGATCCGGGTGCGGGTCACCGGGGAACACGGCTTGGAGCAGGTGGGCGACGCAGTGGGCGAGCATCTGCGACTGGCCCGCCGCGTAACCCTCGTCGTAGATCACTTTCTCGGCGGCGAACTTCGCGGCGCGCTCCTCGTCCCTGGCGCGCTCCTCCTCGGATCGCTTGTTAAGCAGGTACTCCTGCACCTGCAACCCGAGGTCGGTGAGGTCAGCGCCGTCCTCCTGCTCCGAGTCCCATGCGGCAACTCCACGCTTGACGAGTGCCCGCTGGGTGGACAGCGAGACGTCGCACTGGATGCCGCCCTTGAAGGCGCGCATCACGGCGTGCGTCATGTTCTCGTTGAGCTTGGCGGCCACCTTGGCGATCTCAGCGGACATGGCGTCCCTCCCCGTTGTCCCGGCATCCGCACGGCAGGTAGCCGTACTTCCAGCCCGCTGGTGCTCCAGCGGCTTTCCTGTACTCGGTGTAGTGCGGACGGTTGGCAGCGGAGAGTTCGCGCTCCATCGTCTCCACAGTCCAGATCCAGTACTCGCGTTCGTGCTCGCCCATGAGTGGACCGAGTTTGCGAGCGAGGTGGATCTCCGGGTGCGACGCGAGGAGTTCGGCACGGCGAGCCAGCATCGCGGCACGTTGGCGTGACTGGCCGTCCTGATCCGCTGCCGAAGGCTCGGAGGAGCGCAGCGACGACCCCTCATCCATCTCGTTCACCTTGCCTCCTCATGCATCGTCACGTGCTCCAGCAACTCATCACTGTCCACACCCAGGTATCTACCCTCAGGTAGGTCGAAAGCAGTCAGAGGTACCCGTAGGACTTGGGGGCAGGAGGGACAGGAGACGGGGATGGAGAGGGTCATGACGCCGCCTCTGGTGGATAGTCGGCGGTGAAGCACACCGCTGCGCGACCCTTGACCTCGTCGGTCCACCAGACGAACTCGCCGTGGTCGAAGCCGAGCCGCTTCCATACCTTGCAAGGCTTGGTGGCCACCAGGTCCCGGTCCCAGTGCGCCTTGATCTCACGGTCCGCCAGTGGGCGGGCGAGTTCGATGTCGTGCGTACCGAACACGAACACGCCGTAGTCGTCCGACCAGCTGTCATTGGCCGCGTTGTCCCAGATCTCCACTGCGACGCGGCGTGCGCGATAGGCCTTACCGTTCGGCCGGATCACGACGTCAGGGCGAACCTTGTCGGCCATCGGTCATCCCTCCTGTACGTACGGGTCGACTACGTTGAGGCCAGCACCCTTGGCGAGGTTGAAGGTGCCCATCGCGCCCTTGGAGTTCCGGCGCACGAACGCCAACACCAAGTTCGGGTTGGACTCGACCATGCGGGCGTTACGGGCAGGACCGGGGACAGGGCAGTACTCGGTGCCGTCCTTGCGTTCGCGCGGTGGGTGCTTGCATGTGGCGGTGCACTTCGTGCCCCACGCTGCCGGCCACTTCTCTTCCAGCCCACCGAGGCGTTTCCAGATGGACGCTGCCAACCGGTCGCCCTTTGGGCAGTCACCGTGCACCAGAACACCGTCGGGGAACTGGTTGAACACCTTCTCCAGGACCTCACGCATGGTGGAGATGTCCGACCACGTGCGGGACACGGTCACGAGGATGCGGGGCTTCACCACACGACACCTCCCTTGATGGTGCAGGCACACACGACACGGCCCTGCTTGTTGAGGCACAGCCGGAACCAGCCGTGATGCGGGCACGGGTCCATCAGGTTCGCCCCGGTTTTGTGGATCGAGACGTACGGGCCCCGGTTCCAGCCACCCGACACCTTCACGTCCTCGCCGCACACGAGGCAGGCGAAGCGCCGGAGCGCGTCCTTCGGGAACAGGATGGTCCGCGAGGCCGGGCAGGTGGTGGGCGGCAAGCTCTTGCGCGGCGTGAAGATCAGCCGGTTCTGCCGCTGCCCCTCCCATCTGCCCTCGCACGTAGCGCACAGGTAGTCCGCGTCCGGAACCTCGTCCTGACCCCAACCGGCCGGTGTGCCACTCCCGCACCAGTACCCGTAGGCGACACGGCCGTCCGGGTAGGACCTGCCGTAGCGGGGACGGTGCCAGCGATCCGAGTTGCGGGACCGCACATGGTTCGGGCCGCGTCTCACCGGCTGCTCACCAGTGCGGCAGATCCCGTAGCTGTACTCGGGGAGAAGGTCGATCATGCGGGCCTCCTCGTGTGAACCAGCCAGTCCTTGAACTGGGGACGTGGGTGGGATTGCAGGTACAGCGCCATGTCGCCGGGATAGCCACCGGTCTCCCGTTCCGCTTGCTCTTCCCAGAGGGAGGCAAGTTCACGGAAGCCACGGACACGGTCGGCGTGCTCGACTGAGCATGGGTGGCGGCGGCACGGGGACAGGCCGCTGAGAATGGCTGTCACATCGCACCACCCGGAACGTTGTACATCGCCCGCACCGACGCGCCGACTGACTGCCACGCCCGGAGTTCCTCCGTCAAAGCGCGAGCGGTGCGCTCCGCGTGCTTGTACGCCAGCTCCGCCACATCGGCCGCCTCCAACTCGGCCTCGGTTGCGATGACCGCGGCGTACTTCTTCTCGTGCGCCGCACCGTCCCAATCCATGTAGGCGTGAGCGAACGCCAAGTCGTAGGCACGTCTTGCCTCACGGGCCTTGGTCTCCGCGTTGCTCACCACCGTCACGCCCTTGGCGATGTGGTTCGCGAGGGTCCGGATGCTCTGCTCCACCTGGACGGGATTCAAGACGTCGCTCACGCCGCCCGCCCGACTGCGCTGTACGGCGCCAGAGGTCGTGCCTGCGGGTCGTCCATGTCCCGCCCGTCCCATGCCGCAGGACCAGCGAAGCCGCGCTTCAAGGCACGCTTGCGCGCCAAGTCGGACGGGCCAATCGTGTTCTCCAGTTCGCCGTAGACCCGCTTCATGGCGGCAGCGATGTGCGCGGAGACCCATCCGCTCGCCACTGCTTTTCCAACCCGGCCCTGGCACCTGCCCAGTCGGTGCTCGTAGGAGTTGAGTGGGTGTCCCAGGTAGGAGAGCGCCTCGATACGGCGGCGGGTACCGGTGGCGTCCACGAGCACGTTCTTGCCCGCGTAGGGAATCAGCGGCACCGCGAGGATCGCCTTCTCGGTGGAGCGCTGAACCTTCGTTACCAACGTGGTTTCGCGGATCGTCGTCCGGGACAGCCCGGTTCGCGAGGAGATCGCCGAATAGGACCAGCGGAGCGTGAGAAGAGCAGCCACATGGGCCTGTGTGGGCCCCGCGTCGACTCGCTGCGCCGGGATCTCCGCAGCGTCCCAGTGCTTCCGGCACAGGCCGTACTTGAGTCGCGACGGGTCCACTGTCCTTGTGCACCGTAGGCGGGAGCACTTCATGACGCCTCCTGCTGGATGTGCGCCAGGTACTCGGCCAGAGCTTCAGTCGACGCCGTGTGGATCTTCAACATCTTCTGGCCCGACCACTCGGTGAAGTGATCCTCGATCACCTCGACCTTCTCGCGGCCCTTCCGCCGGCTGACAGCGACGATCTGGGAGCGGAGTTCCTTCTTGCGCTCCTCCACCGTCTGTGCGGGGCGCTCCACCTCACGGGACGGGACGTCGTCCGCGACCACCGTGGTCTCCTTGCGCCACAGGTCCAGTGCGACACCGAACCGCATGGCCGCGTTGCGGATGGCGTCACCGATCGCCTCCTTGACCGCATCGCCACCTTGCTTCCCATCGGCGTGCCCGTAGCCGAGGCGCGAAACCCCGTCGATGGTGAGTCTGATCCAGAGCCCACCGTTGCCGTCGAACGCAGGCGACCCGAACGAGTCGAACCCCAGGGGCTCCCAGTTCCACTCCGGGTCAACCGTCAGCAGACGGTCGGTCACATCCGCGTGGCCAACGAAGTCCACATGAAGGTGAGCCTTGGAGATGAGGGCCTTGCAGGTGCCGCACTTCTCACGCTTGTGCTCGGAGCACACCTTGTTCTTGGCGCGACAGTCGGCACACCACACCTTCGGTAGCTTGCCGATCTGCTTACGCTCGAACGGTGCACGAAGCTTGGCCGCCGTGTCCTTGTTCACGCCGCGCCACCCTCGATTGCCCGCCGCACGGTTCCGTCCAGGCTCAACATGCCGGTCTGGTGGAGCTCAAGCACCAGCGGCAGTGCCTTCTCCTTGTCGGGGCGGCAGGTGACGACGCCGTCCCGGACCTTGATTGCGATACCGGGAACGTCCATCTCCCCGCCAGGGCCGACCGCGGCACCAGCCTCGGCTGCGAGCTTCAGCAGTTCCGCCACGAACGCCGGCTGAACCTTCTCTTCCCGCACCAGCCATTCCGGGCGCTGCTCGAACAGCAGAGTCCGCACCTGGTCCTCCGAGGCCGTGACCCGGTACGGGGTGATGACCTTCTCCGGGTAGTGCATCTCCACCCACGACAGCAGCGCGGCGGGGTCCACCACGGACGCCACACGTTCGGGGTCGGTCAGCCAGACGGCGCCGATCTTCTCGTCGTTCAGCGGGCTACGGGCGGTGAGACGGTCGCCCTTGGACAGGCGGGCCTTCATCTCCTCGCGGGCCTCGTCGTAGCGGGCGGACACGTAGTCCTTCAGCACCTTCAGTGCCGCGACCCTCAACACGTCGTCGTTCACGCTTCCCCCTTCACGAGGTTCCTCAACTGCCGCTGGGTGAGACCACCCCACGTACCGAACGTTTCCTTGTTCGCCAGCGCCGTGTCCCTGCACCGCCTCAGCATCTGACACCCCTGACACACGGCCACTGCGATGTGCTCCTCGTCCGTGGAGAACCACAAGTCGGGCAAGCCGTACTCGCGGCACGCTCCCTGCGCCTTCCAGTCGTCCGGCTGCATGACCGGCACCCCGTAGACGGCGTTCCTGCGCACTCAGATCACATCCCAGAGCCGGGCCTTCGCCACAGCCTCCACATTGGAGTGCACGCCGAAGAAGTGCCGCAGGTAGAGGGTGTGCGATCGCACGGTGTTGTAGGAGAGCTGCATCTTCTTGGCGATCTGCCCGTGAGACAGACCCTGCGCCAGGTACTCCAGCACCTCCAGGCGGCGCGGGAACAGCTTCGTCACCGGGGGCATCACTCACCTCCAGCAGGGGTCGGGGTGGAACGAGGACGGTGGACCTGGCAGTGACTGGCGTACGGGGAGACGTGGATCGTCTGGCCAGTCCGGAAGTTGTGGGAGACGGCCGGCCGGGTGCACTTGGAGCACTCCAGGCCGTGCAACTGGAGGATGTCTTTCACGTCTCCTCCAGGTCCTGCGGCGGATGGACCTGACGTCCGTTGACCATCACCCGGCGTGCGTCCAGGATCTCCACGCCAACGGGCTCGTCGTAGTCATCCATGTCGACGTTCATGGAGCCGTTGTAGTTCGCCTCTGTGCGGCCGATCTCTCGCCCGGAGAGCTGGACGTACACGCTGGCTTCACCGTCTGCCGAAGGCTCGGAGCGAAGCGACCCATCCCCTTCTTCTTGTGTGCCAGAAGAGAGGAGACCAGCGTCAGCGAGTTCCTTGGCGATTTCCTTCGCGTGGCGGCGGAGGTTGCGATCCCAGATCGTCGTGCCGTAGCGATCGCGCAGGAGGTTCAGGAGCAGCTCGTCCGCACGGTCTTGGGGTGTGGTGCTACTTGTCACCGTTCTCACCGCCCATCAATGCTGTGAAGCGAGCCGGGCAGTCCACGCAGACGGGCTCCCACGGGCGCGGATTGCAGCAGGACTTGAGCAGGGTCGCTACGCTCCCGGCCTTCGGCAGGTACCCCTGCTGCTCATCCCACTCCCGGATGGCGTCCTGGACGGGTCCGTTCCAGTTCTCTTCGGGGGTCATGCCGCGTCCTTCGAGTCGTAGGTGAGGGCGAAGTCCACCAGCACCGAGTCGTCGATCGGCTCCAGCTCCAAAGGAGTGTCGGCGTCGTACCCGAGCGCCACACCGAGTCCCGGGACCTGGGTCCACACCCACACCCCGACTCCGGGCTTGGTGATCCCCCGCACCCGGACGTAGGCGTCCCGCGGGGCCCCGAACCACGGGTGCGCCAGGACCTCTGCCTCGTCCAGGCTGCTGAACCAGGCGTGGAGCCCTTCGGCCTCGTCTCCGTGCCCCAGGTACAGCTCTCCGTTGCCTTGTGCGCTGTAGACCGTCACGGGCGGGAGGTGAGGGTGGGCGCGCAGGTGCTTGACCAGAGCGGCGAGGAAGTCCGCGAGTTCCAATGCGGGCTGAGTCACGTCGTACCCCCTTGATGGAAGGAAGGGCTGGAACCAGTCGCGAGATCCGTCTGACACGGGACCTCCTTGGAGGGGTGGATGAAGCGGTAGAGGCAGGCCACCCCGATGACGAGCCACGAGACGAGAGCCACCGCCACCACGACGACGGCGACGAACCCGACGACGACCCCGATGAACATCAGCCACTCCAGGACGTCGGGGTCTATGCCGGCTGTCACGGCGCGTCCTTGGGTTTGTCCTCTGCGGACGCGTCCTCGGGCTGCGCCATCAGCAGAATCAGTAGTGCGACGGACATTCCAGTGCCGCACAGCCACACGAGGGGCTCTACCCACCATGCGGGGGGCATCAGAGTCGCTCCGACTTCTTGGCGCACCGCTTGCATGTCGGGAGGTCGGTGATGAGCACCTGCTTGTAGGCGGGGTTCCAACGCATCCGGTAGGCGTCGAACGCGACCTGGTCGTACACGTCAGTGAAGATCTGGCTGTCACACAGCGCACTGCCCATGCGACCGCGCTCCGCCTCGTGCATCGCTTCTTCGCGGGCGAAGTGCTTGAGCCGACCAGATGAGGTCGTCACGCTCACGAGCTTGGTCACGCCACACCTCCCGCATGCTGGAGGTGCCACTGACGCAACTCAGCCAGACGCAGTGACCCCTCAGGTGACAACGACGCAGGGAAGCCGTCGTAGTGGTGCCTGCCGAGTTCGATCAGGTGCTCTCGCAGAGCCTCGTCACACAAGCCCTGGAACTCGGGGGACATGTCCGACGACACCCAGGACCATCCGGGTGCGTGGACTTCGGTGAGGCCGTGGAACACGAGGATGTTCCGGGCCACGCGGGACAGGAGCTGGTAGAGGTCCTCGGAGTCGAAGGTCATGACTCGCCTCCGTTCGCGATGCGGATCAGTGCGACCGCCAGGGTTGCCGCCACCTGGTGCGAAGGGTGGGAGTTGAACAGGGCGCACATGTCCGCACTGGCCTGTGCCTCGCCGCGTTTGTCGCGCAACTGTCGGAACACCGTGAGGTATCTGTCCGGCTCGTCGCCGAAAGCCGCCATCGCCTGGTCGACCATCGCGAGATCTGCGGGGGTCATCGCTTCGTCCAGTCAGTGGAGTGGAAGGAGGTCATGACTCCCCCAGGGTGGCGAGGAGGTAGTCGCAACGGCGTGCGCGGTGACGGTCTTCGTCCGCGCCCTTCGGGTAGTAGGGGTCCTGCTCCTCGGCGTGCTTCAGCAGTCGATCCCGCTCGGCAGTGATCGCCTCGACCCACGCCTCACGCGTGTACAGGTCGTCCACCACGGGTTCGCCGCCGCTGTACAGCAGGTTGGACAGCGCTCCCTGGATGGTGACCGGGGACATGAACGCGTCGCGGTCCCAGAAGTCCGCCTTGTAGAAGACTCTTCCCCGCTCGCGGCCCTGGTCGTCCACGATCGTCGACCACATGTAGTGGTCGGTCGGCTGCTTGCTCCATCCCTCCGGGAGAGAAGCCGGGCGGAACAGCAGGTCCTGCGGGTCGGGCTCGCCAAAGCTGATGCCCATCTCCTCAAAGTCCGAGTCCGTGCCGTGAAGTACACGAGACGGGAGACGATCGGAGTGCACGAGTTGCTTCTGTCCGTTGCTCTCGTCCTCCGCGGCCATGCGGTCCGTCCCGCCCATGGCGAGCGCAAGCATGAGCAGCGGGTCGCGCTTGCTGGTGTCCTCGATCATCGCTGCACCGCCACGAAGTCGCGGTTCTCGTCACCGAAGGACTTCAGCGTCGCGGAGATGTCCTGCAACACCGCGATCGTGTTGGACACCGCCACATCCGCGCGGGAGAACACCGGCACACCCGTGCCGTTCGCCTTGCGGTCGGCGCGCTCCGCGGCCACAACGGCCTGCTGGTAGGCGAGGCGTTCCGTGTAGTGCTCGCGGAGGATCCGCCGGCGGAGTTGTGCTGTGATGCGCACCGAGTCATCGTGTGACTCCGGTGAGTCTTGGGTAACCTGTCGTGTAACCATCTTCGGAACCTCACTCCGTTAGTTGGTTGAGAGGGCTCTGCGTTTCTTGGTCGGGGGCGCAGAGCCTGATCTATCTAGGCGGCTTCGCCGCTGGCCTTCGGCGATGAGGTCAGGAGAGCGCGAAGCGTTGCTCTTCACGCCCTTCCGTGACCAACCACGCGGGGTTGCCTTCACCGCGCAGGTCGTCGTAACACTCGTCGTTGTAGGTCGCCCAGAACGAGAGGTCGATCTCCCAGGTTCCGGTGAAGTCCGGCGGGTAAACCCGTGCGATCCGGCAACCCACACAGTCCCCACGCGTGTGGTACGCCGCGAAGTAAGCGGTGTGGCAGTTCGGGCAGTCCCACCGGACGCCGATCTTCGGCACGTAGTTGTGGTAGCCCCGGAACTCGACGGGTTTGCCAACGAGGTCAGCGATCGTCACCGGGCCGTGGCCACACTGGACGCACTTATCGGAGCACAGGTTTCGACTCACTGATTCCCCTCCTTCTTGCTGGCTTCCCGTTCCTTGCGGATCTCCTCAGTGAGGGCCGCGTCGTCGTCTGGTCCGCAGATGACCTTCTCTGCGAGCTTCGCGAGCTTGTCCTTGAGGCTCATCAGTGCGCCCGGTGAATCTGGTCCGCCCACAGGCGGATGCCTTCAGAGCAGGACTGCCACTCGGCCGCGAATCCGCAGTTGCAGCGGAGTCGGAAGCCGTTCGCGAACTCGGCTTCGATCCAGCGGCTGTAGTACCTGCCGCCCCGTAGCTCCTCCGTGATCCACGGCATGTCGCCACCGGAGAACCCGTACTGCGCGTCGTAAGTCCGCGGTGTCACCATCACGCACCGTCCTCACTGGACGCCGGGAGAAGCGGCGTCCAGTCGGCGACCTCAGCGTCGGTGTAGTAGCCCGAGTCAGATGCTTGCCACGGCGCTTCGTCGTCTTCGTCGAAACGCAGCGCCACGCACGTCTTGCACGGGCTCAGCCGTACCTCGGGGGTCATGCCGCCACCTCGTACAGGTGGAACACGAAGGCCCCGTCCTGAAGCTGCACGGTGCCGATGTACTCGCCCCCAGCGGGGACTTCATAGCCAGTCCCCACCCACTCGAACGTCCTTGTGACGACGGGGGACTTCGGGTCGACCTGGACCCACAGGGTCGGGGTGTCCCGCTGCACCTGAAGGGCCAGCACGGACGACACCGAGGGCATCTCGACGTCGTGCCGCGCAGAGGGCGCGACGCCCCAGCTACCTGTCCACAACGGGTACTTCCAGGTGACCTGGCGGGTGGTCATGCTGCATCTCCAGGGTGGGCGGCGGAATCCAGATCGGTCAGGTGCATGCGAGGCGAGCACGACCACGTGGCCTTGTCGTTGATTGCTTGCGCGAGGGCACTCACCGCAGCAGCGGTCTCTTCTGACCACTCGACTTCGTGGCTGGTGATTTCCTCTTCGGAGGTGAGGACGACGAGGTAGCGCTTCATGTCGCACCGCCGCCGAGCTGATCCAACCTGGCGCGCGTCTCGGCGATCTCCCTCGTCAGCCTGGCGCGAAGCGTCTTCCACTGCGCAAGCACGCTTTGTGCGCCAACTCGGGTGAGGCCGCCGTCAGAGAACTCGAACACCAGTCGGATCGCGTGTTCCTCGGACAGGCCGCCGTTGTCGACGCGCGGCCCAAGTTCCTCAACCAGTTCGACGAGGGAAGTGGCTGCGAATGCGCTCACGACACACCCACCTTCTCCGACAGGAACTCCACGAACAGGTAGGCGCCCGCACCCAGGGGGAAGCTGAGTGCGATCTCCCACGGGGCGTAGTGGAGAAGACCGGTGAGCGACAGGGCGAGAGCCACGGCGACCGAAGCGATCCCGGCGATCGGGGCGTACTTGAAGACGTCCTCCTTGGTCATGCCGAACCTCCTGTAGCGACCGGCTTGCGGTGCGCGTCCCACAAGGCCTCGACGTCGTAGTAGTCGGGTCCGGTGAAGTCCTCACCGCACTGGCACTCACCGATCCACTTGGTGGCGATGCCGGCGGAGTCGCGTTCGATAGCGCGGAAGGAGGCAGAGTGGCCAGTCATGCTGCCCCGTCCACCGCGCGCAACGGGGGTGAGCCGTCAGCCCTCCACCACGACGGGAGCTTCGCGCCACCGCGTCCACCGTTGTAGATGTCGACGGCAGCTGCGGCCACGCACTGTCCCTTCGCGTTGCCCGTCATGCGGCGCAGCGTCTCCGCCTTACCGAGCAGGCCGTTGACGCCAGCGGCAGCCGAGGAGAGCCGCGTGATCAGGCGGGGCTCGTCGAACTCGCGCCCGAATCGCTGGCACAGCATGCTGATCCCGTCGATCACAGCCGCTTCGAGCCCCGCGTCACCGTAGGCATCGCGGATCACACGCAGGGTCTGGGACAACGCCTGTCGGTGGTAGGCCTTCCGCAGCGTCCCCACTGCGGCGATGGCACCGTCACCCTTCTCCCGGGAGATGCGCAAGCCGAGGGACCGGACAATGCGGTCGATGTCGACTTCCTCGACTCGGCCGGACTTGATGCCGACGCGGAACTTGTCGAACGCGCTGGGCGTCAGGGTGTCGTTGAGCTTGAGGAACTTCTCGGCTTCCTCTTCCTCGGTGAGCCCCTCGTACGCCCAGCACTGAACGCTCTGGTCGGCCCAGCAGTCGTCACCGAGCCACTTCTTCAGCGCCTCAGTGCGGTGCTGGCCGTCGATCACGTAGTACAGGCCGTCCCGCAGGTTGACCGTCGGGTTGGCGAGCTGCTCCAGGTCCATCTCGGAGGCGAGCTTGTCGACTCGCGCCATGTTGAGTTCGCGCTGCGCCAACGGGTTGACACGCATCTTCGCCAGCGGAACCCAGCGCAGGCGCGCTTCCCGTTCCACCCGCGTACCGGTAGCCTTCTGAGTCACTGGTCCAACTCCTTCATCTGCTTGATCAGCCGGTTGACAGCCCGGATTGAATCGGTGAGGGATTTGGACCAGGCCGCAACTTCGGACCGGTCCAAATCGGACGGAACGACTAGGTCAAGGCCCATCGCCAAGCCTTCGAGGGTGTGGACGGTCTCGCGGACGATCCTGTTGGAGTCGAACTTCCGGGTTCGAGTCATGACAGCGTCGGCGGGGATCTCGATGCCGTTCCGGTGCGCCACTTCTCGAACCGTGTCGTCACGAACGCCGATTTGCGCGGAGATCTGGCGAGAGCTGTAGCCCTTGCCTGCCAGGTTTGCGATCAAGGAAGGCCGGTCGGACACGGAGGCCGACTCCTTGGCGATCTTGACCTTGCGCACCACGTTGGCTCGGGCCAGGTTCCCCTCGGCTTTGCTCTCAGAGAGAGCCGACTCGAACTCGTCGTCGGTCACGTCGTCGGTCATGGCATAGATGCCATCCCTTCTTGCGCCGAACAGTTCGGCTGGCGTTACAAAATCCGTGGGGCTTGGCTTCAAGCACGTCGTCGGTTGCCGCTGTTCTGCTTGAACGGACTCCTCGCGGCCCCCTCGAACACGGACGTAGTCCGCCGAAATCGGCCCGCGTTCGCCTCGGTTGCGAATCTCGCCAGCCTCTTGCCCTCGGCGGATAGCAAGGCCGATCCCCCGCTCGGCACGGCGAACGATCTCGGCGGCGGACAGCTCTGCGTCCTTGCCGAGCTGCTTCTGTGCCGTGTAAACGCGAATGGCTTCGGCCTGCGACTTGAGCTCGACGATCTGGTCGATCTCGCCGTGTTCCAGCGCGTCAGCCAGCCACGCCTTCGCTCGCTCGCACGCCTGCAAGACGTAGAGCGCGGGATCGGCAGCGGCCTCGACATCGAGGGTGGCGAGTGCGGCGGCTTCGGTCATGCGGCTGCGCTCGGGGAGAAGAGGTGGCGGAGCCACTGGGGGGTGATGGTGACCTGGGTCTGTTCGGAGAGCTTGTCGGCAATCCACCGCCAGGACCGCTCGTCCTCGCGGTAACGCAAGCACCAGGCCCCCAGGTCCTCACCGAGGATCTCCTCGGCCTGTTCGATCTTGGTGGGGGGTTGCATGTTCGGAACCCTACGTACTGATTTCGAAATTGGCAAGAGATTCCAGCAACTGGGTTACTAAGTTCGGTCCGTACGGGTTCAACTACACAGCGGGGTTGCGATTTTGACTATTCGGGTGCGAACATAGGTGCATGACACAGACCGCGCTACAGGACGTCGTCACCACCAACGTCAAGGTGCTGATGGCCGTCAGGCGGATCGAGGCCCAGAAGGACCTCGCCGCGAAACTGGGGTGGGTCGAGTCCAAACTGACCAAGTCCCTCAGGGGTACACGCAAGTGGTCACTGGACGACCTGCCCGAGTTGGCAGAGGCGTTCGGCGTTCGGCCGGCCGACCTCATCGGAGACGTGAACCACCTGGTCAGCGTCGCCTATCCAACCGGAACCGAGGCCCCGATTAGCCGAACTACCCGTGGGTATTTCGGTCGGGAGTACGGGACGGTAGTGCCGTTCCCGCAGGTCAACGCTTCGTAGGCAGGGTCACAAGTCGGTCACCTATTTGCTAGCGCGACTGGAGCAATTGTGACCGCGACCACATCGTTACGCCATCCGCCGAACGAGGTGAAGTGGAATGAAGAACCCATGCCGCGAATCAAGAACAGCGACCTGCACCCCGAGGACCAGGCGGTCATCCGCCGCCATCTGGCCACCCTCAAGCGCATCAACCGCTCCGAGAAGACCATCCGCGACCGTGAGGGCACCCTCCGCCGGCTAGCGTGGTGGCTGCGCGAGACCTACCGAAGAGGCCTCGACCAAGCCCAGCCCGAAGACCTCGCCGCCTGGCAGGACACACACCTCAACCTGGCAGCGGAGTCACGACGGGCCTACACCTGCCACGCCCGGGAGTTCTACAACTGGCACGCCCAAGTCAGCGGCGACAACCCGGCAGAGATGCTCCTCGTCCCCACGGTCCCACCCAAGAAGC
>Ga0247821_10000741_pt1 | contig 18098 bp, 16 predicted proteins | sample 13C_Glycerol_Day_FD_192481 | JGI IMG/M metagenome (GOLD analysis project Ga0247821, IMG submission 192481) | Soil microbial communities from agricultural site in Penn Yan, New York, United States - 13C_Glycerol_Day14 | ecosystem: Environmental > Terrestrial > Soil > Agricultural land | place... | reverse complement strand
CGGTCGTCTCCTTCCCGCCGCAGCCCGTCATCACCGAGGACAACCTGGTCGTCTCCATCGACACGGTCGTGTACTTCCAGGTGACGGATGCCCGAGCGGCGACGTACGAGATCGCGAACTACATCGGCGCGGTCGAACAGCTCACGACCACCACGCTCCGAAACGTGGTGGGCGGACTGAACCTCGAAGAGGCCCTCACCTCGCGCGACAACATCAACGGCCAGCTCCGCGTGGTGCTCGACGAGGCGACCGGCAAGTGGGGCATCCGTGTCGGCCGTGTGGAGCTGAAGGCGATCGATCCGCCCCACTCGATCCAGGACTCCATGGAGAAGCAGATGCGCGCCGAGCGTGATCGACGCGCGCTCATCCTCACGGCGGAAGGCACCAAGCAGTCGGCGATCCTCACCGCAGAGGGCGCCCGGCAGGCCGCGATCCTGGAGGCGGAGGGCGACGCGAAGGCCGCGGTGCTGCGCGCACAGGGCGAGGCCGAGGCGATCCTCACGGTCTTCGATGCCATCCACAAGGGTGACGCCGACCCCAAGCTGCTCGGGTACCAGTACCTGCAGATGCTGCCGCAGATCGCCCAGGGACCGGCCAACAAGCTGTGGATCATCCCGAGCGAGCTGACCGAGGCGCTCAAGGGCATCGGCACGGCGTTCACGCCGCAGCCCGGCGCGACGACGGATGCCCCGGCGCCGCCCCCGACGGGCGCCACGCCGACCGACCGCCCCTGACCCGAGTGGCCTCGACCTACTTCGATCCACCGAGGCCGCGGGTGCTCGCGCACCGCGGCCTCGCGCTGGAGGCGCCCGAGAACACGATGAAGGCCTTCGCGCACGCCGTGGCGATCGGCGCGTCGTACCTCGAGACCGACGTGCACCTCACGGCCGACGGCATCGCGGTGGTGTCCCACGACCCGTCGCTGCGACGAGTCGCGGGACGAGACGTGGACGTGTCGAAGCTGACCATGGCCGAGCTCCGGGGAGTCGACCTCGGGCACGGCCAGGGCTACTGCTCGCTCGAGGAGGCCCTCGACGGATTCGGCGAGACGCGGTTCAATGTCGACGTGAAGGTGGAGGCCGCCGTCGCGGCGACCGTCCACGCGGTGCAGCGAACGCGTGCGGGCGCACGCGTGCTCCTCACGAGCTTCTCGGATCGTCGACGTCGCCGCCTCGGCGAACTCGTGCCCGACGCCGTGACCTCGGCCGGCCGCGCCGGCGTCATCCGTGCCCGCCTCGCCGCGCTCGCCGGTGCGGAGGCAGTCGGTCGTTCGCTCCGCGCCGCGGCCGCGCTCCAGGTCCCCGAGCGGGTCGGGCCGGTACCACTCGTCACGGCACGTTTCGTCGAGCGCGTGCACGAGGCGGGAGCGGAGGTTCATGTCTGGACGGTCAACGACCCCGCCGACATGTCGCGGCTGCTGGACCTCGGCGTCGACGGGCTCGTCACCGACCGCGCCGACCTCGCGCTGCCGCTCGTGTCCCGTCGAAGCTGAGAATTCCCCGGCAATCACCCAGTCGTTGGAAGGGGAATGCCCAGCTTGATCGTTTATACCTATAGACGATCGAGAGGAGTACGCCATGGCGGACCGGAGCCTTCGAGGCATGCGAATCGGCGCGCAGAGCCTGCAGAGCGAGGACGGCGTGATCTTCGCCGACCGCGCCGACTACACGTACCGCTGTGCGACGTGCAGCCGCGAGACGGTGATGACCTTCTCGACCGAAGCCGAGCTTCCCGAGAGCTGGGAGTGCCGCTACTGCGGCGCCGCGGCAACCCTCCTCGTCGACTCCAAGCCGGTCGAGGTCGACCGCTCGGGCGAGAAGGTCGCCCGCACCCACTGGGACATGCTGCTCGAGCGCCGTACCCGTGCCGAGCTCGAGGAGCTGCTCGAGGAGCGGCTCCAGTACCTGCGTGCCCGCCGCGGCCAGCAGAAGATCGGCGCGTAGCCTCCGTTCAGCCCTCGGAGCCGACGTCGCGCCGCGATCGTCGCCGTGCGAGCACGCCCGCCGCGATGAGGCCGCCCAACGACGTGGCGACGATCAGGAACGGCACGGCGCCGCCGAGCACGACCGATGGCGTGAGGCCCTCGCGCAGTTCGACGTCGGTGACCATCGCCCCCTGCTCGTAGGCCGGGAGTGCATCGATGGTGCGCCCCGTCGGGTCGATGACCTGGCTGGTGCCGACCGTCGAGATGTTCACCACGGATCGCCCGGTCTCGATGGCCCGCAGACGCGCGATCGCCAGCTGCTGCTGGTTCTCGTCCGTGCCGTTGAAGTCGGCGTTGTTCGTCTGGAACATGTAGAGCTCCGCGCCATCGCGCGCACCCTCCCAGATCAACTCGTCGTAGATCACGTCGAAGCAGATCGCGAGGCCCGTGACGGCGCTGCCGAGGTCGAAGACCGGCGCGTTCGTGCCAGGGGTGTAGCCGCGCTGGATCAGGCCGATGAGGTCGGGGGCGAACGGCTCCCAGAACGACCGGTCGGGGATGTACTCGCCGAACGGGACGGGATTGCGCTTGTCGAAGCTGTCGACGGCGCCCTCGCCGGCGCGCCACATGAGTGACGTGTTGAAGAACTCGTCGTCGCGCGTCGTCACGGTGTTCAGCACGACCGGCGCGTCGAGCTGCTCGCTCAGGTCGTCGAAGATGTCGGCGACATCGGGGCTGCGCGTGGGGTCGATGTCGGAGCCCCCCTCGGGCCAGAGCAGCACGTCGATGCCGGGCTCGTCGAGGATCGGCTCCGTCGCTTCGAGCTGGGCCGCGAGCACGTCCCCGGGCGCCCGTTCGTCGAAGTAGCCGGCCGGGCCGTTGCCCTGGACACTGGCGACCCGGATCTCCCCAGTCGCCGTCGTGGGCCAGGCCGGCAGCAGCAGGGCGACGAGCGCGAGCGCCGCAACGGGGATCGCAGATCTGAGGTCCTGCCATCCGCGCAGGCGCACCCACTCGATGGCGCCCGCGACGATCGCGACCATGATGAAGCCGAGCCCGGTCGATCCGACCCAGGAGACGACGTCGGCGAACGGGCTCTCGGACTGGCTGAGCGCGGCACGGCCCCACGGGAACCCGCCGTACGGGATCGAGCCCGTCGCAGCCTCGCGCACGCACCAGAGCCCGGCGACGAGCAGTGGAAGCCAGACGAGTCGCACCCACCGTGAGGTGCTCGCCCTCGGAACCCACCGATAGGCGAGCGCGATCAGCACCGCGCCACCCGCGACGATGAGCGACTCGAGCACCGAGAGGGCGAGCCAGGGCACGGGTCCGAGGTACAGCGTCGTCCACGACACGTGCTGCAGGTAGAAGGCCATGCCGAAGGCGAAGCCGACGAGCGCGGCGGACCATGAGCTCCGGCCGATCACGCTCACGAGCGCGAGCGCGATCCCGGCGAAGGCGAGCGGCCAGACGCCCGCATCCGGGAAGCCCAGGTCGTAGACCAACCCCCCCGCGATCGCCACGAGCACTGCGACCCACAACGGCAGCATCGGACGCGGATCGTTCTCGGGCACCAGATCAGCCTAGGCGACGCGGCCGGGCGATCACGCGACCGAGCCGTAGGCGACGACCCCGCGTCGAACGGCATCGATCGCCGCGCGCGCCGTCGCCCCGAGCTCGGCGTCCGCCACGATCGACACCTGGTCGAGCAGGTCGACGACCTGCTTCGTCAGACGAACGAAGTCGCCGGCCGCGAGCTCGGTGTCGGCGAGGACCTGCCCGAGGCCCGCGCCGCTCGCCCACGCATGCATGGCCGTGGCCAACGCCGGCGACGGCTGGTCGCTGCCGGCGAGCCGATGGTCGCGTTCGAGGTCGTCGAGCTCGCTCCAGACATCCGTGGTGCGTTCGAACGCGGCCCGGAAGCGCCCGCGCGGCAGGCGGAACTGCTCGCCGCGATCGTCACGTCGCGGCTCGTAGACGAGCGCCGCCGCCATGGCCGCGAGCGACGGCACGTCGAGGCCGTCCCAGAAGCCCTGCCGCAGGCACTCCGCGACGAGGAGGTCGCGTTCGCCGTAGATGCGCTTCAGGATGCGCCCCGCCGACGTCGAGACGAGCGAGCCGTGCCGATCGCGCTCGAGGTAGCCGAGCTGCTCGAGCACCTCGGCGACCCGGTCGAACCGCTTCGCGACCTGCCCGGTGCGCGTGCGGATCTGGCGCGACAGCTGGTCATGCTCCTGCTTCATGCGCCACCACCGCTCGGCCCAGCGCGCGTGCTGCTCGCGCTCCGCGCAGCCATGGCACGGGTGCGCCCGCATCGCCTTCCGCGCCTCGCCGAGCTCCCGCTGCAGGCGCTCGCGTTGTGCGTGCGTCGGATTGCCCTTCGAGGACTGCCGCTCCAACTCGCCGATGCGCCGCCGAAGGGCCGCGTACTCGCCGAAGTCGCCGAGGTGGCAGCGCATGGCCTCCTCGTAGCCGGCCATCGACTCCTCCTGCTTGCGCAGCGTCCGCGCGAGGTCGACCACGGCTCGGTCGGCTTGGAACTGCGCGAACGAGAGCTCGAGGATCTGCCTCGTGCGCTCGCGGCCGAATTGGTCGACGAGGTTCACCGCCATGTTGTAGGTCGGCTTGAAGCTGGAGTTCAGCGGGTAGCTGCGACGTGAGGCCAGCGCCGCGACCGCCTCGGGGTCGAGGCCGTCGGCCCACTGGATGACGGAGTGGCCCTCGACGTCGATGCCACGACGCCCGGCCCGGCCGGTCAGCTGGGTGTACTCACCCGGCGTGATCGGCACCCGTGCCTCGCCGTTGAACTTCTCGAGCTTCTCGAGCACCACCGAACGCGCCGGCATGTTGACGCCGAGCGCGAGCGTCTCGGTCGCGAAGACGACCTTCAGGAGCTTCAGCTGGAAGAGCTCCTCCACGACCTCCTTGAAGGCGGGCAGCATGCCGGCGTGGTGCGCCGCGACCCCGCGCTGCAGGCCCTCGAGCCATTCCCAGTAGCCCAGGACCGCGAGGTCCTCGTCGCGCAGCATCCGTGCGCGCTCCTCCACGATCGCGCGGATCTCGTCACGTTCGGCCGTGTCGGTCAGGCGAATGCCGGAGCGGAGCACCTGGCGCACGGCCTGGTCGCAGCCGGCGCGGGAGAAGATGAAGACGATCGCGGGCAGCAGGTGCTTGCCGTGCAGCAGTTCGATCACCTCGGGGCGCTCGACGCGCCCACTCCCCTGCGACGACTGGTGGTACCTGCCGCGGTCGCCGCCGCGGCGCCCGCGCGCCGACCGCGAGGAGATCGACCGACCGCCCGCGCGAGCGAGGCGCTGGAGTTCGGGGTTCACCCGGTTCGTCGCAGCCTGCCCCGACGAGTCGAACAGGTCGATGAGCTTCGCCTTCACGAGCGCGTGCTGCTCGAGCGGCACGGGCCGGTCCTCCGACACGATGACGTCGGTGTCGCCGCGCACGGCCTGGAGCCAGTCGCCGAATTCCTCGGCGTTCGACACCGTGGCGCTCAGCGAGACGAGTCGCACCTGCTCCGGGAGGTGGATGATGACTTCCTCCCAGACCGCGCCGCGGAACCGGTCGGCGAGGTAGTGCACCTCGTCCATCACCACGTACGCCAGCCGGTCGAGCAACGGCGAGTCGGCGTAGAGCATGTTCCGCAGCACCTCGGTGGTCATCACCACGATGCGTGCACTCGAGTTCACGTTCGTGTCACCGGTGAGGAGGCCGACCTCGCTCGGGCCCCACTCGTCGGCGAGCTCCTGGTACTTCTGGTTGCTGAGCGCCTTGATCGGCGTCGTGTAGAACACCTTCGCGCCCGGCTCCCGCATCGCGAGGAAGACGGCGAACTCGGCCACGACGGTCTTGCCCGCACCGGTCGGAGCTGCGACCAGCACGCTGCGATCCTCGTCGAGTGCGGCGCAGGCGGCGCGTTGGAACGGGTCGAGGTCGAAGCGGAGCCTCGACGCGAACTCGACCAGTCGGGGTTTCCGGCGCTGGTCGCGAGCACTCGCGTAACGTTCGGCCGGTGAGAGGCTCATCACCCCTCCAGCCTAGACAGCGGCTTCGAACTCCAGGCGGTTGCGGCGTTCGACACGGCGATCGTGCAGGTGCGCGATGAACCAGGCCGCGAAGTACAGGGCGATCATCGGCAGGGCGAGCATGAACATCGAGATGATGTCGGCCGACGGGGTCGCGATCGCCGTGAAGAGCACGATCACCAGGATCGCCACGCGCCACGACTTGATGATCGCGGCGGCGCTGATGATGCCGGCGAAGTTCAAGAGCACGATGAAGACGGGCACGACGAAGGCGATGCCGATCGCGACGACGAGCTTCAGCACGAAGTCGATGTACTCCTTCGCGGTGAGCAGCGACTCGCCGCCCTCGGGGACGAAGCTCGTCATGAGCTTCACGATGTTCGGCAGTACGAACCAGCCTGCTGCGCAGCCGGCGAAGAACAGCGGGATGGCCGTCGCGAAGAACGCGGCCGTGAACTTGCGCTCACGGGTGTTCAGCCCGGGCACGAGGAACGCGAAGATCTGGTAGAGCCAGACGGGGCTCGAGACCACGATGCCGAGCGTGAACGCGATCTGGAGTCGCAGGTCGAAGGCGCTCGAGATGGTCGGGAAGATGATCGCCGTATCGCTGCCCTGCGCCTCGGCGACCCGCTCCACCGGCTCCTGGATCGCCTGCCAGACGAAGGCGTCGGTGAGCCACCAGCCGAGCGCCATGCCGACGACGATCGCGATCGCCGAGATGAAGAGGCGCTTGCGCAACTCGATGAGATGCGCACCGAGCGACATTCGCTTCTCGCGGTTCTTCTCCCCGCGATCCTTCACCGCGGACATCGGGTTCAGCGGCTCTTGCCGGAATCGGCCTCGTCGGTCTTCGACGAGCTGACAGTGCTGTCTGCCGCGCTCGTGCTGCTCGCCGTCGCGCCCGTCGTGCTCGCGTCGGTGGCGGGGGTCTCGGTCGTGTCGGACTCGTCCTTCTCGGGACGGACCTCGCTCTTGAGGATCTTCATCGACTGACCGAGGCTACGGGCGAGGGCCGGGAGCTTCGGGGCGCCGAAGAGCAGCAGGATGACCACGAGGATGATCAGCGCGTGCCAACCGGTGAAGCCTTGCCACATGGGTGTTCGTCCGTTCTCGGGGAGGAATCGTGACGACAGTCTACCTGTCGCGGCAGCACACTACCCCAACGAGATGTCGGGCGCCGCCGTGCGTCAGGCCGAGCCGTCGTCGGGACGGGAGGGACGTGCCTCGGATTCCGCCGATCCACGCTCGGAGTACCCCGCCAGCCCGGCGCTCGCCCAGTCCGCCACCGCCGCACGCGCCTCGGGGGGCGAGACCACGGTGACGAGGCCGGGCAGCCCCGCGACGAGCCGCTTCAGGCCGTGCACGTGCGCGAGGCGGAGCGTGACCCGGAGTCGACCGTCGACCTCGCGGGAGCTCGAGTCGGCGAGGTAGTCGGACAGCAGGGGAAGGGCCGCCGGAGAGACGTCGACGACCACGTCGAGGTCGGAGTCCGACCCTTGGAACAGCGTGTCGGGCACGATGCGGTGCGAGTGGTCGCCGACCGGCTCGTCGGTGAGCAGAAGGTCGCTCATGCGGTCGACGCGGAAGTTCCGCACGTCCTCCCTGGTGTGGCAGTACGCCTGGAGGTACCAATCGGCGTCCTGCGAGATGATGCGCAGGGGGTCGGCCCTGCGACGACCTCGCTCGCCCCTGGCGTTCAGGTAGTCGAACTCGAGCTGGCGGCCCTCGGCCACCGCCTCGCGGATGAGCGCGAGGGACGCGTCGGCCTCCGTCTCGGCGACGGCGAGGCGGCTGGGCGCCGACGACGCACCGGCAGCGAGCTTCGCCCGCAGCGAGGCGAGCGACGCGCTGCCGGCGCTCTCGGGCGAGGCGGAGAGGTACTGGAGCCCGGCCATCAGCGCCGCCGCCTCCCGTGCGGAGAGCCGGGGCGCGTCGTCGATCGCGACGTGGTGCACGATCACGATGACATCGTCGTCCTCGAACGAGTCCCAGTCGATGTCGAAGAGGTCGTTGGGCTGGTACGTCCCCGTCGATCCGGGCAGCCCCGAGGTCGCGATGAGGCGCACCGCGTCGCGGATCTCATCCTCGGTCATGCCGAAGTGCTGCGCCGCCTCGGTGACGTCGACGACCCGCTGCTCCAGGAGGTACGGCACGAACGACAGCAGGAAGACCAGCTTGTCGGGCGCCTTCAGCGGCTTCGAGCGCCTGGCCATCATTCGACTCCTCCGCCGCGGTGTGCGGCGACGACGATCGCGAGGCGCTCACGCACGGCCTCGCGCAGGGACTCGGGGGCGATGACCCGTACCTCGGGACCATAGGCTGCGAGCTCGTCGGCGAAGACCGCGACATCCGTGTAGTGCAGGCGGATGACCCCGGCATCCTCGTCGCGGAGCACCGCGCGCCGGCCGAGGCGCACCTCGGCGTCGGACCCGGAGGTGACCGCGAGGTCGGCTGCGTTCCGCGACCGGAGCTCGTCGAGTTCCGCGAGGATGCGGTCCTGGATGTCGGCCGGCGGAGCGTCGAACGTCATGCCGGGCACGGGCTCGACGGGTCCGATGATGCGCGAGAGCAGGAAGGTGCGCGGATCCTGCGCGTCACGGTCGAACGCGTGCAGGTGCCACCTGCCCTCGTGCAGGACCACGGCGAGCGGATCGACCGTGCGTTCGCGCGGCGCGCCCTCACCGGGCTTGAAGTAGCGGAAGCGCACCGACTGGCGACGGTCGAGCGCCTGCCGCAGCGGCTCGAAGGCGGCGTCGCGCACGCGCAGCCGTGGGGCATAGCCGATCACGGGCTCGCGCGGCTCGATGCCGAGCGAGCGCAGCTTCGTGAGCGCGCGCTGCGAGTCGGCCGAGAGGGACGCCTCGCGCCACACCTCCGCGGCCAGGCCGAGCAGCGCGAGCTCGTCCGGCGTGAAGCGCACCTCGTCGGGCAGGTCGTAGAGGCCCTTCGGGATGCGGTACCTGAGCGCCTGGTTGTCGCCGGGTCGATCGGGCGACTCGACGGTCTCGAGCGGGATGCCGAGCTCGCGGATGTCGTCCTTGTCGCGTTCGAACTGGCGCTCGAGGTTGGCGTTCTGGCCCGAGTCGTCGTAGCGCTCGGCGTAGCCGCGCACCGACGAGAGGATCTCGGCCTTCAGCAGGCCCGCCTCGGTGGCGAGCAGCGCCAGCACCAGGCTGAAGAGCCGATCTTCGACCGGGATCCTCGGCTCACCCTTGCGCGATGCACCCGACACAGGAGCGATCATACTGAACGGCGGGCGGCCGACGGCCGCGACCGCCGGCTCAGATCACACCCAGGATGTCGATCACGAAGAACAGCGTGGATCCGGCGGGCACCTGCGCGTTGCCCTGATCGCCGTATCCCTCGGAGGGCGGCACGATGACGCCGATCTGCGAGCCGACCTGCTGCCCGATCAGGGCCTTCGAGAAGCCGGGGATGACCTGCGCCCCGGAGCCCTCGCTGACCACGAACGTGGCCGGAGCACCGTTCTGCCAGGACGAGTCGAAGACGGTGTTGTCGTTCCAGAGCACGCCCGTGTAGTGCACGACCACGGCGTCGCCGTCCTCCACGGTCTCGCCGTTGCCCTGCTTCAGGACCTCGGTCTGCAGCTCCTTCGGCGGGTCGTTCTTCGGAACAGTGATACCGGGGCGGCCGTCGGGCGCGAGCACCACGGCCGGGAAGCCGTCGCGCGTGAGCCGCGGCGCACCGTCGGCGCGGGCCGGGAACGCTCGCTGCACGTCGATCACGAACACGAGGCTGTCGTCGGGTGAGACCGCGAGCGACTCGTTGCCCTTCTCGCCGAAGGCGTCCTCGGGCGGCACGACCACTGCGACGCGCGAGCCGACCTGCGCGCACTCGAGCGCCTTCTTCAGCCCGGGCAGCGTCGCGTCCGACACGGTGACGGCGATCGGCTCGTCGTCGCCGAAGCCGGCGTACTGGATCTCCTCGCCCGTCGCACCGTTGAGCACGGCCAGGCTGATGAGCGCCTGCTGTCCCTCCTGCAGCCGCTCCCCCTCGCCGGCGATGACCTCGGAGCACTGGGTCTCCTGCGGGAGGAGCGGCGACGGGAACTCAACGCGGGGCTGCTCGCCGAAGTCGCCCGTCACGACGACGACGCCGGACGACTGCCCGGAGGTCGCCTCGGAGGCGGCCGGTGCGGACGAGCACCCGGTGAGGGCCGCGGCGACGACGCCGGCCGTGGCGATGAGCGCGAGTGACGAGCGCACTGATCCTCGATTCTTCGATGGGTCGCGGAGGGGCACGGAAAGCCTACAAGGCTTCGCCGGGCGCTTCGTCGTCGAGCGCGGCGCCCGGCTCGGAGGCACGGGAGCGTTCCGCCGCGGCATCCGCGACCCGCACGCGCTTGCGCAGCGCCTTGGCGCTGACGGCGCGCTCGCCGAGGGCACCAGGCGTCCACGCCTCGACGTCCTCGTCGCTGAACTCGGTCTTCGACGGGCGACGCTTGAGCTCGGGCAGCACGGTGCCGGGCGCGAGCCGACGGGCGGTGAGCAGGAAGCCGGTGTGGGCGATCATGCGGTGGTCGGGGCGCACCGCGAGACCCTGCACGTGCCACCCCCGCACCATGGTCTCCGACGACTGGGGCTCCGTGTACATGTCGGTGGCCCGGATCGCCTCGGCAACCCGGGAGAGCTGCGTGACCGTGGCGATGTAGCACAGCAGCACACCGCCCGGCTTCAGCGCGGTCGAGACGGCGTCGATGCACTCCCAGGGCGCGAGCATGTCGAGCACCACGCGGTCGACGGATGCCGCGGGCGCCTGACCGGGCAGCGCCTCCGCCAGGTCGCCGAGCGTGATCGACCAGTTCTCGGGGTCGTGGCCGTGGAACGTGGCGACGTTGCCGCGTGCGACGTCCGCGAACTCCTCGCGCCGCTCGAACGACAGGAGGCGGCCGGCCGGACCGATCGCGCGCAGCAGCCAGAGCGACAGCGCCCCGGACCCGACCCCCGCCTCGACGACCGTCGCCCCGGGGAACACATCGGCCTGGGCGAGGATCTGCGCGGCGTCCTTGGGGTAGACGATCGCGGCGCCGCGCGGCATCGACATGACGAAGTCGCTGAGCAACGGGCGCAGGGCGAGGTACTCGACGCCCACCTGGTTCGCGACGACCGACCCGTCGGGCAGGCCGATCAGGTCGTCGTGGGCGATGGGGCCCTTGTGGGAATGGAACAGCTTGCCCGGCTCGAGGGTGATGGTGTGCATCCGCCCCTTGGGGCCGGTGAGCTGCACGCGGTCGCCTGCCCGGAACGGCCCGCTGCGTTCGCCGCGGCTCTCGCTCATGCGCTCGCCTCCCGCGTGTCGAGGAGCGCCGCGACATCCGACACCGTCTTGTCGGCGAGGGTCTCCCACAGCACGTGGGCCGGGGCCTCGTCGAGGGCGATGAAGTTGGGGACGCCGACGGTCACGGCCCCTGCCGACCATGCCGACGTGAGCCCCGCGGGCGAGTCCTCGATCGCGACGCAGTCGCGCACGTCGACGCCGAGGGCGTCTGCGGCCGTGAGGTAGGGCTCGGGATGCGGCTTGGCGTTGCCGACCGCGTCGCCGGTGACGATCACGTCGAACGCCTCGAACGGGATCGCACGCACGACGTCGTCGGCCATCGAGCGGACCGACATGGTGACCAGCGCGGTGGGCACGGATGCCGTGCGGAGCGCCTCGAGCAGCTCGCGCGCTCCCGGCCGCCACGGCACGCCGTGCTCGGCGAGCTGCTCCTGCACGCGGGCGGTGAGGCGCGCGACGATCGTGTCGGCGTCGAGGTCGACCCCCGCCGCCTGGAACACCCGGGCCGACTCCCACAGACCGCTCCCGACGAGCCCGAGGGCATCCTCATGGGTCCATCGGCCCCCGAAGGACTCGACGAGCTCCTCCTCGGCCGCCATCCAGTAGCGTTCGGTGTCGACGAGGGTTCCGTCCATGTCCCAGAGGACGGCGGCGGGAAGGCGAGTGGTCACAACCCGCAAGTCTACGGGCACGGCCTATTGTGGGAGGGACCCCGGCGTCCGGGGCGGAAAGCGGGGCACCTGGAGTGAATCAGCCGGCCGGGTTCGAGGGCGGAAGGCTGCTCGTCGTCGCCTTCGAGGGATGGAACGACGCCGGCGAGGCGGCCACCGGGGCGGCGAAGCTCCTGGCCGAGCGGCTCGGCCTCGTCGAGATCGCCGCGGTCGACCCCGAGCTCTACTTCGACTACCAGTTCACGCGGCCCACGGTCGTCGTCGCCGACGACGGCGTGCGACGCCTCGAATGGCCCGGCGCTGCGATCCTGGGCCCGGGCGGCACCCCCACCTCAGACGACGAGGAGCGGGTCACCGGTCCCGGCGCGGCCACGCTGCACGTGCTCATCGGCGCCGAGCCGGCGCGCACCTGGAAGGGCTTCGCCGCCGAACTGGTGGATGCCGCGCTCACGGCCGACATCGAGGGCATCGTGCTGCTCGGCGCCATGCTCGCCGACGCCCCGCACACGCGTCCGCTGTCGGTGTTCGCGTCGAGCGAGAACCGCGAGGTGCGCGAGGCGCTCGGCGTCGACCGGTCGAGCTACGAGGGCCCGGTCGGGATCCTCAGCGTCATCGCCGACCAGGCCGAGCGCGTGGGCATCCCCACCGTCTCGCTCTGGGCGTCGGTGCCGCACTACGTGCACAACGCGCCGTCCCCGAAGGCCGTGCTGGCCCTCCTCGGCAAGCTCGAGGAGCTCACCGGCCTCAGCATCCCGCGCGGCAACCTCGAGACCGAGGCCAAGGCGTGGGAGGCGGGCGTCGACGCGCTCGCGGCCGACGACGAGGACATGGCGGGCTACATCACGCAGCTCGAGCAGGCGCGCGACGCGGTCGACGCACCCGAGGCCAGCGGCGAGGCGATCGCCCAGGAGTTCGAGCGCTACCTGCGCCGCCGCGGCGAGGGACCCGAGGGCCGCGCCGACGGGCGCGAGGGCCCGCGCGACGAGCCCTGGCGGCCGCGCGACGGCGCCTGATCGATCGAGCGGATGCCGCGGCATCCGTCACGCGTCGATGACGCCCGTCGCGAGCAGCGCGAAGATGGTGCCGCCGAGCAGGATGCGGTAGATCACGAACGGCAGGAAGCTGTGCCGTGAGATGTAGTTCATGAAGAACGCGATCACGAGGATGGCCACCACGAAGGCGACCAGCGTGGCCGCGGCCGTCTCGATCGGACCGTAGACGGCCGGCTCCCCCAGGCTCTTCACGAGCTGGAAGAACCCGCTGCCGAAGACGGCCGGGATGGCGAGCAGGAAGGCGTAGCGTGCCGCCGCGGCTCGCTCGTACCCCAGGAAGAGCCCGGCCGAGATCGTGCCGCCCGAGCGGGAGACCCCGGGGATGAGCGCGAGCGCCTGCGCGAACCCGAACGCGATGCCATGCGGGATCGTGAGGCGGTCGAGCGTGCGGTTCTTCGCGCCGGCCCAATCGGCGAGACCGAGGATGATGCCGAACACCACGAGCATCGTCGCGACGATCCAGAGCGAGCGGAACGTCGTCTCGATCTCGTCCTGGAAGAGGATGCCGAGCACGACGATCGGGATCGAGCCGATGATGATCAGCCAGCCCATGCGGGCATCGGGGTCGTTGCGCGGGATCCGCCCGAACAGCGACCTGAACCAGTGCGAGACGATGCGCACGATGTCGCGCCAGAAGAACACGACGACGGCCGTCTCGGTGCCGAGCTGCGTGATCGCGGTGAACGCGGCGCCCGGGTCCTGTGCCCCGGGGAGGAACTCCCCCAGGATCCGCAGGTGCGCGCTCGACGAGATGGGGAGGAACTCGGTGAGTCCCTGCACGAATCCGAGGATGAGCGCTTCGAGCACGGTGGTGTCCGCCTTCCGCCTCCGCGGAAGCCGGAGGAACGAGACCGGTCGTTGGTCAGTAGTCGAGCAGGAGGTCCGTCAGGACCTTCCTACCGAAGGATAGTGCGTCGAGCGGTACCCGCTCGTCGACCCCGTGGAACATCGCCGGGAAGTCGAGGTCGGCCGGCAGCCGCAGCGGAGAGAACCCGTAGCCCGCGATGCCGAGCCGCGAGAGGGACTTGTTGTCGGTGCCGCCCGAGAGCAGGTAGGGGAACACGCGCGCCTCGGGGTCGTGCGTCGCGAGCGACCGCGTGACGGCGTCGACGAGCGGGCCGGACGTGGAGGACTCGAGGCCGACGTCGCGGTGCACGAACTCGATCTCGATGTCGTCGCCGATGATCTCGCGCACCTCCGCGAGCACGGCGTCCTCCTGCCCGGGCAGCGTCCGGATGTCGACGAGCGCCTCCGCGCGGTCGGGGATCACATTGTGCTTGTAGCCCGCCTCGAGCTTGGTCGGGTTCGTCGTGGTGCGGAGCGTGGCGGTGATGAACCCCGACGCCGAGCCGGTTGCCATGGCCAGCTCGTCGGGGGCGACCTGCTCGGGATCGACCCCGAGCGTGTCGGCGATCGCGGCGAGCAGCTCGCGAGTGGTGTCGGTGAGGTGCAGCGGCCATTCGGTGCGTCCGAGCCGGGCGATGGCCTCGGCGAGCTTCGTGACGGCGTTGTCGCGGATGAGGCGGGAGCCGTGGGCGGCGACGCCGTGGGCGACGAGCCGCACCCAGATCAGCGACTTCTCCCCCGTCTGCAGCAGGTACGCGCGCTCGCCGCCGACCGTGATCGAGTAGCCGCCGACCTCGCTGATCGCCTCCGTCGCGCCGTCGAAGAGTTCCGGATGCCGGTCGACGAGCCAGCTCGCGCCGACCCCGCCGCCCGCCTCCTCGTCGGCGAAGAACGCCACGACGAGCTCGCGCTCGGGCAGCGAGCCCGACCCGAGGATGTCGCCCAGGGCGGTGAGCATCATCGCGTCCATGTCCTTCATGTCCACGGCGCCGCGCCCCCACAGCATGCCGTCGCGGATCTCGCCGGCGAACGGATCGACGCTCCAGTTGCGCGGGTCGGCGGGCACCACGTCGAGGTGGCCGTGCAGCACGAGAGCGGGCTTGTCGGGGTTGCGCCCTGGGACGCGCGCGACGACGCTCGCGCGGCGCGGCTCCGGCTCGAAGAGCTGCGGTGCGAGGCCCAGCGCCACGAGCTTCGCCTCGACGTACTCCGCGGCCTCGCGCTCGCCCTTCGCCCGCCCTTCGCCGTAGTTGGTCGTGTCGAACCGGATGAGATCCCGGGCGATCACCGCGGTCTCGTCGAGATCGGTGATCGGCTGCTGGACTGCGGATGACTCGGCCATGCGTTTCACCGTAGCCGCCGCGATCGGGGCGGGCCAACGGGGGCCCGGCGGCGTTCGAGGCGCCTCGGAATCCGTGCTAATGTCTTCTCTCGGGCCTCCGAGCGATCGGGGCCTGCGACAACGCGCGGGTGGCGGAAATGGCAGACGCGCTAGCTTGAGGTGCTAGTGCCCTAACGGGCGTGGGGGTTCAAGTCCCCCCTCGCGCACGCGTTGTCGAGAAGGCCGGATCATGATGATCCGGCCTTCTCGCATTTCCGGGTGCAGGCCTCGTCCGGAGCATCCGTGGTGCCCGACGACGGTCATCGATCGGCCCCGGAACGCGGGGTGGACGGTCGGCATCCTGGACTTGCCGGATTCGAACGTATGTTCGAAACTGGGGTATGACCATGACCGCTCCCCTCGTCGCCCCCGCCCCACGGCCGGCACGCGTCGAAGAGCTGCAGGCCCGCATCCGCGGGATGCAGGCCACGCGGCTCGACTCCAAGGCCGTGCCGACGCATCCGGCCCTCGAATCGGTGCTTCCGGGCGGCACGCTCCGCGAGGGCACGGTCGTGCAGGTGGAGGGCTCGACGACGCTGCTCATGGCGCTGCTCGCCGGGCCGAGCGCGAGCGGCCGATGGGTCGCGGTGGCCGGCATGCCCGAGTTCGGCGTCGAGGCGGCGGCCCGGTTCGGCATCGCCCTCGAGCGGCTCGTGCTCGTTCCCGATCCCGGGCGCCAGTGGCTCACCGTCGTCGCCGCGCTCGCCGACGTCATCCCCGTGGTCGCGGTGCGACCGGCGGGCCGCGTCGCCCCCGCCGAGTCGAGCCGCCTGCAGGCCCGGCTCCGCCAGCGCGGCACCACGCTGATCGTCGCGGGCGAGTGGCCCGGCAGCGATGCCCGGCTCGGGGTCGAGGCGAGCGAGTGGCAGGGCCTCGAGCGCGGGCACGGCCGCCTCGCCGAACGCGAGGTCGTGGTGAGCACGGCCGGCCGCGGCGAGTTCGTGCGCAGCGCCAGGTCGCGGTTGCGGCTCCCGGGGCGCTCGCTGGAGTTCGCCCCGATCGGTCAGGGCGCCGATGCCGACGTGGCCGAGCCGATCCGCCTCGACGACCTCGAGCGGAGGGCCACCGGATGAGCGTCGACGCCGGCCGCACCATCGTGCTGTGGTGCCCCGACTGGCCGATCCTCGCGGTGTGCCGCGAGCAGTCGCTCGACTCCGGCGCGCCCATCGCCCTCACCGAGGGCGGCCTCGTGTTCGCCTGCTCGCCGGCCGCTCGCCGCGACGGCGTCGCCCGCGGACTGAAGCTGCGCGAGGCGCAGTACCGCTCCCCCGGGCTCATGGTGCTCGACTACGACGCGGCGCTCGACATGCGGGTCTTCGAACCCGTCGTGCGACGCGTCGAGGCCACCGTGCCCGGAGTGCAGCTGATCCGCCCCGGAACGCTCGCGATGCGCGCCCGCGGTCCCGCGCGCTACTACGGCGGCGAAGATGAGGCGGCGGCGGCCCTCCTCGAGACCGTGTCGGAGCTCGGGGTGCCGGGTGCCCGGGTGGGCATCGCCGACGGGCCGTTCGCGGCGGAGCAGGCCGCACGGGCCGCACGCGAGTCCGCCGTGGCGATCGTGCCGCCAGGGGCATCCGCCGCCTTCATCGCCCCGCTGCCGGTCGCGCTCGTGGTCGAGCCGCGCACGACGACCCTGCTCATCCGGCTCGGTGTGCGCACCCTCGGCGAGTTCGCCGCGCTGCCCGCCGACGACGTGCGTCGACGCTTCGGAGCGGCCGGCGCCTTCGCGCACGACCGTGCGGCGGGGCGGGAGCAGGCGCGGGTCGTCGCGCGCACGCCACCGCCCGAGTTCGAGGTGGAGCAGCACTTCGAGCCGCCGCTCGACCGCGTCGACCAGCTCGCGTTCGCGTTCCGGGTGGGCGCCGAGGAGTTCATCGAGCGCATGCGGGCGGTGCGGCTCGTGTGCACGGGCCTGCGCATCGAGCTCGACGACGAGGGCGGCGGGCACTCGAGTCGCAGCTGGCTGCATCCGCGATGGTTCACGCCGGGCGACGTCGTCGACCGGGTGCGGTGGCAGCTGCAGGGCGCGGGCACGGTCGACAGCGGGCTGGCGTCGCCGATCGTGCGGCTGCGGGTCGTGCCCGAGCGCATCGACTCGACGGGCAACCACGAGGAGGGGCTGTGGGGCGGCGGACCCGACGAGCGGGTGCACCACGGGCTGACCCGCGTGCAGAGCATGCTCGGGCACGAGGCCGTGGTCACGGCGACGATCGGCGGCGGCCGCATGCTCGCCGACCGTCAGGTGCTCGTGCCGTGGGGCGACCGCCCGCCCGAGCGCACGGGCGATGCGCCGTGGCCCGGCAGCCTGCCCGCGCTCGCGCCCGCGAGCGTCTTCCGCGAGCGGCTGCCGATCGCCCTCCTCGACGCCAGGGGCGAGATCGTCGCGATCGACGCGCGTGGCGCGATCTCGGCAGCGCCCGAGCGATTCGCGGTCGGTGGCGGCGAGGCGGCGCCCGTGCGGGCCTGGGCCGGCCCGTGGCCGGTGGTGGAGCGCTGGTGGGACGCCGAGCACGCCAAGCGCGTGCACCGGTTCCAGGTCGTCGACGACGACGGCTGCGCGTGGCTCCTCGTGCGCGACCACGAGGGCTGGTGGGCCGAGGCCAGGTACGACTGATGGCCTCCGATCGTCAGGTGGGGTGAGCGATGGGCTGGAACAATCCATCGATCCCGTGGTCGGAGCTGGAGCGCAAGCTCTCCGACCAGCGGCGGCCGGGCGGGCCGTCGCTCATCGCCGACGGCGGCGACAGCCCCGCGTGGAGCCGGAAGCGGCATCCGTACCGCCCCTCGGAGGGACTCGAGGCGCCCGCCGGGCCGATCGTGCCTTACGCCGAGCTCCACGCGCACTCCACGTTCAGCTTCCTCGACGGCGCCTCGACGCCCGAGCAGTTGGTG
>Ga0247821_10000740_pt1 | contig 18104 bp, 12 predicted proteins | sample 13C_Glycerol_Day_FD_192481 | JGI IMG/M metagenome (GOLD analysis project Ga0247821, IMG submission 192481) | Soil microbial communities from agricultural site in Penn Yan, New York, United States - 13C_Glycerol_Day14 | ecosystem: Environmental > Terrestrial > Soil > Agricultural land | place... | reverse complement strand
GCCAACCGCCTGGTGACCAACGCCAACGCCGTGGCGCGGATTCCCGATGGCATGTCGTTCGAAGCGGCAGCGACCATCCCCAGTACCTTCTTCACCGTCTACTACGCCCTGCATCACCTGGCGCGCCTGGAGCCGGGCGAGAAAGTGCTGATCCACGGCGCCGCCGGCGGCGTGGGTATCGCTGCGATCCAGGTGGCCAAATGGTGCGGCGCCGAAATCTACGCCACCGCCGGCAGCGACGAGAAGCGCGACTTCCTGCGCCTGCTCGGTGTCGACAAGGTGTTCGATTCGCGTTCCCTGGCCTACGCCGATGAAGTCCTGGCGATGACCGGCGGGCGTGGCGTCGACGTGGTGCTCAACTCCCTGGCGGGCGAAGCGATCAACCGCAACCTGCGGGTGCTCAAGCCGTTCGGTCGGTTCCTTGAGCTGGGCAAGCGCGACTTCTACCAGAACACGCGCATCGGCCTGCGGCCGTTCCGCAACAACATCAGCTACTTCGGCATCGATGCCGACCAGTTGATGAGCGAGCGTCCGGACCTGACCCGGCGCCTGTTCGGGCAGATGATGGCGTTGTTCGAGCAAGGCATCCTGCACCCGCTGCCGTTCCGCGAGTTCGATGCCAATCAGGTGGTCGAGGCGTTCCGCTACATGCAGCAGGCGCGGCAGATCGGCAAGATCGTGGTGACCTACGGCAACCCGATCGAGCACCTGGTCGACACCCGCGAGCAGCCACAGCAACAGCTGCAGCTGGATGAACACGCGACCTACCTGGTCACCGGCGGCCTGGGCGGCTTCGGCTTGCGCACGGCCCAGTGGCTGGTGGACAAGGGCGCGCGGCATCTGGTGCTGCTCGGCCGTCGCGGCCCGGCCAGTGTCGAGGCGCAGCCGAGCCTGGCTGCCTGGCAGGCCCAGGGTATCGATGTGCAGGCGCTGGCCTGTGACATCACCGACCCGCAGCAGCTGCGCACGGTGTTCGAACACATCGCCGCCACGCCTTACCCGTTGCGCGGCCTGGTGCATGCCGCGACGGTGATCGACGACGGCCTGATCCGCAACCTCGATGCCGGGCAGTTGCAGCGAGTGCTGGAGCCCAAGGCCAAGGGTGCGCAATACCTGCATGAACTGACCCGTGAGCTGGCACTGGACTTCTTCGTGATGTTCTCGTCGGCCACCACCCTGTTCGGCAACCCGGGCCAGGCCAACTATGTGGCGGCCAACCACTGGCTCGAAGCCCTGGCCCGCCATCGTCGCGCCCAGGGCCTGGCGGCCACGGCGGTGCTCTGGGGCGCCATCGATGATGTCGGCTTCCTGGCCCGTAACGAGCAGATCAAGGATGCCCTGCAAAGCCGCATGGGCGGCGCAGCGCTGCGCGCCGACGTGGCCCTGGCGCACCTGGAACGGATGCTGCTGGCCGGTGACGACGGAATCGGTGTGCTGGAGCTGGAATGGAAAGCCTTGTCGCGCTTCCTGCCGAGTGCCGCCACCCCGCGCTTCCTCGAACTGGTCCGCGCCCACGGTGGCGAACAGGACGATGAGGGCGATGCCCAGGACATCCAGCGCCTGCTCGCCGAGCTGGACGATGAGCAGCTGCTGGAGCGTTTCGTCGAGCTGCTCAAGCATGAAGTCTGTGAAATCCTGCGCCTGCCGGCGGCCCGCCTGGACACCCAGCGGCCGCTGCAGGAACTGGGGCTGGATTCGCTGATGAGTGTCGAGCTGGTGGTGGCGCTGGAAGAGCGCTTCGGCATTCGCCTGCCGGTAATGGAGCTCAGCGAAAGCTCCAGCATCGACAAGCTCAGCGTGCGCATCCTCGAACTGCTGCGTGGTGAAGCGGCTGACGCCCCGGCGCCGGCGAGCCTGGCGGCGAACGTGCTGGCCCGCCACGGCAGTGAGCTGAGCCCTGAACAAATCGCCGAGCTGAACGCGGAACTGGCGGACACGGCTGCGGCACCTGACCGTTTGATTAAATGATGTCTGACCGAGTGAACCTGCAATGACTGCAAAAACGCCCTCCGGCCTGAATGCCGGCATCAAGCAACGGCTGATCGAGCAAGCCTTGCAACGCCGTCGCAGCGAGGCGGGCGACTCGACCGGCGGCGCCACCCTGGAGCAGGTGCAACAGGCGGCGCTCAAGGTGCCGGAGGCTTTCTATCGCTTCGACCAGCACCCCGGTTACCAGCAGTTGCGGGTAATGCAGCAGGGCGCCGCACGCCTGGGCCTGGCCAACCCGTTCTTTCGTTTGCACCAGGGCACGGCGGGCGCCGAGACCCGGATTGGCGAGCGCGAATACCTCAACTTCGCCAGCTACAACTACCTGGGCTACTCCGGTCACCCGCAGGTGGCCGAAGCGGCCAAGGCGGCGATCGATCGCTACGGCACTTCGGTGTCGGCCAGCCGCCCGGTCTCCGGTGACCGGCCGTTGCACCGCGAACTGGAGCGTGCCCTGGCCGACCTGTATGAGGTCGACGATGCGGTGGTGCTGGTCAGCGGGCATGCCACCAACGTCACCACCATCGGCTACCTGTTCGGCCCGCGCGACCTGGTGCTGCATGATGAACTGATCCACAACAGCGTGCTGCAGGGCATCCAGTTGTCCGGTGCACGGCGCCTGAGTTTTGCCCACAACGACTGGCAGGCGCTGGACCGTATCCTCGGCGAGCAGCGCCAGCACTTCGAGCGGGTGCTGGTGGTGGTCGAGGGTATCTACAGCATGGACGGCGACTACCCCGACCTGCCGCGCTTCGTCGAGCTCAAGCGCAAGCACAAGGTCTTCCTGATGGTCGACGAGGCGCACTCGCTGGGCGTGATGGGCTCCACCGGCAAAGGCATCCGCGAGCATTTCGCCCTGGCCGGCGACGACGTGGATATCTGGATGGGCACCTTGAGCAAGACCCTGGCCAGTTGCGGCGGCTATATCGCCGGCAACACGGCGCTGATCGAGCACCTGAAGTTCCTTGCCCCGGGCTTTCTCTACAGTGTCGGCATGCCGCCTGCAGTGACCGCCTCGGCGCTGGCGGCCCTGCAGTGCATGGCCGGGGACCAGGCGCGGGTGCAGACCCTGCAGGCTCGTGGTGAACTGTTCCTGCGCCTGGCCAGGGCAGCCGGCCTGGACACCGCCACCAGCACCGGGCTGGCGGTGATTCCGGTGATCACCGGCAGTTCGTTCAAGGCCGGGCGTCTGTCCAGTGCCCTGTTCGAGCGCGGCATCAATGCCCAGCCGATCCTCTACCCGGCGGTGCCGGAGCACGCGGCGCGGGTGCGTTTCTTCGTGTCCTGCGAGCACACCGAAGAGCAGATCACCCGCACCGTGGCCATCGTCGCTGAAGAGATGGCCAGGCTGTAGGGGCAACTGGCCTTTGCAGGAGGCGGCGCCCACTCGTGTAGCCGCTGCCGAGGAACGAGGCTGCGATCGACTGCAGAGCAGTCGCCATCAGCACACCTCGTTCGTCCTGAAGCTCGGAGCCCTCAGGTTTGCGGCCGTTTCACGGCCGATCGCAGCCTGGCGGCAGCGGCTACAGCAACCTGGCGTCAGATCCAGGGCTTTTCGTAGGCGTTGAGCCGGTCGATGAAGCGCCAGTGGCTGCGCTTGTCGAAGCCCATCAGGCGCTTGAGGCGGATGTCCCAGCGCATGTGATGGTTGGCGATCCAGGGCAGGGCGAACAGGTGGGCACCGCGCCACGGGATGAATGGATTGCGCCGCAGGCTAGCGTAGATTTCCACCCGGTGACTGGGGTTCAGGCTCGGGCAGCGGGCATGGAAGCCCGAGGTGTCGGCCACCACCAGGGTGTTGGCCGGCACCGCGAAACGCCGGGGCGCCGGCAGGCCCAGCCCGGCCAGTTCCTCTTCATGAATACGGAATGAACCTTCACGGTGCATCTGCTCCGTCGAGCGGGCTGCCCCCAGGCTCTGGCGATACTCCCAGGCCAGGCGCTCCGGTGTCAGGCGATGGGAGCCGGGCACATAGCTGAACGGGCCCTGGTCGTCAGCCACGTCATCGAGGAACAGCCAGGCCTTGGCCGTCGGATGGAAGGTGTCGGCATGCAGGCGGGTCTGTGGATCCTGATCGGCGTTCAGCCCATCGATCACGATCGACTGCAACTGGTAGGTAATGCCGCCGGTGTTGGACGAGGCATAGGCGATCAGGTCGCGCACGCCCTGGTCGGCGACGAAGGCGGCACTGGCCGGGTTGTGGTTCAGCACATCCTGGTCGAGGCTGACGCGCCGGGTCACCGCCTTGCCCTGGCGCATCTCCCAGCCGCGGCTGCGCAACTCGCCCAGCTCGGCACGCAGGGCAGCGAACTGTTCGGCGGGCAGGGCGTTCTCGCGGACGAAAAAGCCCTGCTCCTCGAAACTCGCAAGCTCTGTTGCGTCTATCCGTGGCGCCAGTGCCCGACGGCGCAGGCTGGCCATGGCCATGGCCAGCTGGCGACGTTGCACGTGCAGGCCCAGGGCATTGAGCCGGGCGCTGCCGATGACCGGGTTGTTTTCGAACGACTTGGCGTGAGTCAGCAGCTGCAGGCAGTGCCAGGGCAATGCCGCATAACGGCCCAGATCCTTCATTGATGCAGGCATGGTCTAATCCTTGAGAGGGACTTCTGCACGAGCGTGGCCGAGCATGGTCCGGGTGTAATTGCGCAGCGGCAACAGGCGCGGATGGTGCGCCAGGCGCTGCGGGCCAGAGGCAGACAGGCATGACAGGGCATGCCAGGCATCGCAGGGCAAGGCTTGCTGGGGGTCGGCATAGCGCGCATAGCGCAACAGGGCGCCGGCTACCAACTGGTCCAGGGTCAGGCGCCGGGTTCGGCGCGGCAAGGGCTGGTGGTCGCGGGTCAAGCCCCAGCCGGCATAGAAGGGTGTGCCATAGGTGACCACGGTCAGGCCGCGCAGCAAGGCTTCGAAACCCGAGGTGGAACTGAGGGTGTGGACTTCGTCGACCTGGTCGTACAGGCGGGCGATGTCGGCACCGGGCAGCACCTGGTCGGCCAGCGCCAGCAGCCTGTCGTCGGTGACCGAGCCCTGGCGCTTGCCGGCCTCGACATCCGGGTGGGGCTTGTAGACGATCCAGGCGTCCGGGGCGCTGGCGCGTACCTGGGCGAGCAGTTCGAGGTTGTCGTGCAGGGCGCCGACGCTCAAACGCAGCGAGGCGTCGTCCTCGACCTGGCCGGGCACCAGGATCCGGCGCTGGCCGGGGCGGGCGGTCACTTGGCTTGCGGCATCGCTCTTGAGGTTGTACTTGCTCATGCCCAGGGCCACGACCCGTTGGCGTAGCGCGGCGGCTTCGGCCAGGGTGGCGGCATCGAATGGCGCCTGTTCCAGCAGGCGCTCCAGGTCGCTGGCGCTGCTGGCGTCGAAGTGCATGCCGTGGCGGTCGAGCACCAGCGACAGGGCCGGCGCGTTCAGGGCGCCCAGGCCGTTGGAGCGCAGGAAGCCATCTTCGACCCGCCACAGCGGCACCTTCAGGGCGGCGGCGCGGACCTTGAGGTCGGCAGGTTCGCGGGCGGCCCAGACCAGCACCTTGCCACCCTCGGCGGCGACTTTGTCCAGCAGCGCCGGGCTGTCCACGGCGAAGTCCAGACGGCCCCAGCGGCTGCTGAAGAAGCGGCGGATATTGTGCTGCTTGTGGCGCTTGACTCCCAGCACCGTGATGGGGCCGGCGAACTCGGCATCGCGGGCTTTCTTGCTCGACAGTTGCCGGGCCACGGTGAGGGCGTCGGTGAGCTGGCCGGTCAGTGGGTCGACGTAGCGGCAGTAGCGCAGGTAGGCCGCAGCCACCAGTTGCACCAGGTCCGGTCGCCCCTGGCGCCTGGGGATCGGCATGCGGTCGTCGGTCAGGCCCCAGCCGGCATAGAACGGCAGGCCGAAACAGGTGACCGGCACGCCCTGGATCAGGGCTTCAAGGCCCGCCTGGCTGGTGCCGATATAGACCCGGCGCGCCCGCCGGGCCAGCGAAGCCCAGGACACCGGTCGCGCCTCCAGGGTGACGCCGCGGGCGGTGGCCGCCGCCAGCAGGCAACTCGGTTTGTGGCCACCGACGCAGTCGGGGTGAATGCGCACCCGCACCTCGGCGTCCGGGTTTTCCGCCAGGGCCGCATCGAGCATGCGCACGTAGTCGGCTTCACACAGGCCGCCACCGGGAATCGAGTAATCGCCGGCGGTCTGGTCCACCACCAGCACCAGCGGCCGTTCGCGCCCCAGTGGGTCGTCGGGGTCCAGGTCCGGCGCGTTGTTGTACTTGCCGATGCCGCTGCTGCGCATCAGGGCGATCAGCTGGCGGGCACTGTCCAGCTCGTCGGAACTGAGATCGTGCGGATGCTGCAGGATATTTTCCAGCAGCGAAGGGCGGTCGGCCAGGTAATGGATGCCCACCGGATCGACCACCAGCGACATCGGCGAGTCACCTTCGACGCCCAGCGACGAAGAGCGCAGAAAGCCGTCCTCGATGGCGATATAAGGCAGGCCCCAGCGTTGGCACAGCACCCGGGCGGGCGCCGAGGAATCCTTGTAGCCGATCCCGGCAAGCGCTTTCAGGCCTGCCGGCGCCTTGCGCCCACGTCGCCACAGCCAGAACGGCTGGCCTTCGGGCTGGAGGAACTGCGGCAGGTGCAGGACTTTCCAGGCCACCCACTGGGACATGATGCCGATCCAGCCCGGGCCTGGTACCAGGGGTTGCAGGTCGATCACAGGTGCGTCGCGGTGGTTCAAAGCGCAGGCTCCGCTCGCCGGTGCATGCTGCGCACGGGCGGAAAGGGCACCCAGCGCTTGCGCAGCAGGCGAAAGCCGTTGTGCAGGTACAGGTCGCGGGCGCGCTGATTGTCCAGTGGTACTTCCAGGTACACGTCCTTGAAGCCGTCCTGTGCGGCATGGGCACAGCAGGCCTGCACCAGGGCCGAACCGACGCCCTGGTTGCGCGCGCTCTTGTTCACCCGCAGCCCGTACAGCAGGAACGAATAACGCCACTCGCGGTACTCGCTCAGGCAGAACGCGGCAAAGCGCAGCCAGCCCTGGAACCGACCGAACTCTTCGACAAAGGGTTGTGCACGCAGGGCGAAGGGGCCGCGCAGGTGATGCTTGAAGGCGACATAGCCCAGCGGCTGGTCTTCCTCGAAGGCCAGCAATACCCGATCCCAGTGAATGCTGTTGCCCAGCAGGCGCTGGCGGCAGGCGGTGTCGCCGAGGATGAAGGCCAGCGAGCCGCGCCCCTGGGTCACCACGCGCGACAGCGCAGGGTCGGCAGTGCGCTCTGGCGCCAGGCTCGAGCCGAGCACGATCTTCAGCACGGTATCAGGCTACCCCGGCGACGGTGGCGGACGTGCGCAGGTCCGTGGCGCAGCTCAGCAGCTGGCTGGACAAGGCCTCGACCCGCAGCGGGCAAGGATGGGCACCGGGCTGGTGACGGTTAGACCAGATCAGGTAGTCGGTGTCGCCGGCCGGCGCACCGATGGCCTGGTAGACATCGGGCAGGATGGGAACGTGATCGCCAAAGAAACACAGCAGCGCCTCGCGAGGATGGTCGAGCAAGGTCGCGCGCAGCTTGGCCAGCATAGAATCGGCGTTGGCGATATGGCGCAGGTAGGGAGCCAGGTCGTCCATGCCGGCCAGCAGCGGGCGGTCGAACCAGCTGGGCAGCTCGTCCGCTTCCACCTGTTCCAGGTGCAGCGGGCCGTGGTTTTCCATGGTCACCGCGTGGATGAACAGTGGCTGCTGGCGGGCCGGGTCCTGGAGCAGTTCGCGGATCTTGTCGGCCACGGCGCAATCGCCAATGAACGGCCCGGCTTTTTGCCCGGCATTGAAACTGCGCACATCGATGAACTCATCGAAACCCAGTGCCGGCAGCACTTTGTTTCGACCATAGAAACTGCCGTCGTAAGGGTGGATGCAGATCGTGCGATAGCCCAGGGACTTGAGGTGCGCGGCAATGCTCGGCAAGCCCTGGCGTGCCAGGACCCGATAGGGGTTGAAACGGTGCACGCCGAGGCGCTCGCCGGGGATGCCGGTGAGGTAGGCGAACTCGGTGCGGACCGTGTTGGCGCCCCAGGCGGCTACCTGCAGCTTGCCCCGGGCCAGGGCCTCGCCGGCCAGGCGGTCGTATTCGCCGAGAACATCGCGCCTGACCCCGGGCCACAGGTCGCGCACATCGAAGAACGATTCGCTCTGTACCGACACCAGGTCAGGCAAAGGCTTGCCCACCGGGGTTGCTGCGGGTGCGGCGAACGGCGAACCCAGCGCGTTGCGGTCGACCTTGGCGCGGGCAGCCCAGAAGTAACGCCACAGGCTGGCGGCCAGCCCCCAGCGACGGACGTCGGCCTCGGCATCGAAGCTTGGGGTGTCGCGGCGATGGCCGAGCTTCAACAGCAGCATGCCGGCCAGGCCCAGCCACAACGCATCGAGGCGCGCACCGGCAGCCGGCAACTCGAAACTCAGCCCGGCCCACAGGTAGGCGACGAACCCGGCCGCCAGCAGCGCCGCCTTGCCGAAGCCGAAGAACGGCAGGTACAGGCGCGGAAAGCGCACTGCATCGCTGAAGTACTCGAAGTCGGCGCACACGAACGGCTCGCGCAACGAGTGGTACTTGGCGTTGCTGACCATCACGATCAGCAGCCATACCAGCAGCACATTGACGCCGCTGAACAGCGGGCGTGCGGTCAGCCCGTACAGCAGCGCCAGGCTGACGCACCAGGCGCCGGCGTGCAGCCACCAGCAACTCAAGGGGCGGCGCAGCGCCGGGCGGGGGACCAGCAGGCGTTCGATCAGTACGGTGAGCAGCAGGCCGAACACACCGACCTGGAGGATGGACAATTCACTCACTGTAATTCAGACCACGCAGGATGAACGAAGAAAGACGTTGTGGAATCACCCCCAGCAACCAGGTGCCAAGGTTCAGCGGGAAGGGAAAGCTGATGCGCGCCTGGTTGGCTGCCAGGCCACGCTTGATGCGCCGGGCGGCCTTTTCGGCAGTCCACAGGAAGGGTTTGGGACCGGGCATTTCGAAGCACATTTTCGACTCGACATAGCCGGGCACGATCACGTTTAGCTTCACGCCCTGGGGGGCCAGCCAGTCGCGCATCGCCTCGCCGTAGACGCGGATCGCCGCCTTGCTGGCGCTGTAGGTGGGCGTCACCGGCAGGCCACGCCAGCCGGCCAGCGAGCTGAACAGGGCGATCTGGCCTTCGCCGCGGGCGCGCATGGCTGGCAGCGCCGCGTCGACCGTGGCCAGCGCCGCGGTGACGTTGACGTCCAGCAGGGCGCGACTGTCGTCCCAGCACTCCGGCTCGCCATTGCTGCCCACCGCCGTATTGAGCCCGGCGCCGACCAGTATCAGGTCCGGCTGCTCGGTCTCGCTGACCCGGCGGACCATCGCTCGCAGGGCCTCCAGGTCACGCACGTCCAGCGCTTCGAGCAGCACCCGGGCGCCGAGGGCGCGGCATTCGCTGGCCATCTCTTCCAGGCGTTCAAGGCGCCGGCCCTGCAGGATCAAGGTCACGCCCGGCGCGGCATAGGCGGGCGCCAGGGCGCCGCCGATGCCGCCGGTGGCGCCGGTGATGAGGATGCAGCGGGGCGTAGAAGGGTGCGTCATAGGTAGTTTTCGATTCTTGATTTTTTTGCCAGCAACACGTCCAGGCAATTGTTCACGGCCATGTCGATACCGCAGCGGGTATAGAAGCCGCCGTTGACCTGGGTGGTGTGGATGACGGTGTTGCGAAAATGATGGAACAGCTCCATGTCCGGTACTTGCGGGTGCTGCCAGAAGTCGTCGAGGCTGCCTTGGTGGGTCAGCCCGGGCATGGCATAGATCGGCTCGGCCAGGGCGAAGGTCGGGCGCTTGTGCAGCAATGCCGAGGCACCGGCGGTGCTGTTGACCGTGATCATCCCGGCAATGTGCGAAAGCAGCGTCGGCATGTGTCCGCTGGCGAGATAATCGACCCGGTCGCTGACCCCGTACTGCTGCGCCAGCGCCTGGGTGATGCGCTTGTAGTCGACCAGGCCCGGGCTCAGCGGATGGTTCTTCACCAGCAACCGTGCAGCGCTCGGCGCATGGGCGGCGAACGAGGCAATGACATGCTCGATGACTTCGAACATGTTGGCGAAGGGCGAGTGATCCTTGATCTGCGAGTCGCTGTCCAGTTGCAGGGGCAGCAGGAAGGTCGGGTGCTTCTCGCGTGCCACTTCGGCCACCAGGGTATCGTCGCGACGCGCGGCCAGCAGCAGGCGCACGCCCTGGCGGATGAAACCGGCGTACTCCTTGGCTGCGCTGTAGGGCGCATGGGTGCGGTAATGCGGGAAGCACAGTTTGTTCAGCGCGCCGCCGCTGTGGTAGAGCACGTCATGGGTGGCGCGGGCAGCGAAGGACAATTTGAACGGCGTGCCGTTGCCATAGCGCTCGATGTGCTTGCCGACCTCGCGGTACCAGGCCGGGTCACGGGGCAACCGGGAGTTGTTGTTGACGCCGTCGCGTTCCAGTGTAATCCAGTAGGGGCGGAAATAACCCTCTTCGAATACATGCACGCGAATGCCCAGTTGCCGGGCCAGGGTCACGGCAGGTCGATGCACCGGGCGGCAGTCGCCGAACAGCACCACGTCGGTGATGCCGAGGTCGTTGAAGCGCTGGCGATAGAAGTCTTCCAGCTCGTCCGGACGCGCCGAAAAGACGCTGCGAGTCCCCGAGCTGTACAGCACGTCACCGACATTGAAATTGATCCGATGCACGCGCTGGTCGCGCACGCGCAGGGCTTTGGCCAGCCGGTCGAAGAACGGCGAGCTGACCCCCTGCAAGAACAGAAAACTGTTGCGCCCGCAGGGTGGAAGAGGGCATTCCGGTGCCCGCGCGGTCAGTTTCTCGGGCGATGGATGCCCAACAAACTGCTCAAGCGCTCTATCAAGTCCTGCCATCTGGATGTTGCTCCTGACTGCGGTAACGCGTGCCAATTCTGTAATTCGTAAAGGGTCTGTTCAGCCGTGGTGAAGCGATTGGTGATGCGACTGACGTACGTCGGGTACAGCAGCAAGGTGCCGGCCACCAGTTGATCGAGGCACAGTGTCCGTGAGCGCCTGGCCTGCACGTGGGGGTGCAGGTCAAGGTCGCGGGTCAGGCCCCAGCCGGCATAGAACGGCTGGCCGTAGGTAGTCACCGGAACGCCGCGCAACAAGGCTTCGAAGCCGGACTGGGAGGTCAGTACATGGACCTCGTCGACGCTCTCCAGCAACTGCTGGAAGGGGCTGTCGCCAATGACTTCGTCGCACCACTGCACGGTCTGCGCTTCGTCGGCGCCTTGCGCGCGGGTGCCGGCCAGCACCTCCGGATGCGGCTTGTACAACAGCCAGGCATCCGGGTTGCGCTCACGCACGGCCTGGAGCAATTGCAGGTTGCTGCGGATGCGATGGGCGCCGAAGCGGATCGAGGCGTCATCCTCCACCTGGCCGGTGACCAGGATCACCCGTTGCGCCTGGGGCGGGCGCTGCCAACTGCTGCCGGGCAGGTTGTACTTGGTCAGCCCGGCTCGGCAGATCGCCAGGCGCAGGGCCCGGGCCCGGTCCAGCAGCGCCGGGTCGAAGGGGTCGGTGAGCAGGATGCGTTCCAGGCGCGAGGTGCGCGTGGCGTCGTAGTAGATGCCCAGGTCATCGACCACCCAGGACAGCGGACGGGCCTTGCCCGCACCGAGACCGACCGAACGCAGGAAACCGTCCTCGACCCGATTGATCGTTTGCGGATGGGCCGCCAGTTGCGCGTCGTGCTTGCAGCCCCAGGACACCACGGGCAGATCCCGGCTCAGGGGCTGCTCGGGCTTGACGAAGTGAATGGCGCTGCCGTCGAAGAACAGCTTGACCAGCGGCTCCTTCCAGCGGCTGAAGCCCAGCATCTGGACGGCGCCCGGCAGGGTGCTGCGATGGCGACGTTGCAGGCCGAGCCAGTGCATCAGCACCTCCGGCTCGCAAGGCTGGCCGCGCTCGGGGCAGACATAGCGCGGGTAGCGCACCAGGCTGGCATGGATCAACTGCGCAAGGCTCGCCGGCTGACGCCGAGCCGGTGGCGGCAGGCGGTCATCGGTCAGGCCCCAGCCGGCATAGAACGGCATGCCCCAGGTGTGCACCGGCACATTCCACAGCAGCGCATCGAAGCCCAGCTGCGAGGTCATCACATAGACCGCGCGCATGCGTGGCAGCAGCTCGGCCGGATGAATATTGCGGGCCAGCACCTGCACCCGTGGATGACCCGCCAGCACCGCCAGGTCGAAATGTCCGCGCTTGCGGCCCGCCACAACGTCCGGGTGGACCTTGAGCAGTACGGTGCTGGTGGGGTAGCGCGCCAGGGCGGCATCGAGCATGGCCTTGAAATCGGCGGGGCCGGCGCCCTGCAGCGAGGCGTCGGCGCAGGTCTGGTCGGCCACCAGCACACAGTCGGCGGGCAGCTGCGGCGCTTCGATGCGTGCGTCGTTGTACTTGGATACCCGCTGTTGTTGCCACAGCTGCTGCAGCGCCAGGGCGCGTTCGCGTTCGCTGGCGGTCAGCGGCGTGGCAATCAACTGCTCCAGACGCGACGGCGCACTGGCGTCGTAGTAGATGCCGACATCATCGACGATCAGTGACAGCGGCGGATCATCGGCGCCCAGGCCCACGGAGCGCAGGAAGCCGTCCTCGAGGGTCAGGACCGGTCGCTGGCTGCCGGCGGCCTCGGCCATGGCCTTGATCGCGCTGGGCTTGCGTCCCCAGGCCATCACCCAGTCGGCGTCATTCACATCGCGCACGGTGCCGTTGTGCAGCGCGAAATCGGGCAGCAGCGAAGGCAGCGTGGCTATGCGTTGAGCACCTTTGGAGAGGATCAGCAAACGCGGGCGAAGGGCAGCATCATCCATGAACGAGAAGCAAAAATCCGTTTAATTGCATGACTGCGCCAGGTCGGCTCCTGTGAAAATGCCGATGGAAAAAGTTGGCGCGCAAAGAGACGCACATCTTAACAATTGGCAGGCGGCATTTGTGGATAAATATGTGCACCAGATCAGATATTTCCCACAGTCGGTTATCGCGCTCGCTTCAGAGCAGGCCGAGCAGGTAGTCGTACTTTTGCCGTAGCAACGGCATACGCTGCTTTTCCTGGTACTCGCCGATGGTCTCCGGGCGCAGGCAATGGAACAGTGCCGTGAGCAGGAACATGTAGTTCAGGTTGCGCAGCGCCTCGTCGCCGTCGAAGTGCGCGGGCAGGGCGGCCCGATAGGCTTCCAGGAACTGCGTCCGGGCGGCGAGGAACACCGGCATGTCCTTGCGTCGGAACAGGCTGCCGAGATAAGCGCCACCGTCGAAGCCCACCCGGCCGACCTTGACTTCGCTCCAGTCGATCAACTGCAACCGGCCCTGATCGACGAACAGGTTCTTGCGCAGGTAGTCCATGTGGCTGATGCAGCGCGGGCTTTTCCCGGCGGCCGTTGCCAGTTGGGCCAGCAGTGGTTCGAATCCCTTGAAGGCATCGACCAGGCCGGAGAAACGCTCGTCGCTGTCTGCCAGGCGCTGCAGTTCGGGCAGGCAGCGCGCGAAGTTGAAGCGTGGGCGCAGCAGGAACCAGGGGCGGAAAAAGTCCATGCTCCAGAACAGCGGTGCCTTGTGCCATGGCTGGTTGTGCAAGTAGCGGTGGCTGCGCTCTTCCAGCTCGGCAATGCCTAGCGCCAACTGTTTGGCGATGGCTTGCATGCGCGGCGGCTTGCCGCGTACGAACTCGGTGAAAATCAGGCTTTGCGTGGGGGTTTCGATAACGCCCAGGCAAGCCGGGTAGTGAAACTGTTCGCTACCGCGCAACATGTCCTGGATGCGGTGAAAACGTGCTTCCTGACTGCCGATGAAGCCCAGCTTGCGAATGGATTTCTCCACCAGCTCGAAGGGCTCCCCGGTGCAGGGGTCGAGCAGCCGATGGTGGCGCACATAATTGACGAACGACGCGTTGGCGTTCAGGTCCTCGCTGGTGATGGCCAGGGCCTTGTCGCCCCACTGGGGCATCAGGGCGCGAAGGTGGTCTTCCAGGTGACCGTGTTGCCAGCGGTAAAGCGTTCTGCAGCCTTGCAGGGGGTGTAGATCCATGTCCATGACTTCAACTTAGGCAAGTGCCGTACGTCTGATTTGTAGCGGTTTCGGTAATAATATGCTGCGTCATACAGCCCGGCGGTACAACGAAAAGTTTATCCCGAGGGCCGTGGTTGACGGTGCGGGTGCGAAAAATGCGTTCAAACTGTCACTCCAGCGCTAATGCGACTTTGCTAAATGTTGCAAAAACCTTAAAATTCGCCCTCGATTACCACGCTGTTTTTCAAGGACGAACGTCAAACGATGAATCACCTCGCTATTGCCAAAGAAGCCCTGATCGCTCAGGCCCAGGCTGTCACCCAGCTGTCCGACCGCCTGAACGGCGAATTCCAGCAAGCTGTCGAACTCATCCTCGGCTGCCAGGGCCGCACCGTGGTGTGCGGCATGGGCAAATCCGGCCTGATCGGGCAAAAAATGGTGGCCACTTTTGCCTCCACCGGTACCCCGAGCTTCTTCCTGCACCCGGCCGAAGCCTTCCACGGCGACCTGGGCATGCTCAAGCCCATCGATGTGCTGATCCTGATCAGCTACAGCGGCGAGACCGAAGAACTGATCAAACTGATCCCGAGCCTGAAGTCCTTCGGCAACAAGATCATCGCCATGACCGGCAACGGCAAGTCGACCCTGGCCAAGCATGCCGACATCTGGCTGGACATCTCGGTCGAGCGCGAAGTGTGCCCGAACAACCTGGCACCGACCACTTCGACCCTGGCAACCATGGCCATGGGCGATGCCCTGGCAGTCGCCCTGATCGAAGCCATCCAGTTCAAGCCGATGGACTTCGCCCGCTACCACCCCGGCGGCAGCCTGGGCCGCAAACTGCTGACCCGCGTCAGCGATGTCATGCACTCGCCGGCACCGGTCGTGACTCCGGCCACCAGCTTCCACGACTGCCTGCTGGTCATGACCCAGAGCCGTATGGGCCTGACCGTGGTCATGGATGCAGGCACCCTGGTTGGCATCGTCACCGATGGCGACCTGCGCCGTGCCCTGCTGGAAGACGAGGGCATCATTCATGCGACCGTCGCCCAGTTTATGACTGCCAATCCGCATACCATCAAGGCCGATGCCCAATTGTCGGAAGCTGAAGCCTACATGCTCGACAACAAGATCCGGGCCCTGGCGGTGACCGATCAGGACAACGCGGTGGTGGGCGTGGTCGAGATCTTCGACTGATCCACCTGCTTGCGCATAAAGAATAACGGGGCCTTACAACGGCCCCGTTTTTCATGCGACCTTACTGCGCCATCTTGGCCATCACCTGCGCATAACCTGCCGCCGTGCCCAGCACCGCCTCCTTGCCCTGGGCGAACAGGATGGCGTCCGCCACTTCACGGAAGGCGCCAGTGCCGCCAGCCGCATCGAGCACATGGGTGGCCGCCGCTCTGACGTACACCGGCGCATCCGCGACCGCGAATGACAGCGCACAGGCCGCGAACGCCGGCAGGTCGATGCAGTCGTCACCGATGCAGGCCGTTTGCGCGGCGCTGACCCCGGCTTCGGCCATCAGCTGGTTGCAGGCAGCCTGCTTGTCCTTCACGCCGAACTGGCAGAGGGTGATGCCCAGGTCGGCCACGCGCTTGCGCAAGGTGGCCGAATCACGACCCGACAACACGGCTACGCGAACACCGTTCTCTTCCAGCAGGCGCATGCCCATGCCATCGCGGACATGGAAGCGCTTCAGGCATTCACCGCTGGCGTCGTAGTAGATGCCGCCATCGGTCAACACGCCATCGACATCGGTGATCACCAGGCGAATGTCCTTCAGCGTCGGCTGCGGGGCAGGGGCCTGGCCGCTCATCAGGGCGCGCACCTGTTCGAGGCACTCGGGTGTATCCACGCCCGGGCCGGTCGGTTCTACCTGATAGGCGCGAATGCAGTAACCGGCGGCCATCAAGCGCAGTTGCTCAAGTTTTTCCGCATGCTCGAGCATCGGTTGCGGCAGGCTGCTGTAGTCGGCAAGCACTTCGCGACGATAGCCATATACGCCCACGTGCTTGAGGTAGTAGGCCACCTCGCCATCGCGCGGGTAGGGGATCGGCGAGCGGCTGAAGTATAGGGCGTTGCCGTTGTTGCCCAGCACCACTTTCACGGTGTTGGGGTTGCCGGCTTCGTGGCTGTCGATCGGGTGGCACAAAGTGCCGACCTTCACGCTGGCGTCGGCGAGCATGCCGGAGGCCAGGGCTTCGATATCGGCCGGGCGCACCAACGGCTCGTCGCCTTGCAGGTTGATGTAGATGTCGGCCTCTACCTGGGCCATGACTTCCGCCAGGCGGTCGGTGCCGGATGGATGATCCGGCGAGGTCATCACACACTCGCCGCCGAAACCGCGTACTGCCTGGGCGACGCGCTCGTCATCGGTAGCGATCACCACCACCTGGGCATTGGCGACCTGCAGGGCACGTTCGTACACGTGCTGCACCATCGGCTTGCCGGCAATGTCGGCCAGCGGCTTGCCCGGCAGGCGGGTGGAGCCGTAGCGGGCCGGAATGACGATCGCAACCCGTTGTTCTGTGCTTGCCATGTTCACAATCCTTGTATCAACCGATGCGGCTTCAGGCGATGTTCAGCGGTGGGAACGATTTGACCAGATCGTCCAGTGCCTTGATCTGCGCCAGGAATGGCTCCAGCTGATCCAGCGGCAAGGCGCTCGGGCCGTCGCACTTGGCCTGGTCCGGGTTCGGGTGCGCTTCCAGGAACAGACCGGCCAGGCCAACGCCCATGCCGGCGCGGGCCAGCTCGACCACCTGCTCGCGACGACCACCGGAGGCGGCGCCGGACGGATCGCGCTGCTGCAGGGCATGGGTCACGTCGAAAATGATCGGCAGGTCTTCGCAGGTGCGCTTCATCACGCCGAAGCCGAGCATGTCCACCACCAGGTTGTCGTAACCCAGGCAGGTGCCGCGGTCGCACAGGATCAGCTGGTCGTTACCGGCTTCCTTGAACTTGTGCACGATGTTCTGCACTTGCGAGGGGCTGAGGAACTGGGGCTTCTTGATATTCACCGGCTTGCCGGTCTTGGCCAGGGCCATCACCAGGTCGGTCTGGCGCGCCAGGAATGCTGGCAGCTGCAGTACATCGACCACTTCGGCAACCGGCGCGGCTTGATAGATTTCATGGACGTCGGTAATCACCGGAACACCGAACTCGGCCTTCACCTTCTCGAAAATCCGCAGGCCTTCTTCCATGCCCGGGCCACGGTAGGAGTGGATCGAGGAACGGTTGGCCTTGTCGAAGCTGGCCTTGAACACGTAAGGGATGCCGAGTTTTTCGGTGACGCGTACGTATTCGGCGCAGGCGGTCAGGGCCAGGTCCAGGGATTCGAGGACGTTGATGCCGCCGAAGAGGACGAAGGGAGCGGTGTTGGAGCAGTGAATGGTTGGGGTGATCCGGATCATTGGGTTACCAAAAATTAGTTAATATGGTCGAAGTTCAAAAAGGGGAGTGCGAGCTCCAGCTCATGAGTGCTTTTTGTCGTCATAAGGATATTGAAGTCCGGTGGCTCAAGTGATGCGGGTGGAGTTTCGTATTCCTTAAGAACCAAAGACGACTCAGAGATCTTATAATACCTGTATCCAAAAGCTTCTAGAAACTCAGAAATTGTACTTAATTCCGATGTGGGTAAAAGCTCGCAGATTATGTCGGGCTTTGAGGCGCTTATAAGCTGCTCGGCCCCTTTTAGAATGAAGTGTTCTGCACCCTCGGCATCTATCTTCAATAGTCCGACTTTTGGTATCGAGTTGTCCTTTGCGAATGAGTCGAGCTGGACGGATTTTACTATTTTTTTCTCGTAGGGTATCCGGTCTGTAACTTCTGAAACTGTTGTTGAGCCAGAAACCAGTATGTCTTCGCCGGAGTAAATAAAGAGTACAATTTCAGAGTCTTTGTCCGAGATTGCAAGATTGAAGCATTTTAGATTTGAGATTGCATTTGCTTTCTTGTTTGTGAGGAGTCGATAGTACACTCTGTCAAGTGCTTCAAAGGCGTATACTTTAGATTTTGGATTGCTTTTTGCGGCTGCAAGTGAATATACGCCAGAGTAG
>Ga0247821_10000739_pt1 | contig 18113 bp, 17 predicted proteins | sample 13C_Glycerol_Day_FD_192481 | JGI IMG/M metagenome (GOLD analysis project Ga0247821, IMG submission 192481) | Soil microbial communities from agricultural site in Penn Yan, New York, United States - 13C_Glycerol_Day14 | ecosystem: Environmental > Terrestrial > Soil > Agricultural land | place... | reverse complement strand
GCTGAGCCTCACGGACCGGTGCCCGCAGCCTGAGGCTCAGGGCTCAGGCGCGCTCCCAGCTGTTCTCCTCGACGCTCTCGTAGCGGTCGAGCACGAGGTCGATGAGCACTCCGGGTGCCGGCTCGCCCGGCAGCAGCAGGGGGTCGGCGATGAGGTCGGCGCCCGCGGCCGTGGCGGCGTCGTAGAAGGTGCCCGGAGCGAGCAGGTACGGCCCGACGACGACGCGCGAGCCCGGATGCACCTCGCGGATCATCTCGATCGCGTCGGGCAGTCGCGGGATCGCCGCTGCGATGAACCCCACGGTCACGGGGCGGCCGAGCCGTTGCCCGAGCCGGCGCGCCGTCTCGAAGCACTCGCGCACGGCGCGCGGATCGTTCGATCCGGCCGCGGCGAGCAGCACGGCGTCGCCCTCGGCCAGTCCGAGCTCGTCGAGCCGCTCGGCGAGCACCTCCACGATGCGGTCGTCGGGTCCGAGCTCGTCCGCGAGGCGCGTACCGCCGCCCAGTCGGTCGAGGCCGAGCGAGAGCCCGGTGCGCACGTGGAAGCCCGCGGAGAGGACGAGGGGCACGATGACGGAGTCGGGTTCCGCGTCAGCCGCGAGCGCGGCGGCGACATCGGAGTTGCTCGCGTCCACGAAGCTGATCGACACGTCGATGTCGGGCCGCCGGGAGGCGACGCCGTCGACGAGCCGGATCACCGCCTCGCGATTCTCGCCCGACGGGCGACCGTGCGTGACTGCGACGAGTCGGAGGGGTGGCGTTCCGTCGTGCTTCGCCGGGGCGCCTGAACCACTCGACCAGCCCATCTCCCGACCCGCGCTTTCCGGCGGAATCCGGTCTCAACCGCCGGTTTCGACGCTATGCACGGCGTGTTTCGCGTACGGCACCCACGTGTTTCCGGGACGTGAAGGTTGCCTCACGCCGAGGGGTCGTCGCCCGATGCTCCGAGCAGTTCGGGACGGACCCGCCGGGTGCGCTCGAGCTGCTGTTCACGGCGCCACGCCGCGACGGCGCCGTGGTTGCCCGAGAGCAGCACCGGGGGCACCTCGAGCCCGCGCCACACGGCGGGCTTCGTGTAGCTGGGGTACTCGAGGAGCCCGTCCTCGTGGGACTCCTCGACGAGGCTCTCGGGGTTGCCGACGACACCCGGCACGAGCCTGCCCGCGGCCTCGATCATCGCCATCACGGCGACCTCGCCGCCGTTGAGCACGTAGTCGCCGAGGCTGACCAGCCGCACTCGCATGCGGGCGGCGTAGTGGTCGACGACGCGCTGGTCGATGCCCTCGTACCGCCCGCACGCGAACACGAGGTGCTCCTCGGCGGCGAGCTCCCGGGCGATCGCCTGGGTGAACGGCTCACCGGCGGGCGAGGGCACGACGAGCAAGGCGTCGGATGCCGCTTCGCCGACGATCGAGTCGAGGGCCTCGCCCCACGGCTCGGGCTTCATGACCATGCCCGCGCCGCCGCCGTAGGGGGTGTCGTCGACGGTGCGGTGGCGGTCGTGGGTGAACGCGCGCAGGTCGTGGGCCGTCACGTCGATCAGTCCCGCCTGCCGGGCACGGCCGAGCAGCGAGATGTCGAGCACCGAGAAGAACTCGGGGAAGATCGTGACGATGTCGATCCGCATGCGGGCGACCCTATTCGGCGGGCTGCTGCGCGTCGGGCGCCACGGTGTCGGATGCCCCGTGGGTGCCCTCGGGCGCGTCCGCGTCCGCGTCGGCGACCTGGGTCGGGGCTGCGGCGGGGTCCGTGGGCGCCTCGGCCGCGGCGTCGGCCGCGGCATCCGCCGGCTCGTCGGCCTCGGGGAGCTCCTCGAAGAGGCCGGCGGGCGGCGTGATCGTGACCGTGCCTGCGTCGAGGTCGACCTCGGGCACGATCGCCTGCACGAACGGCACCATGACCTCGCGGCCCTTCACCTTGACGACCAGGAGGTCCTGTGCGGGCATGTGCTCGACGTGCGCGACCTGGCCGATGCGCTCGCCGTCGCGCACGACGGCGAGGCCGACGAGCTGGTGGTCGTACCACGCATCGGGCTCGGGGGCCTCGTCGTCGCTCTGCTCGACCCAGAGGATCGCCTTCGCGAGGCTCTCGGCGGCGGTGCGGTCGTCGACGCCCTCGAAGAACCCGACCGGCTGCTGGTTGTACCAGCGGAGCTCGCGGAGGACGAGGTGCCTGCCATGCCACTGCGAGGATTCGGGAACCTGGAGCGAGAACTCCGCACCCGGCACGAACCGCCGCTCGGGGTCGTCGGTGTAGAGCTCGAGCTTGATGGCGCCCTTGAGGCCGTGCGCCTTGGTGAGGCGGCCGACGCGGAGCTGCTGGGTGCGGGGTGCGTCGACCACGTCAGTCGTCGGTGTCGACGACGTCGACACGCACCCGGCGGCCGTCTGCGAGCGCGGTCACGAGCGTGCGCAGCGCCTTCGCGGTACGGCCGGCGCGGCCGATGACGCGGCCGAGGTCCTCGGGGTGCACGTGCACCTCGAGGACCTCGCCGCGTGCGCTCGACGCGGAGACGACCTTCACGTCGTCAGGGTGATCGACGATCCCCTTGACGAGGTGTTCGAGCGCGGACTTCAGCAAGGCGATTACGCCTCGTCCGCAGCGGCCTCGGGGGCCTCGGCCTCGGCGGCCTTCGCCGGCTTCTCGGCCTTGGGCTTCAGGACCGGCTTCTTGGCCTCGTCGGCCTTGAACTCGGACTTGGGCTCGGCGACCTGCACGGTGGACACGGCGTTCTTGTCGCCCTTGAACTTGCCCCAGTCGCCCGTGAGCTTGAGGATCGCCGCGACCTGCTCGGTCGGCTGCGCGCCGACGGAGAGCCAGTACTGGGCACGGTCGGAGTCGACCTCGATGAACGAGGGGTTCTGGGTGGGGTGGTACTTGCCGATCTCCTCGATCACGCGACCATCGCGCTTGGTGCGCGAGTCGGCGACGACGATGCGGTAGTACGGGGCACGGATCTTGCCGAGCCGCTTGAGACGGATCTTGACAGCCACGATTCTCCTGGATGTGTTGTGAGGTAAGCGAACTGACAGCCGTGAGCGTGGGGTGCACACTCGGCGGAAGCTCAAAGGGGGTTCTGCACGCCGGATAGAGGGTCGGGCGAAACGGAACTCGACTGACCATTCTTGCAGATTTCCGGACGCAAGGATAATCGCGGCTCTGCGTGCCAAGATTGGCCAACGACGGCGGTCGCGCCGTGAGGTGAGGGACGGGGGCGCCCATGCAGATCGAGTTCGCACGGTCCGCCCGCTCGACGATCGGCATCGAGTGGGAGATCGCCATCGTCGAGCGGGAGAGCGGGCAGCTCGCCTCCATCGGCGACCGGGTGCTCAAGGAGCTCGCGGGCGACGACGGGTCGCCGCATCCGACGATCACGCACGAGCTCCTCACCAACACCGTCGAGCTCGTGAGCGGCGTGCACGAGCGGGTCGGCGACGCGGTCGACGACCTCGCAGGGCAGCTCGCCCAGGTGCGCGCGGTGATCGACCGGCTCGGCGCCTACGAGCTCATCTGCAGCGGATCGCACCCCTACAGCCAGTGGTACGACCAGCACCTCACCGATACGCCGCGCTATCACAAGCTCATCGAGCGCACCCGCTGGTGGGGGCGCAACATGATGATCTGGGGCATCCACGTGCACGTCGGCATCGAGGACCGCGAGAAGGCCCTGCCGATCCTCGACGGCATGCTCGCCTACGTGCCCCACCTGCAGGCGCTCTCCGCATCGAGCCCGTACTGGGCGGGGGTCGAGACGGGCTACGCGTCGAACCGCGCCCTCATGTTCCAGCAGCTGCCGACCGCAGGGCTCCCCTACCCGCTCGCCGACTGGGCGGCGTACGAGCGGTACGTCGACGACCTCGTGCGCACGGGCGTCATCGAGGACCACACCGAGGTGCGCTGGGACATCCGCCCCTCGCCGCGGTGGGGCACGGTCGAGGTGCGCGTCTGCGACGGCGTGTCGTCGGGCGCAGAGATCGGCGCGATCGCGGCCCTCATCCAGTGCCTCGTCGACTGGATGAGCGGACGGCTCGACGACGGCGAGACGCTCCCCGTGCTCCAGCCCTGGTACGTGCGCGAGAACAAGTGGCGCGCGGCGCGGTACGGCATGGACGCCGAGGTCATCACGGATGTCGCGGGCACGGAGCGACCCGTCGCCGACGACCTGCGCGACCTGCTCACGACCCTCGCCCCCACCGCCGATCGACTCGGCTGCGGACCGGAGCTGCAGCGCGTGCGCGACACGATCGACCACGGCGCGAGCTACCAGCGCCAGGTCCGCGTGGCGACGGAGAACGGCGGCAACCTCACGGCCGTCGTCGCGCACCTCGCGCGGGAGCTGCGCGAGGGCACGACCCCGCCGGGCTAGGCGGGGATGCGGCGCGTGCGGATGAGCTCCGCGTACCAGCGCGCGCTCGCCTTGGGCAGGCGCTCGAGCGTGTCGTAGTCGACGCGCACGATGCCGAAGCGCTTGGAGTAGCCGTAGCCCCACTCGAAGTTGTCCATGAGCGACCACACCTGGTAGCCCCGCAGGTCGACGCCACGGGCCATCGCCCGATGCGCGGCGGTGAAGTGCCGGCGCAGGTAGTCGATGCGGTCGTCGTCCTGCACGACGGGGCCGTCTGATCCCTCGGTCACGACGTCGTCGAAGGCGGCGCCGTTCTCGGTGACCATGAGCGGCAGCTCGGGGTAGGCGGCGTGGAGGGCGACGAGCAGGTCCTCGAGGCCGGACGGGTCGATGTTCCAGCCCATCGCGGTGTACGGGCCGGGCTGCTGGAGGAACTCGACGTCGTCGGACCCGGGCCAGGGCGTTCCGCCCATGTCCTTGTGGCCGTCGGCGCGAACCCGCTCGGAGACGCCGTCCCACATGCGCACGGTGACGGTGGAGTAGTAGTTCACGCCGAGCACGTCGATGGGCTGGGCGATGAGCTCGGTGTCGCCGGGCTTCACGAACGCCCAGTCCGTGACGCCGGCGGTGTCGGCGATGACGTCGTCGGGGTAGCCGTCGCCGAGGAGCGGTCCGAGGAACACCCGGTTGGCGAGCCCGTCGACGCGCCGGGCCGCCTCCTGACCGGTCTCGCCCGACGGGCGCACGACGTGCAGGTTGAGCGTGATCGAGTACCCCGGGTCGTTCGTGACGACGTCGCGCAGCGCCGAGACGGCGAGTCCGTGCGCGAGGTTCAGGTGGTGCACCGCGGCGAGCGCCTTCGCGCCGTCCATGAGGCCGGGCGCGTGCGCGCCCGAACCGTAGCCGAGGTACGCGCTGCACCAGGGCTCGTTGAGCGTCGTCCACACGGCCACGCGGTCGCCGAGGCGTTCCCCCACGAGGCGGGCGTAGTCCGCGAAGGCCTCGGCGGTGGCGCGATTGGCCCAGCCGCCCTCGTCCTCGAGGGCCTGCGGCAGGTCCCAGTGGTAGAGCGTTGCGATCGGGCGGATGCCGCGGGCGATCAGTCCGTCGACGAGGCGCTCGTAGAACGCGAGCCCCGCCTCGTTCGCGGGTCCTCGCCCGGTGGGCTGGATGCGGGGCCACGCGATCGAGAACCGGTACGCCTCGAGGCCGAGCTCCGCCATGAGGTCGAGGTCGGACTCCCACCGGTGGTAGTGGTCGCACGCGACGTCGCCGGTGTCGTCATTCGTGATCTTGCCGGGCGTGTGGCTGAAGGTGTCCCAGATCGAGGCTCCGCGCCCGTCCTCGTGCACGGCGCCCTCGATCTGGTACGACGCGGTCGCCGAGCCGAGCAGGAAGTCGCCGGAGAACTCGAGGCCCGCGTCGCGGTAGTCGGGGTTGCCGATGGTCATGGTCGTGCTCCAGTCGTCGCGCTGCGGCATCCGCCGCACTTCGATTCACCCTACTGGGGTGGGAGCGCGCTCATCGTCATCGTGACGCAGTGCGCGCTCAGTAGAAATCGTCGCCGGTCGACGCCCGGTGTTCGGCGATGAACGCCGACTCGCCGAGACGCCAGGCCTCGCCCGCCTCCTCGTGCACGAGGAGGTACGCGGGCTGGTACTCGACGCACGTCGCAGCGAAGGCGCCCTTGAAGATGAGGATGCCGCGACCTGCCGGATGCGCCGAATCGGGATCGGGAACGTGTCCGAGGTCGTAGTCGACGTAGCCTTCCGCGGCCAGTTCCTGGATGATGCGCCACTGCATCAGGCGCGACGCCATGAGGTTCGGAAGGTCGCGGTTCGAGCCTCCGTCCTTGTACCAGGCGCGGCGACCGAAGCACACCACGAAGGCACCGCAGACGACGCGGCCCTCGTGCCGCGCGAGGTAGAGGCGCCCGCCGTCATCGGCGTCATAGGTGCGCCACACGGTTCGCAGGTACTCGTCGCTGCGGAAGAACGCCCCCGAGCGTCGCTCCGTCGCTCGTACGAGGGCGATCATCTCCTCCTCGTCGGCACCGCCGAGCTCCGCGCGCTCCACGGTGATGCCGTTGCGGTCGCCGATTCGGATCTCGGCTCTCGCCCGCTTCTTCATCCGCGCGAGGATCTCCTCCTCGCCGCCGTCGAGGTCCACCGAGATCCCGTACCGGTACTGGGAGGCGCGTGTCGGCCGCCAGCCGGCCGCGGCGAACGCCGCATCCAGGGTCGTGTCGCGTGGCTGGTACACCTCGATCTTCGTGGCGAACGCGTGTCCGCGGTCTTCCCGTACACGCTCGGTGAGCGGGCGGATGTCGGCGGGTTCCAGGCCGCTCACCCGAGGCAGGTGCTGCAGGATGCCGACGCCCTCGGCGTGGCGCTCGAACGCCAGGACCGGATAGTTCCGGTCGATGCGGAGATTCCGCCGCGACGCGTCCCACGGGCCGCCCGACCGGATCCTCGCCCACGTGCTCGACTGCATGAAATGCGGGAGCGTGTGCGCCGCGAGGATGCGATCGTCCCAGCCGACCGCGATCTGATCCGTCTGCACCGTCTGCACCGTGCCTCCCGCCCCCGGCAGTGCGTTCAGCGAAGCCGCCATCCTCGGCCCCGACCCTTGGCGCACATCATAGGCCCCATCGGCGTCGGTTCGGCAGAGGCACCCTGCGGCATCGACATCGCCGAATCGTCTGGCCTGTCGCGTGCTGCCCACCTAGGGTGGGACGCATGGGCGATCCGCGACTCGAACTCGACGGCGAGCACGTGAGCGCGCGACTGCTGCCGGGCCGTGGCACGAACGGCGGATACTCCCTCGTCGTCGAGGGAACCACGCAGTCGCACGTGAACCCGCTCGACCCGAATGACCTGCAGCTCGAGTACACGCGCGTGATCGCTGCGGTGATCGACGGATGCCGCGAGCCCGGCGCTCCCATCCGGGCGCTGCACCTGGGGGCGGGCGCCCTCACGATCCCCCGATACGTCGGCGCGACGCGGCCGGGTTCCTCGCAGCACGTCGTCGAACTGCACCGTGAGCTGCTCGAGTTCGTGCTCGGCACGCTGCCCGTCGACGACGACATCGACCTCTCGATCGAGTACGACGACGGACGGGCCGCGGTCGAGCGGTCGACGCGAACCGATGGGCGCTACGACGTCGCCATCGTCGACGTGTTCTCGGGCAGCGTCTCGCCACGCCATATGTCGACCGTCGAGTTCTTCACCGCGCTGCGCGAGCTCGTCACCCCCGGCGGCCTCATCGTCGTCAACGCCCTCGCGACCCGGGGTCTGGGGATGAGCCGCGAGGTCGGCTCGACGCTCGCATCCGTCTTCCCTGTGGTCGTGGCGCTCGCCGCGCGGGCGGTCGTGGACGACGCGAGCCTCGGCAACATCGTGTTCGTGGCATCCGGCACCGCGTTCGACGGCGATGGAATGGTGCGGCGCGCGAACCACGGTCAGCGCCCCATCGACCTCCTCCGCGGCCCCACGTACGACGAGTTCGTCGACGGCGCGCCGGCCCGCCACGACGGCGACGCCGCAGCCTGAGACCATGCGCGATCGCGGCCCGCTGCGAACGTGGATGGCCGCCGCGGCGGCGATCGCCGCCGCCTGCGCAACGGTGCTCGCACCGGTTGCCGCGGCGCAGCCCGCCGACCGGGAGCCCTCGATCGGACCGGGCCTCGAGTGGGTGGCGCACCGCGACAACCCGTTCCGGCAGGGCGACGATCCCGACTTCATCAACTCCGACCTGGCGTTCACGGGCGATCACCTGGTGCAGGGCAACTACGCGGGCTTCTCGGTGTGGGACATCGCCGATCCGACGGCGCCCCAGCTCATGAGCGCCGTGTCCTGCCCCGGCGGGCAGGGCGACATCAGCGCGGTCGGGAGTCTCGTCATCGTCTCCATCGACGAGACGATGTCCGACGACTCGTGCCAGGCCCGGCGCGTTCCCGAAACGGAGGAGAACTGGGAGGGCATCCGGATCTTCGACCTCACGGATCCGCGTGATCCGCAGTACGTGGCAGCGGTGCGGACGCGGTGCGGGTCGCACACGCACACCGTCGTGCCCGACCCGGCGAGCACCGAACGCGTTTTCGTCTACGTCAACGCCTACAGTCGAGGGGCCTCCCTCAACTGCACCGGCCGAAACCCGCTGCAGGTCGTGGAGGTGCCGCTCGACGACCCGCAGCGCGCGGGGGTCGTGGCGGAGCTCGACCTCTTCGACGACGCGACCGCGTTCGGGCCCGACGATCGCGTCCCCGGCGGCGCCGAGACGAGGTCGACGACGGGGTGCCACGACATCACCGCGTATCCGGCGAAGGGCCTCGCCGTGGCGGCGTGCCGCGGCGACGGGCTGCTGCTCTCGATCGCCGACCCGCTGGCGCCCGTCGTGCTGCAGCGCGTGCGGGATCCCGCCGTGGCGTTCTGGCACTCCGGCATCTTCGACAACGACGCGACGCGCATCGTGTTCCAGGACGAGCTCGGCGACGGGTTCATCAACACGTGCTCACCGGCATTCGGTGCGGATCGCGGTGCGGACGCGGTGTGGCTCATCCAGCCCGACGGCCTGGCCAAGGCGGGCACGTACAAGCTCCCCCGCACGCAGTCCGATCTCGAGAAGTGCGTGGCGCACTCCGGCGGGCTCGTGCCGGTCCCGACCCGGTTCATCGTGGCGCAGGCCTGGCTGGAGGGCGGCGTGTCGGTGATCGATTTCACCGACCCCGCGGCGCCCGTGGAGCTCACCTGGTTCGACCGCCCCGATTACGGGTACGCGATGGACTACACGGCGGGCATCTGGTCGGTGTACCCGTATCGCGGCTACCTCTACGCGAGCGACATGTACGAGGGGCTCGAAGTGCTGCGCCTCACCGATCCGCTGTTCGCCGACGCCGCTCGCTACGACGACGCGGGGCTGAACCCCCAGACCCAACCGGGATACGCGTGGGTGTGGCGCGAGGCGCCGGTCGTGCCGACGACCGATGCCGAACGAGCACCGCTCGAGACCCTCGCCGTGGAGCCGGCCACCGTGCGCCCCGGTGCCGCGGCGACCGTGACCGTGTCGTTGCCGCCCGGCTCGCTCGAGACCGGCGAGACCGCCGACGTGTGGTGGATGCCGACGCAGGCGGTGCTCGCGACGGTGACGGCGGGCGCCGACGGATCGCTCGCCGCGACCGAGGTGAGCCTGCCGGGTCCGCTCGAGGCCGGCCGGTACGACCTCGTGGTGCGCGGCGACGCGTCGGCGCCACGGCTCGCGATCGGCCCGGTCGACGTGGTCGTCGAGGCCCGGCCCGCGCCCGAGACGAGCGCACCCGACAGCATGCCGTGGTGGCCGATCGCCGTTGCCATCGGAGCGTTGGTCGTGCTGGGCGCAACGGCCGCCGTGGTGCTCGCCCGACGGCGTCGGGCGAGATCGTGAGCGAGCGGATGCCGCGGCAACGCCGCGCGGCACGGCGGTCGGGCTTCGTCGCGCTGGTTGTGTCGACGGTGCTCGGCCTCGCGGCCTGCACCTCGGCCGGTGACGACGGCGCCACGTCGCCGGCGCTCGTCACGCCGGCTCCGCCCGACGGATCGTCCCCATCGGCCGGTGCAGGCACGTCGGCGGCGTCGGACGACGCCACGGCCGCCGACCTGGAGTTCCTCGCGGCGATGCTCGTGCACCACGAGCAGGCCGTCGAACTCGCCGGACTGGCGGGCGGGCGCACGGGCGACAAGGAGCTCGCCGACCTCGCGAGCCGCATGGGCGTGACGCAGGCGGCGGAAGCGGACGCCATGCGGTCGTGGCTGGAGAAGCGGCAGAGCGATGACCGGGGCGCGACCGGCCACGGCCACGACGTGGCGATGCGCGGCGAGATCAGCAGGTCGACGCTCGAACGGGCCGCCGAGCTCGACGGACCGGCATTCGATGCGCTGTTCCTCGCCGCGATGGTGGCCCACCATCGCGGCGCCGTCGAGATGGCCGAGGCCCGCCTCGCCGAGGCCGGAGATCCGGCTGTCGCCCGGTGGGCGCGCGCCATCGCCACCGCGCAGTCGCTCGAGATCGACCGGATGCTCGAACTCGAGGCCCGGCTCGCAGGCGTGAGCCCCTAGCGGCCGAGCAGCTTCTGGAGGGCGGCGAGGTCCTCCTCGCTCGGGGCATCCTTCGGGGCGGCGCCGGCACCGAGGCCGAAGCCCGATCCCGCTGGGGCCGACGACGCCGCGGGGTTCACGCCCGATGCGATCGCCGCGTTCTCGGCGGCGCGCTTCGCAGGGTTGCCCGAGCGGGAGCCGGACGTCTTCTTGCCCTTGGCCGCCTGCCGCTTGCCGCCGCCGTAGGCGCCCGCGCCGCCCGGAATCGGACCCATGCCCGGGATCTGGGGCATTCCGCCGCGCGCCACGGTCTTCATCATCTTCGCCGCCTGCTCGAAGCGCTGCACCAGCTGGTTCACGTCGGTCACGGTCATGCCGGAGCCCCGCGCGATGCGGAGGCGACGCGAGCCGTTGAGGAGCTTGGGGTTCTGGCGCTCGGCCCGGGTCATCGACTGGATGATCGCCTCGGTGCGCACGATCTCGCGCTCGTCGAAGTTGTCGAGCTGCTGCTTGAGTCCGCCGGCGCCCGGGAGCATGCCGAGCATCTTCTTGATCGAACCGGCCCCGCGCAACTGCTGCATCTGCTTGAGGAAGTCCTCGAGCGTGAACGTCTCGGTCGCGAGCTTCTCGGCGACCTTCATCGCCTCTTCCTCGTCGAAGGCCTCCTGGGCCTGTTCGATGAGGCTGAGGATGTCGCCCAGGTCGAGGATGCGGCTCGCCATGCGGTCGGGGTGGAAGGGCTCGAAGTCGTCGAGGCCCTCGCCGGTCGACGCGAAGATGATGGGGCGGCCGGTGACGGATGCCACGGAGAGCGCGGCGCCGCCGCGCGCGTCGCCGTCGAGCTTGGAGAGCACGACGCCCGTGAAGTCGACGCCCTCCTGGAAGGCCTTCGCGGTGGTCACGGCGTCCTGGCCGATCATCGCGTCGATGACGAACAGCACCTCGTCGGGGTTCGTGGCCCTGCGGATGTTCGCGGCCTGCTTCATCATCTCGGCGTCGACGCCGAGGCGGCCGGCGGTGTCGATGATGACGACGTCGTGCTGGGCGCGCTCGGCGTGCGCCACCGCGTCCTTCGCGACCTTGACCGGGTCGCCGACGCCGGTGCCGGGTTCGGGAGCGAAGACCGGCACGCCGGCCTGGCCCCCGACGACCTGGAGCTGGGTGACCGCGTTGGGGCGCTGGAGGTCGGCCGCGACGAGGATCGGCGTGTGGCCCTCCTTGACGAGCCACTTCGCGAGCTTGCCCGCGAGGGTCGTCTTCCCGGCGCCCTGGAGGCCCGCGAGCATGATGACGGTCGGCGGGTTCTTCGCGAACTGCAGGCGGCGCTGCTGCCCGCCGAGGATGCCGACGAGCTCCTCGTTGACGATCTGCACGACCTGCTGCGCCGGGTTCAGCGCACGATTGACCTCGTCACCGAGGGCACGTTCGCGAACGCGCGCGGTGAACTGCTTGACGACGTCGAGCGAGACGTCGGCGTCGAGCAGCGCCCGGCGGATCTCGCGGACGGTGCCGTCGACATCGGACGCCGAGAGCTTTCCCTTCGTGCGAAGTTGCTTGAAGGTCTCTGCGAGGCGGTCAGACAGGTTGCCGAAGGTAGCCATGGTGCCTTCCAGTGTAAAGGGCGAGTCGGGGCGACTCCTCCGAGCGGTGGAGGGGCGCTGAGCCTATGCGTCGAAGCGCACGTCGACGACGTCGCGGCCGATGTCGATCACGGCCACGAGGCGCGCGTCGACCTCCTCGGGGGCGAGACCGTACTCGAGCTCGGCGAAGTGCTCGCCGTCGCCGTCGGCGTCGGGGCGGAGGTCGACGCGCACGAGGCTGAGCGAGCGCAGCGCGTCGATATCGCGATCGCCGGAGTCCCGCGAGATGGCCTCGGCCGCGGCATCCTGCTCGTCGCCCTCGCCCTCGAGGAGCGAGCGAAGGAACCGCGAGACGGGTGAGGAACCCGAGTCGAGCTGGCTCACGAAGTGGGAGCGCACCTCGTCGTCGACGAGCTCGAGCTCGCCCACCATCGTCGCCGCCGCGTCGAGCGACACAGTCGACACGAGGCCGGCGTCGGCGTCGAGCACGACCTCGACGTCCTGGTCCCCGTACTGCACCTGCTCCGACCAGTAGTCGCCGATGAGGCCGAAGTAGTCGTGTTCGATCGACATGCGCGCTCCTATCCCACGAGCTTCTGGGCGAAGACGTGCGGGGTGAAGCCCGTGAGGTCGTTGATGCCCTCGCCCTGGCCGATGAGCTTGATGGGCAGGCCCGTCTTCTCCTGCACGGCGAGCACGAAGCCGCCCTTCGCGGAGCCGTCGAGCTTCGTGATCACGAGGCCCGTGACGCCGCCGTGCAGGATGAACGCCTCCGCCTGCGCCAGCCCGTTCTGCCCGGTGGTCGCGTCGAGCACGAGCAGCACCTCGCTGATGGGGGCCTGCTTCTCGACGACGCGCCGGATCTTCCCGAGCTCGTCCATGAGCCCGCCCTTGGTGTGCAGGCGTCCGGCCGTGTCGATGATGACGATCTCGGTGCCGTCGCGCCTGGCCTGCTCGACGGTCTGGAAGGCGACGGATGCCGGGTCCTGGCCCTCGCGCTCGGGGCGCACGATGCCCGCGCCGGCGCGCTCGGCCCACGTCGCGAGCTGGTCGACGGCGGCAGCGCGGAACGTGTCGGCGGCGCCCACGACGACGGACCGGTCGTAGGTGCGGAGGAACCGGGCGAACTTGCCGATCGTCGTCGTCTTGCCGACGCCGTTCACGCCGACGACGAGCACGATCGCAGGTCGCTCGGTGAGCTTGAGGGTGGGATCGTACTTCGAGAGCCGCTCCTCGACGATCTCGCGCAGCATCCGCTGCACGTCCTTCGGGTCGGTCGTCTTGAAGCGATCGACCTGCGCCTTGATCGCGTCGACGATCTCCTCGGTGATCGCCGGTCCGAAGTCGGCGCGGATGAGTGCGGACTCGAGGTCGTCCCACGTGTCCTCGTCGATCGTCTTCGCGCCGAAGACCCCTCGGAGTGCCGCGCCGAGCGACCACGATGCGCGTTCTGCCATGCCTCCAGCCTAGGGCGAAGCGGATGCCGCAGCCGCGGGCTCCCCACCGGGGCCGGCCCGCCTGCGGCATCCGCCCGACGCGGTGCGCGCGACGCGCGACGCGGACCCCGGTACATGGGCTCCCCGATCGGTGCAAGGGGTTGCCGCGACGGCGCGACCACGGAAGGGTCGGACCGGAACGGAAGGAGTGCGCATGCCGATCCTCGGATTCCACGCCTCGCACGAACAACTCCCGCCGAGCCGACTGCTCGACGCGGTGAAGCACGCCGAGCAGGCCGGCTTCGACGCTGCGATGTGCAGCGACCACCTCGAGCCCTGGAGCGTCCGGCAGGGCCACTCCGGCTACGCATGGAGCTGGCTCGCCGCCGCCCTCGAGGCGACGCAGTTCACGCTCGGCGTCGTCACGGCGCCCGGGCAGCGGTACCACCCGGCGATCCAGGCGCAGAAGATCGCGACGCTCGCCGAGATGTACCCCCGCCGGTTCTGGGCCGCCATCGGCAGCGGCGAGGCCCTCAACGAGCACGTCACGGGCGACCCGTGGCCCGAGAAGGAGGAGCGCGACGAGCGGCTCCGCGAGACGATCGACGTGATGCGCCGGCTCCTCCGGGGCGAGGAGGTCACGGTCGACGGCCTGGTCCGGGTCGATCGCGCCCGCATCTGGAGCCTCCCGGAGAGCCCGCCGCCGCTCCTCGCGGCCGCGGTGAGCACCGAGACGGCGAGGGATGCCGCCGAATGGGCCGACGGGGTCATCACCGTCGAGCAGCCGCGCGAGCAGCTGCGCGAGTTCATGGACGCCTACCGCGATGCCGGCGGACGCGGCCCGATCGCCGTGCAGGTGCATCTCTGCTGGGCGCCGACCGACGAGGAGGCGCTCGCGATCGCGCACGACCAGTGGCGGCAGAGCCTCGTGCCTGCGCACATCGCGTGGGAGCTGGACTCCCCCGAGGCGTTCGACGAGCGCACCGCGGATGCCACGCCCGAACAGGTCGCGGAGACGCTCGTCGTCTCCTCCGACCCGTCGCGCCACCTGGACCACCTCGCGGGCATCGCCGAGCTCGGCGTGGACCGGATCTACCTCCACCACGTGGGCACCGAGCAGCACCGCTTCATCGACACGTTCGGCGAGCGCGTGCTGCCCGCCCTTCGGAGCGTGCGCGTATGAGGATCACCGACCGCAGCGACCTCTGGTGGAAGACCGCCGTCGTCTACTGCCTCGACGTCGAGACCTACATGGACTGGAACGACGACGGGTCGGGCGACTTCGAGGGCCTCGCCCACCGGCTCGACCACCTCGCCGAGCTCGGCGTCACGGTGATCTGGCTGATGCCCTTCCAGCCGACGCCCGACCGCGACGACGGCTACGACATCACCGACTTCACCGGGGTCGATCATCGGCTCGGCTCGCTCACCGACGTGGCCGAGTTCACCCGGACGGCACGGGATCGCGGCATGCGCGTGATCATCGACTTCGTGATGAACCACACATCCGACCGGCATCCGTGGTTCAAGTCGGCCCGGCGCAGCAAGGACGCGCCGTTCCGCGACTACTACGTGTGGCGCGACGCACCGCCGAAGAAGCAGGCGGCGACCGTCTTCCCCGGCGAGGAGGACAGCGTCTGGGAGCTCGACGAGCGCACCGGCCAGTACTACCTGCACAGCTTCTACCGCCACCAGCCCGACCTCAACATCGCGAATCCCGCCGTGCGCGACGAGATCGCGAAGACCATCGGCTACTGGCTCGAGCTCGGCATCTCGGGGTTCCGCGTGGACGCGGTGCCGTTCCTCATCGAGCCGCCAGAGGGCGTCGACATCGGCGACCCGCACGAGTTCCTGCGCGACATCCGCCGGTTCCTGCAGCGCCGGTCGAGCGAGGCGGTGCTGCTCGGCGAGGTCAACCTGCCCTACGATCAGCAGCTCGACTACTTCGGACGGGCGGGCGACCCGCCCGAGCTCACGATGCAGTTCGACTTCCTCGGGATGCAGGCGCTCTACCTCTCGCTGGCGCGCGAGGACGCCCGGCCGCTCGCCGAGTCGCTCGCCGCGCGTCCGCAGCTCGAGCCCGAGGCCCAGTGGGCGAACTTCGTGCGCAACCACGACGAGCTCACGCTCGACAAGCTCAGCGACGCCGAGCGCGAGGAGGTGTTCGACGCGTTCGCGCCCGAGGAGTGGATGCGCGTCTACGGGCGCGGGATCGTGCGACGGCTGCCGACGATGCTCGACGGCGACCCTCGCCGCATCCGCATGGTCTACAGCCTGCTGTTCTCGCTGCCGGGCACCCCGGTGCTCTTCTACGGCGAGGAGATCGGCATGGGCGAGAACGCCGAACAGGACGGCCGGATGTCGGTGCGCACGCCCATGCAGTGGACGGGCGAGCCCAACGGCGGCTTCTCCCGCGCGCCGAAGCGCCGCCTGCGGGCGCGGCCGCCGTCGGACGGCTACGCGCCCGAGCACGTCAACGTCGAGGCGCAGATGCACGACCCGGACTCGCTGCTCGCGTTCATCCGCGACCTCGCGGTGCGGTACCGCAGCTCCCCCGAGATCGGCTGGGGCGAGCTCGAGGTGCTCCCGAGCGGGCAGGACGCGGTGCTCGTGCATCGCATCACTGCGGATGTCGGCAGCTTCGTGGCGCTGCACAACTTCGCGCCCACGCCGACCGTCGTGAGCCTCGAGCTCGGGCCCGTCGCGCCCGGGTCGCAGCTGTCGGACCTGTTCCGCGTCGACCGCTTCGACCTCGACGAGCGCGGCCGCATCGACGTGCACCTCGACGCCTACGGGTACGCGTGGTTCCGCATCGTCGAGCCCGACGACCGGCGCCTCACCTGATCGCCCGGGGAGACCGCTCGCTCGGATCTCCAGGCTCGCCGCGGACGGATGCCCCCCTCGGTCGCTCGGTGCACAGGTCAACGGCACCCACCCGGACATCTTGGCCGGTTCCTGGGATCAGTCCTCGTCGTCGTCCTCGCCGAGGAAGACCATCGCATACACGTCCACACCGAGAGCGGCGATATCCGATGCAAGCTCGCTCGGGATGACGAATCCGCCCTGCGCCGAGTCCGATTCAGCCGACCACCGGATCCTGGCATCGCAGTCAGCCGGGAGACGACCGACCGATCCTGCAGCGGGGCGGATCCGGTCGAGGAGCGCCGTCAGCGCTGACGTACCTGTCTGGTCGTCCTCCGTGTTCGCGACGCGACCCACGTCGATCCGCCACACGTTCTGGTCCCGCACGCGCCCCGACCGCCGAACGCTGCCTCGCGGGTCGACGTTGGTCGGCGCAACGCCGAGTATCTCGGAGATCCGAGCGGCATCGGTCTCGGTTGAGAGGACCGTGAACGACGCTCGCCCGGATCGGATCATGGCGCGAGCATAGGGCACATGCATCACTCGCCGGCGCGCGGATTCTCCCACCCGAATCGGTACCGAAGTACCGAAGTACCGGGGCCACGCGGAGGAGAACGACACCGCGCGGCGGCGGCATCCGCTCAGCTGGCCCTGGCCTCGACCTCGTCGCGCACGCGCTGGCCGACGACCGCCGACACGCCGTCCTGGCGCATCGAGACGCCGTAGAGGGCGTCGGCGATCTCCATCGTGCGCTTCTGGTGCGTGATGACGATGAGCTGGCTGGAGACGCGCAGGTCCTCGAAGGTCGTGAGCAGGCGCCCGAGGTTCGCGTCGTCGAGGGCGGCCTCGACCTCGTCCATGATGTAGAACGGGCTCGGGCGGGCCTTGAAGATCGCGAGCAGCAGTGCGACCGCCGCGAGCGAGCGCTCGCCGCCCGAGAGCAGTGACAGGCGCTCGATCTTCTTGCCGGCGGGTTTCACGCTCACCTCGATGCCGGTGGTGAGCATGCTCTCGGGGTCAGTGAGCGAGATGCTGCCCGCGCCGCCCGGGAAGAGCACCGGGAAGACCTCGGCGAACGCGGCACGCGTGTCCTCGAAGGCGGCGCGGAAGATCGACTCCATCCGCCCGTCGATCTCGTCGATGATCGTGAGCAGGTCGCGGCGGGTGTTGGCGAGGTCGGTCAGCTGCTCGGTGAGGAACTGGTGCCGCTGCTCCAGCGCCGCGAACTCCTCGAGCGCGAGGGGGTTCACCCGGCCGAGCTGCGCGAGCTTGCGCTCGGCGGCCTGCAGGCGGCGTTGCTGCTCTGCCCGGTCGAACGGCCTCGGCTCGGCGTCGGGATCGTCGGCGGACTCCGACGGGATCGGCTGGTCGGGGCCGTATTCGGCGACGAGCACGTGCTCGGTGAGTCCCAGCTCTGCCTCGGCGCGCTCGACGAGCGACCCGACGTGCAGCTTCTTCTCGTAGATGCGCAACTCGAGTCCGTGCACGTCTTCGGTGACGCTGTGCAGGCGTTCGCGGATGGATGCCTCGGCGCGACGCACGGCCTGCAGCTCCTCGTTGCGGCTCGCTCGTTCCGCCTCCGCTCGGGCGAGGGCGACGCGGGCCTCGGCCACCGATGCGCCGACGGACGCGAGCGCCGCGGGCAGCGACGCGGCGACCCGCTGGGCCGCGGCGAGCTGGGCTCGGCGGATGACGGCGCGGCGCGCGGCATCCGCTGCGGCCTGGCGCTCCGCCTCGTACTGGCGCTCCATGGCCACGATGCGGGCCACCTCGGCGCGCACGCGTTCCTTCGCGGTCTCGAGGCGGAGGCGGGCCTCGAC
>Ga0247821_10000738_pt1 | contig 18154 bp, 16 predicted proteins | sample 13C_Glycerol_Day_FD_192481 | JGI IMG/M metagenome (GOLD analysis project Ga0247821, IMG submission 192481) | Soil microbial communities from agricultural site in Penn Yan, New York, United States - 13C_Glycerol_Day14 | ecosystem: Environmental > Terrestrial > Soil > Agricultural land | place... | reverse complement strand
CGTTATGGCCCGTGGGGTTAACAAAGTCATTCTGGTCGGTACTTGCGGTCAGGATCCCGAAGTCCGCTACCTGCCCAACGGTAACGCCGTGACCAACCTGAGCCTGGCCACCAGCGAGCAGTGGACCGACAAGCAAACCGGCCAGAAGGTCGAGCGCACCGAGTGGCACCGCGTTTCGATGTTCGGCAAGGTTGCCGAGATCGCCGGCGAGTACCTGCGTAAAGGTTCGCAGGTCTACATCGAAGGCAAGCTGCAGACCCGCGAGTGGGAAAAAGACGGCATCAAGCGTTACACCACCGAAATCATCGTCGATATGCAGGGCACCATGCAGCTGCTCGGCGGTCGTCCACAGAACCAGGACGGTTCCCAGCCGCAGGGCGGCAACAACTACAACCAGGCGCCGCGTCAGCAGGCTCCGCGTCCACAGCAGTCGGCGCCGCAGCAGCGCCCTGCGCCTCAGCAGGCAGCACCGCAACCGGCTGCGGATTTCGACAGCTTTGATGACGATATCCCGTTCTGATTGCTTGCCTGATTCTGCTGTCCCGAAAGCCCGTGGCCTTGCGCTACGGGCTTTTTTTTGGCGTTTCTTTATTGATTCAGTTGATCAATGGCCGCCTGGGCAAATTGGCCATCCAGTTCAGGCGTTGCGCCGCTGATACCAATACCGCCGATGTGCGTGCCACTTTTGGACATGATCGGCAATCCACCTTCCAGCAGCAGAAACCCGGGAATGGACGCGTAAGGATTAGCCGCAAGCCCGGCACTGCGCTCTGCCAGCACCTTGGTTGATACCGGGAATTGGGCGGAAGTCGATGCCTTGAGCTGGGACACCTGAATGCTGCCGACGCTGGTGTTGTCCATGCGATGGAAGTGTTTGAGGTTGCCATGGTTGTCGACAATGCTGATGACGATCGAGAAGCCTTTTGCCTGGGCTGCCCGCGCTGCGGCATCGACCATGGTCTGTGCCATCTGCGAGGTGATCGAGGGCGCCTCGGCTTGTGCCGGGCCTGCGAGGATCAATGGCGCAATCACTGCAGTGAGCGCCGCGAGCTTACGTGCTGTTTTCATCGTGGGGAGCGCTCCTTGGTTACGATTTGCCAACGTAGCAGGGCGTTTCGCAGCGATAAGTAGTCCTATTTCCCTGTGTGGTGTCAGGGTTTTCTGGTTGTACCCGCTCTCTCTTCTGAAATCTTGACTAGAGTATCAACTGGTGACTGCTGTAAATGTCGCCACCGTGATCGTTCAAGAGACGCCGGCAACGTCCCGCGCGTCCACCACCTGATCAGGAGTGCACGATGGATCTCAACCGTCGGCAGTTCTTCAAGGTCGCCGCAATCGGCCTTGGAGGCTCGAGCCTGGCTGCGTTGGGCATGGCCCCGACCGCGGCCTTCGCCGAGCAGGTGCGTCACTTCAAGCTGGCGCATACCAAAGAAACCCGCAACACCTGCCCGTATTGCTCGGTGGGTTGTGGCTTGATCATGTACAGCCAGGGTGATGCGGCCAAGAACGTCGCCCAGAACATCATCCACATCGAGGGTGATGCCGACCATCCGGTGAACCGCGGCACGCTCTGCCCCAAAGGCGCGGGCCTGCTCGACTTTATCCACAGCCCCAACCGCCTGCAGTACCCGCAGGTACGCAAAGCGGGCAGCAAGGAGTGGACGCGAGTCTCCTGGGATGAAGCGCTGGACCGCATCGCTGAGTTGATGAAGGCCGACCGCGACGCCAACTTCATCGAGAAGAACGCCCAGGGCCAGACGGTCAACCGCTGGCTGAGCGTGGGTTTCCTGGCCGCTTCGGCGTCCTCCAACGAAGCCGGCTACATGACCCACAAGGTCATCCGCAGTCTTGGCATGCTGGGGTTCGATAACCAGGCACGTGTCTGACATGGCCCGACGGTGGCAAGTCTTGCCCCGACGTACGGCCGTGGAGCCATGACCAACCACTGGACCGATATCGCCAACGCGAATCTGATCCTGGTGATGGGTGGCAACGCTGCAGAAGCCCATCCATGCGGCTTCAAATGGGTGACCGAGGCCAAGGCCCATAACAAGGCCCGATTGATCGTGGTCGACCCGCGCTTCACCCGAACCGCTTCGGTAGCCGACTATTACGCGCCGATTCGCACCGGCACGGATATCGCCTTCATGGGCGGGCTGATCAACTACCTGATCAGCAATGACAAGATCCAGCACGAGTACGTGCACAACTACACCGACGTGTCGTTCATCGTCAAAGCAGGCTTCACCTTTGAGGACGGCTTGTTCAGCGGCTATGACGCCGACAAGCGCAGTTACACCGACAAGTCCGGCTGGAGCTATGAAATCGGTGAAGACGGTTTTGCCAAGGTTGACCCGACCCTGCAAGACCCGCGCTGTGTATTCCAGCTGATGAAGCAGCACTACAGCCGGTACACCCCGGAACTGGCCAGCCAGATCTGCGGCATGCCGGTGGATAGCATGCTCAAGATCTGGGAAGAGATCGCCACCTGCTCGCAGCCGGGCAAGACCATGACGATCCTCTATGCCCTGGGCTGGACCCAGCATTCGATCGGCTCGCAGATCATCCGCAGTGCGGCCATGGTGCAATTGCTGCTGGGGAACGTCGGCATGCCAGGCGGTGGGGTCAACGCCTTGCGCGGTCACTCCAATATCCAGGGGCTGACCGACCTTGGGCTGTTGTCCAACCTGCTACCCGGCTACCTGACCCTGCCGTCGGATGCCGAACAGGACTACAACGCCTACATCGCCAAGCGTGCGTCCAAGCCGCTGCGCCCGGGGCAGATGTCCTATTGGCAGAACTACGGCAAGTTCCATGTCAGCCTGATGAAGGCCTGGTATGGCGCCAACGCCACGGCCGAGAACAATTGGGGCTATGACTACCTGCCCAAGCTGGATATCCCCGGCTACGACGTGTTGAAGATGTTCGACATGATGGCCAAGGAGCAGGTCAACGGTTACTTCTGCCAGGGCTTCAACCCGATTGCCGCCTTGCCGGACAAGAACCGTGTCACCGCCGCATTGAGCAAGCTCAAGTGGTTGGTGGTGATGGACCCGCTGGCCACCGAGACCTCGGAGTTCTGGCGCAATGCCGGGCCGTACAACGATGTCGATTCGGCGAACGTGCAAACCGAAGTGTTCCGCCTGCCGACCACCTGCTTTGCCGAGGAAGACGGTTCGCTGGTCAACAGTAGCCGCTGGTTGCAATGGCACTGGAAGGGCGCCGAAGGGCCGGGTCAGGCCCGCACCGACGTGTGGATCATGAGTGCGCTGTTCCTGCGCCTGCGCGAACGCTACCAGAAGGAAGGCGGGGCCTGGGCGGAGTCGATCCTCAAGCTCAGCTGGCCGTACAAGGTTGCCCACGAGCCGACACCGGAAGAGATTGCCAGGGAGTTCAATGGCTACGCCGTGGCCGATGTCACCGATGCCACCGGCGCGACCCTCAAGGCCGGGCAGCAACTGGCCGGCTTTGCCCAGCTCAAGGACGATGGCAGTACCGCGTCCGGATGCTGGATCTTCTGTGGCAGCTGGACCGAGCAGGGCAACCAGATGGCCCGGCGCGACAATGCCGATCCGTTCGGCATGAAGCAGAACCTGGGCTGGGCCTGGGCATGGCCGGCGAACCGGCGGATTCTCTACAACCGGGCATCGGCGGATGTGCAGGGCAAGCCCTGGTCACCGAACAAGCGTCTGGTGTGGTGGAACGGCAAGGCCTGGGGTGGCACCGACGTGCCGGACTTCAAGGTCGATGTGCCGCCGGAAGCGGGCATGAACCCGTTCATCATGAACCCCGAAGGCGTGGCGCGCTTCTTTGCCCTGGACAAGATGACCGAAGGGCCATTCCCGGAGCATTACGAGCCGTTTGAAACACCGATCGGGGTCAACCCGCTGCACCCGAACAACAAGAAAGCGATCAGCAACCCGGCGGGTCGGGTATTCGATTCGGTGTGGGACACGCTGGGGCAAGCCAAGGACTTCCCTTACGCGGCAACCACGTACCGGCTGACCGAGCACTTCCACTTCTGGACCAAGCACTGTCCGATCAACGCCGTGACCCAGCCGGAGCAGTTCGTCGAAATCGGCGAGGTACTGGCCAAGGAGAAGGGCATCGCCGCAGGCGACCGGGTGCGTGTCACCTGCAAGCGCGGGCATATCGAGGCGGTGGCGGTGGTGACCAAGCGGATTCGACCGCTGCAGGTCAACAACCAGACCGTGCACCAGATCGGCATCCCGCTGCACTGGGGCTTTACCGGAGTGACGCGACACGGCTACCTGACCAACACCCTGGTGCCGTTCCTCGGTGACGGCAATACCCAGACGCCGGAATCGAAGTCGTTCTTGGTCAACGTGGAGAAAATCTGATGGCCAGCCAAGACATCATTGCCCGTTCGGCCACCACTACACCGCCGCCGTCGATCCGCCAGCAGGAGGAGGTGGCCAAGCTGATCGACACCACCAAGTGCATCGGCTGCAAGGCATGCCAGGTGGCGTGTTCGGAGTGGAACGAGCTGCGTGACGAGGTGGGCCATAGCTATGGCACCTATGACAACCCCCACGACCTGAGCGCAGAAACCTGGACCCTCATGCGCTTCACCGAGCATGAAAACACCGATGGCAACCTGGAGTGGCTGATCCGCAAGGACGGCTGCATGCACTGCGCCGACCCCGGTTGCCTGAAGGCCTGCCCCAGCCCCGGGGCGATCATCAAGCACGCCAACGGCATCGTCGACTTCAACCAGGACCACTGCATCGGGTGCGGCTACTGCATCACCGGTTGCCCGTTCAACATTCCGCGGATTTCGCAGAAGGACCACAAGGCCTACAAATGTACCTTGTGCTCCGACCGCGTAGCCGTGGGGCTTGAGCCGGCATGCGTGAAGACCTGCCCGACCGGCGCAATCGTGTTCGGCAGCAAGGAGGACATGAAGGAGCATGCCGCCGAACGTATTGTCGACCTCAAGTCGCGAGGCTTCGACAACGCCGGTCTGTACGACCCCGATGGGGTCGGCGGCACCCATGTGATGTACGTGCTGCACCACGCCGACTCGCCGAAGCTGTACGCCGGCCTGCCGGACCAGCCAGTGATCAGCCCGTTGGTGGGGTTGTGGAAAGGCGTGAGCAAGCCGCTGGCGCTGCTGGCCATGGGCGCGGCGGTGCTGGCCGGGTTCTTCCACTATGTTCGGGTCGGCCCGCAGCGGGTCGAGGAAGACGAACACCCCGGCGCAGCGGATACCAGCGTGCATGTCGTTGATCCGGCGGTGCATGTGTTTGACCCGGGCAAGCCGGGTGCGCAAGGGGAGGAACGGCCATGAGCGACAAACCCATCCTGCGCTACAACGCCAACGAACGGACCAATCACTGGATCGTCGCGATCTTGTTCATCTTCGCCGGATTGTCGGGGCTGGCGCTGTTTCATCCGGCACTGTTCTGGCTCAGTCATCTGTTCGGCGGCGGGCCCTGGACGCGAATCCTGCATCCGTTCCTGGGTGTGGCCATGTTCGTGTTTTTCCTGGGCCTGGTGTTTCGCTTCTGGCGCGCCAATTTCATCAGCGGCAACGACCGCTTGTGGTTGCGGCGCATCGACCGGGTGATGCGCAACGAAGAGGAGGGCGTACCGCCAATCGGCAAGTACAACCCAGGGCAGAAACTGCTGTTCTGGACCTTGCTGATTTGCATGTTGGTGCTGTTGTTGAGCGGCATCGTGATCTGGCGCGCCTGGTTCAGCCAGTACTTCGATATCGGTGCGATTCGCCTGGCGACCTTGCTGCATGCACTGGCGGCGTTTGTGCTGGTGCTGAGCATCATCGTGCACATTTATGCCGGGATCTGGATCAAGGGTTCGGTCAGCGCCATGATGCACGGCTGGGTCAGTCGTGCCTGGGCGAAAAAACACCATGAACTCTGGTATCGGGAAGTGACCCGCGAAGATCCGCCAGCCCCGGGAACCCGTAAAAAAGGATGACCTCTTGAGCACTATTCTGGAACCTGGGCAAATTGAAGCGGCGGCCAGCGCGCCGCCGTTTCTCTACCTGCCACCTGCAAACCTGTTCGCGTTGCGCGCCGAGCGCCTGGAGACCCTGGCCCAGGGCAACGCACTGGGCGACTACCTGCTACTGATCGCCAGCCTTTGCCGCGTTCAACAAGACCTGCTCGATAACCCACCCGTGCCCGCACCGCAGCACAGCGAGCGCCAGCGGTTATGCCTGGAGCACGGCCTGCCGCCATTGGCAGCCGACAGCCTGGTACGTGAAGGGCATTGGCTGGCGTATCTGACCGCTTTGCTTGAGCGCTACCCCCAGCCTGCCGCCGCCGAGCTGGCGGCCGCCCTCAACAACCTGCGCGATGCCCGTGACGAACAGCGCAAGCTCTGGGGCATCGCCTTGCTGACCGGGCAATTCAGTGCGGTGCCCGCAGCGCTGGTGCCGTTTCTGGGCGCAGCACTGCAAGCGGCCTGGAGCCATTGGCTGCTGAACCTGCCCGGCACCGAGTCCAAGGCGGGCGACAGCCTTTGCCAGTGCCCGGCCTGCGGATCGCCGGCCATGGCCGGGGTGATCCGCCACCGTGGCAAGCACAATGGCCTGCGCTACCTGGTGTGTTCGTTGTGTGCCTGCGAGTGGCATGTGGTGCGGGTCAAGTGCGTGTATTGCGAGCAGAGCAAGGGGCTTGAGTACTTCAACCTGGAAGATGATCGCTACGCTGCCGGCAAGGCGCCCTTGCGTGCCGAATGCTGTCCGGGCTGCAAGAGCTACCTCAAGCAGATTTACCTTGAGAACGACGCCGGGGCGGAAGCGTTGTCGGCGGACCTCGCCAGCCTGGCCCTGGACATCCGCCTGGACGAGGAGGGCTATCAGCGGCTGGCGCCGAACCTGATGCTGGCGCCGGGAGGGGAGTGAGGCCAGCGTCTACACTCCTCGCGGGGCAAGCCCGCTCCTGCCATAGGAGCGGGCTTGCCCCGCGATAGCCGCGCCCAGCCAAAGTCTTGTTGAAGGTAGTCCCCGAATGCCCTCCAATCTCGCCAAGCTTCCCGCCCGCTTACCCTCCATCGACACCTTGCTACGCCACCCGGCCTGCCAGCCACTGCTTGATCGCTACGGTCGTGATGCGGTGCTGGCAACACTGCGCCAGCTGCTCGATGATTTGCGTGAGCCTGCCCGCCTGGGCCAGCTGGATGGCGCCGAACTGGCCATGCCCGTACTGGCAGGCCGCGCCGGCGAACGCCTGGCGAGCCAGCACCGCAGCCAGGTGCGGCGGGTGTTCAACCTGACCGGTACGGTCCTGCACACCAACCTGGGCCGGGCGCTCCTGCCCGAAGAGGCCATCGAGGCGGTGCAGATGGCCGCCCGCTATCCGCTGAACCTTGAGTTCGACCTGGCCACCGGCAAGCGTGGCGACCGCGATGACCTCATCGAGGGCTTGATTCGCGAGCTGACCGGCGCCGAGGCCGTCACCGTGGTCAACAACAACGCGGCGGCCGTGCTGCTGGCGCTCAATAGCCTGGGGGCACGCAAGGAAGGCATCATTTCTCGCGGTGAGCTGATCGAGATCGGCGGCGCCTTCCGTATTCCCGACATCATGGCCCGGGCCGGGGTGAAGCTGCACGAAGTCGGTACCACCAACCGCACCCATGCCCGCGACTATGAGGCGGCCATCGGCCCGCGCAGTGGCCTGTTGATGCGGGTGCACTGCAGCAACTACAGCATCCAGGGCTTTACCACCCAGGTGCCGACCGCCGCGCTGGCGCAGTTGGCTCACCAGCACGGCTTGCCGTTGCTCGAAGACCTGGGCAGCGGCAGCCTGCTCGACCTCACCCGTTGGGGCTTGCCGGCCGAGCCCACGGTGCGTCAGGCCCTGGCCGACGGCGCCGATATCGTTACCTTCAGCGGCGACAAGCTGCTCGGCGGGCCCCAGGCCGGGATCATCGTGGGCCGCAAGGAACTGATCACGCGCATCAAGAAGAACCCGCTCAAGCGTGCCCTGCGAGTCGACAAGATGACCCTGGCAGCCCTGGAAGCGGTGCTGGGCCTGTACCGCAATCCTGACCTGCTGGCCGAGCGCCTGCCGAGCCTGCGCCTGCTCACACGCCCCCAGAACGAAATCCTCGCCCAGGCCGAGCGCCTGGCACCCGTGCTGGCGCAGCGGCTGGGTGAGCAATGGCAGGTCATGGCGGTGCCGGCCTTGAGCATGATCGGCAGCGGCAGTCAGCCGGTCGCGCGCCTGCCCAGCGCCGCCCTGTGCTTGCGTCCGCAGGTGTCCAGGCGCTTGCGTGGTCGTTGCCTGCAGGGCCTGGAGCAAACCCTGCGAATGCTGCCGGTCCCGGTGCTTGGACGTATCGATGATGATGCGTTGTGGCTCGACCTGCGCCAGCTCGACGACGAGGCGGGTTGGCTGGCGCAGTTACCCACACTGCAATGGACGGAGGTTTGCGGGTGATCGTCGGTACCGCCGGGCACATCGACCACGGCAAGACGTCCGTGCTCGAAGCCCTGACCGGACAGGCAGGGGATCATCGCCGGGAGGAGCGCGAGCGGGGCATGACCATCGACCTGGGCTACCGCTACGCCTCGCTCGAGCCCGGCGCGCCGTTGACCGGTTTTATTGATGTGCCGGGGCATGAGCGATTTATCCACAACATGCTCGCTGGTGCCCAAGGGATCGACCTGGTGTTGCTGGTGGTGGCCGCCGACGATGGGGTGATGCCGCAGACCCGCGAGCACCTGGCCATTGTCGAGCTGCTGGGCATACCCCGTGCGTTGGTCGCGATCAGCAAGTGCGACCGGGTCGAGCCGCAGCGGGTCAAGGAGGTTCAGGCGCAAGTTGGCGTCCTGCTCGCCGCCGGGCCTTACGCAGGCGCTGCGCAGTTTGCGCTTTCCTGCGTGACCGGCGAGGGTGTCGATGCCTTGCGCCTGGCGTTGCTCAAGGCCCAGGGCGAAGTACGTGAACGCGGTCGACGGGGCGGGTTTCGCCTGGCCATCGACCGCGCTTTTGCAGTGGCAGGGGCCGGCATCGTGGTCACCGGCACGGCGCTGGCAGGCCAGGTGCAATTGGGCGATACCCTGGCACTGGGCAAGGCAGGCAAGCCGGTACGGGTGCGCGGGCTGCATGCCCAGAACCAGGCGGTGAGCGAGGCCTGGGCCGGGCAACGCGTGGCGCTCAACATCAGCGCCGAGCGCCTGGCCCTTGAACATGTTCACCGGGGGGACTGGCTGCTTGCCGAATGGCTGTACGGCCCGACCCAGCGCGTGGACATCGAAATGCGGCTGCTACCGGGCGAAATCCGCAACTTCACGCATTTCAGTCCGGTACATGTGCATTTGGGCACCCAGGACGTCACCGCCCGGGTGGCCCTGTTGCAAGGCGAGCAACTGCTGCCGGGTGGGCGCATGTTTGCCCAGTTGCAGCTCAATGCGCCGTTGCAGGCGGTGCATGGCGATCGCCTGGTGCTGCGCGACCACAGTGCGCAACGTACCCTCGGCGGAGGCCAGGTGCTTGATCCCTTCGCCCCGGCGCGTCAGCGTCGTAGCGAGGCGCGGTTGGCGCAGTTGCAGGCGCTGGCCAGCGTCGACAGCCTGGAACAGGCCCTGCCGGCACTGCTGGCCAACGATGAGCTGGGGCTGGATCCGCAACACCTGGAGCGGCAGTTCAACCGCCTGCGCAGTAGCTGGAAATTGCCGGCAGAGGTGCAGGTCATCGCCACCCGCCAGGGGCCGCTGCTGTTTACCCAGCTGCGCTGGCAGTCACTGAAGCGGACCGTGCTGGAGCGACTGGCGCAGTTCCATGAACAGGAGCCCGACCAGCTTGGCCCTGATCGTGATCGTTTACGTCGCTTTGTCGCGTTGCCGTTGGAGCGGCCGACCTTCATCAGCTTGCTCGACGAATTGCTTGCTGGCGGTGCGATCATCGGCAATGGGCCGTGGCTGCACCTGCCCGAGCATCAGGTGCGCCTGAGCGATACCGACACCCTGCTGTGGCAGCAACTGCAGCCGCTGCTCGAGCAAGGGCAGTTCGATCCACCCTGGGTGCGCGACCTGGCCAAGGCTGTGGCGGTGGATGAATCCGAGGTTCGCTTGTTGCTACGCAAACTGGGGCGTTTGGGGCAGGTCCACCAGGTGGTGCGCGATCTGTTCTATCCTGAGGCCACTATCCGACAAATGGCGTCTATGCTCTTGCAGCTGGCCAGCGACGATCCGGTGGTGCAGGTGACGGCCTTTCGCGATGTGCTGGGTATCGGCCGCAAACGCAGTATTCAGGTACTGGAATATTTTGATCGTATCGGCCTGACTCGCCGGGTGGGTGATCGGCGTCAGGTTCGGGCGGACAATGCCCTGGCACAATCGCCAGGGCACTGAGTTCAAGGAAGGCAATCGCGCCCGGTGGCGCGGCCGGGCTTCAAACCCGGTTGGGGACGGCAGCCGTTCCCGGGCAGGTTCGACTCCCGCTGCCTTCCGCCATTTTCCCTCCAGCGACATCCTGTTCGAGACGGTTTGCTCACCTGCCGTCCAGGACAAACTCTGCAACGGTCTGCGCCACCTGGTCGGCTACCCCGGGCGTTTCACGCAAATGCGCGGCAATGCCGTGATCGCAGTCCGAGAGCAACAAACACTCCAGATGCGGTGGCGGGACCGACTTGAGCAACGCTCGAGTGACCTCTTCCGGAATCGGGCTATAGCGCTGTGCACCCGCCAGCCACAGCGTCCCGGCCGACGTCCCTGCACCTTGGCCGTGGGCCTGGGAGTTCAGCCCGTCATATTCACCCATCACTAACAGCACACGCCCCGGGAACTGGCGCAGAAATTCAAAGCTGTCGCAGTCCAGAAAGCCATAGGGCTTGCTGATCGCTGCCTTGAAGGCCGGGCCAAAGGGCGCATCGTGAGCGTTGTCCGGATACACGGCAGGACAAATGAGGATCAACTTATCCACAGCCGGCTGCTGCGCCGCCAGTTTCAAGGCAATGGACGCCCCCAGGCTATGGCCGACCACGGTCTGGCAATGGGGTGCAATGTGCTGATGAAAGCGCAAGGCTTCCTCGCGGTTGGTGTTCAGCGAAGGCTCGAACGCACCCGGCTCGCTGGCAAGGCTGTGCCCCGACAGATTGGCCGTCAGCGAGCCGATACCCAGCGTCTGTAGCCGGTAGAGCAAGGGATTGAGGCGGGTGAAGTCCGAGCGGGCCCCGCCGACGACGAACAGCGGCGGCGCACGCTCAACCTCGGGGACCAGCAGCCGGGCCTGCTGCTGATAGGTATCGAAGGACTCGGTGATGAAGTGTTCTACCCCGGGACTGGGTTCATCGTATTGCCAGGTGGAGCGTACGGATGACATCGTGTCGAGTTGCATGGGCACCGCCTAGTTGAACTGTTGTTGCAGCCATTCACCCAGTGGATTGCCGGCGCTGAGCAATAGCTTGAGGGCCATGAAGCAGCACACACAAACCAGCAATGGCTTGATCAGTCTAGGACCGAAATGCACGGCGCATCGGGCACCCAATTGCGCCCCGACAAACGCCGCACCAGCCATCGCCAGTGCAAGAGGCCAGACAATCGCCCCGCTCAATGAAAACACCGCCAGTGCACCGAGGTTGCAGGCGGCGTTCAGCAGTTTGCTGTTGCACACCGCTTGCAGCAGTGGCTGCCCGAGCAGGATGACACAGGCCACCATGAAGAACGAGCCTACCCCTGGCCCGAACACACCGTCATAAAAGCCAATGACAGGCGCGACAGCCAGGCAGAACACGCTGATGGAAATCTTCGCCTTGCGCGGATGCTCGTCCGGCTTGGGGCTGAAGGCGAAATAGGCGGCCACCAGCACCAGCAGCACCGGCACACAGGCCTGCAGAAACGCCTTGGGCACCAGGCTCACCGACAGGGCCCCCAAGGCGCCGCCGGCGCACGACAGGGCAGCCATGGGCAGGCCGCTTTTCCACTCGATCATGCCTTTGCGGGCAAAGGCTACGGTGGCTGACACCGTGGCCGAGGCCGCCTGAAACTTGTTGGTAGCGATTGCAGCCAGCGGGTCGATGCCTGCAACGAACAGCACCGGCAGGGTGATCAGGCCACCACCGCCGGCAATGGCGTCGAAAAAACCGGCTGCCAGTGCAACGCAGGTCAGCGTCAGTAACAGGGTGAGGTCGAGTTCCATGCTCCAGGGTTCTCCTTTATTCAGCCGCGAACCAGAAACGGGTCTTGTGTGATTACGATCGGTTGGGCGAAACGGGAGTAACCGAACAAGCGGATCAGCAGGCGTCGGTTGTCCTGAAGCGTGTCTCGGCCGTGCAGCGCGCGGGAATTGTTCACCAGCAGGGCCGAGTCGGGCTGGAGTACAAAACGCAAGGGAATCGCCTGGTTCACCTGTGATTGAAAACTGTCGAACGCCCGGGCCGCGGCTTCGCTGGCCTGCTCGTTGAGCGAGAAACGGTAGCTGTTGTAGCGCAGGGCGAAGCCGCCATTAGGGTCGAACTGCAGCATCGGGGAGGCGATGCCTGCTGCGCCTTGACCTGCGGTAAAGCAGTCGCTGCGGCTGAAGTCGAATGACGGTGTGGTCAGGGCAAGGGCGTGCAGGCTGCCGATGCGTTCAATGATTTTCTGCAGCGGAACGATGCAGGTGGGTTCATTGGCCGGGTTCCAGCGCGCGGTGAGTATCAACGCCGAAGGGGCGGGGGAGTGGCCTTCGCTGGCGATCACCGAGCAATGGTAAGGTGCTTCGGTGTGCGGGCCCAGGCGCAGCCCCGAGTGGGAACTGAGTTCCACCGGTAAGCTACGGTCTTCATTGGGATGAGGCGTATGTCCGCCACCCTTGAAATTGCCGACCAGGCGCACCTGTTGGCCCTGGTTGTCGATGTCGAAGGCGAATGACCGATAGCGGACCATTTCAAGCAACAGTTGGCTACGGGCAGCCAGATACAGACAGCGAAAGCTCTGCTGCAGGGCAGGCAGTTCCGGTAGCTGCATTGGGGCAGGATCGTTGCCAGGGCAAGGCAGGTAACTGAAAAACAGTACCGAGAGCTGGCCGTCGGCAAAGCGCTGCAGTGCGGCTCTTTGGCTGACATGCAGCAGCGCGCTCATACGCTGTGCCCAGATTCGTGCATTGCTGGCAACGCCGGAGGCTTGCGGGCCGCCCTGGTTGGCCAGGTCCTGACTGGCCAAGTCCAGGGCGCGGGATTGGTCAGTGTCGAAACTCAGGTACGCGACGTCCGGGTTGTGCATGAGCAAATCCTGGTTATTGATTTGTCTGGGCAATTCGCACCACGTGGCGGTGCTTGCGCTCGCTGACTATTCAGCGCGTCAAAATCGTTCACGGGATAGCCAGTCTTTTCCGTTCCTCGCGTAGGCTGTTTCCTGGTTTGTGCGGCAGGCGCTGAAAAAGCTTGATCTTGATGTGCAAGTAATGCCTGACGGGCCCAGGGTTGGACTTCCCCAGCCGGAAAACGCAAAATGCGCCATTGCCTTCAATTATCTGATCGGACCTGCTGACTCTATGCGAATGCGCCTGATGCTGTTGGGTGGTGGAAATGCCCTCGGGCAAGCGCTGATTCGACTCGGGGCCGAGGAAGATATCGGCTTTCTGGCGCCGCGCCCGCCCGACCAGGGCTGGGATCCGGCCAGCCTGACCCAGTTGCTCGACGACACCCGCCCCGATGCCCTGGTGAACCTGGCCTATTACTTCGACTGGTTCCAGGCAGAGTCGGTCAGCGAACAGCGCCTGGCCCTGCAGGAGCGCTCGGTAGAGCGTCTGGCCGAGTTATGTCAGCACCACAACATCATCCTGGTGCAGCCGTCGAGCTACCGGGTATTCGATGGCTCGCGCGCCACGGCGTATAGCGAAAAAGACGAACCGGTCCCCCTGGGCCTGCGTGGCCAGGCACTGTGGCGGATCGAGCAGAGCGTTCGCGCGACCTGTCCGCAACATGTACTGCTGCGCTTTGGCTGGCTGCTCGACGAGAGCATCGATGGTGTGCTGGGGCGTTTTCTGACCCGCGCCGAACAGCCCCAGGAGCTGCTGCTGGCCGATGACCGGCGCGGCAATCCGACCCCGGTGGACGACGCGGCGCGGGTGATTCTTTCGGTGCTCAAGCAACTCGATTGCGCCGCGCCGCTGTGGGGCACTTACCATTACGCCGGCAACGAGGCCACTACGCCGCTGGGGCTGGGGCAGGCGATCCTCAGCGAGGCGTCGCAACTGCACAAACTGGCCGTCACCGAGCCGACCGCACAGGCCCACGCCGCGCGCTCCGATGCCAGCGACGAGCCGCAGCATGCGGTGCTGGCCTGCAAGAAAATTCTGCATACTTTCGGTATCAAGCCGCGCGCCTGGCGCGCCGGCTTGCCGCCCCTACTGGATCGATTCTACCGTCATGGCTGATGCCCCCATTCTGATCACCGGTGGTGCCGGTTTTATTGGCTCTCACCTGAGCGACGCGTTGCTGGAAAAAGGCTACGCGGTGCGCATCCTCGATGATCTGTCCACCGGCAAGCCTGCCAACCTGCAACTGGATAACCCACGCCTTGAACTGATCGAAGGCGATGTAGCCGATGCCGAGCTGGTCAAGCGCGCAGCGGCAGGTTGCCAGGCGGTTGTTCACCTGGCAGCGGTGGCATCGGTGCAGGCGTCGGTCGAAGACCCGGTGAAAACCCATCAGAGCAACTTTATCGGCACCTTGAATGTCTGCGAGGCCATGCGCCTCAATGGCATCAAGCGTGTGCTGTTTGCCTCCAGCGCTGCGGTGTATGGCAACAATGGCGAAGGCCTGGCGATCGACGAAGACACGCCCAAGGCGCCGCTGACGCCCTATGCCGTGGACAAGCTCGCCAGCGAGCAATACCTGGACTTCTACCGCCGTGAGCACGGCCTGGAGCCGGTGGTGTTTCGCTTCTTCAATATCTTTGGCCCGCGCCAGGATCCGTCTTCGCCGTATTCAGGCGTGATCAGCATCTTCTGCGAGCGTGCCCTGGGCGGGCAGCCGATTGCCCTGTTCGGTGATGGCGAGCAGACCCGCGACTTTGTCTACGTCGGGGATTTGATCAATGTGATGGTGCAGGCGCTGGCGTTGCAGCAGGTGCAGGAAGGGGCCGTGAACATTGGCCTGAGCCAGGCCACGTCACTTAACCAGTTGCTGGCAGCGCTGAAGTCGATACTGGGCGAGTTGCCGCCGATCAGCCATGGGCCTGCGCGGGCCGGGGATATCCGTCATTCGCGGGCCGACAACCAGCGCTTGCTGGCACGGTTCGACTTTGTTGAGCCGACCCCCTTTGCCCAGGGGCTGGCGCGGTTGCTGGGGCGTTGAATGCAGCGCGGGGCAAGTCGACGCCTCGACTTGCCCCGCGATTTACATTGAAGCCGACTTAGAACTTGTAACCCACACCCACCATGTAGACCCATGGATCGACATCCACGTCGACCTTGGTCTTGCCTACACCCAGGGCGCTCGGGCCGTCGATGGTGGCCTTGGTGTCGATGTCGATGTACCAGACCGCAGCGTTGACCAGGATGTTGTCGGTGATCATGTAGTCCATCCCCAACTGACCGGCCAGGCCAACCGAGTCCTTGAGCTTCATGTTGCTGAAGCCCTGGGCCTTGCGGTTGCTGCTCAGGTCTTCGTCAAAGAACATGGTGTAGTTCAGACCGATACCGGCGTATGGCTGGAACTTCGAGGTAGGCTCCAGCGGGTAGTACTGCAGCGACAGGGTCGGTGGCAGTTGCTTGATGTCGCCAAGCTTGCCGTCCAGGCCTGCGCCCAGGCCCTTGACGCCAACAGTGTGCTGGAACGGGGTGGCGGCCAGCAGCTCAAGACCGATGTGGTCGGTCAGCATGTAGGCGAATGCCAGGCCCAGTTGGGTATCGCTGTCCAGAGTTGCCTTGGTGCCGGACATCTTGGTGCCGTCGAGCTTGATATCACCGCTGTTCTCGTTGGGAGCGGTGGTGATGGCGCCGGCACGCAGGATGAAGTCGCCAGCCTGGTGGGCGTGGGCAACAGGGGCTACGAGCGCCAGGGCAATAAGCGAGGCGCTGAGCAAGGACTTGTTCATGGAAGCTCCCAAAGGACGTTTAGAATTGAATGCGTCCAATGGTAAAGAACCGCAGGAATGGCGATTTGACGTAGCTCAATGAAAGCGTCTACGCCGTGCTGCGGGGCATTTATTCTAGTTCATACGCGTAGATTTTCTCGGCGTCCATCTGGTAGCCGGCGTCTGCCAGCTCGCTGCTGATGTTCTTCACCTGCATCCGCCCTTCGATCCAGTAGGGTTGATACAGGTCCTCTACCCTGACACCCATCTCGCTGACGATATGCACGATCTGGTTCGACGGGGGCGGCGGTACATGGATGCAGGCACCGTAGTAGGGCACCAGCAGGAACTCGGTAGTGCGCCCCTCTTCGCTGACTTCCAGCGGCACGATATAGCCCGGCAGCTTCACCTGCTCTCCGTCCAGGGCCTTGACCACCGGGGCGTTCGGCGATTGCTGGTGGGCGGGCGGCGCGGATTCGGCTGCCAGGGCATCGCTCAACTGTGAAAGGTCGTGCAGGGGGGCCATCTGCGGCTGGATCATCGGCGCACCGGTTGGAATCAGTTGCGACCATTCCAGGGTGCGTGGCTCTTTGGCCCACAAGGGCGCGGTGACCAGCAGCAACAGGGAGAGCAGTAAGCGTGGCATTGTGAGTCTCACAGGTGAATGGACAGGCCATCGGCCAACGATTGCCGGTAGGCGCGCCAGGCCGGCACGCTGCCCATCAAGAGCGCGGCGCCCAGAATAACCCCCAGCAGGCTCCATTCGTGCGCGCTGGGCCACGCCAGGGGCAGGAACAGCCCGTAGTTGGCTTGTACATAGCCCTGGGCCAGGGCAATCCCCAGGTACAGCAGGCCCAGGCCGGCGGCGATGCCGGCTACCGCCAGTGCCAGCGCCTCAAGCACCAGCAGCCCGGCAATATGCCACGGGCGGGCCCCCACCGAACGCAGAATGGCCATTTCCCGGCGCCGCTCGTTCAGGCTGGTCAGAATCGCGGTGAGCATGCCGATCAGGCCGGTCAGCACCACAAACAGCGAGACCACGAACAGTGCCTGCTCGGCGGTGCCCATCAGGCTCCAGAGCTCCTGCAGGGCGACGCCGGGCAGGATCGCCAGCAGCGGCTCGTTGCGATATTCGTTGATCTCGCGCTGCAGGCTGAACGTGGCGATCTTGTTGTTCAGGCCCAGCATGAACGCAGTGATGGCCGCCGGTTCAAGGTCCATGTTGCGCGCCTGCTCGGCGCTGATCTTGCCGGCGCCACGGGCCGGTACGCCGTTGTGCCAGTCGATGTGGATCGCTTCCATGCCGCCCAGGCTGATGTGCAGGGTGCGGTCTACCGGGGTGCCGGTGCGTTGCAGCACACCGACCACGGTGAAGGGCTTGTCGTCGTGCTTGACCAGGCTGATGGCGGCCACACCGTGGGCCAGCACCAGTTTGTCACCGAGCGTGTAGTGCAGCGCATCGGCGACTTCGGCGCCCAGTACTACCTCGAAGGGGTCGGTTGCGAAGGCTCGGCCCTGGGCCAGTTGCAGGTTTTGCCTGCGGCCGTACTGGTAATGCTCGAAGTAACTGGCGGTGGTACCCATGACCCGGTAGCCGCGATGCGAGTCGCCGAGCGAGATGGGGATGGCCCATTTCACGCGTTTGTCGTTGGCGTAGTGCTCATAGCTGTCCCAACGAATGTTGTTGGTGGCATTGCCGATACGGAACACCGAATACAGCAGCAGATTCACCGAGCCCGAGCGGGCGCCAACGATCAGGTCGGTGCCGCTGATGGTGCTGGCAAAGCTGGCGCGGGCTTCGGTGCGCACGCGCTCCACGGCCAGCAACAGACACACCGAAAGGGCGATGGCGAAGGCAGTCAGGAAGGCGGTGAAGCGGCGGTTGGCGAGGCTCGCCAGGGCAAGACGAAGCAGATACATCAGGCCTCCAGGTCGTTGGCTGAAACGGCCGCGCGGTTGAGTTCGGCCAGTGACAACTGACGATCGAACAGCGGGGCCAGGCTCTGGTCATGACTGACGAACAGCAGGCTGGAACCGGCCTCCCGGCATTCGGCGAACAACAGGCGAATGAAGGCTTCGCGGGTGTCGGCATCCAGGGCCGAGGTCGGCTCGTCGGCGATCACCAGCTCCGGTTGGCCGATCAGTGCCCGGGCGGCAGCC
>Ga0247821_10000736_pt1 | contig 18170 bp, 27 predicted proteins | sample 13C_Glycerol_Day_FD_192481 | JGI IMG/M metagenome (GOLD analysis project Ga0247821, IMG submission 192481) | Soil microbial communities from agricultural site in Penn Yan, New York, United States - 13C_Glycerol_Day14 | ecosystem: Environmental > Terrestrial > Soil > Agricultural land | place... | reverse complement strand
ATCGGCAACGGCACCTTCTGGCCAGAGATTGACGGCCAGCATTTGCGCGCCGCCATGCGTATCACTGATTCCGTCACTGACGATCGCCTCGAGGTCGCAACTGTCAACGCCATGATCGAGGCAAACCGGGAGCTTGCAGGCTACCGGACTGCCAAGCAGGCCTTGGGCTTTGCCACTTTGTCCGACGTGTCTGCCGAGAAAATCAAAGACGAAAGCCAACTGCTGCACCTCTACCGCCGCGTCATTTATTGCAGCGCACTGGCCGAGCTGGTGGAGCGCTACAGCAGTTTTGATGCCACCAATAGCGGCGAGAAGAAGGTCACCGAGGAAGAAAGCAGCGCCGACCAACTGCGTCGAGATTCGCGTAAGGCACTGCGTAGCCTCCTTGGTATCAGCCACACCACTGTGGAGCTGCTGTGATGCCCGCCGTGATCGCCAATCAAGGCGAAACGGTCGATGCCATTTGCTGGCGAATCTACGGTCGAACGGCAGGCGTCACCGAAGCCGTGTTGGATGCCAATCCGGGACTGGCCGACCTCGGCACGACCCTGCCGCACGGCACCCTGGTGCAGCTGCCGGAGGTGGCCCCCCAAGCAGAACAACGACAGATGGTGAACCTATGGAACTGAACACCGCTAACCAAGGAATCCAAAACCATGGCTGATCCAACCTCCGGCGTCATCAGTGGCCTATTGATGGGCCTTGGCCTGGCCACCGCCGTCCCCCTGATCGATGGCAACGCACTTTTCGGGGCCGTGCTCGGGGCCTGGCTGGTGACCAGCATGAAACACGATCTCAAAGCCTGGCAGCGAGTCGGCTCACTACTGCTCTCCGGTGGTGTCGGCTACTTGTTTGCCCCAGTCGCGCTGCTGGTGGTGCCGTTCATCACCAGTGGCGGTGCGGCCTTTAGCTGCGCCTTGGTGGTCATTCCGATCAGTATTAAGGCCATGGTCTGGGTAGAACAGGCCGACTTCTGGGACATCCTTCGCCGCCTCCGTGGAGGTAACTGACATGCCGACCATTGCCTTGTTCATCCCGTTGCTGACGGCATTAGCCTACTTGCTGGGCGCCTTGCGTCTGGCCTGCTACTCGCGGGGAGAAGCGCGGTTTCGGCGAAGCATTTCGCTGCTGGCCAGCCTGTTCGGCGCTTCGCTGTGTTTGTCCGGGCTGGAGATTCTCCTGTACCGACCTCCCGTCAGCATCTGGCAGGCAACCACGACCGTACTGCTCTGCACCCTGATTTTTCGATCTCGCGGCAATGTCGCCGCCCTGCTGAGGCCTAGCGAATGACCACCGCCCTGCGTCACGGCGACCGCTCACAGGCGGTGCGCGATCTACAAAAAAAACTCAATGTTCACGGTGCCAATTTGGTGGCAGACGGCGACTTCGGTGACGCCACTGAAGACGCAGTGCGTGCCTACCAAGTGAAAGTGGGACTGGTAGCGGACGGCATCGCCGGTACAAAAACACTGGCCAGCTTGATAGGGGGTGATTGTCGGCAGCTGCTAAAGAACCAGGACCTGGTCAATGCCGCCAAACGCTTGGACATTCCGCTGGCCTGCGTGATGGCCGTGAACGAAGTGGAGAGTCTGGGTGCGGGTTTCCTCGACAACGGCAAGCCAAAGATCCTCTACGAGCGGCACATCATGTACCGCCAGCTCGCCCGCCCGCGCACCCCGGAAGACGACGCGGTTGCGCTGCAGGCTCACGCTGATGATTTGGCCACCAGTCAACCCAACCTGGTCAACCCGCGTGCCGGTGGATATGCCGGCGGTACCGCCGAACACCAGCGTTTGGCTCACGCCAAGCTCATCGATGACACCTGCGCTCTGGAGTCCGCCAGTTGGGGCGCCTTCCAGATCATGGGCTTTCACGCCGTACGCCTGGGCTACTCCAGCGTGCAGGACTTTGCCGCCCGCATGGCCAAAGATGAAAACGAACAATTCGAAGCATTCGTGCGCTTCCTTGAGGCCGATCCGGCACTGTTGAAGGCGCTCAAGGCAAAGAAATGGGCTGTGTTTGCCAAGGGTTACAACGGCCCCGACTACCAACGCAATCTGTACGACATCAAGCTGGAGCGTGCCTATCAACGGCATGCCGCCGGCTGCCCTGTGCCGGAGGCCGCATGATCGATTTCGACGCTGTGCAACGACTGAACGTACAGGATGGCGATCTGCTGGTGGTGCCACCGGATAGCGATTCGCACGACATGGAACTGCTGATCAACGCGCTATACGTCCAAATGCCAGGTCGCAAAGTCATCATCATTCGCGGCCCGGTGCAGCAGCTGGATGTCGGCGACATGAACAAGCTCGGCTGGTACCGCGCATGAGCACCCTGCGCCAGGTGATGTATGGCCTCGCCTTGCTTGGCGCCCTGGCGTTATTGATTTGGGGTCAGGAGCAGCGCATAGCGATCGCCGACAAGAACACCGAGCTGGCAGAAAAAGACCTCAAGGCTGCCCGGGGCGAGGCTGATCAAAATCTGGCTACCGCGAACACTCTGCGCGACACGCTGAAACAGGAACGCGACACGCAGGCCAGTCTGCGCACGCAGCAGGATCAACTGCGCCAGGGCCTGGCCAACCGTGAACGAACGATCGAGGAATTGAAGCGTGAAAACACCGAGCTACGTGACTGGGCTGCCCAGCCTCTGCCTGATGCTGCTCGCCGGTTGCGCGAGCGCCCCGCCCTCGTCGGCGCCGACGCTTATCGTCAGTGGCTGTCCGGCCGTAGTGCCGTGCCGCCTGCCGGCGACGGGACCAATCAGTAACGGCGCACTACTCACCGACCAGGACCGCGCTGAGGCCGCTTGGGCGGACTGTGCCGCTCAGGTCGACATGGTTTACCAACACCAGGTGCAACATGAACAAGCCCGATAGTCTCCGAGTCCATCTGCTGGCTGCCATACCAGAGCTCAAGCACAACCCCGACCGCCTGTTGATCTTCATCGATAACGGCAAAATCCGTTGCACCGCGGCTGCCGGCCTGTCCTTCGAATATGCCTACGACCTGCAAATAATCCTGACCGACTTCGCCGGCCATCCCGACAGCGTGATGCTGCCGCTGCTGGGCTGGCTGCGCGTGAACCAATCGGAACTGCTGGTTAACCTGGACAAGTCCGCCGAGGGCATCAAGTTCGAAGCGGATGTCATCGACCACAGCAAGGTCGATATGAGCCTGACCTTGCCGCTGACCGAGCGTGTCATCGTGAAGAAACAGGACGATGGCACCTTCAACGTCAAACATGCTGCCGAACCGCAGTACACGCCCTACGAGCAAATCGACGGCCCGATCCAAGTATTCGCCGATGGCGTGATGATTGCCGAATGGCAGTCACCACAACCGACCGCTGCCGTGGCGTTGGCCAGCGCGCATCCGCAGCGCCCCGCCAATGAGTGACCTGCAAGCTCTGGAAGACTGGGCCGGTTTACTGCTGCAGCGGCTGGAGCCGCCTGCTCGAACCAAATTGGCCAGGACCATCGCCCAGCAACTGCGCCGCAGTCAGCAACAGCGCGTCACAGCCCAACGCAATTCAGACGGCAGCCAATACGCGCCGCGCAAACCACGCGCCCTGCGTGGCAAACAAGGCCGCATCCAACGCAAAGTGAAGATGTTCCGCAAGCTGCGCACCGCTAGTTATCTCAAGGCAAAGGGTGATAGCAACCTGGTCAGTGTCGGCTTCACCGGGCGGATTGCCCGCATCGCCCGTGTGCACCAATACGGCCTGAAAGACCGCGCCGAACGTGGCGCCCCTGATGTGCGCTACGACCAACGGGAAGTGCTGGGCTTCACCGATGCCGATCTTGAATTGATCCGCGACACCCTACTGGCCCACCTGACCCTGTAACCACCCGCGCTACAAGTTCCCCCGGCTGCGCTCGCGTGCGCGTGGCGCCACCATCGGCGGCATGACCAATATCGCCGCCCTCTCCCGCCTGCTGGAAAATCTCATCCGCTTCGGCACCGTTGCCGAAGTTCAGATGCAGCCGCCGCGCGTGCGCGTAAAAACCGGCGATTTGCTCACTGCCTGGCTGCCATGGATTGCCCTGCGTGCCGGTCTGGACAAGGACTGGGACCCACCCACTGAAAAAGAGCAGGTCATTCTGTTCAGCCCGTCCGGACAACTTGCCAACGGCGTGGCCCTCACCGGCATTTTCAGCGACGAGCATGCGGCCAATGGTGAGCGCGAAGGCCTGCACCGCCGCACCTACCGCGACGGCGCCGTTATCGAATACGACAGCATTGCCCATCACCTGCGCGCAGTGCTGCCCGAGGAAGGGACCAGTGAGCTGATCAGCAAAGGCGGTATTCACATCGTCGGCCCGATCACCCATGAGGGCGACTACACCCAGACCGGCAATCAGAACATCACCGGAATGGTCACCGTCTCGGAAGATGTCATCGCCGCCGGTATCAGCCTGGTCAACCACCTGCACGGCGGGGTGATGTCCGGCGGCGGCAAAACGGAGAAACCGGAATGAACAGAGAAACCGGCAGCGCCATCGGCGACCTGGAACACATCCGCCAGTCGATCACCGACATCCTGACTACGCGCATCGGAACCCGGGTCATGCGCCGCGATTACGGCAGCTTGCTGCCTGAGCTGGTGGACCAGCCCTTCAACGACGCCACGCGGCTGCGCGTGTATGCCGCCACCGCCATGGCCCTGTTGCGTTGGGAGCCCCGAATCAACCTCAGTCGCGTGCAGTTCAGCGGTGTCAGCCTGCAGGGTGAGGTTGTTTTGGATCTGGAAGGCGCCGAAGTCGACAGTAATCAACAGCACAACCTAAGTATCCCGCTGCAACTGGGGGCCAGCGTATGAACACCTTTGTCCCGATCGATCTCAGCCAGCTCCCGCCTCCACAGATCGTTGAGCAAATCGACTTTGAGCTGATCTTGGCCGAGCGCAAGGCCTACGCCATCAGCCTGTGGCCAGCGGACGAACAAGCGGAAATCGCTGCACGCCTCGAGCTGGAGTCAGAGCCGCTGACCAAGCTGCTCGAGGAGAACGCCTACCGCGAGACCATCTGGCGCCAACGGGTCAATGAAGGCGCCGTAGCCAACATGCTTGCCCTGGCCCAGGGCGCCGATCTGGAAAACTTGGCGGCGAATTACAACGTCGAACGCCTGGTGGTGCAGGCCGGCAACCCCAGTGCTGTGCCACCGATTCCCGAAGTCCTGGAGAGCTACGACAGTTTGCGCGAGCGTGCCCAAATGGCTTGGGAAGGCCTCAGCACCGCAGGCCCGCGCAACAGCTACATATTCCACGCCCGCGCTGCCGATGGCCGCGTGGCAGACGCCACTGCGGAAAGCCCAAGCCCCGCTGTGGTGGTGGTCACGGTGCAATCTTTGCTGGGAGACGGAAGCGTTGACGCGGGTCTGCTCAGCATCGTCAACACCTACCTCAGTGACGACGACCGTCGGCCGGTAGCGGATCGCCTGACCGTGCAGAGCGCGGCTGTCATCCCTTATCAGGTCATCGCCAAGCTCTACCTGAAGACCAACGGCCCCGAATCCGAGCCAATCCTTGCAGCTGCCAACCAACGCCTGCTGGCCTACGTGCATCAACGTCGCCGGCTGGGTATGGAGGTGTCCGAGTCCGCCATCCACGCCGCGCTGCACGTCGAGGGTGTGCGCAAGGTCGAGCTGGATACCTGGACCGACATCGCCGCTACGCCGTACCAAGCTCCGTACTGCACCGCCATCACGCTGACACAGGGTGTGGAGTAATGGGCGCCGTGTCGTTGTTACCGCGTAATGCCAACCAGTTGGAACGCTTGGCCGCCCAAGCGCTGGCGCAAATTCAGCGCACACCTATTCCGCTACGCCAGCTCTGGAACCCGATGGCGTGCCCAGTTGATCTGTTGCCTTACTTGGCCTGGGCCTTTTCGGTTGATCGCTGGGACAGCAAATGGACAGAAGCCACCAAGCGCGCCGCCATCCGTGCGGCGTACTACATCCACTCTCGCAAGGGCACCATCGGTGCCCTGCGCCGTGTGGTCGAGCCGCTGGGCTACCTAATTGAAGTGGTGGAGTGGTTTGAAACCATTCCCGAAGGCGTGCCCGGCACGTTCGCGCTGAAGGTTGGCGTACTCGATACCGGTATCACCGATGAGATGTACCAGGAGCTCACGTTCCTCATCGATGACGCCAAACCGCGAAGCAGGCACCTAATCGGCCTAGCCATCAGCCTCGAGACCACTGGCCACCATTACCTGCGCGCTGCGGTTTACGAGGGCGACGAAATCACTGTGTACCCGCCCATTCAACGCGACATTGAAGTCACCGCCGTCATCGGCCGGGGCGGTCGCGACCACATCATTGACACTCTGGATGTATTCCCATGATCGACCAGACCTCTCAGTTTTTCGCCATCCTGACCAACGTCGGTCTGGCCAAACAAGCCAATGCGGATGCCTTGGGCATCGCCTGGAAGATCACCCAAATGGGCGTCGGCGATGCCAGTGGCACCGAGCCAATGCCCTCGGCTACCCAGACAGTGTTGATCAACGAGCGCCGCCGAGCTCCGCTCAACCAGCTCAAAGTCGACCCAACCAATAGCGCAATCATCATTGCTGAGCAGGTCATCCCAGAAGACGTGGGCGGCTGGTGGATTCGTGAAATTGGCCTGTACGACGCTGACGGCGACCTGGTGGCCATTGCCAACTGCGCCCCATCGTTCAAGCCGCTACTGACGCAAGGCTCAGGCCGCACACAGGTTGTGCGGATGAACATGATCGTCAGCAACGCCAGCAACGTCGAACTCAAGATCGATCCCAGCGTGGTTCTGGCCACCCGTGCTTATGTCGATGCGAAAGTCCTGGAGGAATTGAACAAGCTCGACAGCAAGCAGTCGGTGCGGGTGGCCACTACGGCCAACATCGCGTTGGCTGGGCTACAGACCATCGACGCGGTGGCTCTGGTCGCGGGCGATCGGGTGCTGGTGAAAAATCAGGCGGTGGCCAAGGACAATGGCATTTATGTGGTGGCGGCAGCGGTCTGGCCTCGGGCGCCGGATGCCGACACCAACGCCGAGGTGACGTCGGCGCTGCTGACGTCGGTCGAACAGGGTGCGACCTTGGCCGACACCCGTTGGCAGTTGGTCACCGATGGGTTGATTGTCCTGGGCACCACGGCGCTGACGTTTCAGAACGTCACCCAAGGCTTTGCGCCGATCAACGCCCCGGCACTGATCAGCCCAACGGCGAACACGCCGATGCAGTTCGATGCCAGCCAGTTGCTGGCCACGACTGAGTTTTTGAAACAGGCAGGGTTTCAATTTTCCAAAACTTACATACCGGCATCCGGCGCGTTTTCGTTAACGGCCAGTCAGGCAGGCGCGCTGATCGACCTGACATCCGGTTACACGGGTGACATTACCCTCCCGCCTGCTAATAGTGTCCCGGATGGGACTACTTTTACCTTTTGGTCAGGCGCAGCCACGAGCATCAACGTGCTCCGCGCGGGTGCGGATTTGATTTTTGTCAGTAGCACAACAGTCAGCCAAATTACGCTTAGGGGTGGTGACACCCTGGTCATTGAGAAAGCTGGCGGTGCAGGTACAGCCTCATGGATTGCGTCTAGTGGCTCAGCTCAACTTCCGTATTCAAGCGTCTATGCAGGCCTGGCGCCTAAGCCAATCAACGTTCCCGGTGCGGGGGCCTGGCAAACCAACATTGGCGGTGTCGGTGCTAACTTCCTGCTTCCTGCTGGTGGTTCTTGGGCGTACTTCGCGATGGCGTTTAACTCGTCCGGCATTTCTATGACCGGGGTGGCGCCTGTGACCGGCGTGGGGCCTGGCGGTGGTCAAATAGTCGCTGCTGTGGCTGGTCAATATTGGTATGGATTCTGCTGGAGGCTTCAATAATGTTTACAGACTGCGTTTACGATGCGACGGGCCATGTGGTGTGCACTTATCGCGGACTGCCATTCCAGTGCACGGAAAACGAAACCCCGGAGGAGTGGCGTTCACTTCAGGCCGCCATTGATACCGGGGATGTGGTGGTGGGTCCTTACTGCCCGCCACCGGTCGGGCCGCCACCAACGCCGGAAGAGCTGGCCATGGTCGAGCGCGTCTGGCGTAACGGCGCCCTGGCCGCCACGGACGGCGTTGTAATACGCCACCGCGACGAGATGGAAAGCGGTGGCCCCACTACGCTGACGCCTGAGCAATACAGCGAGTTGCAGCAATACCGCCAGGCGCTACGCAACTGGCCGGAATCGGGAGAGTTTCCGCTGATCGATCATCGTCCGCTGGCGCCGCCTTGGCTGGCCGAGAACCTGTAGCACCAGTCGCTACAACTCCCCGCGCTCGCTCACCCGGCGCGCGCGCGGCAGCCTGTGCAGTGTCTTTCCACCACTGCGCAGGCAAACCCCATGGCCGACGAATACCATCACGGCGTGCGAGTCCTCGAAATCAACGAGGGCAGCCGCCCCATTCGCACTGTTTCCACCGCTGTCATCGGCCTGGTCTGTACTGCCGAAGACGCTGATGCCACGATGTTCCCCCTGGACACTCCCGTCCTGATCACCAACGTACAAGCCGCCATTGGCAAAGCCGGTACCGAAGGCACCCTGGCAGCCAGTCTGCAAGCAATCGCCGACCAGACCAAACCGGTCACCGTCGTGGTACGAGTCGCCACCGGCGTCGATGACGCCGCGACCACCAGCAACCTGATCGGCACCACCACCGCCGCCGGCAAGTACACCGGCATGAAAGCCCTGCTCGCCGCCAAATCGCGCTTGAAGGTCACCCCACGTATTCTCGGTGTGCCAGGTCTCGACACCCTGCCCGTGGCCACCGCGCTGGTGGCTATCGCCCAGCAGCTGCGCGCCTTCGCTTATGTCAGTGCATCGGATTGCCAGACCAAGGAAGAAGCGACGACCTACCGCGAGAACTTTGGTGCCCGCGAAGTCATGGTCATCTGGCCGGACTTCGTGCAGTGGAGCACCGTCACCAATGGCACCGTCACCGCCCCAGCCGTGGCCCGAGCGTTGGGCCTGCGCGCCAAGATCGACCAGGAAGTGGGCTGGCACAAAACTCTGTCCAACGTCGCCGTCAACGGCGTCACCGGTATCAGTGCCGACGTGTTCTGGGATCTACAGAACTCTGCCACGGATGCCAACTACCTCAACGGCAACGAAGTCACCACCCTGATTAACGAGGGCGGCTATCGCTTCTGGGGCAGCCGCACCTGCAGCGACGATCCGTTGTTTGCCTTCGAGAACTACACCCGCACCGCCCAGGTACTGGCCGACACCATGGCCAACGCGCAAATGTGGGCCATGGACAAACCCATGCACCCTTCCCTGGTGCGCGACATGCTCGAAAGCATCAACGACAAGTTCCGCGAAATGATTGCCGGCGGCTACCTGATCGGCGGCAGCGCCTGGTTCCCCGACGACATCAACGACGAAACCACGCTCAAGGCCGGCAAGTTGTATATCGACTACGACTACACCCCCGTGCCGCCGCTGGAAGACCTCACCCTGCGTCAGCGCATCACCGACCGTTACCTGGTCGACTTTGCCAGCCGCCTCAACAGCTAACCCGGGCCTCCCCTCACGGGGAGGTAACCCTGCGCCTGCCGACCGGAGAACACCGCCATGGCCATGCCCCGCAAACTCAAGAACATGAACCTTTTCAACGACGGTAGTAGTTACCTGGCCGTCGCCAAGTCAGTCACCTTGCCCGCCCTCGGTCGCAAGATGGAGTCCTATCGCGGTGGCGGTATGAACGGCCCGGTCAAGGCGGATCTGGGATTCTCCGACGACGGTATTCAGCTGGAATGGAAAACCGGTGGACTGGATCTGGTCTCACTGCGCCAGTTCGGCATGGTCAAAGCGTCCGGCGTGCTGTTGCGCTTTACCGGTTCTTTCCAGCAGGACGACACCGAAGAAATGAGCAGCGTGGAAGTCGTGGTCCGTGGTCGTCACGAGACCATCGAAATGGGCGATGCCCAGCCAGGTGAAGACACCGAACACGCCATGACCACCACCTGCAGCTACTACAAACTGATCGTCGACGGTGAAGTCATCATCGAGATCGACCTGCTCAACTTCGTCGAGATGGTCGACGGCGTCGACATGCTCGAAGGCCAGCGAAAAGCCCTGGGCATCTAATTCGAATCGCCCTCGATCGAGGGCGCACCCCACCTCCTGGAGAAAACCATGTCCACACCTGAAACCGCTGATTCCGTTGTTACCGCGCCCGAAGAGAGCAAGCACGACGAAAACACCGTCCAGCTCGACACCCCAATCCAACGCGGCAAGCAGTTGATCGACACCGTCACCCTGCGCAAACCCTGCGCGGGTGAGCTGCGTGGCATTCACCTGGCCGAACTGCTGAACCTCGACGTGGCCAGCCTGATCAAGGTCATCCCGCGCATCAGCTCGCCTGGCATCACCGCCCCCGAAGCTGCCGGCATGGACCCTGCCGACCTGCTCGCCATCGGTGGCAAGGTCGTCGGTTTTTTGCTGCAGAAGCAGGCGAAGACGGACGCATCCCTCGTTGCGTAGAGGACGCCATGGCCGATCTGGCCGTGGTCTTTCACTGGGCGCCAGCCGACATGGATCGGCTGGGCCTGCAGGAACTGATGGACTGGCGCGAGAGGGCGCGGGTTAGGAGTAGCGCCGATGGCCAATGATCTACGACTTCAGGTATTGCTCAATGCCATCGACAAGGCCTCCGCGCCGCTGCGGCAAATCAGCCAGGGCAGCCTCGAAACTGCCCGCTCGCTGAAGGCCGCTCGCGATCGACTGAAAGAGCTCAACACTCAACAGAGTGACATCAGTGCTTGGCGCACTCAGCGGGCAGCTGCTGAAGAGACCGGCCAAGCACTGGCGGCCGCACAAGCCAAGGTCAAAGGGCTCAGTCAGCAATTCGCGAGCACTGGCGTCCCGACCAAAGCGATGGCCAAGGAATTCCGTGCTGCCGTACGGGAAGCCCAGAACCTAAAACAAGCCAACCAGCAACAGAGCGAAAAGCTCCAGGTCCTGCGCACCCGGCTACATGATGCCGGTATCAGCACCAAAGCCCTGAACGGTCATGAACGCCAGCTGCGCGAGCAGATCAGCTCCACCAATGCCAGCATTAGCACCCAAGGCAAACGCTTGGCGGCCCTGAACACGCAGCAGGCCCGGGCAGCGAAGCTGCGCAGCAACTTCGCCAAGAATCGAGAGATGGTGGGAGTCACTGCAACGGCGGGGGCCAGTGCTGTCGCCACTGGTGCGGCCGCTGGGCTGCCGATTCTGGCGATGGTGAAAAACTATTCGAGCTTCGAAGACGCCATGGCCGGCGTCGCCAAGCAGGTCGACGGTGCCCGGGACGACAACGGCAAACTCACCCAGACCTATTACGACATGGGCGCTGCCATCAAGAAGATGGGGGAAAGTATTCCCATGGCCACCACCGACATCGCTTCGCTCGTGGAGGGCGGTGCGCGGATGGGCATTCAGGGCAAGGACAACTTGCTCGAGTTCGCCCGCGTCGCGGCCACGGCTGCCACGGCTTTCGAATTGCCCGCAGACCAGGTCGGTGAGAGCCTGGCGCGCATCGCCCAGCTCTACAAACTGCCGATCAAGAACGTCAGCCAGCTCGGTGACGCCATCAACTTCCTTGACGACAACGCCATGTCCAAAGGGTCCGACATCATTGAAGTCATGCAACGCACCGCCGGTATCACGGCATCGGTGGGCATGTCCTTTAAGGATGCGGCGGCGTTGGGCTCCACCTTCTTGACCTTGGGTGCTTCGGCGGAAGTCGCGGGCACGGCCACCAACGCCATGATCCGTGAACTGGCGATTGCGACGCAGCAGCCGAAGCGGTTCCAACAAGGACTGGCGGCAGTTGGACTTGAGGCGAAAGCCGTGCAAGACGGCATGGCCAAGGATGCGACCGGCACCATCCAGAAAGTGCTGGATGCAGTGAGCAAGTTACCGAAGGCCGACCAACTTGGCGTTATGACTCAGCTGTTCGGCAAGGAATACGGCGACGACGCCGCAAAGCTCGCCGCCAACATCGGCGAATACCGTCGCCAGCTTGAGCTGGTGAACAGCACCAAAGGTGCCGGATCGATGCAGCGAGAGGGAGACATCAAAGGAGAGCAGCTGTCAGCTCGCTGGCAAATGACACAAAACCGAATGTTCAACCTCAGCAGCGCCCTGGGCGAAACGCTGCGACCAACCCTCATCGAGCTGGTCGACGGTTTTAACCGCATCATTGAGCGGGTGAACACCTGGGCCACTCAAAACCCGATGCTCGTCGCGAGCCTGTTGAAAGTCGCGGCCGGGATCGCAGCCCTTTCTGCTGGATTCGGTGTCGTCGCACTTGGTATTGCCGGCGTGCTTGGCCCTTTCCTCGCGGTGCGTTTCGCACTGTCCATGATGGGGCTGAAAATCCCCACGCTGCTGGGCCTGCTGAGAGTGCTGGCCGTAGCCTTCAGCGGTGGACTTGTCACCGCCATCCGCGCCGTCAGCCTCGCCCTATGGGGCCTGGCAGCCAATCCGGTAGCGCTGGCCATCGCCGCCGTCGTGGCGGTACTTGCCGGTGCCGGCTATCTCATCTATCAGAACTGGGACCAGGTGAAGCTGTACTTCGCCAACGCCTGGACCGAGATCAAGGCGGGCTTCAGCGGCGGCATCGGCGGCATTCTCACCACTCTGGCCAACTTCAGTCCGATTGGGCTGATCTACCAAGCCTTTGCTGGAGTGCTGAGTTACCTGGGTGTGGATCTGCCGACGCGCTTCACCGAGTTCGGCAACATGATCGTCAACGGCCTGGTCAACGGGTTGATGGCCGGCGCTGGACAGATCAAGGAGGCCATCACCTCGCTCGGTGGTTCGACCGTCGACTGGTTCAAGGAAAAACTCGGCATTCACAGCCCGTCGCGGGTCTTTGCCGAACTGGGTGGCTTCACCATGGCGGGCCTGACGCAGGGGCTGCAATCTGGTGAACAAGGGCCTCTCGATGCAGTCGCGCGGCTCGGCAAGCAGTTCACGGCCGCCGGTGCCCTGGCATTGGGCAGCATCGCAGCCCCCGTCATGGCCATGGGCACGGCTGCAACTCCAGCGATTGAAATCGACAACCGAGCTCCCGTCGCACCACCGTCTGCCTCGACCTACGACAGTCACGACAACTACGAAATCAACATTCACCCCACCCCGGGCATGGATGCCCAGGCCATTGCCCGTGCCGTGCGTGCAGAGCTGACCCGTATCGATCGGGAAAAGTCCGCCCGCAAGCGCAGCCAACTGTCCGACCAGGAGTAAACCGCATGATGCTTGCCCTCGGCATGTTCGTTTTTAGCCTGCACACAGCTGCGTATCAGGAGATGCAGCGCCAGACGGATTGGCGCCACCCTGGCAGCAGCCGCATCGGCACCAATCCTGCCCGTCAGTTTCTGGGCAGAGGGGAAGATGCCGTCACCCTCCCCGGCATCATTTTCCCCGAGTTGGCCGGTACCGTCTTGAGCCTTGATGCATTGCGTCAGATGGCTGACACCGGCAAGGCCTGGCCCATGGTCGAAGGCACCGGCCGGTTGTGCGGACTCTGGGTTATCGACAACCTGACAGAAACCAGGACCATCTTCTTTTCCAACGGCGCCGCGCGGCGGATCGAATTCAACCTGAGCCTGAAGCGCGTCGACGATGGACGTGTAGATCTGCTCGGTGCGAGCACCGGCGCCGGGGTGAACATTCTGAGGGGGCTGCTGTGATCGATACCGCGATTACCCGGGTGACGGGCTACGTCAACAACGCCCTGGAACAGATTCGCCGTGATGCCACCTATCCGGTACCGGCGTTCCGCCTGACCGTCGACGGTAATGACATCGCGCAATTGATCAGTCCGCGGTTTATGAGCCTGGAACTGACCGACAATCGCGGCATTGAGGCTGACCAGCTCAGCATTACGCTCAGCGACCACGATGGGCTGCTGGCCATTCCACCCAAGGGCGCCATCTTGCGGCTGTGGCTGGGTTGGAGTGATACCGGGCTGGTCGACAAAGGCACCTACACCGTCGACGAAACCGAGCACAGCGGCGCGCCCGACGTGCTCAGCATTCGCGCACGATCGGCGGATCTGCGCAAAGGCCTCAAGACCAAACGCGAGCGCAGTTGGAGCAACACGACACTGGGCAAGGTGTTGGGCACTATTGCAGGGAGCAATGGGCTCACGGCAACGATTGCCGAAGCTTTGGGCAATCAACCCATCCTGCAGCTTGATCAAGCCAACGAGTCAGATGCCAACCTGATCAGCCGGCTGGGAGAAGAGTTCGATGCCGTGGCAACCGTCAAAGCGGGATGCCTGTTGTGCATGCCAGCTGGCGGCGGCAAGACGGCCAGCGGCATGGCACTGCCCCATATCACCCTGACCCGCGCTGATGGCGACCAGCACCGGTACCTGCAGGCCGATCGCGACAGCTATGACGGTGTGCGCGCCTATTACTACGACGTGAACAGTGCCAAGAAGCAGGAAGCCATTGCCGGCGGCGGTGAGAATCTCAAGGACCTACGCCATACCTACAGTGATCAGCAGTCCGCCCTGCGTGCTGCTCGAGCCGAGTTCAATCGCCTGCAACGCGGCAGCGCCACCTTGAGCTACACCCTTGCTCGAGGTCGACCGGACCTGATCCCGGAGCTGACCTACACGCTCCAGGGCGTGAAGGCCGAGATTGATGAAATCATCTGGTACGGGGGCAACGTGCAGCACAGCCTCAGCGCCGACAGCGGCTACACCATGAGCCTCGATCTGGAAAGCAAACTGCCCGAGGACACGGTGGAGGACCTGGCCGAGGAAGCAAAAGGGGATTACACCGGCATCGTCGCCCACTACCGAGACGCTAAGGCTGGAAAGGAAAAGACCGTAACAGCGGGCGATCAGACAAAGCCCAAACGGCTGCAGTGGTTGTATGCCAGTGAGAAGACGGCGAAACGGGCAGTGGATAGAGAAATGAAAAAACTTTCTGCATGAACGAGGTACGACAGGTCTGCGGCCAGGTCAACGAACGATTACCTACTGCCGGCCCTTTTCGACTCAATTCGTTTGTGTGACCGACGCCATCGCTTGCAGCACCGACAAAAAACGCTCCTGATCATCCGACGACAGCCGCCGATATCCGGTGAGTAGCTCAAGCTCCAGTTTTGTGATGGGCTCAACTGCTGCAAATTCAGTGGTCTTCGGGTAGGAGAGGATGCGTATTGGTTCCATCGCTTGTCATATTCCATTACTGTATGTGCATACAGTACATTTCTGAAGCGATTTCGCCAATGGGGCTGGCAATCGGAAACAAAAAAGCCCAGCCAGGGCTGAGCTTTTTTTGCGCGTCTATCGATCAGTAACACCTGCTCATCGTTTCAACTACGTGAAGCTGAGCGTTAGCTTTTGGCCGCTGCCGCCATCGCTGCAGCCATTCGACGGATTGTTTCTTTGTCGTAGTCCCCGAGGTCTTTGAGATACGACAGAACCTCAAGTTCGAAGGACGAAAGCTGGTCTGGCGATACTGGAAAGTGCTCCCCAATCAACACGTAGTGTACATCCACTCCCAAAGGCCTGACCGCAGCCAGGTACTTTGCATCAGGGCTTCTTTCGTCCTTCTCGTAATTGATCTGAGTTGTTTTTCCTACACCGCCAGCAGCACCCAAATCAGTCTGGCTGAGCCCCAAGCGCGACCTTTCTTCCTTCAGTCGCTCGCCAATGGTCATATTTTTGAACCTCTAACATTGACAGGTTCATTTATATGAACCAATATCATCACAACATCACGCGAAATCACACGAATCTGAACTATGCACGCCACCTATGCACCCGAGCAAGCCTGCCAGGAAGCAAGAAAGCGCCTGGAGTTACAGGGAATCTCCGTTAAAGATTTTTCAATTCAAAACGACCTCCACCCCTCAACTGTTTACGCAGTTTTGAACGGGCAGAAAAAGTGTCTCCGGGGTGAGGCGCATCGAGCAGCCGTGCTCCTCGGGATCAAAGACGGTGTGATTACAAACTAGGGCCTCTGGCTCCAGGAGGAAACCAGAAGATGAAACGCCCAGTACTAGAAACCAGACGCCAAGTAGTCAGTGCCATAGTTTGCGCTTACCCAGGTGGCCGCGAATGTGCAGCAGCGCGCCTCGGCTACGAACTCAAGAAGTTCGACAACCACCTCTACGAAAACGCCGGCAGCCGGCCATTGAGCGATGACCAGATTCATATGCTCGAGCGAGATGCGGGTACCAGCTTCTTTCCTGAGTATGTGGCCTCCCTATACAGCGGCATGTTCGTACCGATTGCAGCCCCCGAAACCCTGGACAACATCGAGTTGTACAGCCGTTTGGTCAGCACGGCAGCAAAGCGCGGTGTGGTCGATCAGATCATTGATAAAGCGTTGGCCGATGGCGTCATCGAGAAAGGTGAGGCAGCTGCAATTCTTGCTGCCCACAGCAAATACCTGAGCGCACGGCATTCTGAAGTGCTGGCCACGATCCAACTGCACAGCAAGGAGGCCGGCCAGTGAGCGTTTACAAAATGGTTTGCCCCCACTGCATGGGCCGTATGCGTATCCGCACCAGCGAAGGCACTCACATTTTCCTGCGTGTGGCCTACCTGCAATGCGCAAACGAGGCTTGCGGCTGGTCCGTGCGTGCAGAGTTTGAAATGACTCATGAAATGAGCCCCAGCGGGATGCCAAACCCAACCGTAAAGCTACCCGTAGCTCCTGTTGCATTGCGCCGCCTGGCGATGAAGTCCCAGGACGATCAGCCTGATTTGCTGGACACACTCGATATGGAGGTTGAATACGCATGAACGCCATCACCTTGACGATCAATCCCACCAATGACTATCGCTCCGCCATGCAAGAAGCGGCCGTGGCGTACCTGTACCGCCAACACGGGCAGCACCTGTCTGGCGACCACCTTCTACTCGAAAACTGCAAACGCTATCTGGAGCAGTCTCTCGAAGTACCCGAGCACCTGGTGCAACGTATCGCCGAACTGGCAGTTGCCGAATTCGAAAGCATGACCACAAAACGTGTGGCTCTGCTGGGCATCTATCCGGCAAGCAGCGCGTATCGGTACTTGGTCTGGTTGCTGGATACCCAAACGCAGAAGCGCTATCCCGTGCCGGCGCGCTTCTTACCTGCGCGTTTGCTGACCTCCCGCGACACCTCGAACTAAATCTACTCCCCCCTGCGATATGCCCGCCTTGCGTGGGTAAGGGGAAACTGCACTTTACTGGTGGCCGAAATGAGCAATATCACCATCCAACTGGAACTGAACCAACAGCAGGCAGAGCACTACCTGCAATGGCTCAACAGCCAGTACGACACCACCATGGCCGACGTTTGGTACTCCGACCGTTATCGGAATGTACCGCGTGCCCAACGAGCCCCGAAGGTGCTCAAGGACATCCCACACCTTGCCGGCATTTGTCGGACTCGCAGTGAGCTGGAAAAGCAGCTCGGCACCAACGGCGTGGAGCGTGCGCAGTGAAGACCATGGACCATCAACTGCGTGCTGATGTACTGCAGCGACTCGAGGCCGACTTTGGCCTGCAGCACATGGCCGGCACCCAATACATGCGCAAAGGCACCTGCCCTCAGTGCAACCAACGGCGGCTGTTTTCCCGCTATGACGAACCATGGTTCATCCGCTGCGGTCGCGAGCAGAAATGTCGCTACATGGAACCGGTCAAGGAGCTGTACAGCGACCTGTTCGACGACTGGAGCAAGCGCGCCCCGGCCACCGACGATCAACCTGCAGCGAGTGCCAAGGCTTACCTGACGTTCGCCCGCGGGTTCGACCTTGGGATGATTGAGGGGTGGTACACACAGGAAAACTACTTTGATCGGGACCTGAACATTGGCTCGGCCACCGTTCGCTTTCCACTCGAAAAGGGCGGCTATTGGGAGCGGCTCATCGACAAGCCGAACCGCTTCGGCAAGAAGAAAGCGCGTTTCAAGCCTGGCGAAAGCTACAAAGGCTACTGGTGGGTGCCACCCTGCGTGGATCTTCTGCAGGTCGAAGAACTGTGGATCGTCGAAGGCATCTTCGATGCCATCGCCCTGGTACAGAACGGCATTCCCGCTGTCGCCGCGCTTTCCTCGAATGCGTACCCAGAGGAGTCGCTGAAAGCCCTGATCACCGCTCGCGGCGGTAAGACGCCAAAGCTGATCTGGGCAC
>Ga0247821_10000734_pt1 | contig 18210 bp, 17 predicted proteins | sample 13C_Glycerol_Day_FD_192481 | JGI IMG/M metagenome (GOLD analysis project Ga0247821, IMG submission 192481) | Soil microbial communities from agricultural site in Penn Yan, New York, United States - 13C_Glycerol_Day14 | ecosystem: Environmental > Terrestrial > Soil > Agricultural land | place... | reverse complement strand
TTCCCTATGCCTACCCGTGAGATCCGCCATCCGCTGATCCGTCACAAGCTCGGCCTGATGCGCCGTGCCGATATCAGCACCAAGAACTTTCGCGAACTCGCCCAGGAAGTCGGCACGCTCCTGACCTACGAGGCCACCAAGGACCTGCCCCTCGAAACCTACGAAATCGAGGGCTGGTGCGGCAAGGTTCAGGTCGAGAAGATCGCCGGTAAGAAGATTACTGTAGTACCGATCCTGCGTGCCGGCATCGGCATGCTCGACGGCGTCCTCAGCCTGATTCCAGGCGCCAAGGTCAGCGCCGTGGGCGTGGCCCGCAACGAAGAAACCCTCGAAGCGCACACCTACCTGGAAAAACTCGCCCCGGAAATCGACGAGCGCCTGGCCCTGATCATCGACCCGATGCTGGCCACCGGTGGCTCGATGGTCGCCACCATCGACCTGCTCAAGAAAGCCGGCTGCAAGGACATCCGCGCAATGGTGCTGGTGGCCGCGCCCGAAGGCATCGCCGTGGTCGAGAAAGCGCACCCGGACGTAGAGATCTACACCGCCTCGATCGACGAGCGCCTGAACGAGCACGGTTACATCATTCCAGGCCTGGGCGATGCCGGTGACAAGATCTTCGGTACCAAGCAGAAGGACGCCTGACCATGCAGGATGAGTTCAACGACCCGCTCTGGCGTCAGGTCGTCTCCGGCGCGCAGATGCTCTTCGTCGCCTTTGGCGCGCTGGTCCTGATGCCACTGATCACCGGCCTCGACCCGAACGTCGCGCTGTTCACTGCGGGCCTGGGGACTCTGCTGTTCCAACTGGTGACCGGCCGTCAGGTACCGGTGTTCCTCGCCTCCAGCTTCGCCTTCATCACCCCGATCATCCTCGCCAAGGGCCAGTTCGGCCTGGCCGAAACCATGGGCGGGGTCATGGCGGCAGGCTTCGTCTACACCTTCCTGGGCCTGGCCGTGAAGATCAAGGGCACCGGCTTCATCGACCGCCTGCTGCCGCCGGTGGTGATTGGCCCGGTGATCATCTCCATTGGCCTGGCCATGGCGCCGATCGCCGCCAACATGGCCATGGGCAAGGCCGGTGACGGCACCGAGCTGCTGCCATATGGCACCGCCATGATGATCTCCATGCCGGCGCTGCTGACCACCCTGATCGTCGCGGTGTTCGGCAAAGGCATCTTCCGCCTGGTGCCGATCATTGCCGGTGTGCTGGTGGGCTTTGGCCTGTCGTTCTACTTCGGCGTGGTCGACACCGCCAAGATCGCCGCCGCCCCTTGGCTGGCACTGCCACACTTCACCGCCCCGGCCTTCAACTGGCAGGCGATCCTGTTCATTGTCCCGGTTGCCCTGGCGCCTGCCATCGAACACATCGGCGGGGTGATTGCCGTGGGTAGCGTGACCGGTCGTGACTACCTGAAAAAGCCGGGCCTGCACCGCACCCTGCTCGGTGATGGCATCGCCACCACCACGGCGGGCCTGTTCGGTGGTCCACCCAACACCACCTACGCCGAAGTGACCGGTGCGGTGATGCTGACCAAGAACTACAACCCGAAGATCATGACCTGGGCGGCGATTTTCGCCATCTCCCTGGCCTTCATCGGCAAGTTCGGCGCCTTGCTGCAAAGCATTCCGGTGCCGGTGATGGGCGGCATCCTGTGCCTGTTGTTCGGTTCGATCGCGGCGGTGGGCATGAACACCATGATCCGCCACAAGATCGACCTGGGCGAAGCACGCAACCTGGTGATCGTCTCGGTGACCCTGGTGTTCGGTATCGGTGGCGTGTTGATCGGCAGCGGTACCGGCCCGGATGACTGGGGCCTGAAGGGCATCGCCCTGTGTGCCGTGGTCGCCATTGCCCTGAACCTGCTGCTGCCGGGTAACGACAGCTGGAAGCACAAGGTCATGGACGATCATCTGCCTTGATCTGAATGGCTTTACCGGCGTCATCGCCGGCTTTGCCGGCTCCCACAAGGGTACCTGATACCGAGCGTGTGGGAGCCGGCATAGCCGGCGATGGGACCGACCCAGGCTTCAAGCCGTTTCACACATCCCCGTCAACGCCTGCACCCACTGCGGGTGATCGTTCAGGCAAGGCACCAGCACCAACTCCTCCCCGCCCGCCTCGATAAACTGCTCGCGCCCGCGATCACCGATCTCCTCAAGGGTTTCGATGCAGTCGGCGACAAACGCCGGGCACATGACCAGCAGCTTCTTCACGCCGGCCTTGCCCAGCTCGTCCAGACGGCTCTCGGTGTAGGGTTCGATCCACTTGGCCCGACCCAGGCGCGACTGGAACGACACCGACCACTTGCCATCCGGTATGCCCATCTGCCGGGCGAACGCCTGGGCTGTGCGCAAGCATTGACCGCGGTAACAGACCGCGCGCATTTCAGGCGACGCATCACGGCAGCAATCAGGGTCCTGGAAGCGGTGAGTCCCGGTCGGGTCGAGCTTTTTCAGATGGCGTTCAGGCAGGCCATGGAAGCTCAGCAACAGGTGATCGTAGTCCTGCTCCAGGTACGGCCTGGCACTGGCCACCAGGGCATCGATGTATTCGGGACGGTCGTAGAACGGCTTGAGCACCGCCATCTGCAATGGCAACTGCTGTTCGGCGATCACCTGCCGCGCCTGCTCGACCACGGTGGTCACCGTGCTGTCGGCGAACTGTGGATAAAGCGGCGCCAGGGTGACGTTCTTCACCCCCTGGGCGGCCAGGCGCGCCAGTACGCCGGGCAAGGACGGCTCGCCATAGCGCATGGCGATCTCGACCGGGCCATGGCGCCAGTATTCACGCATTGCCGCCTGCAGGCGGCGGGTCAGCACCACCAGTGGCGAACCTTCATCCCACCAGATCGAGGCATAGGCATGGGCCGACTGCTCGGGGCGCTTGACCAGGATCAGCGACACCAGCAGGCGCCGCACCGGCCAGGGCAGGTCGATGACATAGGGGTCCATCAGGAACTGATTGAGGTAGCAGCGCACATCGGCCACCGAGGTGGAAGCAGGCGAACCCAGGTTGACCAGCAACAACGCGTGATCGGTCATGCAACGTCCTATATCAGAGGCGACTGGACAAGGCGTCCAGCGCCGATTGCAGATCATTGAAGCGGAAGGTGAACCCGGCCGCGAGCAAACGCACCGGCCGCGCCCGCTGACCGCCCAGCAGCAGGGTCGACAGCTCGCCCAGCCCGGCCTTCAACACCAGGGCCGGTAGCGGCATGAACGCCGGGCGATGCAGGGTCTTGCCCAGGCGCCGGGCAAACTCGCGATTGCGCACCGGCTCCGGGGCGCAGGCATTATAAGGACCGCTGGCGTCCTTGTGCTGCAAGAGAAAATCAATCAGGGCGATCTGGTCATCGATATGGACCCACGGCATCCACTGCCGACCATCGCCGATCGGCCCGCCCAGCCCCAGTTTGAACGGCAGGCGCAGGCGCGACAAAAAGCCGCCCTCGCTCGACAGCACCAGCCCGGTACGCACCAGCACCACGCGAATCCCCAACGCCTGTGCGCGTTGTGCGGTTTCTTCCCAGGCGATACACAGCTGGCTGGCGAAGTCCTCCTTGACCGGCTGCGAGGCTTCGGTCAGTTCACGTTCGCCACCATCGCCATACCAACCTACGGCCGACCCGGAAATCAGCACCTCGGGACGCTGCTCACGGCTCTCCAGCCAGGCCAGCAGTTGCTCGGTCAGGGTGATCCGGCTCGCCCAGAGCACGGCACGGCGCCGCGCACTCCAGGGGCGATCGGCAATCGGCGCACCGGCCAGGTTGATCACCGCATCAAGCATGTCGTCCGCAGCCAGATCCTCAAGACGGGCAATGCCGCGCACACCGGCACCGCACAATCTACCCACCTGCTCCGGTCGCCGGCTCCACACCGTCAACCGATGCCCTTGGGCCAGCCAGTGCTGACACAGCTGTTGGCCTATCAATCCAGTACCGCCGGTCAGCAATATATGCATGGCTGTGTCCTCACATGGCGCTGGCTGGTCTATTTTTAAGAACAAGGCACTTTTTTGACCGAACGCTCTCGGATAAACATAGGCGAACCTGCGGCACTGAGCGCAATCTTATACAGGATTCGTTTATTGTACAGATTTGCCCGGCAGCACCGTCTGCAACTATCAGGTTCGAAGAGGCCATCATGAGTGTACCCATTGCAATCATCGGCGCCGGCATCGCCGGCCTGTCAGCGGCCCAGGCACTGCAGAAGGCCGGACAGGCCGTGCACCTGTTCGACAAGGGCCACGGCAGCGGCGGTCGCATGGCCAGCAAACGCAGCGATGCCGGTGCCCTGGACCTCGGTGCCCAGTATTTCACCGCCCGCGACCGGCGTTTCGTCGATCAGGTCCAGCAATGGGTGGCTGCCGGTTGGGCCGCCGAATGGAAGCCGCAGCTCTATCACTACCAGAACGGTGTACTCAGCCCCTCCCCCGACGAGCAGACCCGCTGGGTCGGCGTACCGCGCATGAGCGCCATCACCCGTGGCCTGCTCAAGGACCTGACGGTCAATTTCACCTGCCGCATCGCCGAAGTGTTTCGCGGCAAGCAATACTGGCACCTGCAAGACACCGAAGGCTGCAGCCATGGCCCGTACAGCCGGGTGATCGTCGCTGTGCCCGCCCCCCAGGCCACCCAGTTGCTGGCCGCCGCACCCAAGCTGGCGGCCACCGCAGCCAGTGTGCAGATGGACCCGACCTGGGCCATTGCCCTGGCCTTCGACACGCCGCTGGACACCCCCATGCAGGGCTGTTTCGTCCAGGACAGCTCCCTCGACTGGCTGGCACGCAACCGCAGCAAACCCGGGCGTGACAGCCATATGGACACCTGGGTGCTGCATGCCACCTCCGCCTGGAGCAAGCAGCACATCGACCTGAGCAAGGAGGCGGTGATCGAACAGCTGTGGGGCGATTTCGCCGAGCTGGTCGGCTGCGTCGTGCCCGCCCCCAGCTTCTCCCTCGCCCATCGCTGGCTCTACGCCCGCCCGGCCGTCAACCACGAATGGGGCGCCCTGGCCGATGCGGACCTGGGCCTGTATGCCTGTGGCGACTGGTGCCTGTCCGGCCGGGTCGAAGGCGCATGGCTCAGCGGCCAGGAAGCGGCACGGCGGCTGATCGAACACCTGGAATGACCCCACCCGGGGCGCACGCTCGGCGCCCCGTTGCCCTCGTTGTCCTGTCCAAAACTTGTACAGATAAATTGACTTGCACAGGTATCGCTCTATGATAAACCTGTACAGATTGATTAACTTGTACAAGATTTACAGGACACCCGCATGCCTGCCTCCCCATTCGCCCCCAAGCCGAAAATCGCCGTCAGCGCCTGCCTGACCGGGGCCGAGGTGCGCTACAACGGCGGCCACAAGGCCTCACGCCTGTGCAACGAGATCCTGGGCGAGTATTTCGACCTGGTGCCGGTGTGCCCTGAAGTGGCCATCGGCCTGGGTGTGCCCCGTGCTCCCATACGCCTGGTGGGCGACCCTGCCGCCCCCCGGGCGGTAGTCAATCGTGATCCGGCACAGGACCTGTCCGCCCCCTTGCAGGCCTACGGTGAGCGGATGGCGGGTGAACTGGATGCGATCTGCGGCTACATCTTCATGCACAAATCGCCTTCGTGTGCGCTGGAGCGGGCCAAGGTCTACCAGGCCAACGGCTTCCCCGCCCGTGAAGGCGCTCGCGGCCTGTACGCGGCGGCGTTCTGCCGACTGCGCCCGGACCTGCCAGTGGAGGAAGACGGCCGCCTGTGCGACCCGGTGCTGCGCGAAAATTTCATCACCCGGGTCTACGCCTATGCCCAGTGGCAGCAACTGCTGGCAGGCGGCCTGAGCCGTGGTGCACTGATCGCCTTCCATGCCCGCTACAAATATCAGCTGATGGCCAACAACCCCCGGGAGTACCGGACACTGGGCAAACTGCTGGGCAGCATGACCCGCGACGATGCCCCCGAGGTGATCGGCCCCCGCTACTTCAGCCAGCTGATACAAGCCCTGCGCCGTTGCGCCAGCCGCGGCAATCACAGCAATGTGCTGCTGCACCTGAGCGGCTACCTGCGCGATGCCCTGAGCCACGGAGACCGCCAGGAAATCCGTCAGTTGATCGACCAGTACCAGGCCGGCGTGGTGCCGCTGGTGGTCCCGCTGACCTTGCTCAAGCACCATTTGCGCAGCCACCCCGACCCTTATGTGCTGCAACAGGTCTACCTGCAACCGCATCCGGATCGCCTGGGCCTGCGCAATGCCATTTGACCCGGTGCTGCTGCCCATCGGCGAGGTGACGCGCCTGACCGGCGTCAACCCGGCCACCCTGCGCGCCTGGGAACGGCGCTATGGGCTGATCGTTCCGCAGCGCACCGGCAAAGGTCATCGGCTCTACACCCAGGACCATGTCCAGCGCATCCGCCAGATCCTGCGCTGGCTGAACCATGGTGTGGCGGTGGGCCAGGTCAAGGTGCTGCTGAACAACCCCTCTGGTGAATCCGAGAAACGGATCGGCAATGACTGGGCAAGCCTGCAACAGCAACTCATCGAAGCCATTGTCGCCCTGGCCGAACGACGCCTGGACCAGCAGTTGAACCAGGTCATGGCGCTCTACCCCGCCATGACCCTGTGCGAGCACTTGCTGATGCCTTTGCTCGGCACGCTGGAGCTGCGCTGGCAAGGCCGGTTCGGCGCACGCCAGGAACAGGTGTTCTTCTGTTCCTGGCTGCGCAGCAAACTGGGGGCACGGATTCATCACAACAATCAGCCGCTTGGCGGTCCGCCCTTGCTGGTGGTCAACGGCTCGACACTGGAATTCGATCCGCAGCTGTGGCTCTGCGCCTGGCTGGCCAGTGATGCGGGTTGCCCTGTGGCAATACTGGAGTGGAGCGTGCCGGCCAGTGAACTGGCGATCGCCGTGGCACGCATTCAACCGCGGGCCCTGTTGCTGTGCCTGGGCAAGGCCGTCAACCTGCGACAGCTTGAGCGCAGCCTCATCGGCATCGAGGTTCCAACCTTCCTCAGCGGTAGTGCCGTGAGCATCCATAGACAGGCCATCGAGGCCTGGATGCACGCCGACCTGCAGCTGTCCGTCACCCCCCTGGCGGCACTCGAGGCCCTGCAGCGACTGCAGGTTACCCGGGGTGCCGCGCTAGACCGAGAAGCCCCATGCAATTGATCTGGTTGCGCAGTGACCTGCGCGTACATGACAACACCGCCCTGGCGGCCGCCTGCGAACGCGGGCCGACCCTGGCGGTATGGCTGGCCAGCCCCGGGCAGTGGCAGGCCCATGATGACGCGCCGTGCAAGGTCGATTTCTGGCTACGCAACCTCAGTGCACTGCGCGAGCAACTGGCAGCGCTGAACATTCCGCTGCTGATTCGCCAGGCCGACACCTGGGACCAGGCGCCCGCCGTACTGTCGCAACTGTGCCGCGAGTACCAGGTACAGGCGCTGCACCTGAACGACGAATACGGTATTCACGAAAGTCGCCGGGACCAGGCGGTAGAAATCGCGTTGTCACAATCGGGGGTTGGCGTGCATCGCCACCTCGACCAGTTGCTGTTCAGGCCCGGCAGCATCCTCACCCGCAGCGGTAGCTACTTCCAGGTCTTCAGCCAGTTCCGCAAGGTCTGTCATGAGCGGCTGCACCTGGCCCTGCCTACCCTGCAGCGTGCAATTGCGCCCCAGGCGCCTGTGGATATCAGCAGTGATCCGGTACCTGGCCAGATCTCCGGCTTTGCCACGCCGCCAAACAGCCTGCGCGCACTCTGGCCAGCGGGCGAAGCCGAGGCACACCAGCGCCTGCAGCGCTTTGTCGATGAAGTCGCCGAGGACTACCAGCAACTGCGCGACATTCCCGCAGTCGCCGGCACCAGCCAGCTCTCTGCCTACCTGGCCGCCGGGGTCGTTTCGCCCCGCCAATGCCTGCACCAGGCGCTGGCGCACAATCGCGGCGAGTTCGACAGCGGCAACCCGGGCCTTGTGACCTGGATCAACGAGCTGCTGTGGCGCGAGTTCTACAAGCACATCCTGGTTGGTTACCCCAGGGTGTCGCGGCACCGGGCCTTTCGCCCGGAAACCGAGGCCCTGCCCTGGCGCCACGCGCCGGATGAGCTCAAGGCCTGGCAGGAAGGCCGCACCGGCATCCCGATCATCGATGCCGCCATGCGTCAGCTGCTGGCCACGGGCTGGATGCACAATCGCCTGCGCATGATCGTCGCCATGTTCCTGACCAAGAACCTGTTGATCGACTGGCGCGAGGGCGAGCGCTTCTTCATGCGCCACCTGATCGACGGCGACCTGGCTGCCAACAACGGTGGCTGGCAGTGGAGCGCCTCGACCGGCACCGATGCTGTGCCCTATTTCCGGATCTTCAATCCCGTCAGCCAGTCCCGCCGGTTCGACAGTCAGGGGCGCTTCATCAGGCAGTGGCTACCGGAACTGATCGATATGGATGAAAAAAACATTCACAACCCTTTGTTTGAATGTGAACTCTTTGCTAATAATCAATGTTATCCGCAACCCATTGTGGACCTCGGAAGCAGTCGCCAGCGTGCATTGGATGCATTCAAGCAGTTATCCACACGGCAGTATGAGGAACACCAATTTTGAACGCGCCTATTACCAATCGGGTGTGGGTAACCGGCGCCAGCGACGGTCTTGGTCTAGCCCTGACCGAACGACTGTTGGAGCAGGGTGCGCTGGTGACGGCCAGCGGACGACCCTCGGAGCAACTACAGGCACTTGCCGGCCAGCACGGTCCGCGCCTGCTGGTACAAGACTACGACCTGAGCGACCCCGCCCAGGCCGCCGCCGCCGCCCGGCAGATCAAGGATCACTGGGGGGCGCTCGACTGCCTGATCATCAATGCCGGCACTTGCGACTACCTGGCGCCCGACACGCCGGCACCGGCGCTGTTCGAAGCCATCGTCAGCAGTAACATCAACGCGTCGGCCAATTGCCTGGCCAGCGCACTGGCGCTGCTCAAGCAAGGCAACTCCCCGCAGGTGATGGCGGTGCTCAGCCGCTATTCAGCGTTGCAGATCCATGAGCCCAGCCAGCCGGCCAGGCCCGACAACAGCCTGACAGCGCTGTTCGCCAGCCAGCGCGCGGCCCTCGGCGCACAGGCCATCGACCTGACCGTGGTCGCGCCGCAGAGTTTGAAGGTGCCGGTAGTGCCGGTTCAGGTGATCCCCGAACAGTGGACCGCCCAGAGTGCCGCCGAGGTCATCCTCAAGCACCTGCCTGATCGTTCACCGGATCTGGTACTCGAAGCGCTGGGTGTCAACAGCCTCTGGCCGTTGCCCAGGTAGTTGACCGGCCCTGCGCCAGGCGCAGGGCCAAGGCAGGGTTACAGCGGCATGCGATAATGCAGGGAGTAACTTTCCACACCATCGTTGGGTGTCTGCAAGCCGCCGTTGGAATAGTGAATGGCACGCACACCGACTTCATGTCCACCGGCAAAGCGCAGGCCGACACCAATCCGGTCTTCGAACTGGAAAGATGAGCCCAGTTCATTGTTTTCGACTTCGGTACTGGAAAACGCCGCTACGCCGACGCCTAATTCGATATAAGGCTTGACCGACTCGCCGGCAAACTCATAGACAAACACCGGTGCAAAGGAAAGACTGTGGCTACTTGAGGTCTCGTCGCCGTCCCAATAGCTGTAGGCACCGTCCCAGTAGCCGGTGACCCGACCTACGCTGGTTTGCCACCAACTAACATCCCAGTTCGATTGCAACCCCAGGCGATAGACCATGGTCGACTCACCGGTTTGTCCGAGTGAGAAAGAAACATCTGCTGCTTGAGTTGTGAAAGATTGCCCCAGGGTGACGGCTGCAATGGCAGCCAAGCAAAGCAGTTTCCTCATGAGAAACGTCCTATTTCCTAATGCTGTTGTTGGTTTTTCCGTCACATCAGAAAAACTTATAGAAATCGGAGACGCCGCGATAGTTCAGTAAATGGTGAGTGCTTAAGGCACTTCTTACTTAATGAAGCTTCGCACAGTGTCGGATTTCTTCCACAACATTGGAAGGATCTTTTCAAAATGTTCTGGGCTGGCGCTGGTCCAGAATTGCGTGTCACGGGCAACGTCGGCAGACAGCAAATCACGCTCGCCGAGCAGGCGTTGCAGCTGGCGGGCGACGGCGGCGCCGGTGTCGATGATCGCCATATTGGCGGGCACCATCTGCTTGAGCAACGGCTTGAGAAACGGGTAATGGGTGCAGCCGAGGATCAAAGTGTCGCAGCCGCCGTCGAGCAGGGGCTGAACGTAACCTTGCAGCAACTCACGCAAGGCCGGGCTGCTCAGGTCGCCCGCCTCGATGCACTCGACCAGCCCCGGGCACGGCTGGGTAATCACCCGTACATCGCTGGCAAAGCGATCGAGCAAGGCCGCGAACTTGGCGCTTTGCAGTGTACCGGTGGTGGCCAGGACACCGACCACGCCGCTGCGGGTAGCGGCCGCAGCCGGCTTGACCGCGGGCTCCATGCCCACCAGCGGCCAGTGCGGGTACTGCTCGCGCAGGTCGGCCACCGCCGCCACGGTGGCGGTATTGCAGGCCAGCACCATGGCTTTGGCACCCTGCTCGCGGAAGAACTCGGCGACCAAGCGGCAACGCTCGCGGATGAACTCCGGGGATTTCTCGCCGTAGGGAATGTGCCCGCAGTCGGCGACGTACAGCAACGACTCGTTGGGCAGCAGGTGCTGGATTTCCGCCAGCACCGACAGGCCGCCCACACCGGAATCGAATACGCCGATCGGCGCGGCTGCCAGATCAGTCATGAGGCTTACCACAGACGCTGCAACCCGGATCGCGCTTGACCCGCAGTTCGCGGAACCGGGTACCCAGGGCATCGATCAGCAACAGCCGGCCGACCATGGGCTCGCCGAACCCGGCCAGCAGTTTCAGCGCTTCCAGGGCCTGGAGGCTGCCCACCAGGCCTACCAGCGGGCCCACCACACCGGCTTCGCTGCAGGTCAGTTCGGCTTCGCTGCCATGGCCATAGAGGCAGTGGTAGCAAGGGCTGTCAGGACGACGCGGGTCGAACACCGACAACTGCCCTTCCAGGCGAATCGCCGCGCCACTGACCAGTGGCTTGCCCTGCGCCACGCAGGCGGCGTTGACCGCCTCGCGGGTGGAGAAGTTGTCGGTACAGTCGAGCACCAGGTCCACCGCCTGCACGGCGGCAGCCAGCGAATCCTCGTCCAGCGCACTACGGTGGGCCACCAGGCGAATCTCGGGGTTGATCGCCTGCAAACGGGCCAGGGCCGAATCGACCTTGCTCTGCCCCACCGTGGTGGTGTCGTGCAGCACCTGGCGTTGCAGGTTGGTCAGGTCGACCGTGTCGAAATCCGCCAGGTGCAGCTCACCGACTCCCGCTGCCGCCAGGTACAAGGCCACCGGCGAGCCCAGGCCACCTAAACCGATGATCAGCGCCCGGCTGTCCTTGAGGCGCAACTGGCCGTCGATATCGACCTGGGCCAGGAGGATTTGTCGGCTGTAGCGCAACAGCTCTTGATCACTCAGCACGACAGACGCCCCAGGCTGATACGTTCGTGGCCGCCGAGGTCGACGCGGCTCTCGACCTGCTCGAAGCCATGACCGGCGAGCAACTCGCGCACCGCGACGGCCTGGTCGTAACCATGTTCGAGCAGCAGCCAGCCGCCGGGCTGCAGATGCCCGGGCGCCTGGCTGATGATGGTGCGCAGGTCGTCCAGCCCGTCGACGCCGGCCACCAGGGCGCTGCTCGGCTCGAACCGCACGTCGCCGGCGACCAGGTGCGGATCCTCGGCAGCGATATACGGCGGGTTGCTGATGATCAGGTCGAAGCGCTCGCCCTCGATGGCACTGAACCAGTGACTGCTGAGCACCTGGACGTTGCCAAGTTGCAGGCGCTGGCGGTTGCGTTCGGCCAGGGCCACGGCTTCGAGCACACGATCGACCGCCGTCACCTGCCACTGCGCCCGCTCGCTGGCCAGGGCCAGGGCAATGGCGCCGGTGCCGGTGCCCAGGTCCAGCACCCGTGCAGGCGCCGGCGGCACCAGCTCAAGGGCGGTTTCGACCAGCAGCTCGGTGTCCGGACGCGGGATCAGGGTATGCGGCGCCACTTCCAGGTCCAGGTTCCAGAACCCCTGCTGGCCGAGGATATAGGCCACCGGCTCGCCGCTACGGCGGCGCTGCAGGTAACCGGCGAAGGTCAGCGCCGCTTCGCTGCTGACAATCCGCTCGGGCCAGGTGTGCAGGTAGCTTCGCGACTTGCCGATGGCCGCGGCCAGCAACAGTTCGACATCCAGACGCGCCGTCGGCGAGTCGGGCAGCTCCGCAGCGCGAAGCAGGCTGGCGATAATCGTCATTTACTCACCCAGTGCAGCCAGTTGGTCAGCCTGATACTCGGCCAGCAGCGGTTCGATCACCGCTTCCACGCCGCCGGCCAGGACGTCGTCCAGGGAATACAAGGTCAGGTTGATGCGGTGATCTGTGACCCGGCCCTGTGGATAGTTATAGGTGCGGATACGCTCGGAACGGTCGCCCGAGCCCACCAGCAGCTTGCGCTCGCTGGCGATGGCGTTCTGCGCGGCGCTGGTCTGCATGTCGTTGAGCTTGGCCGACAGCCAGGACATGGCTCGTGCCCGGTTCTTGTGCTGGGAGCGTTCTTCCTGGCACTCGACCACGATGCCGGTCGGCAAGTGGGTGATACGGATCGCCGAGTCGGTCTTGTTGACGTGCTGACCACCGGCGCCGGAGGCACGGTAGGTGTCCACGCGCAGGTCCGCCGGGTTGATCTCGATGGCCACCTGCTCGTCCGGCTCGGGCAGTACCGCCACGGTGCAGGCCGAGGTGTGGATACGCCCCTGGGATTCGGTCTCCGGCACGCGCTGCACGCGGTGGGCGCCGGATTCGAACTTCAGCTTGCCGTAGACATTGTCGCCTTCGACCCGGGCGATGATTTCCTTGTAGCCGCCATGCTCCCCTTCGTTCTCCGAGAGGATTTCCAGGCGCCAGCCGCGGCGCTCGGCATACCGCGAATACATGCGGAACAGGTCGCCGGAAAAGATCGCCGCTTCGTCGCCACCGGTGCCGGCGCGGATTTCCAGGAACACGTTGCGCCCGTCGTTGGGATCCTTGGGCAGCAGCATGCGCTGCAGCTGGTTCTCCAGCTCGGCCAGTTGCTCCTTGGCCTCGCGCACTTCTTCCACGGCCATTTCCCGCAGGTCCGGGTCACTGTCCTTGAGCAGCGCCTGGGCACCGGCCAGGTCATCCTGCAGCTTGCGCCACTGACCATAGGCGGCGGCTACCGGCTCGACCTCGGCGTACTCGCGCGAGTAGGCGCGAAAGCGGGTCTGGTCGGAAATGACTTCGGCATCGCCCAACAGGGCGGTCAATTCCTCGAAACGGTCCTGGAGGGTGTCCAGCTTATTGAGCAGCGACGCTTTCATTGCGGGGTTTTATCCGTCGAACCCTCATTGAGGGCAAAGAGTTCCTGAGCCATGGCCAGCGCATCGAGGCGGCCTTCGGCTGAGAGCTTTTTCAGTTGCACGCTGGGGGCATGCAGCAGTTTGTTGGTCAGGCCACGGGCCAGTTGCACCAGCACGTCCTCGGCGCTGCTGCCATTGGCCAGCAGGCGCTGGGCCTTTTGCAGTTCTTCGTCGCGCAGGCGTTCGCTCTGCTGGCGGTAGGCCTTGAGCACATCCACCGCCGCCAGCTCGCGCAGGCGCAGCATGAAGTCCTCGGCACCCACCGACACCAGCTCCTCGGCGGCCTGGGCGGCGCCCTGGCGGCTCTTGAGGTTCTCGGCGACCACGTCATGCAGGTCGTCGACGGTGTAGAGGTACACGTCGTCCAGCTCGCCGACTTCCGGCTCGATGTCCCGGGGCACGGCGATATCGACCATGAAGATCGGCTTGTGCCGACGTTGTTTCAGGGCGCTTTCCACGGCGCCCTTGCCGAGGATCGGCAACTGGCTGGCGGTGGAACTGATGACGATGTCACTGTTGACCAGTTCCTGGGGGATGTCGGACAGCAGCACCGCATGGGCGCCGAACTGTTCGGCCAGGGTGCTGGCCCGCTCCAGGGTCCGGTTGGCCACCACAATGCGCCGCACACCCTGCTCGTGCAGGTGACGCGCCACCAGGGTGATGGTTTCGCCGGCACCGATCAGCAACGCCTGGCTGCGGCCCAGGTCGCTGAAGATCTGCTTGGCCAGGCTGACCGCGGCGAAGGCCACCGACACCGGGTTTTCGCCAATGGCCGTGTCGGTGCGCACCTGCTTGGCGGCACTGAAGGTGGCCTGGAACAGGCGTCCGAGCAGCGGGCCGATGGTCCCGGCTTCGCGGGCCACGGCGTAGGCCGATTTCATCTGGCCAAGGATCTGTGGCTCGCCCAGCACCAGCGAGTCGAGGCCCGAGGCCACGCGCATCATGTGCTTGACCGCATCATGATCCTCGTGGATGTAGGCACTGGCGCGCAGTTCATCGAGGCTCAACTGGTGGTATTCGGCCAGCCAGCGCAGGACGCTCTCTGCCGCCAGGTGGTCCTGCTCTATATAGAGCTCGCTACGGTTGCAGGTCGACAGGATCGCCGCTTCGCGGCTGGCGGTCAGCCGGCAGAGCTGTTGCAAGGCGTCCACCAGCTGCTCAGGGGTAAACGCCACGCGCTCGCGTACGTCTACCGAGGCAGTCTTATGGTTGATACCGAGTGCAAGAAAGGCCATGCAAGGTCGCTGATTGTGACGTGAAGCCGATAATTGTCCTACTTCGCAGGTTCCAGAACAACCACCGCTCGCTATTGTCTCTATAGTCTACCCCTACCGAGACCTTCGCTTATGGGTTTGCCACCGCGCTTGTGTCATGATGATCCGACCGCTGGTAAGTCGCCCAATTCCTCATTATGAATAGATCCTACGCGTTGTTCCTTGCCGTTGCCCTGCTCCAGGGCTGTCAGACCCTGGCTCCGGGATCCACCGATGCCCAGGCGCCTGCCCTCGATGCCGCGCAGAAGCAGGCGGACAAACCCGTCGTCTACGGATCGTTCAGCCAGGAAACCGTCTACAACCTGCTGACCGCGGAACTGGCCGGCCAGCGCGATCGTTTCGACATCGCCCTGGACAACTATGTCAGCGAGGCGATCAAGACCCAGGACCCCGGGATTTCCGAGCGTGCCTACCGCATCGCCGAATACCTGGGCGCCGACCAGGCGGCCCTGGACACCGCACTGATCTGGGCCCGCAACGACACCGACAACCTCGATGCGCAACGTGCCGCCGCCATCCAGCTGGCCCGGGGCGGGCGCTATGACGACTCCATGGTCTACATGGAAAGAGTGCTGCAGGGCAAAGGCGATACCCATTTCGATTTCCTCGCCCTGTCGGCCGCCGAGACCGACCAGGACACCCGCGACGGCCTGCAGAAAAGCTTCGACCGCCTGCTGAAAAAATACCCCGACAACAACCAGCTGGTGTTCGGCAAGGCCCTGCTGCTGCAACAGGACGGCAACGCCAAGGAGGCATTGAGCCTGCTGGAGGCACATCCGCCGGAAGAAGGCGAAATCGCCCCCGTGCTGCTGCGCGCACGCCTGCTGCAGAGCGTGGGACGTGGCGACGAGGCCCTGCCCCTGCTGCAGAAAACCATCCGCCAGAACCCGGACGACAAGCGCCTGCGCCTGACCTACGCGCGCACGCTGGTGGAGCAGGATCGCCTGGACGACGCCAAGATCGAGTTCTCCACCCTGGTCCAGCAGTACCCCGAAGACGAGGAGCTGCTCTACTCCCTGGCCCTGATCTGCCTGGAAACCAAGAACTGGGAAGAAGCCGCCGGCTACCTGAACGACCTGATCGAGCGTGACAGCCACGTCGACGCCGCCCACCTGAACCTGGGCCGCATCCACGAAGCGCGCAACCAGCCGGACCTGGCCCTGGGCGAGTACGCCCTGGTAGGCCCGGGCAACGACTACCTGCCGGCGCAACTGCGCCAGGCCGACATCCTCATCGCCAATGGCCGCAGCAGCGAAGCCTCGCGGCGCCTGGCGCTGGCCCGCGACACCCAGCCCGACTACGCCATCCAGCTGTACCTGATCGAAGCCGAGGCCCTGGGCAACAACGACAAGGATGCCCAGGCCCTGCAAGTGCTGGAGAAGGCACTCAAGCAGTACCCGGACGACAACAACCTGCTCTATACCCGCGCCATGCTGGCCGAAAAGCGCAATGACCTGGCCCAGATGGAAAAGGACCTGCGCAGCATCATCGCCCGCGAGCCGGAAAATGCCATGGCCCTCAACGCCCTGGGTTACACCCTGGCCGACCGCACCACGCGCTACGCCGAGGCCAAGGCGCTGATCGAGAAGGCCCACCAGATCAACCCGGAAGACCCCGCCGTGCTCGACAGCCTGGGCTGGGTCAACTACCGCATGGGTAACCTCGATGAGGCCGAGCGCCTGCTGCGCCAGGCCCTGGAGCGTTTCCCCGACCATGAGGTCGCCGCCCACCTGGGTGAAGTGCTGTGGGCCAACGGCAAGCGCCGCGAAGCCCGGCAAATCTGGGCCAAGGCCTTCGAAGCCCAGCCCGACAGCCAAATCCTGCGCAAGACTGTCCTGCGCCTGACCGGATCCGAGACTCTTTAACGCCATGTTTTTGCGCCATTTCATCACCTTCAGCCTGATCGCCCTGCTTGCCGGTTGTGCCGGCTTCGGCTCCCGTGAGGCCCTCCAGGGCCAGGGCAGCCCGCAGCTGTGGCGCGAGCACAAACAGCAGCTGAGCAGCCTCGACGGCTGGCAGATCAACGGCAAGGTCGGCATCCGCGCGCCGAAAGACTCCGGCAGCGGCACCCTGTTCTGGCTGCAGCGCCAGGATTACTACGACATTCGCCTGTCCGGGCCGCTGGGTCGTGGCGCCGCACGCCTGACCGGACGCCCGGGCGGCGTGACCCTGGAGGTCGCCAACCAGGGCCGCTATGAAGCAGAAAGCCCCGAAGCCCTGCTCGAAGAGCAACTGGGCTGGCAATTGCCGGTCTCGCACCTGGTCTGGTGGGTGCGCGGCCTGCCCGCTCCCGACAGCAAGAGCCAGCTGACCCTGGGCAACGACAGCCGCCTGACCCGCCTCAAGCAGGATGGCTGGGACGTGCAGTACCTGAGCTACACCGAACAGAACGGCTACTGGCTGCCCGAGCGCCTCAAGCTGCACGGCCAGAACATCGACGTGACCCTGGTGGTCAAGGACTGGCAGCCGCGCCAGCTGGGGCACTGACATGACCCGACTGACCCTGCCCGCCCCGGCCAAGCTCAACCTGATGCTGCACATCCTCGGTCGCCGCCCCGACGGCTATCACGAGCTGGAGACGATATTCCAGTTCCTCGACCATGCCGACGAACTGCAATTCGCCGTGCGCGAAGACGGCCAGATCCGCCTGCACACGGAAATCGACAACGTCCCCCATGACAGCAACCTGATCGTCAAGGCGGCGCGCAAACTGCAGCAACTGACCGGCTGCCCCCTGGGCGCCGACATCTGGCTGAAGAAAATCCTGCCCATGGGCGGCGGTATCGGCGGCGGCAGTTCCGACGCGGCCACTACCCTGCTGGGCTTGAACCACCTCTGGAAGCTCGATTGCAGCGAAGACCAGCTGGCCGAACTGGGCCTGTCGCTGGGCGCCGACGTCCCGGTTTTCGTCCGTGGCCACGCGGCCTTTGCCGAAGGCGTGGGCGAGAAACTGACCCCGGTCGACCCCGAAGAACCCTGGTATGTCGTGCTGGTGCCGCAAGTCTCTGTTAGTACAGCAGAAATTTTTTCGCATCCGCAGTTGACACGTGATTCTTTGCCCCTTAAGATGCGCCCCGTTCCCAAGGGAAACAGTCGTAATGACTGCCAACCGGTGGTAGAGCAGAGTTACCCGGAAGTACGTAACTCACTGAATTTGCTTGGCAAGTTCACTGATGCTCGACTCACTGGGACTGGAAGTTGTGTGTTTGGGGCCTTCCCAAGCAAAGCTGAAGCTGATAAAGTTTTGGCCCTTCTTGCAGAGACCCAATCAGGGTTTGTAGCCAAGGGTAGCAACATCTCGATGTTGCATCGCACGCTACAGAGTCTGCTCTAGGAATCGAGTACAAGGTACTCGCAGCAACAGATACAGGGGCGTCGCCAAGCGGTAAGGCAGCAGGTTTTGATCCTGCCATGCGTTGGTTCGAATCCAGCCGCCCCTGCCATTTTCCTTATACTCATCCAGGTATACCCTCAGCCT